>Ga0310810_10006281_pt1 | contig 13405 bp, 14 predicted proteins | sample NCmetagenome_FD_207641 | JGI IMG/M metagenome (GOLD analysis project Ga0310810, IMG submission 207641) | Soil microbial communities from experimental microcosm in Duke University, North Carolina, United States - NC | ecosystem: Engineered > Artificial ecosystem > Soil microcosm > Unclassified ... | reverse complement strand
GAGCGTAAAGACCCGGCTGCAGCGAGGGGAGACGGTGCAGTTTGGAGGTCTGGGTCTTTCGGCGACGACTGTGACGTGGAAGAACAATTCCATACCGGTAACTGAGATCACCAAGGCCGAATTGGCGGGCATGAATTTACAGGTGAAGCGGCAGGGAAAATGGCTGAGCGCAATCAGCGTGCGCTCCGACAAAGTGCCGAACGTCCTGGTGTTCCTCGAAGCCCTGGAGTCGCTGGCGCCGCAACTGAAATCAACGGGGATCGATCCGCTGGCGCGGTGCGGATGTAGCCATTCATCCAGCCAAAGCGGCGCGTCTACAACCCGAGGGCAAACTTAGTCGTCGTCATCGTCTTCGGGGAGATTCGCACCATCAATGTTGATGGGCAACCTGGGCGCTGCGGGCATCGGCTTGGCGCCCAGCAACTGGGGCGCGTGAGGAATGATGCTGTAATCCATCATTTCCGTGCACGCGTCCACCACACTTACGCCACGCGGGCTCAGCGACGGCAGCCCAAACAAATTCTCGATGCATTTGTTTACCGACGAGAACTCCATCTGCGCATGGCTGAGATACCCGGGCTTGCAGTACGGCCCGATGCACAGGAACGGCACCCTGGGCCCAAGTCCGAAGGGATCGAGGGTAGGGGGCGGAACACTGTCATAAAAACCGCCATCATCATCCCAGGTCAGGAAAATCACGCTGGAAGACCACAGGGGACTGGACATGACGGCGTTCACCTGCGACGTGACCCAATTCATGCCGGCGGTCACCGACGCGTTCGGATGCTCCGTGTTTTTGAAAGTGCCGGTGAGCCACACCACCTGGGGCAGCGTTCCTGCGGCCGCATCGGTGACGAACTGGGTGTAGGGCTTCACATTCTGGTAGTCGGCTGAGTTGCGTATGTGGCGAATGGCATTGAAGGGATTGAGAATAAGAGTGTTGATGGCTTTTTTGGAAGTATCAGCATAATAGGCCCAGCTCACCCCCTTGGCATCCAGCAGATCGGCGATGGTAGTGACCTCGATGCAGGGAGAGGTGTAGTACTTCGTGTTGGTCGCCGTATTCAGCGCCCGCGCGGTAGCGGTTGTGGCCGGATCGCAGAATCCCGTCGCGCCCACCGGACCGTTGGGAACGTCGATGATGTTTCCCGATTGTCCCGCCACGATCCACAAGTGATTCGGGAAGCTGGGGCCGGCAAGGCTGGAGAAGAACCTGTCCGCCAGTCCATAAGTCTGCGCATAACTCCAGTAGTTGGGAATGTCCGACTGGTAATACTGAACATAGGCCTGCAGCGGGGGACCATCGTAAGTGGGACAAATCTTGTCAAACCTGTCCATCTTTCCGTTGTGCATCGCCGTATGTAGTGCTGACCAGGTGTGGCTGCAGTTAAACGGTTGATCCGGGGCATGCGTCAATGGAACCCATGCACCTGTACTAATCTGGCCTTGCGTGCAATTTTCCCCGGGAAAGGTTCCGAAGTAATTACAGAAGGAGTGATTCTCCTGCACGATGAAGATGACGTGCTGGATCGGTGAATGAGACTGGGCCGATGAAGCGATGCTCGCCACGAAAAACAGGCCGAGAGCGGCAAGTTGTCTGAACATTCCAAAAGTCCCTTTCCGAGGTCAGGATGTCCCGAGCAACCGTCACGGTTTCGCTGTTCTGGTGAGGATTGCCCGGTGATGGGGCTGGGGTAGCCCTCCACACCCTTCAGGCTGGGTACTGTAGCCCAACTTGGGGAAATGAGCCAGAGCGAAAAAAGAGCGAAGGAGTGTCTGAGTCTTGGATAGGCGGCCCGCCAATTAGGCTGTTTGCCGGAAAGACAGGCGGGGGTTAGAAGGAACCGTTTCGTGGGTAGATTTTCAGGGTATTTAGGATGGTGGGCAGTGCAGGGCTCGAACCTGCGACCTCGTGCTTGTAAGGCACGCGCTCTAACCAACTGAGCTAACCGCCCCGGGAAAAAGGCTCACTGTATCCAAGTTTACGTGAGGTGAGAAGTGAGGGCAATCTCTCCTCTCCAACAATCTTTACTGTCGAATGGCGACGGCCGTCTTCTCAATAGGCGTAGAACGGGACCTGGGGATTGCCGTGGGCGTCGGGCACGCCTTCTATGCCGGTAAAGACATTCCTGCCATAGAAAAAAGTCAATCCCCAATCGAAACCGGTTTGCATTGTGGGGCCGCCAGGATTTGGGGGAGGAGTATTGGGCCCGGCCAGATTGTTGTAGGCGGCGTTGCCGTTTTGCACCAGAGCACTGGCGTCGGCGATGTTGAAAGTTACTGTACCCTTTGCGCCGTTTGCTCCCTGGTTAACTGCCGAGCAAGTCAGGTTATTAGGATAGCAGTAGAAGCGGGGAGCATTGCTGGTATCAGAGCAGGTCGGAATGCTGCTGGTAGAAGTGGTAAGAAAAAAATATCCGTTCGACCCACTGTCTATGAAGCTGTTCGCCAGAGTTCTCTGAGCAAAGACGGTAGTAATGTCTCCGCCGCCGTTGGCGGTATAAACAGTAGCGCCTGCCAGGCCGTTGTTGGATTCGGTGCCGATACCAAACACTAGCGAGCCATTGACCAAGCTGGCGCCGGCAAGCGGCACTGCCGGTAGTTGCATGACAGAGCCATTGTTGTCAGTCGCCCCGGAAGTCGCAGCGGAAAATACCGCGATGGGATTGATCACTTGCTGGGCCAAACTTATTGCGGTTTCCGAGCAGTTTCCGGAGGAACAGTGATAGTACAGGCCGATGCTGCTATCGGTGACGCAACCCGGACCGCAATCTTGTTGGAAGGGACCAATGCCGATGATGCCATTTGCCATCAGACCGGAGATGTCGTCTTCCGGCGTGCCGAATGCCGTGCAAGCGGACGGGGGAGAGCCGACAGTGGAATCAGCGATTACCTGGACGGGAATGTTAAGCGCTTTTTCTCCAAGCATGTTATTGGCGGTAGGACCGCCAATATAGATATCGGCCACGCGAACGGCGCCCCAGGTTATGCCGTCGGAGAATTGGGCACACTCTGCCAGGGGGCCTACGGCATCGGATTCGGCGGGGAGGTGGAGACTCGCCAGGTTGAGTTGTCCGCCGCCGGTGGTGGTGAGCAGTCTTAAGCCGAAAGAGCCAGTGTCCACCAGCACGTGATCAATGGTCTGGCAGCTGCCCGTGCTGCCCGGAAGGCACACGGTTACAGTCGTGAAAACTCCGTTTACGTAATTGTTCTTGGGACCGCCGTCTATAGTCAGGGATGCAACATTTTGGGCACCAAGGGGAGTAACTGCCTTATCAACCGACCTGTTGGCGGCGACGGCTTGATCGGAACTCTTGACACAGCCCGCGGGGGTGCCGCCACCGCCGCCACCACCTCCGGTATTTCCGCTGTTGCCACCGCAGCCGGCGGCAAAGAGGAGCGCCACTAGCGCGGCCAAAGTCCAAAGATTGTCTGCAGTGGACCGCCTAAAGGGATTCATTGAATCACCCCGGAGTCAACTCCCTTCGGCAACATGTCCGGTACGTATGCTCTTCCGGAAAAAGAACGCATATGACCGGTAGATTGGAAGAAGACTTCCGGACGTTTGACGACGAGCGCGCCACGGCGACGACGGTCGTCTCTGGGAGCCTGCATGATGGGCGCGAAGTAATCACCCAAAAGCTGGCGGAAGTCGGGCAGCCACGGTCCTCCCCAGGCGACGCCGAAAACTTTTCCTGCGGGGGAGACAAATTCGCGCACTACAGTTCCGCTGGAGAGTTTAATCTCGTGCACGGTATAAGTTGCTTCACTACGGGAAATGCGGAGTGCGGCCCTCATGTGTGCCTGATCCTCGGGAACGGAACTTGCGTCGCGGCCCAAGGTTGCTCGAGCGGGTTTCGCCAGGAAGAAAGTCAGCGCCGAAAGAGAAAGGGAGGACGCCAGCACCCCGCGAAGGATTCGATTAGAGGCCATGGTTAATCGTCTTGTAGTCTATACTCGGTGCAAACCGCGATTCTATGTAGGATTTCGATTCCTCATGGGTGGTTGCCCGAGCTGGGGGAGCGCGGGCACAGAAGCCAGCAGCGGCATTCTGATACAATTCATTCAGCCGCACGGATAATTCATCAGAAAACAAGTTTCCAGTGATGGATGCGATGTGCGACAGCCACCCTCGGCGATTGGTAACCAGCGGGAGTGGGGACGTAGTTCAGTTGGTTAGAACGCTGCCCTGTCACGGCAGAGGCCGCGGGTTCGAGTCCCGTCGTCCCCGCCATTCCTTTCAGCAAGTTACAGGAATGGAAATATGCTGAATCCTGATTTCCCACAAAAAGTTCCACAAGTCAAGCGTGGTATACCTTTTCGTCTCCAGGAGCGTCAGCGCCCTGTGCTTGTGCGAGGATCGGATCGGCATCGAGTAGCTCCACAGCCTTACGCGCTGCACCACTCGAAAAGTGCGTGTAGTGGCGTACCATGCGCGCGCTCATGTGGCCCACAATGGAAGCGCAGCCCAGGTAATCCAGCCTTCTCCGTGAGACTGTGCCAGGCTGTGTCCCAATACTGCTGATGTTGGTTTGGGTCATAGCCACGTTCGCCCTTGTGCTCACCGTGGGCAATACGGCTCAGGTGCTTGGGCATCAAGTAATGCTCGGGCCTGGTGGCGGGCGGCTTTAGCAGACTTGCCCGCAGCAGTAAACGGCCAGCGGCTTCCATGGCATCGCGGTTTAACTCAATGGGGCGCGCGCCTGCGTCAGACTTGGTATCAACACGCCGAATCGTGATTCGACGGCGTTGTAAATCTAGCGATTCAATGCGCAGCTTCTTAATCTCTCCACCACGTAGGCCCGTGTTGGCCGCCAGAACAGAACCATAGAATGCAGCTTCCCAATCTTCGTCAGTGACGGCGGTGGTCGCGAGGTTCCGCAATTCTTCCCGTGTAAGTGCCCGGCCAATATCGGATACTGCCGTTTTCAGTGGCTTGTAGTCATCGGATAGTCGCCGCCACAGCTTGCCCTTTTTCAGGATCATTGACCACGTTAGGACTTCTTTATTGATGGACCAAGGTGCAATGTCCTCGGCTAATCTTTGGGTGACATAATTGTCGAGCAATACGCCCGTGATCTGCTTTAGCCGAATGTTGCCGAGAATGCGGCGCATTGGCTTTAAGCGGTAGCTCTCTGCAGCGAGGGTAGCGCTCGCGATGCGAGGCTTGCGGAACTCCAGCCACCAATCGCGGGCCTGTTCCAAAGTCCATTCCACCATCTGAGTAGGCAGCGTGCTAGTGTCGACCTGCACGAGAAAATCAGTGCGGAACGTCTTGGCTTCTTCGCGAATACGTTTTCCGGTTTGCTTCTCACGCCAGATGCCATTTGCATCCTTGTAGCGAAAAGCGAAGATGTTGCCGCGGCGGTATAACCCGTCACGCTTCCTGCTCATCGTAATCCTCCATTCTTCCTTAGGGGCCCAAGAGCGCGGTACTGTCCTACACTATGCGGCAGCATTGTCTTTTCCGCAGAGCCGGCATCTGATTCCGACCACTACTTCTCCCGTCGGCAGTGTCTTTTCGTTGCGCTCTCTGCCTTTGCGGGCTTCCGAGCTTTGCGCCACTCTGGCCCATGTGCTGCCCACCACTTATTCTTTGCCCAGCGCTGAGCCGGTCTAGCACAGGGTTCCGAACAGTATTTCTGCGATCGACGAAACGCAAAAAAATATTTGGTTTGGCACTTCGCGTTGCCACAGACTTTCGTTGCATTCGGACATTCCAATAACTGCATCAAGGCATCCTCAATGAAAGTGGGCGGTTGCAATAAGCTCAAGAACCAATCCGTATCATCAGTCACTGGTCCAAAGGACAATTTGCGGTCACCAACCTGCAGAAAGATTTCCAGAAGCCGAAACACGCCGATGCGTCTTAATCTCATATCTGAATCTTGCCAGATAACCCTTATCCCGTTACGCAGTGGAAGTAGCCAGTACTTCCAAACCCGTTCTTCTTTCGATAATTCGCCGGCATCCTCTTCCTCGATGCGGATCACCCAATGTCGTATCAGGTCATGGGGCACGTGCCGCTCGAGCAAGCCGCCAAAGCTGCGTTTGAATCTGCGAAATTCTACCGATTCCAGCTGATCAGGAAGATTCACAAGGTGAAGTAGGAATTTTCGAGCTAGATTTCCAGGTCGCGTTGGCCTGCGAGAGTTCAATGCCATATATGCAATCTAGCACACCACGACGTATTCTTGAAATCGCCCTCGTAAGCAGGCAAGGGCAGGAGGACAAATGATTTGCGGGGAAGATCCGAATAAAAAAAGCTTGGTCGCTCTCGTCGAGGCTGCCCGAACCCTGGGCGTATCTGTATTTACGGTCCGCCGGCTCGCGGATCGCGGTGAACTCAAGACTGTAAATGTCGGGGCGAGACGCCTGGTGCCCGTGTCTGAACTGGCGCGCGTGGTAGCAAGTGGCGTTGGCAAGGCCCGGAGACGGATTCAAAAGGCAGATTTTTCGCGCCCTCTGGGCTGCGATCTCGCAACTGGGAAGCGGAAATGAAGTCCCAATCGAGACAGCTACGAGCAGCACGGTTTTATTCACGCAGCTGGGATGTGCTTCCCATATACGAAATCATCAGCAGGAAATGCGCTTGTGGGGCGGAGGATTGCCAAAGTCCAGGCAAGCACCCGCGAACCATTAGTGGCGTTAAGAACGCGACCAGAAATCGTCAACAGATAGAAGAGTGGTGGGCGCAATGGCCGGAGGCGAATGTGGGCATCGCAACCGGGACGGGTTCCGGGATACTGGTCGCCGACTTTGATCCTCGGAATGGAGGAGAAGGTTCGCTGAAGAAGGTTCTGAACGGAGAACCGCTGCCCAAGGTGCCAACTGTCGACACGGGGGGGGCCTACATCTGTATTTTGACTTCCCCGCCGGTGGAAAAATTAAAAGTCGAAGTGGCATTATGCCCGGCTTGGATCTCAGGGGCGACGGAGGGTACGTCATTGCGCCCCCATCATCGCATAAGAGCGGGAAGCCCTATAGGTGGCGGCTATCAATTAAAGATACAAATTTAGCGCCCCCACCCTCTTGGCTCATGCGCCTGCTACGGCAAAGTCGCGTGAGTCAAGAGAAGGATCGGAAGGAGAACACGATCAGCGAAGGGCAGAGAAATACTACGCTCACCCGGATCGCGGGCGGCCTTCGGCGTGTCGGTCTTAGTTCTGATGAAATCAGGACTGCCTTAGTCAGGGTTAATGACCTTCGTTGCGATCCTCCCTTGCCCGAAGCCGAGATCGAGGACATTTCGCGCAGCGCGGAGAAGTGGGAACCTGGCGGTAGCGAGTCCTACTTCTCCACACCCAACGGGCTTTTTTGGAACAAGGCTACCCGGGATTTGGTTGTCCCTATCCGGCTAACGAACTTCGACGCCAGAATCGTTGCAGATGTCGTAGAGGACGATGGGATTGATGTTAGGCGTTCCTGCGAGTTAGAGACAAAGCTTTTCGGTGAAACTAACCGATTCATCGTCAGCGCAACCGATTTCTCGGCCACGACGTGGCCGTTTCCAAAACTCGGCTCCAAGGCGTTCGTGGCTGCGGGGGCGGGCGTTCGCGATCATATCCGGGCTGCCATACAGCAGAGGTCGGGTGCAAACATCGACGAGAGGTTAATCTTCTCCCACTCTGGGTGGCGCAAATTCGGGGATGAATACCGGTTTTTGCATGGAAACGGAGCAATTGGGCCGGAGGGTCTCATCGAAGATGTTCGCGTTGAACTTCCGCCCAGCCTCGCGGCTCTGAAACTCCCGGCACCTCCCATGGGGGAAAAACTGCGAAGCGCGATCCGTAGTAGTTTGAAATTGCTGAACATTGCTCCTAAATGGATCACCGTTCCGCTTCAAGCCGGCGTGTACCGAGCACCTTTAGGTGGATGCGACCACTCGATTCAGCTGGCAGGTGAAACTGGCGTCGGCAAGACCGAACTTGCTGCAGTCGAGCAGCAGCACTACGGTTCAGGATTCAGTGCGCGCAACCTTCCAGGGAGTTGGAGTAGCACGTCGAACGCCAATGAAGTTCTGGCCTTTATTGCCAAAGACGCGTTGATTACGATTGACGACTACTGTCCCGTCGGAACACGGGGGGACCTGGCGCGCTACAACCGAGACGCGGACCGACTTCTTCGAGGACAAGGCAATTCATCAGGTCGACAGAGGTTAAGAGCCGACAGCTCGCTTCGAAACGGGAAGCCACCTCGGGGTCTAATCCTGTCGACTGGAGAAGATGTGCCGCGCGGGAAATCGCTTCGAGCACGATCGCTAATACTCGAGCTAGCACCTAACAGTATCGATTGGGATCAAATGACGAGATGCCAGCGGGCAGGCAGAGAAGGATTGTTTGCGGAAGCAATGGCCGCTTACCTCCAATGGCTCGCGCCCCAATATGGATCGATAAAACGAAAACTTCCAGGGCTGATCTCGAAGTTCCGTGCACAAGCAGAACGATCACAACAGCACAAGCGGACAGCTGAGATCGTGGCTAACCTCTGGGTAGGCATCAATTACTTCCTAAAGTTTGCTGTCGAGAGCGGAGCTATTTCTGTTTCTAACCGTTCGATGATGAAGCAAGCCGCGTGGAAAGCACTGGGAGTTGCTGCCAAAAAACAGAATTTGCAGCAAGCCGGTGAGGATCCAGTTCGACGCTTCGTTGAATTGATCGGTGCTGCCATCGCCACTGGGCGCGTTCAACTCGGGGATCTGGAAAATGGGAAGTCGCGAGAAGGCAAAACAGAATGTGTCGGATGGACGGATACAGAATACGTCTTCCTTGATCCAGACCTCTCATTTGCTGCCGCACAAAAGCTGGCAAGTGAGCAGGGTGAATTCATCACCATATCGCATAAGACATTGTGGAAGCGCATGAGTGAACGGGGAGTCTTGGCCCAATCGGAAACCGGAAGAAATCTAGTTCGGAAAATCATCGGCGGCCGGCGTCGAAGCGTATTGGCCCTACCGCGTGCGGCGATAGGGTGCACTGATAAAGAACGGGAAAATCGGGATTCTCGGGAGGACGGGTGAATTCTGTGTCCCGGGTTTCCCGATAATCCCGATTTTAACCACATGCATATCCCCAGGAGTAAGAAGTTGTAAGAAAACAGAAATCATGTCAAAGGAGAAACACGATGGGTAACCGACACATACTTCAATCACGAGGCTCTGTAACGGTTGGCACACAGTTCATTTATCGCACCGCACAGATGCTTGGCCCGGATTACCTCGGCAGAAAACCTCATTTCGAAGGGCAGACACTTACGGTTATAGGGTTCAAACCTCGTTACGTGAACAGCGTCATGGTTCAGGATTCCAGCGGAATGATTTCGCTTCTCCCACTGGACGATGTTGACAGGGTGCTCCGATCGGGAGGAAAAGTTTGTGATACTGGCGAAGTAAGTCGCGGGAGACTTAGAAACGGCAAAAGCAGATTCACTCCTGAGAGTCTCAGTGAAGCTCAAGAACAATCTGAATTGGGATGCCAAGCGAGCATATCTAATCGCAACTATGTCCCTTGCGGCAAACTGTTGACGCATGTTCTCGAATTTACCGATGAAGAAGCACGCAAGTGTCTGGTGATCTGCGAGAACCATGCTGGCCTGGTGGGTAAGCGCACCATTCTTGATGGCTGGTGCAATGTGAGTGTAACTCCACTGTGAACTGTATGTACGAAGAATCGGGAAAGTCGGGAATCCGGGGGGACACCTCTGAACTCTGCGCCCGATTCTCCCGATAATCGCGATTCTGGCTGGCGTGAAGGCGATGTTTCCTTTGGGGATGCCGCCCATTCCTCTGCGTTCATTGACCTATGTCGTTTTATTCACGTAAGATTCGCTCCAGTGATCGGGCGAACCATCTCGCACTACAGCATCCTCGAGAAACTTGGCGACGGTGGGATGGGCGTGGTCTACAAGGCCCGCGACATCCACCTTGACCGCTTTGTTGCCATGAAAGTCCTGTCTGCAGAGAAGGTCGCCGACCCCGAACGTAAGCAGCGCTTCGTGCAGGAAGCAAAGGCGGCTTCGTCCCTGAACCACCCTAATATCATCACCATCTACGACATCGGCCAAGCCGAAGGCGTTGACTTCATTTCGATGGAGTGCGTTAACGGTAAAACGCTTGACCGGCTGATTCCCCAACGTGGGATGCGGCTGAATGAAGCTCTAAAGTGCGCCGTCCAGATTGCCGATGCACTCGCTCGGGCGCACTCCGCTGGCATCGTCCATCGAGATCTCAAACCTGGAAACATCATGGTCAACGAGCACGGGCTGGTGAAGGTTCTCGACTTCGGCCTAGCGAAGCTGACCGAATCCACTCCAGCTAGCGACGAAGAGTCCACACACACTGTGCGGCCCACGACAGAAGAGGGCAAGCTCGTCGGCACTGTTGCGTACATGTCTCCCGAGCAAGCGGAGGGCAAGAAGGTCGATGCCCGTTTCGGACATCTTCAGTTTCGGATCGGTGTTGTACGAGATGATGACGGGAGAAAAAGCGTTCCACGGCGATACCAAAGCCTCGACGCTAGCGGCGATTTTGAAGGACAATCCCCGCCCGGCAAGCAAACTAGTGGACGGCCTTCCCAGAGAAGTGGAGCGACTGATTTCCCGCTGTCTGCGGAAGGAGGTCAATCAGCGCTCTCAGCACATGGATGACGTCAAGATCGCGCTGCAAGAACTAAAATTGGCGAATTTTTTTGTGTGCTTCAGCGATCCTGCAGGCCAGAGCCATGGAGCCGGATGGCGGGGCAGTGCGTCTTCTTTTCAAGCGGCCTCCTCCTTAAGCATCGGTCTGCTTCTCTCCAAAAGCGATTCGATGTGTTTGCCTAGAGCAGACTCCATCTCAGCTTTCGCTTTCTCGAAACTACCTGCCTGAACTGAAACGGATGGATGTTCGCTGCTGCCATTCCAGCCGTCATCTGCCAGCCAGAATTTGCATTCGATACGCACACAGGGTTTCACCCCGAGCGATACAGCATGGTTTCCCATAACTACCCTCCCCCAGCGCGATGGCCAACATCGTAGCTCAATTCCGGCAGCAGATGTTTGCCCCTTTTACCGTCTACAATTGGTTACTGAATGCGCAGGTGAGTGTGCTGTGGGGTACGCGAAACCCACTCTTCACATTTCATCCGCGTACTCGCGCAGCCGCGGCTGGACCGCACCTATTACCGCTACGTGCATTTTCATCACGGATTGCCGCTGATCGTGTCCGTGTTCAATACCTCGATTTGCATCCTCACGATGGTAATTCGACGGCCCCCGAAGCGCGTCACGCCGAATCCCTGGTACTGGCTGTTAGCCTTTGTTGCCAGTTACTGGCTAGTGCTCATCATTCTCTTCCTGCAGCAAGGAAGACCTTTGGTGGCAACTTGGGTCACCGATGCACTAGCAATCATGGGCCTTCTAGTCATGCTGTGGGCGCGAGTGAGCCTGGGACGCAACATCGGTTTCGTGCCGGCACAAAGAGAGCTGGTGAGCACTGGCGCGTACGCTTGCATGCGTCACCCGATTTACACGGCCATACTGTTAAGCTATGTCGCATTCGTGCTGCGCGCGTTCACCCCATTGAACGCGTTACTCCTCGGACTCGGCGTCTTCTGGTTCATTCCGATCAAGAGCGTGGTGGAGGAAGATTTCCTGCGGCACGATCCCCAATACGCCGCTTACATGCAGAGGGTGCGTGCGCGGTGGATTCCGTTTGTGTTCTGAGACGCATTGCTCGCTCCCACGCCGAGCATAGCTGCCGTAGAATGACGCAATCCTCTCCTCTACGGGGTGATGCATGAGCAGTCCAGAGAGTGCCTATGTTTTTGGTCATACCGACAACGAGAGACGGCGGTTGGCATTACAAGCTTCCATAATTAATCCGCTCACCGATGCGTTTCTTCGACGTGCTGGGGTTTCGGCTGGGATGCATGTCCTAGAACTCGGCTGCGGGATCGGGGAGGTTTGCCTTATCGCTTGTCGCTTGGTTGGACCACATGGTCATGTGCATTCTGTCGATATTGACGGCCCTGCCCTGGACGCTGCACGCGGACGAATACGTTCTGCCGGGCACGACCACGTCACGTTCGAGCAAATCGAAGTTTTGCAGCACACTCCCGCACGGCCCTATGACGCCGTGATTGGACGTCACATTTTGATCCATACTCCAGACGCTCTGGCTGTTCTTAGGAAAGCTGTCGATATGATCCATGCAGGCGGCCTGATCGCATTTCAGGAGCACGACCTCTCGGGTTTTCCGCGGGGATATCCGGAGTTGCCACTAACATCTTCCATAATCGAGCTGATGATCGAATTTTGGCGCCGTGCTGTACCGCGGCCCAGCATCGGAACGCAACTTTTCTGGCTCATGCAGCAGGCGGGTTTGCCACCGCCCGAGTGTCGCCTAGAAAGTGTCATGGACGGAGGCCCCCACAGTCCCGTGTACGAGTGGCTGGCTGAAAGTGCGCGCAGCCTGCTGCCCCGGATGGAGGCGCTCGGTCTTACAACTGCTGCAGCATTAGACTGCGACACGCTAGCCGATCGGCTGCGACAAGAAGCATTGGAGAGGCGCGGTGTATTTATCAGCGCGCCCCTAATCGGTGCGTTCGCACGGAAGCCGTTCAGTAGCTAGCATTTTGCAGCAATTCGTGGGCAAGCCGCATTTTTGTTCTTCTGATTTCTGGTTGTTTTCTGTTTAGCGGGAGATGGCGTCACTTGTTATGGAGCTGTGTCATGAGGATCCTCCAATGTTGTTTTGCAAGCTCATGCGTTTTGTTAGTCGGTTGTCTGCTTTTCGCGCAAGATGGAGCGACAATATACAAGAACCTCTGTGCCTCCTGTCACGACACCGGTGTGGAGCGTGCGCCGAATCGTGAAGGCCTAAAAGCAATGTCTCCGGAGCGTGTGCTTGCAGCCATGGAATCAGGAGCGATGGTTCCGATGGCAGGTCGCCTTTCTGCTGCTGAGCGCCGCGCCCTCGCTGAATTCCTCACCGGAAAGACTTTGGGACAGAAAACCCCGCCGCCTCAGGGCCTGTGCACCGTGGCATCAGGCAACCTAACGGATTGGGTGACTGGACCGCACTGGGCGGGTTGGGGTGCGACCTTAGAGAACACACGTTTTCAGGACACCGCTTTAGCTGGCATCACGGCGGCCGATGTGCCACGACTCAAGCTGAAGTGGGTTTTCGGTTTTCCCGGCGACACGGGCTCGACTGCTCAACCGACAATTGCCGCTGGGCGTGTATTCGTTGGGAGCCAGGGTGGCCGGGTTTATTCCTTAAGTGCGGCCACCGGCTGTGTTTATTGGTGGTTCGATACGCCGGCCCTGGTGCGGACAGCGATCACCCTGGGCCAAATCGACACGGAGTCCGGTTCGAAATTAGCCGCATATTTCGGAGATGCCTCTGGCGCGGTCTATGCAGTCGAAG
>Ga0310810_10006280_pt1 | contig 13406 bp, 12 predicted proteins | sample NCmetagenome_FD_207641 | JGI IMG/M metagenome (GOLD analysis project Ga0310810, IMG submission 207641) | Soil microbial communities from experimental microcosm in Duke University, North Carolina, United States - NC | ecosystem: Engineered > Artificial ecosystem > Soil microcosm > Unclassified ... | reverse complement strand
AAAGGCCTGCATGCCGAGCTTTTCGAAAGCCGCTTCCTGCATGTCGGGAGAAAGGGAATGCGCCAAAGGGTAGCCGAAAATGCCGAACAGACTGAATGCTTCGTTTTTTTTCACCCTGGGTCCCGCCATTACCGCTTTTCGTCCCTGATTACAGTCCGGACAAAGAACCGGGCCGTCTTCCCGGCACGCTCTGGGAAAAGATTTTATTGAGGGCGAAAAGATAAGCTTTCACGCTTGCTTCGATGATGTCGGTGCTCGTGCCGCGGCCCGTGACTTCCTCGGACTGGAGGCTCAGCTTCACGACCACTTCGCCGAGCGCGTCTTTTCCCGCGGTCACGGAACGGATCCCGTAATTGGCAAGTGCCGCGCCGGACTTCACGATTTTTTCAATGGCCTTATAACACGCATCCACGGGGCCGTCGCCATGCGAAGAAGCCTCGCGCAGGGTTCCCTCATGCGACAGCCGGATGTCCGCGGAAGCGGCGCGCGCGCTTTCGGTCGTGACCTTCAGGTAATCCAGCTTCCAGATCTCGGGAACGTTCGCGCCCACGTCTTCCATGATCGATTCGATATCTTCGTCGAACACGTATTTTTTCTTGTCCGCCAGCTTCTTGAACGCCGCAAACGCGCGGTCCATGTCGTCTTCGCTGACCTTGAAGCCCATTTTCTTCACGCGCTCGACGAACGCGTGGCGGCCGGACAGCTTGCCCAGCATGAGTTGGTTGCCTTTCAGCCCGATTTTCTTCGGGTCCATGATCTCGTACGTCTGCCGCTTTTTCAGGACACCGTCCTGATGAATGCCCGAGGCATGCCAGAACGCGTTGCGGCCCACGATCGCTTTGTTCGGCTGGACGACCATGCCGGTGAGCGACGAGACGAGCCTCGAGGCCTTCGAGATCTCGTTCAGCTTCAACTCGGTAAAACAGTCGATCAAATCACGGCGCGTGTCGATGGCCATGGCGATTTCTTCCATGGCCGCGTTTCCGGCGCGCTCGCCGATGCCGTTCACGGTGCATTCCACCTGATTCGCCCCGGCCATGATCGCGGCCAGCGAATTGGCGACGGCCAGGCCCAGGTCATTGTGGCAGTGGACCGACAGCACCACTTTTTTGCCGAGGCCGGGATTTTTCTTTACCAAAAAGGAAATGAGCTCGCCGAATTCGCGGGGCACGGCGTAGCCGACCGTGTCCGGAACATTGATGGACGTGGCACCCGCGTCGATGGCCGCGGAAACGACCTGCGTCAAAAACTGAGGCTCGGTCCTCGATGCGTCTTCGGGCGAAAATTCCAGCTGGTCGAAATGCCGGCGCGCGTCCTTGATCATGCGCGAGACCAGGTGCAGGATTTCCTTCTTGTCCTTCTTCAATTTGAACTCGCGATGGATCTGCGAGGTCGCCAGAAAAACATGCAGGCGCTTGCGCCGGGCCTTTTCCAGGGCCTGGCGGCAGGCTTCGATGTCGCGCTCCACCATGCGCGCGAGGCCGCAGATGACGGGCTTGCGCACGCGCTCGGCGATCATGCTGACCGCGCGGAGTTCGCCGGGTGACGACGCGGGAAAGCCCGCCTCGATCACGTCCACGTTGAGACGCTCGAGCTGCACGGCGATCTTGAGTTTTTCTTCGGGTGTCAACGACGCGCCGGGAGACTGCTCGCCGTCGCGCAGCGTCGTGTCGAAGATGTGGATTTTACGTCTGTTCGAAACCATTTTGTTTACCTTGCAGCCCCCGCTTTGGCCGCCGGAACCTTGGCGGTCGGATTCTTAATCCAGTGCATCATGGAACGCAGCTCAGTCCCGACTTTTTCGATCGGGTGCTCGTCGCATTCTTTGCGCATCTTGTTGTAGTTAGGACGGCCGTTCTTGTTCTCGTCCATCCATTCCTGCGCGAACTTGCCGGTACGGACTTCGTCCAGGATCTTCGCCATGGTCTTGCGCGTTTCATCGGTGATGATGCGCTTGCCGCGGGAATAATCGCCGTACTCGGCCGTGTCGGACACGCGGCGGTGCATGCCGCTGATGCCTTCGGCGAAAATCGCGTCGACGATCAGCTTCACTTCGTGCTGGCATTCGAAGTACGCCATTTCCGGCTGGTAGCCCGCTTTCACGAGCGTGTCGTAGCCCGCGCGGATCAGTTCGGAGAGGCCGCCGCACAGCACGACCTGTTCGCCGAAGAGATCGGTTTCCGTCTCTTCCTTGAAATTCGTTTCGATCACGCCGGCGCGCGTGCCGCCGATCGCTTTCGCATAGGCCAGCGCATGCTTCAGCGCGGTGCCGGAAGCGTCCTGATGAATCGCCACGAGGCACGGAACACCGCCGCCTTCGAGAAACTGGGTGCGCACCAGCGCGCCCGGGCCCTTGGGGGCGATCATGTACACGTCGACTTCCTTCGGCGGCTTGATGTAACCGAAGTGAATGTTGAAACCGTGCGAAAAAAGGAGCGCCTTGCCGGGCTTCAGATGGGGCTTGATGCTCTTTTCGTAAATCTCGGCCTGCAGGTGGTCCTGCGTGAGGATCTGGATGACGTCCGCCTGCTTCGCGGCTTCGTCCGCTTCCACCGGCTTGAAACCGTCTTCGACGGCCTGGTCGTAGTTCTTGCCGCCCTTGCGCTGGGCGATGATCACGTCCACGCCGGAGTCGCGCAGGTTGAGTCCCTGCCCGCGGCCCTGGATGCCGTAGCCGACGATGGCCACTTTCTTGCCTTTCAGCACGTTCAAATCAGCGTCTTTGTCGTAATAGATTTTTGCCATGGTTATTTCCTCTCGTTTTTTGATCTCAGAATAATTTCTGGAAGTGGATTAAAGGCCGTCTTTCGCCATCTGGCGAGACTTTTTCTTCGCCGCTTCTCTCTTGCGGAGGGCAAGGGCTTCTTCCTTGGTCGCCTTCAGCTTTTTCGTCTTCAGCGCGACCTTGGCGGGCGCGACGAGCGTGCTGCGGCGCGACATGGCGACAAGCCCCGTGCGTACGACTTCGCTGATGCCGTACGGCGTGAGAAGTTCGAGCATGGCGTCGACTTTGCTTTCCCCGCCGGTCACTTCGATGACCATGCTGTTGGGGTTCACATCGACGACTTTGGCGCGGAAGGTGTTCACGATCTGCATGACGTCGCTGCGGCTCTGGGTCGCAGCGTTCACTTTGACCAGCATCAGCTCGCGGTCGATCATTTCGTCGGTGTTGATGTCGACGACCTTGATGACGTCGATCAGCTTGCCGAGCTGCTTGATCACCTGCTCCAGCGCGCGGGCATCGCCCACCGTGACGATCGTCATGCGGGAAACCGTCGGGTCATGCGTTTCACCCACGGCCAGCGAATCGATGTTGAAACCGCGGCCGGACACGAGCGTCGAAACGCGGGAGAGAACGCCCGAATGATTTTCCACCAGCGCCGAAATGATATGCTTTTGCTTCATAACAACTCCTCTGTTTGAGTGAAGGATTACGCCATGTCCATGACTTGGTCGAGGGCGGCCCCGGTAGGCACCATCGGATAAACGTTGTCGGATTTCGCGACGATGCAGTGGACCAGCACCGGGCCTTTGTGGGCCAGGGCCTTCTTGATCACGCTGTCGACTTCATCGTGCGTTTCCATGCGCAGCCCGAGGACCCTGTGGCCTTCGGCAATTTTCAGGAAGTCGGGGTTCGACGGCCCGAGCACGGAGCCGGAAAATCTCTGATTATAAAAAAGCTCCTGCCACTGGCGAACCATGCCGTGATGCGAATTGTCCATGATGAAAAGCTTCACGGGAATGTTGTAGTACGCCGCCGTCGTCAGTTCGCACATCGTCATCTGGATGGAACCGTCACCATCGATACAGATCACCGGCTCGCCCGGCCTGCCAATTTGCGCGCCGATCGCCGCGGGAAGGCCGTAACCCATCGTGCCCAAGCCGCCGGAAGTCAGCATGCTGCGCATGGCCTTAAACTGGTACCACTGCGCCGCCCACATCTGGTGCTGGCCGACGCCGGTCGTCACGACCGCGTTGTGCTTGGTGATCTCGCCGAGCCTGGCGATGATTTCTTCCTGGCGCAGCGCTTCGCCGTCCTTGCGGTATTTCAGCGGATGCTTCTTCTTCCACTCCGCGATCTGGTCCAGCCACTCTTTGATGTCTTTGCGCTTGTTGGTGACGAGCTTATTCAGCTGGCGCAGGACAGGCTTCACGTCGCCGACAATCGAAACGTCCACCTTCACGGTCTTGGAAATGGACGCGGGATCGATGTCGATGTGCACGATCTTCGCGTGCGGGCAGAATTTGTCGATCTTGCCCGTGACGCGGTCGTCAAAGCGCGCGCCCACGGCAATCAAGAGATCGGATTTCTGCACGGCGTAGTTGGCGTACACGGTGCCGTGCATGCCCAGCATGCGCAAGGAAGACGGATGATCTTCCGGGAAAATGCCGAGACCCAGCACCGTCGTAGTAATCGGAATGCCGGTTTTTTCCACGAGCTCCAGAACTTCTTTGTTCGCGCCCGAACCCACGGCGCCGCCGCCCACGTACAGCACGGGACGCTTGGCCTGCTTGATCAGTTCCGCGGCCTTACGGATCTGTTCCGCGTCGCCATGGCTCGGGATGCTGTAGCCGCGCAGCTGCACTTCTTCCGGCCATTCGAAATCCACGACCTGGCGGCTCACGTCGACAGGAAAATCGATCAGCACGGGGCCGGGGCGGCCGGTGCGCGCGATGTGGAACGCCTCACGCACGATGCGCGCGACGTCATTCGCGTTCGTGATGAGATAATTGTGCTTGGTGACCGGGCGCGTGATGCCGACCACGTCGGCTTCCTGGAACGCGTCGCTGCCGATGGCCGTCGTCGCGACCTGGCCCGTGATGCAGATCATCGGCGCCGAATCCATGAATGCCGTCGCAAGTCCCGTCACCGTGTTCGTGGCCGCGGGGCCGGAGGTCACAAGGCAAACGCCGGGTTTTCCCGTGGCGCGGCCGTAGCCGTCCGCCATGTGGGACGCGCCCTGTTCGTGGCGCACCAGGTAGAATTTAATTTTCTTGGAATCATAAAGGGCATCGAAGGTCGGCAGAATGGCTCCGCCGGGCAGCCCGAAAATAGCGTCCACCCCTTCCAGTTCCAAGGACTTGATCATGATTTGCGCGCCGGTCAGCTTCATAAAAAATTAATCCCTTCGTTTTTTAATGACCCTTCAGCTTTGCGCCGAAGAAGCGTTTCATTCAGGATGAGCCCCCAAAGAAGGGACCTCAAACTCTGAAAAATTTTTCCATCCAATTCAGGCTTTTTTCTTTCCAGGATTTCTGGCTGTCGCGGATCTTGCGTCCCCACGTCTCGGAGCTCGTCTGTCCCCATTCCAGAAGTTTTTCTTTGAATTCCTGGGAATTCTGCTCATCTTCTTTCGCTTTCATCAGGGTGACGAGATAACCCTTCTTTTCAAACTTGGCCGCGCTTTTTTCCACGGCGTCGATCAACGGCTGATCGCCTTCGTTCGCTACGACCAGAAATGGAATCTGCTTCGCGGGACGATTTCTCAAATGCAGCAGCTTTCCGAATTTTCCGTCCCAATGGCCGTTCATCAGCACGACGGCCGAGAATTCCTCGGGATAATTCGTGGCGAGGTATCCCGCGTACTGAGCTCCGCCCTTTTTCCCCGTCAGAAAAATCTTGCTCGGATCGACCTGATACCGCTGGCTGATCTCCCGCTTGATCTTCAGGATCCACTCGTCCATGCTGTACGGTGTATCTTCGGGCCAGAGGTTCGTGGCGCTCAAAACCAAAAGGCTCCGGCGCTTGGCCAGGTTCGTCCAGTATTCGATGTTCTTTTCCGGCGATTCGCCTTCGTCCGGCACGGTAATAATCAGCGGGTATTTCCGGTCCGGCTTGTAATTCTGAGGCACGTACAAAAACACCGGATACCGGTACTCCGCCGACAAATCCAAAAGTCCGGTCGGTGAGTTCCCGTAAAACGTGTCCGCGCCCGCCGGGGATTTAAATCCCGCAAGGCTCACCGCCAGCGACAAAAAGAAAAAAAAGTTCCGCCTGAGATTAAATCTCAATTTCGATCCTTCCGTTGGAAGTTAAAACGAATCCTGACGGGACCTGAAAAAAAGACAGACTTTGGCCTCGAAATTTCTTGAACGCTTTGACGTAACTCTATGGAAAGACACAGGTTATTATAATCATCCGACCCGCAAAGTCAATCCACGTTCTTGCCTTTGCCGCCCTGCGGCCAGGCTGCCCATCAAAACCTAAATAACGGCACAACAAGGACTTAGCTTAAAAAAGACACGCTCCCCCTGAAAAAACAGTTCGGGATTCTTCAGGAAATGATTCGGAAAGAACTTCAGGGAAGAATTACCGGGATACCTTAATGGTTTCGAGCTTCTGGTTGAACTGCCTGGCTCTTTCCGTGATTTCCTGCCAGTTGTCAGTTCGTACAAGCGGACGCTCGAAAAGCGACTGCTTGATGCAGACCGCGATGCTGTCCTTAAGGTATTCGAAGAGGCTGTCAAGGTTGACGCCCCCGGCGGTGATGAGCTTAACGGAAGGAAGAGAATTGCGAATCGCCTTGAGATACTGCGGCCCGCCCGAAGGAGCGATGGGATAAACCATCACCAGGTCGGCGCCCAGCTGATAGGCGTTGATGATTTCGGTGGGAGTCAACGCGCCCTGGATCACGAACGTGTTGTTGTGCTTGGCCACATTGATGACTTCGTCATCGGTATACGGGGTAGAAACGAACTGGGCACCCGCGTTGATGGCGCGCTGGGCCATCTCGCCGTCGGTCACCGCGCCCGCACCAAAGAGGAAATTCTCCTTCTTGGAATACGTTTCCAGGAGGCGAATGACCTGCGGGGTCTGCATGGAGATTTCGAAAATGCGAAAACCGCCCGTAATGGCGGCTTTGATCATCGCTTCGGCATCGTCCGCGGAGCTGGAACGAATGACGGCGATGAGCTTGTTTTCTTCGATCATCTTCAATGCATTCACTGTTAATTCCTTTGTAATTGGTGCCATTAAGCCGGAATTATAGGGTCGGCCAAGAGTCTGTGTCAATCGGTATTACGAGGATTTTATATTTTTTTTCGCATCCGGCTTTTCCCCGCCCCATCAGGCTTTGCGGGGCTTCAAAATACTCTCCGCAACGCCCTCTTTTTCCTCCAAACGGCGGATTTCATCGCGGTAGCGGGCGGCCTTGTCGAACTCCAGCGCGCGGGCCGCGGTTTCCATGCGCTTTTTCAGATACGCGAGGTAACTCTTGATCTCATATTCCTTTTGGCTTTCCCCCACCACCTCGGCGACCATCTCCTCGGCGTCGTTCCACTTCTCGATGCCTTCCCGGATTTCCTTTTTGATGGTGGCCGGCGTGATCCCGTTCTTTTCGTTGTAATCCATCTGGATGCGGCGGCGCCGGGAAGTCTCGTCCATGGCCCTTTTCATGGAATCCGTGATCTTGTCCCCGTACATGATGACCTTGCCGTTGACGTTGCGGGCCGCCCGGCCCGCGGTTTGGATCAAAGAAACATCGCTGCGAAGAAAACCTTCCTTGTCCGCGTCCAGCACCGCGACAAGCGATACCTCCGGAAGGTCCAGCCCTTCTCTAAGAAGGTTAATCCCGACAATGCAATCGTACTTTTGCAGGCGCAGGTCGCGTAGGATTTCCACGCGCTCGAAGGCGTCGAACTCCGAATGAAGGTAATTCACTTTGATGCCCGCTTCCTTGAGGTAGCGGCTCAGGTCTTCGGCCATTTTTTTCGTGAGCGTCGTGACCAGCACGCGCTCGTTTTTCTTCGCGCGCGCTTTGATCTCGCCGATCAAGTCGTCGATCTGCCCTTCTGTCGCCCGGACTTCAATTTCAGGATCGAGGAGTCCCGTGGGCCGGATGATCTGCTCGACTTTCTGGTCTGCGCGGCTGAGCTCATACTCGGACGGCGTCGCGGAAACGTAGAGCACTTGCCCTATCGCGCGCTCGAATTCCTCGAATCGCAGCGGCCGGTTGTCGAGCGCCGACGGCAGGCGGAAACCGTGCTCGACGAGCACTTTCTTGCGCGCCTGGTCGCCGTTGAACATGCCGCGGATCTGCGGGAGCGTCTGGTGCGATTCGTCGACGAGCGTGAGAAAGTCTTTCGGGAAATAATTGATCAGCGTCGATGGCGTGGAGCCGGGCGCGCGCCCGCTCAAATGCCGCGAATAATTTTCCACCCCCGAGCAAAAGCCCACTTCGCGCAGCATCTCCAAATCGTAGCGCGTGCGTGACTCCAGCCTTTTCGCCTCGAGGTCTTTTCCCTGCAATGTGAGCTCTTTGATGCGCTGCGCCAGCTCCAGACGAATGCCTTCGAGCGCAGGTTCCATGCGTTCGGACGGCGTCACGAAATGCTTGGCCGGATACACCGCGACCTGGTCCAGCTCGCGCAGCGGCGTCAGCTTGATCTTTTCGAGCAGCACCAGGCTGGTCACGCGCTCCGCGTCGAATTCGATGCGTTCGGGGTTTTGCCCATACGCAGGATAAAGGTCCACGCGGTTGCCGCGTACGCGGAACGTGCCGCGCGTCAATTCAGTTTCCACGCGCGAATACTGAATGCCGATCAGCGCGTCGATGAACGCGTCGCGGTCAAAGACCTGGCCTTTTTCCAGCCGGACCAGCATGCCCTTCCAGTCTTCCGGCGAACCCAAACCGTAAATACATGAAACACTGGCCACAATGATCGTGTCGGGCCGCGACAAAACCGAGCTCGTGGCCGAAAGCCGCAGCCGGTCCAGATTGTCGTTGATCGACGAATCTTTTTCGATGTAGGTATCCGTGTGCGCGATGTACGCCTCGGGCTGATAATAATCGTAATAGGAAACGAAATACTCCACGGCGTTTTCGGGGAACAGGTCTTTCATTTCGGAGTAGAGCTGCGCCGCGAGCGTCTTGTTGTGGCAGATCACCAGCGCGGGCTTGCCGACCTGCGCGATCACGTTGGCCATGGCAAAGGTCTTGCCCGAACCGGTCACGCCGACCAGCACCTGCTCTTTTTTTCCCTCTTGGAAACCGCGCACGAGCTTTTCGATGGCCTGCGGCTGGTCGCCTTTGGGTTTCATCTTGGAGGAGAGTTGGAAAACCGGCATGGGTCCCTTGTTCTTTGGGAGGGTTTGAAAGCTTATTTCAGGAGAAGCGAAAAATCCAGCGAGCGCACCGAGTGCGTGAGCGCGCCCACGGAAATCCAGTCCACGCCCATGGCCGCGTAATGGCCGACGTTTTCCAGCGTGATGCCGCCGGAAGCCTCGAGGATGGTCTCGGGCGCGAGCCGGCGCGCGATCTGCACGACCTGCTTGAGGCGGAAAGGCGGAAAATTATCGAAGAGGATGACGCGCGGATGCAGCTTCACGGCTTCGCGCAGCTCCTCGCGGTTGCGCACCTCGATCTCGACGCTGCCCTTGAAACCGCTGAGTTTTTTCAGGTCGCCGTACGGGCGGTGGTTCTCTTTCACGAAAACAGCGTCGTAAAGCCCCATGCGATGGTTGCGTCCACCGCCCGCGCGCACCGCGTATTTTTCGAGCTCGCGCCACAGCGGCATCGTTTTTCTCGTGTCAAGAATGAGGACCGGATAGCCTTTCACGGCATCGACAAAAGCGCGCGTCATGGTGGCGATCCCGGAAAGATGCCCGAGCAGGTTCAGGGCGGTGCGCTCGGCTCTGAGGATCGACTGCACGGGGCCTTCGAGGATGAGAACCACCGTGTTCTTGCGAAACTTCGCGCCTTCTTTCACCGGAAACTCGGCGCGCAGGGCCGGGTCCGCGCATTTAAAAATTTCGAGCAGCGCTGGGGCACCGCAGAAAATGCCGGGTTCGCGGGCGAAAATTTTCGCGGTGGCGACCGCGGTTTTGGAGACCACAAGCTCCGACGTGAGATCGCCGCGGCCAAAATCTTCGTCAAAGGCCGCGCGCAAAAGGGCACGGGTTTTTTCAGACGGAATAAACGAGGAAACCGGAGAAGCTTTCTTTTCTTTTTGGGCTTTCGGGGCGCGCTCGGCCGTCATCATAAAATTTCCTTGAGACGCTCGGCAGGCCGGGCGAGGATGGCCTTCGCGCCTTTTTCCACGATGGGCCGCTGGATGAGGTCGGGATATTTTGCCATCAGGTCCAAGGCTTCTTCGTCACTCACGTCGCGGCCGGAGAGCTTGAGCTTTTTGTAAATCTCTTCCTTGGTCCGGAAAAGTTCCTGCCCCTTGATGCCCATCTTTTTGAGCAGCTCCTTAAGCTTGGTTTTCGGGATCGGGTCCACGTAATAATTGACCGCGTCGAAAGCCACGCCGCTTTCCTGCAAGGCCTTGTAGACCTCGCGGCAGGTGGTGCAGGTTGGCTTTTGGTAAACGGTGATCTTGCTCATAAGGGGCCATCTTATCACAGGGCCGAGGGACGATCAATTCCGGGGGAAACTTACTTGTAAGCGCTGCGGATGCGCCAGAGCTCGCCGATGGCTTTGAAGAAATCCCCGGGTTTCACTTTGGATCCGGCCACGTCGTACCAGGCGGGAAGAGGCATTTCATAGATAAGGGCTTCGATCTGGTCCCGGCGGATGGGCTTTTTGTCTTTGAGGAACCGGGCGATCAATTCCACGTCGAAAATCCACTTGGACAAAAAGGGCGTCTCGAACATCCGGACCAGCGTGTCGGTCTTCCGGAACATCTTGGCGCCGCACTGCGTGTCGTAAATTTCCAGGCGAAGCGTATGCGAGGCGAACGTGGCAAAAATGCGTCCCAGATAATGACGCGTGGTCTGGCGCCTGATGTCATGGCCCATGAGCTTGACGCGCGCGCCGAAGATCATTTCCAGCACCGGGCGTTCTTCGAAAATTTTCAGGAACGTGGGAAGGACTTCCAGAGGCGTGGCAAGGTCCGCATCCCAGAAGGCCAGGTAGTCGGAACCGGAAGTCAGCCCCTGGACGAATCCCCGGCGCACGGCCTCGGCCTTGCCGGAATTTTTTTCGAGTTTCAGGATCTGGCAGGAGCCGGGATTCTGGGCGGCCAGCTTTTGGAGGACGTCGAAGGTCCGGTCTCCGCTGCCGTCGTCGACGAAGAGGAATCCGAAGTCCTTTTCCCGGCGCATGAACTCCGTGTACCGGTCGGAAGGAAGGCGGGCTTCTTCATTATAACAAGGGACGACGACCAGAACTCTGGGGCTTCGGGAGGCTTGAGATTTTGAATTTTCAGGATTTGCCATGTATTTTTATTAAGAACGGACGGCTCAGGCCGTATCCGCCCTTTTCCGTATTTTAAGCCGTTGAACCCGAGGAGACATCATGGCCGACCCCACCGAAACTCCCGAAGCGGAGCCCCCCCAAAAGCCGAAACGCCAGCGCGAATTGATCGAACCCGGAGAGCCGGACAATAAGGCATTTGCGACGATCATGATCATCGCGGCGGTCCTCGTGCTCGGCGGGTTCGCCCTTTTCATGGTTTTTTGCTTCCAGGGCATGTTTTTCGAGAAGATCGTCGCCGCAAAATAGCTCTTAGCCCGCACTCCGCGGAGAGGCTGCCCCGTTCTGAATGATGACCGGCGTGCCTACCGGGATCCAGGGAAAAATTTCTTCCACGTCCTGGTTGTGCATCCGGATACAGCCATGGCTCATGGCCGCTCCGATGCTTTTCGGGTTTCGCGTTCCGTGGATGCCGTAACCTTTGTGGTTCAGCCCCAGCCACCGCGTTCCCAAAAGATTCTTCACGCTCCCCGCCGGAATTTCCTTCTTCATCCAGTACCAGACCGGATCCTTGACCTTATGCTCGACCCGGAATTCCCCTTCCGGCGTTTCCATGCCTTCGCGCCCCACGGAAACGGAGTAAGTCTTGATGACCTCTTCGCCGCGTTTCCAGGTCAGCGTTTTGCTGGCCTTGTCCACGACCAGTTCGTAACGCGTGCGGGGCAGAAGAATTTCGTCATCCGCTTTCAGGAGCTTGCCGCTGTTCGCGCGCTCCAGCCATTTCTGGCTGATGCCGTTTCGGGCCGCGATTTTCCCGTACGTGTCGCCTTTGCGCACGGTGTATTTCTGATAATAGGAATCGCCCGCCGGTACAAGCCGCTCCACAAACTTCTTTTCCTCTTCGAGCTTCTTTTCCACGCGGCCGGCTTTCTTCGAAAAGCGCAATTTATTATACACCTCGATCAATCCTTCGTAGGCCTTGATGCGGTCTTCGACGACAGGGCTTTGGGTGATCTTCAGATAAAGGGCCTCAGAATCGTCCCAATTTTTCTGGTCCGCGAGCGCGCGGGCCTGCTCGAGAAGCGATCTGAAATCCGGGGCCTTGGGCGCGGGGGTACGGGACGGAACCGGGTCCTGCGGCGCGGCTTTGGCCTCGGCAGCGGCAGGACGGGACTCCGGCGCCGGCGCGGCATAAGCCGCCGGGGCGATCAGCACGAAGGTCAGGATAAAAGTCCAAAAACGCAGGCGCATGCCCCGTTTATCGGCCAGAGCCGGGCGGGACTAAAAGCATTCGCGCTAAGTTTTGTACGGGACAACGGTTTTGAGGCTTCCGGGGCGGGTAAGTTTCAAACTTCTTATAACTTTTTTAGCGCGGTTTTCTGCCATGTCCTACTAAGGTCTAGCAGGCCCTAGTGCGTATTTTCAGGCCCTTTTTTACGCCTCCAAAACGGGTAAATTTTCAATAGTTTTACCTATTTCCAAGGGGGAAATATGAAAACTCAAATCTGTATCACTTTTGCGTGGATGTGCTTTCTGCTCTACGCCCTTATCTTCGGAGGCGCTACCTTTCTGAGGGCTTAACTACGCGGGAATAAAAATCGACCAGGCCGTGCCTTTGGCGGGGGAAGTCTCGACCGTGATTCTGCCGCCATGGTTTTCGACGATGCCGTGACAGACGGAAAGTCCGAGTCCCGTCCCATGGCCTTCGGGCTTGGTCGTCACAAAAGGCTGGAAAAGATGCTTGAGGACGGACGGCGCTATTCCCGGGCCGTTGTCCGCGATCTCGATTCGCGCGCCGTCCGGCTGCCGGGCAAGGCGCAGCACAAGCCGCTTGTCTTCCTGCTTCTCCATCGCGTCGCGGGCGTTCTGGACCATGTTCAGCACGACTTGAGAAATCTGGCCCGCGTCGAAGGCCACGTCTTCCACGTCCTGCAGCTCCAAAACCACTTTCACGTTGCGGACCGCCAGGTCCTTTTCCACGAGCATCAGCGCGTCTTCGACCGTCTTCTTGAGATTGCCGCGGACCTTCACCGATTCTTTTTTTCTCGCGAAGGTCAGCAGCCCGTTCAAGATGTCGACGGCGTTCCGGATGACCTGACGGGCCATGACCGCGTTCTTCTGCGTCTTGTCCGGCGGCATTCCGGGTCTCAGCGCGTACTCCACGTGCAGGCTTATAGAAGAAAGGATGTTCCGGAATTCGTGCGCCATGCCTGAGGACAGCTCTCCAAGCGCCGCCATTTTCGCGGACTGGATCAGCTGCTGCTGCGT
>Ga0310810_10006279_pt1 | contig 13407 bp, 13 predicted proteins | sample NCmetagenome_FD_207641 | JGI IMG/M metagenome (GOLD analysis project Ga0310810, IMG submission 207641) | Soil microbial communities from experimental microcosm in Duke University, North Carolina, United States - NC | ecosystem: Engineered > Artificial ecosystem > Soil microcosm > Unclassified ... | reverse complement strand
CAACGGGCTGCCCATCAACGGCGCACGCGCGGTGCCGACTTACGAATCGATCGGCCTCTACTGGAAGCCGGCTTCCGCCCCCAGCTCGGATGGTTGCTCGGTGATCTTCCGGAAGGTCGGCGACTCGTCGTTCCGCCAGGGTCTCAACATGTGGTACGACCCGTCGAACGGCGAATGCCGCGGCAGCCTTGTGCTGCTCGATCCGGGCACGGCCTACGAAGTGCAGATCGGCCTCGCCGGCCAGTCTCCAAGCGCGGGTCTCTCGGTGAGCACCTGGCCGGAGACCGACCAGCTGCCGATCGCCCAGACCATCACGCTGCCCGCCGGCACGAGCAACACGCCGCTCGCCATCACGCAGGGCGGCACGCCGAGCGGCTACGTCGTGTACCAGGCGGATCCGACGAGCGGCACGACGATCGATGTGCAGAACCAGTCACTGAACAACGTGACGATCGCGGCGCCGTACGTAATCCTGCGCGGCTTCACGCTGAAGGGTGCGCAGATGGATGCCATCAACCTCCTGAATGGCACGCACGATGTCGTGATCGAGAAGAACGACATCAGCGGCTGGGGTCGCTTCCGCACCACCGGCAGCTGGGACTACGGCATGGACATGGACGCTGCGGTGAAGTGCGAGAGCGTCTCGACCATGGAGCGCGTCACCGCCCAGCGCAACAAGATCCACGACCCGCGCTATGGCGCCAACAGCTGGGACTCGGCGCATCCGGCCGGGCCGCAGGGCTTCTCGTACAACTACTGCGGTGGCAACAACGTCATCCGGTACAACGAGATCACGAGCTCCGACTACAAGCATTTCTATAACGACGGTATCGGCGGCTCGGACAACTACACGACCGCGGGCTTCCCGAACTACGATTCGGACATCTACGGCAACCTCGTGCAGGGCGTGATGGACGACGGCCTCGAGATCGAGGGCGGCGACAAGAACGTGCGCATCTGGGGCAACTACATCAACCAGGCGGGCACGGGCATCGCCAGCACGGTAGACGGCGTCGGACCGCTGTACATCTTCCGGAACGTCTACGACCAGAGCCGCAAGCACTACCTGACGTCGACGGATTCGGACGATCGCGGGCCGTTCTTCAAGGCCGGCACCGATACCTCGGTCGGCAACGGCCGCCGCTACGTGTTCCACAACACGTCGCTGCAGGCGCCGAACCCCAGCGGCTCGTATCCGCTCGGCGCGGGCGCAGGCCTGACGTACACGGGCAGCAATCCGCTGACGAACACGATCTCGCGGAACAACGTGTACTACATCTGGAAATCCGGCTGGGAGTCGATCGCGACCCAGGGCGGCGGCGGTAACGACGTCGATTACGACCTCTACAACGGCGCCATCACGGGCGTCAGCGGGGTCGAGCCGAATGGCATGCACGTAGCGCCGACGTTCGCCAACGGCAACGGCGTGGGCATGAGCGGCATGTACCAGCTCGCGCCGGGCACGCCGGGATATGGGACAGGTGCACGCATCCCGAACTTCAATGACCAGTACTCTGCGCCGGATATTGGCGCCCATCAGTCGGGCACCGCGGCAATGACGTTCGGCATCAACGGTCATCGCTGATCAGGTTGCTGTGCTTTATGGGCCGGTGCCTCGTGCACCGGCCCTTTTTTTTGAGCTTTTCGTCGGCCGCGAGCGACACAAGAAAACGAAGTGAAACAATGCGTTGAGTTGTAGTCCGAACCGCGCGTCGTGCGAAGCCCACAAAGGCGCGCACCCCACCCTGCACCCCTAGCCGCAAGCCCTTGAAACAGCGCGTGTTCCTGCGCTGGCACGGCAACTGCTAACTGTCGTAGGCCGAACTACAAGTTGTTAAGTCGGCTCACTACAAAGAAACAAGGGAGATAACGATGAAGAAGTCCAAGGGATTCACGCTGCTCGAGCTGCTGGTGGTGATCGTGATCATCGGCTTGCTCGCCGGCTACGTCGCCCCGCGCTACTTCGGGCAGGTCGGCAAGTCGGAAGTACAGGTCGCGCGCGCGCAGATCGATTCGCTTGAAAAAGCGCTCGACCAATACCGCCTCGACACGCGCCATTACCCGCAGGCGCTCGAAGCGCTGAACAGCAAGCCGGACAGCGAGGCGAACTGGAGCGGGCCGTATCTGAAGAAGTCCGTACCGAATGATCCGTGGGGCCGCCCCTACGTGTATCGCGTGCCGGGATCGAAGAGTGATTACGACCTCTACTCCCTCGGCCGAGACGGAAAACCTGGCGGCACGGGTGAAGACGCCGATATCGGCATTGAGACACAGGTCGCGAACAACAAGTAATGCAATTCAACGTCCACGCAATCGACGCGCAGCAACAGGTCCTCGCTCTGCGCCTCGAGGCGGCGAGCGAGGCCGACGCGCGCGGCATGGCCGAGGGCCGCGGGTTGACGGTTTTCTCGATCGAGGGAAAACGCAGCCTCGCGATGCCGCGCCTCGGCCGCGCGGGCGGATTCAAGACCTCGCTCTTCTCGATCGAGCTCCTCTCGCTTCTCGAAGCGGGCCTGAACCTCGTCGAGGCGCTGCAGACGCTCGCCGAGAAGGACACCTCCGGTGAGCGCCAGCACGTGGTCGGCGGCCTCGTCGCTTCGATCAGCCGCGGCGAGCCGTTCTCCAAAGCGGTGGCGGCCTTCCCCGAGCATTTCTCGCCGCTCTATGTCGCGACGATCAAGGCAAGCGAGCGCACCGGGAACGTGAAGGAAGCGCTGTCGCGCTTCATCGCCTATCACGACGAGCTCGACAAGGTGAAGAAGAAGGTCGTCTCCGCCAGCATCTATCCGGCGATCCTGATGATCGTCGGCACGCTGGTGCTCGGCTTCCTCATGTTCTACGTCGTGCCGCGCTTCGCAGGGGTGTACGAGGACATGCACAACACCCTGCCGCTCTTCTCGCGGCTCCTCCTCGCATTTGGCAGTTTCATCGGAAGACATGGTTATTTCTTGTTTTCCGCTTTTATTCTCGGCGTCGGCTCGGTGTCCTGGGCCCTCAGCCGCCCCAATGTGCGGTCGGCGGTGATGCAACGCATCTGGCAGCTGCCCGCGCTGGGCGAGCGCATGAAGACCTACCAGCTCGCCCGCCTCTATCGAACCGCCGGCATGCTGATGCGCGCCGGCATTCCCGCAGTGCGCGCGCTGGAGATGGTGCACGACCTCCTCGCCTCGCACCTGCGGCCGCAGCTCGCGCGTGCGCGCTCGCTGATTGAAGAAGGCCATGCGATGTCCGCTGCGCTCGGCGCAGCGGGACTCGCGACACCGGTGGCGGCACGAATGCTGGCCGTCGGCGAGAGGAGCGGCGACATGGGTCGCATGCTCGGCGAGATCGCGCGCTTCCACGACGACGAGGTGGCGCGCTTCATCGACTGGTTCACCCGCGCCTTCGAGCCGGTGCTGATGGCGGTCCTCGGCGTGGCGATCGGCCTCGTCGTGGTGCTCATGTACATGCCGATCTTCGAGCTTGCAGGGAACATCAAATGAATATCGAAGCACTTGAGCGCGAGCACGGCGCAGAGGTCGTGTCGCACCTCTCCCAGGCGCTGCACATGCCGGGCATGACGCTCGACGAGATGGACGCCGCCGAGGCCGCGTTCGACCTCGTGCCTTACGCCGAGGCCACGCGCCGCGGCTGCGTGGCCATGCGCAGCTCCGAAGGCGCGGTCGCCATCGTGCTCGGCAACCCTTTCGACCTGGATACGCAGGACTGGCTGGAGGAGCGTCTGACGGTGGCCTTCCGCTATCGCCTCGCTCGCCGCCAGGACGTCGCCGACTACCTTGCCCGCCAGGAAGCCGCGCTGCGCGCGATGGACGGCGTCGCCTCGGCAATGAAGGTTGAAGGCCCGGCAAACGACGGAGCGCAAGACCTCTCCTTCGAGGCGATCAGCGAGACGGATAGCCCCGTCGTGCGGCTGGTTGCATCGACCCTGTACGACGCGATCAAGGCGGGCGCGAGCGATGTGCATCTCGAATCGACCGCGAACGGACTGACCATCAAATATCGCGTCGACGGCGTGCTCACTTCCGCCGAATCCGTGCCCGGCACCGAAGTCGCCGAGCAGGTCATCTCGCGCATCAAGGTCATGTCGGAGTTGGATATCGCCGAGCGCCGCGTGCCGCAGGACGGCCGCTTCAAGGCACGCCGCGAAGGGCGTGACATCGACTTCCGCGTCTCGGTCATGCCGAGCGTGTTCGGCGAAGACGCCGTGCTGCGGATTCTCGACCGTCGTGCGCTCAGCGATCAGCTGCGCGGCCTCACGCTCGACAGCCTGGGCTTCGATGAGGAAATCATCGAGCGCATGCGCAAGCTCTCCGCCGAGCCGTACGGCATGCTGCTGGTCACCGGGCCGACCGGCAGCGGGAAAACGACGTCGCTGTACGCGACCATCACGGAAGTCAACAAAGGCCTCGACAAGATCATCACCATCGAGGATCCGGTCGAGTACCAGCTGCCCGGCGTGCTGCAGATCCCGGTGAACGAGCAGAAGGGGCTCACGTTCGCGCGCGGACTGCGCTCGATCCTGCGCCACGACCCGGACCGCATCATGGTCGGCGAGATTCGCGACCCGGAGACGGCGGAGATTGCGGTGCAGTCGGCCCTCACGGGCCACTTGGTCTACACGACCGTCCACGCCAACAACGCGTTCGACGTGCTCGGCCGCTTCATGCACATGGGCGTCGATCCATACAACCTGTGCTCGGCGCTGAACGCGGTGCTGGCACAGCGCCTGGTGCGCGTGTTCTGCACGAGCTGCAAAGGGAAAGGCTGCGCGCAGTGCCGCGGCACGGGATACCGCGGCCGCAAGGCGATCGGCGAGCTGCTCGTACTTACGGATGAGCTGCGCGAGCTGATCATCGCCCGCGCGCCGGCAAGAAAACTGAAAGAAGTGGCGCGGGCCGCCGGCACGCTGCCGCTCAGGGAGGCCGCAATGCGGCTGGTCAATAACGGTGAAACAAGCATTGAGGAGATCAACCGTGTCACTTTTGTGGCGTAACAAGCAGCTGCGCATCGGCCTCGCGCCGGATTCCATCTACATCAGCGGCGCAAAGACCGTGGATGTAGCGGGCGGAGATGGCAGCTGGACGGCGCCGGTCGAGGCGCTCAGCGCAGTGCTCGCCGGGCATAAAGGGGAAGCGGCGGTCGTGCTCGCCGACCAGTTCGTGCGCTATTCGCTGCTCCAATACAACGAGACGCTGAAGACGCCCGAGCAGTGGAACGCGCTCGCCCTGCACCGCTTCAACACGCTGCACGGCCCGCGAGCCGCGGACTGGCAGATCAACGTCACCTCGACCTCGCCGCTCGGGCCGCGCCTCGCGTGCGCGGTCGACCGCCCGCTGATCGAGCGCCTGGCGATGATCTTCACCGGCGCGGGGATGCACCTCGCGTCCGTCCAGCCGTTCCTCGTCGCGGCGTTCAACCGCATCCGCAAGACAGTCGGCAACGGCTCGTGCTGGATCGTGGTGGAAGAGCCGGGCCGCCTCACGCTCGCGCTGATCCAGCGCGGCATGTGGATCGCGATCCGCGGCCGGCGCGCCGACAAAGGCTGGCGCAACGTCCTGCCCGAGATCCTCGAGCGCGAAGGCGCGTTCCTGGGGCTCTCGCAACCGGTGACGCGCGTGATCGTTTGCACCCAAGGGGAGTTCGATACCGAGATGTACGACGCATGGAAGACGGAGGCACTCGGTTACAGGGAGCTGGCGCTAGCTAGCGAGTAAGGAGTCTTAATGCAACGCATCGAACTCGATTTCATCCGTCGCGCGCCCCGCTCACGCTGGGCGGGCCGCGTGCTGCTCGCCGTTTCGCTCGGCATCGCCGGCGACATGGCGTTCACCTACACGCAGCTGGCGACGGCCGTGAAAGCGAACGAGGCGGTAGTTGCGCGGGCGCATCACCCGCGCAAGGCCGTGCAGAACGTTTCCAACGACGAGCTGGCCGCTGCAAGAGACACGGTCGACCGCTTGGGCCTCCCCTGGCCGAAGCTTTTCTCCGCGCTCGAAGCTGCGGCGAACGACCGCGTAGCGCTGCTCGCCATCGAGCCCGACACGAAGACCGGCACGGTGAAGATCTCCGGCGACAGCAAGGATTACCTCGCCGCGCTCACCTACGTGCTGAATCTCTCGCAGTCGGACGCGCTGTCGAACGTGCAGCTCGTACGCCACGAGGTGAAGCAGAACGACCCGCAGCATCCGGTCGCCTTCTCCATCTCGGCAGCCTGGAACGAGGTGAAGCGATGAAACAACGCGTCTACGCCCAGCTGTACCGCCTGCGCGACGAACTGGGCACAACCGGCCTGGCCGCGCTTGTGCTGTTCATCGCCGCGGGCGCCTTCATGACTTTCGTGCTCCAGCCGATGAAGGCCCAGAACCGCATGCTCGAAGCGCAGGCTGGCATCGGCCGCGACCTCGCCACGGTTTCGGGAGTCAACGCCGCCGAGAAGGTGGCATCGGTCTATGAGTACCTGGAGAAGCCCGAGGCCACCACCGACTGGCTCGCCAAGCTCTATGCGATCGGAAGAGCGACCGGCGTCGAACTCCAGTCGGCGAACTATAAGACGCAGAGCGCCGGCGGCCGCCTGCAGCGCTACGAGATCGTGCTGCCGCTCACCGGCAGCTACGCGCAGATGCGCGACTTCCTCAAGCGCTCGCTCGCCGAGATCCCGGTGCTCTCGCTCGACCAGATCGTGCTCAAGCGCGAGAACCGGCGCGAGGGGCAAGTGCAAGCCGAACTCCGTCTCACTCTGCACATGGTGAAGTCATGAACCCGTCCATCGTGAAGAAGGTGCTCGCCGGAATAACCGTCGTCAGCGCGCTTGCCTCGGTTGTGGCGGGCCATGAAGCGCCCACCGTGGTCGAGCCGGCCAAGCCGAAGGTCGACACGCGCCTGCGCGTGAAGGACGAGCTCGACCTCGGAAGACTGGAGGCGGCCCGCACCGGCAGCGACTCAAAGGTCGACCCGTTCGCTCCGCGCAGCTTCGGCTCGGTGACTGCGCCACTGCCGAAAGGGCCGGCGCGAGCCGAGGCGCCTGCACTGCCGTTCCGCTACATCGGAAAAATGATCGACAACGGCCAGCTCGCCGTTTTCCTGCAGAAAGGCGACGAGAGCTACACCGCCATGGAAGGCGAGCGCGTCGGTGACTACCGCATCGACAAGATCACCGAGAACGAGATCCGCTTTACCTATCTGCCAATGAAAACGAAATTGACGCTACCCCTATGAAAAAACTACTGGCATTTCTGATCCTCGCCCTCGTCGTCGCAGCCTGTGCGACCGACGAGGAATTCAAGAAAGCCCGCATCGAAGTCCAGGCGGGCAATGAAGAACAGGGCCTTGCTCGCCTCGAGCAGGAGATCAAGGCGCACCCGGACGATGTGGAGCTGCGCAACTATTACCAGCGCCACAAGGACGTCGCGGTGCAGCGCTATCTCGCGCTCGGCGACAACGCTCGCGCTGCCGGCGCATTGGACCGCGCGCAGGCGTTCTATGAGCGCTCGCTGCGCTTCGACCCGCAGAACCGCAACGCCCAGCTGGGCCTGCAGCTCGTGCGCCGTGACCGCGAGTCCGCCACGATGCTCGTCGACGCCATGCAGGCGATGAAGGCCGGCAACAACGCCGACGCGCAGGTGAAGCTGAAGCAGATCGTCTCGGAGAACCCGCAGAACAAAGAGGCCAAGAACCTGCTGCGCCAGATCGAAGAGAAGCAGATGAAGGACAACATGACGCCCAAGCTCACCGCGGCGTTGAAGCGTCCCATCACGATGGAATTCCGCGATGCGCCGCTGCGCACGGTGCTCGAGCTCATCTCGCGCCAGACCGGCCTCAACTTCGTGTTCGACAAGGAAGTGCAGCCCGACACGCGCACCACCGTGTTCGTGCGCGACACGCCGATCGAGGAAGTGATCCGCTACGTGCTCGTCACCAACCAGCTCGACAGGAAGATCCTGAACGAAAACACGATCCTCATCTATCCGAACACGCCGGCGAAGTCGCGCGACTACAAGGATCTCGTCGTGCGCAGCTTCTACCTCTCCAACGCCGATGCGAAGCAGACGGCGCAGATGGTGCGCCAGCTGGTGAAGACGCGCGACCTCTTCGTCGACGAGAAGCTGAACCTCCTCGTCATGCGCGACACGCCGGAGGCGATCGCCGTGGCGGAGAAGCTCATCTCCAACCAGGACAAGAGCGAGCCCGAAGTCATGCTCGAGGTCCAGATCATGGAGATCGGCGACAACGACCTCACCCAGGCCGGCATCCAGTGGCCGGGCCAGGTCGGCATCGGCCTGCAAGGCGCCGAGGGCATCCCGGGCAAGGTCACCGGCACGGAGGCGACGCATTTCAATAGCGGCCTCGTGCGCGTGACGGTGCCGGACCCGATGCTCGTCTTCCGCCTCACGCAGCAGGTCGGCCGCAACAACATCCTGGCGAACCCGCGCATCCGCACGAAGAGCCGCGAGAAGGCGCGCATCCATATCGGCGACAAGGTGCCGGTGATCACGACCACGGCCGGGGCGACGGGCTTCGTGTCGGAGTCGGTGAACTACCTCGACGTCGGCCTCAAGCTCGAGGTCGAGCCGCAGGTCTACCTCGACGACGACGTCGGCATCAAGATCGGCCTCGAGGTCAGCAACATCGGCGCGCAGATCAAGACCTCGTCGGGCACGATCGCCTACCAGGTCGGCACGCGCAACACCACGACCGTGCTCAGGCTGCACGACGGCGAGACGCAGATCCTCGCCGGCCTCATCTCGAACGAGGACCGCCGCAACTCAACCCAGGTGCCGGGCCTCGCCAACCTGCCGGTGGCCGGCCGCCTCTTCCAGAGCAAGGACGACACCGCCACTAAGACGGAGATCGTCATGCTGATCACGCCGCGCGTGGTACGGAACATCGAGCGCCCGGCGGTGAACCTGGAGCAGTTCAACTCCGGTACGGAAGCCGAAGTGGGCGGCGCGTCGCTTGCCCTTCCCTCGATTCCGAGCGCGCCGGTGCCTGCGCCTTCGGCGCCGGTCAGCCCGATGACGCCCGCGAGCCCGCAGCCCGCGATTCCTTCGACGCTCGGCGCGCCGGCGCCGGCTGCTGGTCCCCAGACCCGATGAAACCTAGTGTGAAATGCGGCGGCTTCACCTTTATTGAGCTGATGATCACGGTGGCTATCGTGGCATTGCTCGCATCGATCGCCCTGCCGCTCGCGGAAGTCGCCTACCAGCGCAACCGCGAGCAGGACCTGCGGCAGGCGCTGCGCGAGATCCGCGCCGCGGTCGATGCGTACAAGCGCGCAGCCGATGAAGGCTCTATCGAGAAGAAGGCGGACGAGAGCGGTTATCCGCCCAAGCTGCAGGTGCTGGTCGACGGCGTCGAGGACAAGAGAAAGACCGACGGCTCGAAGATCTACTTCCTGCGCCGCGTGCCGGCCGATCCGATCAGCGGCGAGGAATGGGGCTTGCGCAGCTATGCCAGCTCCGCGACCGAGCCGCAGCCAGGGAAGGATGTGTACGACGTTTACTCCCGCAGCCAGGACACCGGGCTGAACGGGGTTCCATACAGGGAATGGTGAAGTCATGAAGACGCTCAGGGAAAAAACAAGGGGATTCACGCTGGTCGAGCTGATGGTGGTGCTTACCGTCATCGCGCTCCTCCTCTCGGTGGTCGTGCCCGACTACATCGGCAAGATGCGGCGCGCCGAAGAGGCGGTGCTGCAGGAGAACCTCGCGCTGATGCGCGACTCGCTCGACAAGCACTACGCCGACACCGGCCGCTATCCGGCCACGCTCGACGAGCTCGTCTCGAAGCACTACCTGCGCGCGATCCCGAAGGATCCGTTCACGCAGAGCTCCAGCACCTGGGTGCCGGTGCCGCCGCAGGACACGCGCAAGGGCAACGTGTGGGACGTGAAGAGCGCCGCGAAGGGCTATGAGCGGTACTAATCGCCGCACGATCACGAATCCGGGGTTCTTCGGTCGCGCGAAGCAGCCGAAGAGCCGCGTCCGGCTCGTGCCGGCCGTCCGGGGTGAGATCAAGAAGAAGAATTCCAGCCCTGAATTGCCTGTGCCGGCCTTTCTGCGCCAGGAGGGCTTCACGTACCTGGGAGTGCTGGTGATCGTGGCCCTGATGGGCTTCGGCCTGGCCGCGTTCGGCGAGCTCTACTCGCATGCCGCGCAGCGCGAGAAGGAGCGCGAGCTCCTCTTCGTTGGCAACCAGTTCCGCGACGCGATCGCGAGCTATTACAACAAGAGCCCGGGCGCGAAGGTCTACCCGAAGAAGTTGGAAGACCTGGTGGAAGACAAGCGCTTCCCGATGCCGCAGCACCACCTGCGTCGCGTGTATAGGGACCCGATGACGGGTGCATCCGACTGGGCCCTGGTCGACTCCCCGGAAGGCGGCTTCATGGGCGTGCATAGCCAGTCTGAAGAAACGCCCATCAAATCAGGGGACTTCAGCGCAAAGGACGCCGCTTTTGCCGACGCCGAGAATTACACCAAATGGACGTTCACCTATAGTCCGACCGGACTAGGCAATTCCATTGTGCCGGGCGCGAAGCGGTAACAGACTTGCTACGTGCGTAGGGCGATCCTTACGCACGGCAGACGTAGGCCATCCCGCTGTTATCAGCCCTCGCCGCTAGCGGATCAACGAGGGCCAAACAACGTGTCGTCGCCGTCTGATCGCCAGTAAGGCAGCACGGAGGGCGCGGCTAGCGGCCGCGCCCTCTTTTCTTTCCGCCCGGATAATCGCGGGCGTCAATGTCCTATGTGCTTCGCTGGCTCGCCCTTGCCTGCGTCGCCGCGGCGAGTCCGGTACTCGCGGCGGGGCCGCTGCCGACCTTTGCCGAGCTCGAGAGCGAAGGCGCCATCATCGGCGAGATCCGGGTCGAGACGCACGACATGTTCGACCTGTCCGACCCGAGCGAGAACAATCTCTTCTACCGCGCGGCGAACGCGCTGCACATCAAGACGCAGCCGTGGTTCATCCGCAGCTACCTGCTCTTCAGGACCGGCGACTACGTCCAGGCTCGCCTGATCGAGGAGACCGAGCGCCTCATCCGGCAGAACAGCACGGTCTACGAAGTCGAGATTCGCCCGATCCTCTACGAGAACGGCGTCGTCGACATCCTGGTCCGCACGCGCGACACCTGGACGCTGCAGCCCGGGATCCGCGTGCGGCGCGCGGGCGGCAAGAACAGCGGCGCCTTCAACATCAAGGAATCGAACCTCGCCGGCACCGGCACGAGCCTTGGACTCGAGCGCGCGACCAGCGTCGACCGTACCGGGACGCTGCTCACGCTGCAGCACGATCACTTATTCGACGGCTGGACGAGCGTCGCGCTCTCGCGCGCGAGCTACGACGACGGCCACAACAACTCGCTCAACGTCAATCGCCCGTTCTATGCGCTCGACACGCGCTGGGCCGCGGGCGCGTCGGTGTCCGATTTCAGCCAGCTCGATTCGTTCTACCAGGCCGGCAACAACGTTGCGCAGTACCGCCATGACCAGAGGGCGGCGAGCGCGTTTGCCGGCTATTCGCCGGGACTCATCAATGGCTGGACCCGCCGCTACACCGTCGGCGCAAGCTACGCCGCAGACCAATACCGCTTCGAGCCCGGCCGGCCGCCGCCGCCGCAGCTACCGCTCGACCGCACGCTCGCCGGGCCGTTCCTCCGCTACGAGGTGATACAGGACGATTACCTGCAGACCATGAACCGCGATCTCATCCAGCGCCCCGAGTACCTGACGATGGGATTGACGTCGACGGTGCAGGTCGGTCGCAGCCTCGGCGCCTTTGGCGCCACGGATGAGCCGTGGCAGGTATCGGCGAACGCGTCGAGGGGCTTCCGCTTCCAGCAGCCCGGGCACCAGATGCTCGCATCGGCCAACTACTCCGCGCTCCTAGGCTCGAGCAGTGGCGATACGCGAGCCATGGGCGGCTCCGTACGCTACTTCGCTCCGCAGAAGGAGCCGCTGCTCTTCTACTTTGCCGCGAGCACGGACCATGTCCACAGTCCGAACCAGGCGGACGACCTGCTGCTGGGCGGCGACAATGGGCTACGCGGCTATCCGCTTCGCTACCAGCGCGGCCAGCATCGCACGCTCTTCACGTTCGAGGAGCGCTATTACACCGACTGGTATCCGCTGCGGCTCTTTCGCGTCGGCGCCGCCGTGTTCGCGGACGTCGGGCGCGCGTGGGGCTCGGAAACCCCCAACCCGGTGAATGGCTGGCTCTCGGACGTCGGCATCGGCCTGCGCTTCCTCAGCGCGCGCGCTTCGTTCGGCAACATCCTGCACGTCGACCTCGCCTTCCCGATCAATCGCAGCGACCCGACGATCAAGCCCTACCAGGTGCTCGTCCAGACCGGGAAGACGTTCTAGAACGCGAACTCGTAGATCGCCTTCACCACCCATGCGTCGGCTCCCGAACCGGAACCGCGACCGAGGCCGACGTTGATGTCCGATTTGCCGATCTTGCCGTCCCAGGCGACGTAGAGCGTGTGACTCTCGGCAGCGTCGCGGTAGTACTCGATGCCGAAGTCATTCCTGCCCCAGGCCCGGTAGGCCACCTTCGCCGCGGGAGTGGCAGTCGTGCTGCGATCAACTCCGGACACCGATCGCTCAAACCCCGGATTCGCCGCCAGGTGCCAGCGGCCGCCGCGCCAGCCGACAATGGGAATCACTTCCACGCTCCAGAGCTCCGGCTCGTCGCGTCGAGCGACCCGCGCGAGCTCCATGTTGATTCCCCAATAAAGCCCACGCTCCTCGTCGTGCGGCGCGATGTATTGCAGCTCCACGCGATAGCCTTCGCTCACAGTCGGGCCTGAGCCGAAAGCGAACGGCACCTGGAGGCTGAACTCCCAGTCGTGCCAGATGCCGTACGAGTATTCGGGCATCACGCGCCACGGACCAGTGTCGGCCTTGCTCGCGTGCGTCTCGAGCGTGTGCTCGCGGTAGCGGGCGAGCTCGTCGGTGAACACCTTGATCTCGTTCGGCGCCGCCGCGGCAGCGGCGCAACCGAGGGCTAGGAAAAATCCGAGGAGGCGTGCCATAGGCGCCACAGCCCGTAGGCCGCTGCAAGCCAGATGATGACGAACACGGTCGCGGCGACATAGCTTCTCGGGCGTTTCTCCCGCGCCGCGATCCATGCCTCGGCCTTGCGCCGCGATTCGTCCAGCACGTGCTGCGGGATCATTCGCAGGGAGAGCCAGACACCGAGCGGCACGATGATGAGGTCGTCGAGGTAACCGATCACCGGGATGAAATCCGGAATCAGGTCGATCGGGCTGAATGCGTACGCAGCCACCAGAACGGCGAGCGCCTTTGCGTACCACGGCGTGTCCGGGTGCGAACGGGCGAACCACAGGGTGAGGAGTTGTGCCCTGAGCTCACTCGCCCAGGCGCGGAGTCGGGCCAAGAATCGCGCTCG
>Ga0310810_10006275_pt1 | contig 13413 bp, 15 predicted proteins | sample NCmetagenome_FD_207641 | JGI IMG/M metagenome (GOLD analysis project Ga0310810, IMG submission 207641) | Soil microbial communities from experimental microcosm in Duke University, North Carolina, United States - NC | ecosystem: Engineered > Artificial ecosystem > Soil microcosm > Unclassified ... | reverse complement strand
TCGACAGCGTCGGATCGGCCGAGAGCGAGCCGTCCGGATTGAAGCGGATGCGCACGATCACGACGAGGTCGCGTGCATCGGCAAGTCCGGCAGGCGGATTCCAGCATTGCTGAATGCGCGCGCGCAGCGCGTCGATCTCGCTTTGCGTCAGGCTGGCCGCGCGCCCGGTCGGCGTGCCGAGCGAGGGCGTGTGGCTCAGCGTGTCGCCCGTCGCCGAATGGCGCTGCGGATCGCGCTTGTCGAGCAGCGCGGCGATGCGGCTCGCGTCAAACTTCGGTTGCGGCTTGTGCGGCTCGGGCTTCTTCGGCGGCAGTGGCGTTTCCGCCTTCTGCTGCGTCTTCGGATCCGGCTTCTTGGTGTCCTTCTTCAGCGCTTCGGCGATCGGATCGACTTTTTGTTCCGGCTCCTTGGCGAAGGCCTGCTTCGGCTCGGATTTCTGGGCGGGCGTCGGCGGCTTCGGCTCAGGCTTCTTCTGCTCCGGTTCGGGCTTCGGCGGCTCGACCTTGTCGGATGTCGCGACGATCTCGGGCTTCTTGTCGACGACCTTGGCGTTTGCCTCTTCGACCGGCTTTGTCTCGGCGATCTTCTCGACCAGCGGCTTCGGTGTCTCAGCCTTCGGCGCGGTCTTGATGCCGTTGGTGATCTGCGAGAAGTCGGTCGCCGAAACGATATCGACGGGCATCGACTCGGGCGGCGATGCGTTGAGCGGCTTGGCGGCAATCGAAATCAGTCCCCATGCGAGCAGCGCCGCATGCCCGACCGCCGATATGGTCCACCCCGCCTTCATCCCCTTAGGAGCCCTGCTCGACCTCCGTCACCAGTGCGACGCGCCGGTATCCCGCCGCCGAGAGCCGTCCCATCACGCGCATCACTGTACCGTAATCGACCTTCTTGTCGCCACGCACATAGATCCGTTCGTCGTTGCCGCCACCGCGTGCCGAGGTAATCGCCTGCAGCTTCGGCACCAGGTCGTCGATCTTGATCTCGGAATTCTGCAGGTAGACCTCGCCCTTGGTGTTCACCGACACCGTGAGCGGCTCCTTGTCCTGATCGAGCGATTTCGCCTGGGTCTGCGGCAGATCGATCGGCACGCCGACCGTGAGCAGCGGTGCCGACACCATGAAAATGATGAGCAGCACGAGCATCACGTCGACCATCGGCGTGACATTGATCTCGCTCATCACCGGCTTGCGCCGATGCCGGCGCTTGCCGACCGCAACGCCGCCGCTTGGTCCGCCCGCTGCCACTCAACTCCCCCTCAGGCCGCTTCGTCGATCTGCCGCGACAGGATCGCGGCAAACTCGTCGGCGAAGCCTTCCAGCCGCTGCGCCTGCTTGTTCACCTCGGCGACGAACTTGTTATAGAAAATCGTCGCCGGGATGGCGGCAACAAGGCCGATCGCAGTCGCGAACAGGGCCTCGGCGATGCCCGGCGCCACAACCGCTAACGATGTGTTTTTCGAGGCGGCAATCGACTGGAAGCTCGTCATGATGCCCCAGACCGTGCCGAACAGGCCGATGAACGGACCGGCCGAGCCGACGGTGGCGAGCACCAGCAGGCGCCGCTCCAGCCGCTCGATCTCGCGCGCGATCGTCACGTCCATCACCTTTTCGATGCGCATCTGAAGGCCGCCGATGGCGCGGTTCGTGCCCTCGAACGAACGCTTCCACTCGCGCATGGCGGCGACGAACAGCGCAGCCATCGAGTGCGCCGGGCGTGCCGATTGGGTGCGATAAAGCTCTTCCAGCGACTGGCCCGACCAGAAGGTCTGCTCGAACCGGTCCATGGCGCGCTTGGTCCGCGTATAGAGAAGTGTCTTGTCGACCACGATGGCCCAGACCCAGACCGACGCAACAAGCAATCCGACCATGACGAGCTTCACGATCGGATGGGCAGACCAGAACAGACCCCAGATAGAGAGGTCGGATGACGTGAGCGGGGCAACGCCAGCGGGCGGTGCGAGCTCGGTCGATTGTGCCCACGCGCCCGCAACCGGAATCGCCACAGCAAGGGCCAACCAGGCAAGGCGGGCTGAATAACGAAATATCGACTGCGCCATGCCGGCCGGACTCATGAGGCTGTCCCCTTACGGTTTCGACGGTCTTGCGCCAGGCAGCCTGCTTGGAACCTCGAACGCGCCACGGCGCAAAATCCCGCTGCGCGCCGCCCCACCATTCCAACGCTTGTGAAATCCCTGGCCGTCCACCGCCGGCAGGCCCCGGATTCCGCGCCAAATCTGTCCAAACTAGGGCCACCTGCGCCGTTTTTATTCCGCTCTAACAGGCCCGATTATGGTTAAGGCTTTGTTACTGTTTGGAGCTTCAGGGCGGATAGCCGCGGGTCCGGAACCGTCGTATTTCATCGCCGGATGGATGCACCTTGTTGACATACTGACATATCATGAGATATGTCTAGACATATGGTTAAACGCACCACGGTCAGGCTTCCAGCCGAGCTATTGAAGAAGGCGCAGCGCAAGGCTGCCGCCGAAGGACGGACCTTGACCGGGCTGATGGAGGAAGGGTTGCGCTATGTCGTGTCAGATAGGCCGGCCGAGAGACGGGAGCGGCCACCGATTCCGGTCAGCAAAGAAACGGGAGGCGCTATTCTGACCTTCAAGGGACTCCAGGAGCTTGAGGACCGTGACTACCTCGAGCGTCTCAATCGCGGCTTCAAATGAAGCTGCCCGACATCAACGTTCTGGTCTACGCGTTCCGTCGAAATGTGCCGCAGCACGCGATTTCGCGCTCCTGGCTTGAAGCAGTCGTGGAAGATCGTAGTCCCTTTGCGCTTTCAAAACTGACACTCGCTGGCGTCGCCCGCATACTCACGAGTGCACTTGCATCGCCAGATCCTACGTCGCTCGCTGACGCTTTTGAGTTTTGTGACAGCCTTCTGGCGCAACCGAATTGTGAGATCATTGAAACGGGCGAGAGGCATTGGAAAATCTTCCGCGAACTTTGCATCGCAACCAACACACGCGGAGGCGACATCACCGACGCTTGGTACGCCGCGCTGGCGATCGAGTGGGGCTGTGAGTGGGTGACCTTCGATCGCGACTTCCTGAAATTTTCCGGTCTGAAGTGCACGATCCTCCAAGTCTGAACGCATCGGGCCGCCCGTCTTGCAACGAGCGGCCCGTCTAAACGCAGAGGCTGCGGGGGAGGTCAGCTCTGCGGCTGCGGAGCCTCGGGGGTCTGGCGGTTGCGGCGTTCGGACATGAACTGGTCGAACTCCTGCTTGTCCTTGGCGAAGCGAAGGCGATCGAGGAAGTCGCGGAACTCGCGTTGCTCCTCTTCCAGCCGACGCAGCGTTTCGGTGCGATACTCGTCGAAGGCATGGTTGCCGCTCGAACGAGGGCTGCCCCAGGGGCCGAAGCCGTGCGAGCCGAACCGCTCCATGCGCTCGCGCATGCGGCCCATTTTGTCTTCCATGCGCTCCATTTTCCGCTGCCAGCGTTCGCCGCTATAGCAACCCATGTTTCTGCTCCAGAACGTGAAGGCGAGGATGGCGAGTCCGACCGGCCACCAGACGATGAAGCCGAGGATCAGCAGCACGATCCAGGCGGGGTGGATTCTCATGGATGGACCGCGCCAGCGGTCGCGGTGATCGTCGTACATCCGTTCAGCAGTGGACATGGCCTTGGCCTCGCCGTGTGAATGTAAATAACATTTACATACCTAGGTGAGGTCCTGCCGCCTGTCAAGCGGCGGCCTGACGCAGCCGATCACGAGTTTGTGGGCTGGCTCGGGCTAGCTCCCGGAGGCTTGGCTCGCGTCGATGCCAAGCCCCCGCAAATAAACGAGAACTCCGGCCTCGAGAAGTTCCTCGGGGGTCATCGGCAGTTTGCGGCGGCCATCATCGCCGCGGGCAAAGAGCGAGGCGATGCCGTGGGAGAGCGACCACACGTGCAGCGCCACCATCAGCGCCGGCGGCCGCTGCGGCAGCGGCACCCGCGCGATCAGCATTTCGGAAGCCGTGCGGATCACCGCGAAGGCGCGGTCGCCGGCGGCCGCAAGCTCCGGGCTGATGTCGTGCGGCACGCCCGCCTCGAACATCGCCGAGTAATACGCGGGCTCCGCGCGCGCAAATTCCAGGTACGCCTTGCCGAGCCGCTCGAACGCCGCGAACGGCTCGGGTGCACCGCCATTCCAGGCCTTTTCCAGCGCATTTGCGAACGCCTCGAAGCCGCGCCGCGCGACGTCGGCCAGCAACTCGTCGCGATCGCGGAAATGCCGGTAGGGCGCCGCCGGGCTGACACCCGCAAAGCGCGCGGCCTCGGCGAACGTGAAACCCGCCGGGCCTTTCTTGGCGATCAGCTCCAGCGCGGCGCGGATCAGCGCTTCTTTCAGGTTGCCGTGGTGATAGCCGCGCGGGCCGTCATGGCGGGACCAGCTCATGTAAAGAGTGTTTACATGACTCGGTTTGCCCGGTCGATACTCGCGCGGAAGAGCCGTTTTCGACGCAGAACACTGCGCTGATCGTTCGCCGCCGTGGGGAACAGGGCAGGCACTTACTTCTTCCCGCAGATCACCTCGATCGCGGCCCTGGCGAGCGCCTCGAGCTCCTTGCGCGGCAGGCCGGCACGCGAGCGGATCGCAAGCGTGTGCAAGGTCGCGGTCGCCAGATAGGCAAGCGACTCGGGATCCGCATCGCGCGCGATCTCGCCGCGCGCCTTCGCCTTCTCGATCTGGCTTTTCAGGAAGCTGTCGGTCGAGCGCATGCTCTCGGCGAGAAACGCACGCACGCCCTCATCGACCGCCGCAACCGTCGCGGCCGTGCCGATGGTGTAGCAGCCGCGCGGACCGCCTTGAAGATAAAGATCCAGCGCCTTGTCGTAGAAGCGCTTCAGGAAGACGCGCAGTGCCGGCTCGCCCGCGAGCGCATGACGCGCGAGCGCGCGTCCCTCCTCGCGATAGTGCTCGAGCGTCTTGAGATAGAGGTCGCGCTTGTCGCCGAACGCCGCATAGAGGCTCGGCCGGTTCATGCCGGTCGCCGCAACGAGATCGTCGAGCGAGGTGCCGGCGTAGCCCGCCTGCCAGAACTTCTCCGCCGCGCGCGCGATCGCGATCTGCGGATCGTAGGCGCGCGGGCGTCCGCGGCGCTTGCCCTCGGACTCCTTCTTCTTTTTTTGTACCATTTCGCAAATAATCCTTGACTTCGACTATTTCATGCGAAACAGTACAAAAGTCAATCTGGAGGATTAGAGATGGACCTTTATTTCTCGCCCCTCGCCTGCTCGCTCGCGACCCGCATCTCCCTTTACGAGGCCGGCGCGGACGCCGGCTTCATCGAGGTCGACCCCAAGACCAAGCGCATCATGGATGACGGCTCGGACTACAGACAAGTCTATCCGCTCGGCATGGTGCCGGCGATCCGCCTCGACGATGGCTCGCTGCTCACCGAGAACGCCGCGATCCTGCAATACGTCGCCGATCGCTTCCCCGAGGCGAACCTTGCGCCGACGAGCGGCATCGCGCGCACGCGGCTGCACCAGTGGCTCTGCTTCATCGGCACCGAGTTGCACAAGGGGCTGTTCGTGCCGCTGTTCGACAGACGAGCGCCGGAAGGTACCGCGGCGAACACGCTCGCCAAGGGCGAGGCGCGGCTCGCCTATCTCAACGACTATCTCACCGGCCGCGAATTCGTCCTAGACTCGTTCAGCGTTGCGGACGCGTATCTCTACACGGTGCTGAACTGGAGCATGGCGACGCCGGTGAAGTTCGACCGCTTCCCCGCGATCGCGGCCTACTTCGAGCGCATGAAGAAGCGCCCGAGCGTCGCGAAGGCCTTCGGCGAGGAGCTCGCGCTCTACAAGGCCGAGCAGGCACGGCACAAGCAGGCGGCGTAGTAGTCTCTCACTCGTCATTGCGGGGCAAAAGGCGCGAAGCGCCGTCTTCGCGCCAAACGACCCGGCAATGACGCTCATACCCGCCCAAGCGGCTATCCACTCTGTGTCATGCCCGGGCTTGTCCCGGGCATTCCGCTTAGGAGGCCCGCAGACTACTGGATGCGGAAAGCGCGTATCCGCCATCATCGCTCTGATGACGCGTCGCCATGCAGTTACCTCGATCGTGCTTGGCTAACATGTGGATTCGGTATGGCGCTACCTGCCGTTCAGCGGCGCGCGCAACCGCAGTCTCTCCGAGACCGCCTGCCCTGCGACAAGCCTGCAACATGCTCCCGCAAACACGCGCCAAGGCTGCGCATTCGCACATTTGCTGTTGTGTGTGCGCGGCCTCGCAACCAACCTGCAACCGAGGACAAGCTGGACCCAAGATCGGGAGTGTCCGATGTCGAAGAACATCCTGCTCGGTTGTGCGGCGGCTTTCGTGACGGTCGGCGGGGCGCATGCTGCCGACCTCCCCGTCAAGGCTAAGCCGGTCGAGTATGTGAAGGTCTGCGCTGCCTACGGCGCCGGGTTCTTTTACATTCCCGGAACGGATACCTGCATCAAGATCGGCGGCTGGGTACGCGCCGAAGTCGGCTTCCAGACCGGCGTTGGCGACCAGCCGTTCGAAACCGCCGGCCCCGGTCGCAACAACCGCATCGACTCCAACGAATACAGCATGCGCGCCCGCTGGGTAACGTCGATCGACGTGCGCACCCAGACCGAATACGGCACGCTGCGCGCCTACAGCCGCGCCGGCTTTCAGACGACGACAGGCGAAAGCACGCAGGGCAAAATCTACACCGAGCGCGGCTTCATCCAGTTCGCGGGCTTCACCTTCGGCAAGTCGCAGTCCTATTTCGACTTCTTTGGCGGCAAGTTCTGCTACGGGTGCGGCTTCTTGGGTAACTCCTCGCAGACCGACTCCAATGGCACGCTGCTCGCCGCCTACACGGCGTCGTTCGGCAACGGGTTCACGGCGACCATTTCGTTGGAGGACCAGTGGATGCGCCGAACCGGCATCTGGGACGCCTCCAATGATGCCACCAACGCGCTTGTCATTGGTGCGATGCCTGGCCCCGCTTCGGCACAGGACTCGTACCAGGTGGCGGCGGTCCCGTTGGGCGACGCCGGCGCGACCGGAATTCCGGACATCGTCGGGGCGATGCGCGTTGACCAGGCCTGGGGCTCGGCACAGATCGCGGGCGCCCTGCACCAGCTTCGTGCCGGCTACTATGGCAACAACACGACCGGCGCAGGCGCGACCGTGAACGGCGTGAACTCGGCTTTCCTGGCTCCGAGCGATGCCTACGGCTGGGCCGCGATGGCGGGCGTCGTCATCAACCTGCCGTGGGCGAAGGGGGATAAATTCTGGGTCGAAGGCACATTGGCGCACGGGGCAGGCGCCTACGCTGGCTGGATCGGTATCACCACGACTCAAGTCAATACATTGGGCCGCTTCAACGGTGCAAACGTTGCGGCCGCCTGGGCGCTCGACTCGATCTTCGGCACGCTCCCCTCGACGAACGGCGCGACCGGCCAGCAATTGACCAACTACTTCTCGATTGCGGCCGCCATCGAGCACTACTGGACCCCGGCGCTGCGGACCGACATCTTCGGCAACTACAGCGTCGTGGACTTCAACGACGTCGCAACGACGCTGTTCTGCTCATCGCCGCAGAGCCCGATCCGCCGTATTGGCGCACCGACCACGCCGCTCACCGGCGCGACGGTGGCCGCGGGCTGCAACCCCGATTTCAATGTCTGGAACGTGGGCACGCGGACGATCTGGAATCCCGCTCCGCAATTCGATATCGGCGTCGAAGTCATGTATTCGAGGATCGAGACCAAGAATGACCCGAACCAGGTCGTGTTGAACTTCGCGGGCGCGGGCGGCCGTGCGGCTGGCGTCTATGCGCCATCCAGCGAAAGCGTCTGGTCCTCGCTCCTGCGCCTGCAGCGCAATTTCTGGCCGTGAGCGTCTGAATCCCCAGCCGCGGAAACCGCAGTGGCGATCGCGCGTTGACCGCGCATGCCTGCCGACCCGTGGTGGAAGCGCACCATCATCTATCAGGTCTATCCGCGCTCGTTTCAGGATTCGAACGGTGACGGCGTCGGCGACCTTGCCGGCATCCGGCAGCGCCTCGACTACCTGACATGGCTCGGCGTCGGCGCGATCTGGATCTCGCCGATCTTCCCCTCGCCGATGGCGGACTTCGGCTACGACATCTCGGATTATTGCGCGATCGATCCCGTGTTCGGATCGCTGGCGGAGTTCGAGCTGCTCCTCCGCGACGCGCACGCGCGCGGGCTGAAGGTCATCCTCGACTACGTGCCGAACCACACTTCCGACCGGCATCCCTGGTTTGTCGAAAGCCGCGCGTCGCGCGACAGCGCGAAGCGCGACTGGTACATCTGGCGCGACGGCAAGCCAGACGGCGCGCCGCCCAACAACTGGATTTCGCAATTCGGCGGCCCGGCCTGGACGTTCGACGAGCAGACCGCGCAGTACTACCTGCACAGCTTCCTGCCGCAGCAGCCCGATCTCAACTGGCGCAACGATGCGGTGCGCGCCGCGATGTTCGGCGTGCTGCGCTTCTGGCTCGATCGCGGCGTCGATGGCTTCCGGGTGGACGTGCTGTGGCTGCTGATCAAGGATGCGGCGCTGCGCGACAATCCGCCGAACCCCGCCTATCTGCCGACGCAGGCGGCGATCAACCGGACGCTCTCGCTCCACAACGCCGACCAGCCGGACATCCACGCCCTCGTTGCGCAGATGCGTGCCGTGCTCGACGGCTACGGCGAGCGCTTGCTGATCGGCGAGATCTATCTCCCGTTCGAACGGCTTGCGACCTATTACGGCGAGGGCCTGCGCGGCGTGCATCTGCCGTTCAACTTCGCGCTGATCAACGCGCGATGGGACGCGGCCACGATCGGCACGCTGATCAGGGAGTATGAAGCCTCGCTGCCGGCCGGCGGCTGGCCGAACTGGGTTCTCGGCAACCACGACCAGCCGCGCATCGCGGCGCGCGTCGGTGCCGCGCAGGCGCGCGTCGCGGCCATGCTGCTGCTGACCCTGCGCGGCACGCCGACGATGTATTACGGCGACGAGATCGGTATGCCGCGCGTCGATGTTCCTCCGGAATTCGCGCAGGACCCCTGGGAAAGGCGCGAGCCGGGCCTTGGGCTGGGCCGCGATCCATCGCGCACGCCGATGCAATGGGATGAGACGCCGAACGCAGGCTTCACCCGCGGCGGGCCGTGGCTGCCGCTCGAACAGGAGTTCAAGGCGCGCAACGTCGCAGATCAGACCGCAGACGCCGCGTCGATGCTCGCCTTGAACCGCGCGCTGATCGCGCTCAGAAACGGGCAGGAGGCGCTGAGCGTCGGCGATCAGCGCATCGTCGATGTCCGCGATAACGTGTTGCTGTTCGAGCGTTCCCACGATGATGAGACGTTTCTGGTGGCGCTCAACTTTGGACAAGCGAGTCAGCCCCTGCCCGCGTTGGCCGAGCATGACATCGTCCTGTCGACGCGCATGGATGACGATACGGCGCGCAGCGGAGCTTTACGTGCCGACGAAGGTCTGATCCTGAAGCGGCGCTAGAACTCGCTGCGTTTCAGCAGGTAGTCGAGACCGCCGACGCGGTACCAGCGATAGCCATACGCATCGAGGCAGACTCGATGCTTGCCCTTTTGCGACTTGCTGTGGTCGGACGCGAGCAGATTGATCAGATCGTCGTTGCCCTTGAGCCCGGTCGAGAACGCGATCTCGCGCGGCTCGTCGGCAAAATTGTGCAGGAAGAGCACGGAATTGTTCCGCCAGTCGTATCGCAGCGCCAGAACAGAATTGTCGCCGGTCTTGAGCACCTTGAAGTCGCCCCAGCCGACCTCGGGGACTTCCTTGCGCATGCGGATCATGCGCTCCATCCAGTTGAGCAGCGAGTTCGAATCGCGCCGTTGCTCCGCGGCGTTGACGTGCTGGAAGCCGTAGGGACCTTCATCGATGACCGGAACGACCGGCTTCTCGCTCTTGGTGAATCCGCCATTCGGCTCCGTCGACCATTGCATCGGCGTTCGGCAGCACACGCGCTCCGGGAGGCTCAGATCGTCGCCCATTCCGAGCTCGTCGCCATAGCGCAGCACGGGCGTGCCCGGCAGCGTGAACATCAGGCTGTAGGCGAGCTCGATGCGCCTGCGGTCGCCGCCGAGCATGGGCGCAAGCCGCCGGCGGATGCCTCGGTCGTAGAGCTGGTCCTCCTTCTTCGGACCCAACGCAGCGAAGACGGTCTGACGCTGCTTCTCGGACAGACGGCCGAGATCGAGCTCGTCATGATTGCGCAGAAAGATTCCCCACTGCGCCGTTTCGGGGCGCTTCTCGGTCTTTGCCATGGCCTCCGCGAGCGGCCGCGTATCGGACGAAGCAAGCGCGTAGAACAGGTGCTGATTGACCTGGAAATTGAACATCATCTGCATGCGGTCGCCGTCGTCGCCGAAATAGTGCATGTCGGTGCGCGGCAGCACGTTCGCTTCGGCGAGGATGATCGAGTCGCCCACCCGCCACTGCAGGAATTCGCGAAACGAGCGCAGCATGTCGTACTGCTCGGTTGGCTTCTCGACGTCAGGCCCTTTCGTGCTGATGACGAAGGGCACCGCGTCCATGCGGAAGCCGGACACGCCCAGCTGAATCCAGAAGCCCATGATCTTGAGAATTTCCGACTGCACCGCCGGATTCGACGTGTTGAGGTCGGGCTGGAAGTCATAGAAGCGGTGGAAGTACCATTGCTTCGCGATCGGATCGCGGCTCCAGGTGCTCTTCTGCACGCCGGGAAAGACCATCCCCTTGTCGGCGTTCGCGGGACGCTTCTTCGACCAGATGTACCAGTCCCGATACTTCGAGTCCGGATCGCGCCGCGCTTCCTGAAACCAGCGGTGCTCGATGGATGTGTGATTGACCACGAGGTCGATGAGGACGCGAATGCCGCGCTGCTTCGCGGCGTGCGTGAACTCGACGAAATCCCCCAGCGTCCCGTAGGCCGGGTTGACCCCGTAGTAGTCCGAGATGTCGTAGCCGTCGTCCTTGCCGGGCGATGTCTGAAACGGCATCAGCCAGATCGTCGTGATGCCGAGCCCGTGCAGGTAATCGAGCCGGCGCATCAATCCCTGGAAATCGCCGATGCCGTCGCCGCTCGCATCCATATAGGTGCCGACGGACAGGCAATAGACGATCGAATTCTTGTACCAGAGGTCCTTGATCATCGTTCCATGTCGCGGTGGTTCGACATGGAACGGTCTGCGGAACGACCGGTTCCCGAGCAACGGAGGCGCCATCAGCACGCAGCGGCGTGAGCGGCAGTTGCTGTGGTGCGAAAACCACAGGGAATCGAATTCGCCCCCTGCCTTAGTTTTGCCCGCGGTCCGGCCATGTCGGACCACGCTTGGACCTCCCCATGCGCGGAAGACACGGGGTACGTCGGATGGCGGTCAGGCAATCTGTCAAATTGTTCGGGCTTGCGCTCGCGGGGGCGACGCTTGCCGGCTGCGCCCAGCACACGATCACCGAGCGATCGGCGTCGCTGGGCGCGAGCCCGCAGGCCTCCGCGGAGCAAGTGGCGCCGCAGCGGCGGGCATCGGTCGCGCACGCCCGGCGCGTGGCGGCAGCGCCGAGGAAGCACACCCCGTTCGCTAGGCCGGCCGCCGCCAAAGTGGCGGCCGCGACGGATGGCTCGGTCGGGATCGCGAGCTTCTACAAGTTCGATTCGAAGACCGCGAGCGGGGAGCAGTTCAACCCAAGCGAACTGACCGCAGCGCACCGCACGCTGCCGTTCGGGACGCGCCTGCGCGTGACCAACCTCGCCACCGGGCAATCCGTCACCGTCAGGGTCAACGACCGCGGCCCGTTCATTCCGGGGCGCGTGGTCGACGTCTCGCGTTCCGCGGCGCAAGAGCTCGGCATGATCGACCGCGGCATCACCAAGGTGAAGCTCGAGGTGGAGAAGTAAGGAAGAACAAAACGCCTGGCGCAACGTTCGGCGTGGCAGCTGATGGCTTCATTCCGGCGCCATGAGACGCACGGCTTACATGACCCACCAGGCGAGGCACGCCCCCGCCGCGCCGACGGCTGCGAGCACCCAAAGTGCATAGAGTTGAAGAGTTGCGCTCATCGCGTGCTTTCCCCGATGTGAGCTCTGTCCTCCACCGCAGCGTTACGAAGCCGGAGAATCCGGTGGGGCCGGCTGTGACTTGAAACGCCAAAGCTGAAATCCGTGGGCCTCGATGGCGTCCTCGATCGTCGCTCGCGAAAACTTGTGCGGAAGCGCCTTGCCGGCGCTGATCACGCCGACCGCATGCCATGGCCGGAATTGACCCGGCAGCTTGCTGCCTTCCACATCTCCGGCAAAGGCCCTCAGCTCGGGCTTTCCCTCGGACTTGAAGATATAGATGTTCATCGCAGTGTTCCTCCTGGCGCGGGTCGCCCACGCATTGGTCCGGCCGACGACCGTCCGTCCTTGCCGGCTTCGATCCGCTTTTTCGGGGCGGCGATGAGCCCGTCCCGCACGGCCTGTTTGCGCGCGAGCTTGCGCCGGCGACGCACCGCCTCCGCCTTCTCCCGCGTGGCGCGCTCGGAGGGCTTCTCGAAATAGCGTCTCTTTTTCATCTCCCGGAAAACGCCTTCACGCTGCATTTTCTTCTTGAGCACGCGCAGCGCCTGATCGACGTTGTTGTCGCGAACCAATACCTGCAATTGCTTCACTCCTTCGTATTCTCGTTTTCCGGCTCGTCTTCCACGTTCTGAGCCCCCGTCGCAGCGGATAGTCCGCGCGACTGCACGCTCTCGCCCGCTGGCTTTTCCCATCGGCCTGCTGCCTTCGATCCGCAGACTTCACGCTGGGCGGGAGCGTTCAGGCGGCAGCCAGCAGCGCCAAGGCCTTGGCTGGGGGCGTGGGTGGAAGGCCGTCGAGCCAATCCTCGTTCGCGGCAAGCGCAAGCCAGCTATCGCGCATGCGGATCAATTGGTCGCGGTCGTAGCCAGACCGCGCGCAAGTCGCATAGCGCTCGCATATCGCGGACTTGCGGCGATACGCCGTCGCCTTCAATGAATGTTGAACGCCGAGCATGCGTTCCTCCTTGCATTTGCAGGCGGGAGCGCACGTATCTCTCTGCTGTCGGAGCCTGAGCAGCTTGCAGAGCTTTTCCGGCAGTGGCCCGGATATAGGCCTACTGAGGCGGAATAGCTAACGAATTCGCGCGTTGGCCAGGAGAAGCTCGTTCATCCTGGTCTCGCCGGATGTCGCGAAACGACACAAGGCGTCGCTGCGCTTCATCCCAGAGCGTCAAGCGGACACAGCGAATGCTTTCTGCCAGCGTGACTCTTCCGATCTCGCGGAGCTCGGGATGGTCGCGGAGCACACGCGACAGCCGATAGAACGGAATGCGGCTGCACAGATGATGGACATGGTGCACGCCGATGTTCGCGGTGAACCACCGCAATACACCAGGCAGATCGTAATGCGAGCTCCCGT
>Ga0310810_10006274_pt1 | contig 13415 bp, 13 predicted proteins | sample NCmetagenome_FD_207641 | JGI IMG/M metagenome (GOLD analysis project Ga0310810, IMG submission 207641) | Soil microbial communities from experimental microcosm in Duke University, North Carolina, United States - NC | ecosystem: Engineered > Artificial ecosystem > Soil microcosm > Unclassified ... | reverse complement strand
ACCGTTACTGCAATTCCTCCTTCTTTGGCATTTGCCAAAGAAGCGCAGATATTTCTGTCGATGAACATGTCTTTACAGAGGATTTACCAAAGGCACAATCTAATATCCTCCGCAGCTGGCACATCCGCGCCGACAGAGGCCGGATTCAACCAATCGGAAGAGGTCATAGGGGCATTTTTCAACTCTGCCACTGTGGGCTTTGCACTTGTCGATACCCAGCTTCGGTTTGTCGCTCTAAACGAGGCTCTAGCACAAATGAATGGCGTCCCCTTGAAGCATCATCTGGGCAAACAGGTACGCCAGGTTCTCGGGGAAGCAGCGCAAAAGATCGAACCCGTTTTCCGCCGGGTTCTGACCACTGCAAGAGCGGCGCACAACGTTCAGATCACCGCTTTGTTGCCAACGAGGAATCAGGTCGGCCAATGGCTTGAGAGCTATTTCCCCGTGTCTGATAAGAACGGAACGCTGACGCACGTCGGCGCCACGGTTGTAGAAGTCACAAGTCCATCGGCAGTGTCCGATTGGAGTCTAACCTGTGAGGCTGCAGCCAAATCGACAAAACCCGGAATGCGGCTAGGTTCTACATTGTTCGGCGGTTCGACGCCGTCTATTTCGGACTTGATTTCTAGAACTAGCAAGCTTCGGCGACGCTCACGAGGCGAGTTTTTTGTCTGCAGGGCGAACAGGCTTCCACATTATTCTTACTCAAAGGTGGTCGCGTGAAGCTGTGCGGTACTACACACTCGGGAAAAGAAGTGTTGCTAGATTGGATGCTGCCCGGAGAGGTTTTTGGGTTTTGGACACTGCTCACGCATCCTTCTCAATACCTTTGGAGTGTCGTCGCTGTAGAAGACAGTGAAGCGCTTGCTTGGGACAAGGCGGACGTCATCCGACTCGCTCAGCTTGCTCCGCAGATGTTCGAAAATGCGTTGCAAATTGCCGTTCAGTGGTGCGCGAAACTCCAGCAGCGTTTCGAACTGCTATCAGACGGGTTCGGCGAGCAGAGGATCGCGCATCTTGTCCTTTACTTAGCAGATAGTTTCAAACACACCGGATTCAACGAAATTGCAGTATCAGACGCAGAGCTGGCCGAAATGGCAGGGACAAACATGTATTCCGTGAACAAGGTTCTTAATCGATGGCAGCGCCAAGGATATATCGCGAAACGCAGAAAACACCTTCTGATTTTAAATCGCAAGAGTCTCGAACAACTTTCGACTACAGCCGTTCACCGGCGTGCTGACTGAAGCCGACTGATATGCGCTGCGGGCTCCTTCCGCGTAGCCTATTTCCTGGATCCAAGCGAGAAGGGAAACCCGCCACGCGACGGCGAGAACGCTCTCAAGTGAAATCCTCCCGACGCTGGCCGGCTGCTTTGCTCAGAGCAGCCCACCAATGCCGTCGGGGACTACTCCTCGTGGTCGAGGGGCGTGCCGTCGGGACCGACCTGGACTTCTGACTTCTCTCCGTCGGTTGTTACCTGAACTTCATAAGCGACAAGTTTGTCGGTTTTATGAGCGACTCCACTTTGTGGATCTTGCCCTTGCCGGCTTTGGCCTGGAGTCCGTCTTTGACTGCTCGAGGGAGGGAGTCGAGGGCGACTTGCTCTTCAACTAGTGGCGCCAGGGCTCTGCGCGGCGACGGTTTTTGAGACTGCTAGCGGCACGTCGGCACGCAGGATCCTCTTCTCCTGTTCCTGGGCGAGGGCGAGCGTAGTGATGGAACAGCAAGTTTGAAAATCGTCATAGGTTCTCCTGGGTAGGGCGTGCCCCCCAATTAGTCAGCCACAGAGATTACACGTGGTGAATCTTAAAGTTACATGAAAGCATTTTCACCTCTACAAAACTGAGCATCGCGAACCAGCAAAATCCGAAATTCCAGCCCCAATCGATTCAGCCGCTTGCGGTCGCTGTGGCGTTTTCAGTCGAAAACAGGTTATGCATCCGGCTCTTCTGAACTTAAATGCAGTCGTCGCCGATGTAGGCAAGATGTTGCAGCGAATCATAGGCGAGGATGTGCGGATCGTGACGGACCTCGAAACACGCATTGGGGCCGTACGCGCAGATCGTGGTCAGATTGAGCAAATCTTGCTGAATCTCGCGACCAACGCACGCGATGCGATGCCAAACGGGGGTACATTCATGGTCCGAACACAGAATGCGGAACTGTGTCGAGACGACGTATCACGATATCCGTATATTCAGCCGGGGGAATACGTGTGCCTGAGTGTCAGCGACACGGGCGTGGGAATGAGTGAAGAAGTGCGAACGAGGGTCTTCGAGCCATTCTTCACCACCAAGGAAAAGGGACGCGGCACAGGATTGGGTTTGGCGACTGTCTATGGAATCGTGAAGCAAAGCGGCGGATATATTTGGGCAAATAGCGAAGTAGGATCAGGGGCGACATTCGATATTTACTTGCCGCGATTGCAAGGAGAAGTTCCGCCGGAAGTTCGCGATCTACAGCCTCGTGGCGAATACCCACGAGGGACAGAAACTGTTCTTCTCCTTGAAGATGATGATTCCCTTCGACAAGTCATGTGTGAGTTTCTGATGGCGAGTGGCTACAACGTCTTGCAGGCGAACCGGGCTCAAGTTGCTGCTGATCTGGCAACCCAATATAAGGGGGCTATACCCTTGATCATTAGTGACGTGGTGCTACCAGAAATCAGCGGACCGAAGGCCGTCTCGAATTTGCATAAATTGCACCCGGAGATGCAAGCGTTGTTCGTCTCAGGATACGCAGAGGTTCCAGTGGCTCAGCAACTCATTGCCGAAGGAGCCGTATTGCTTCAAAAGCCCGTCTCGCGAATAGACCTGCTGAGAAAAGTAGATGAGATGCTCCATTCGAAAGTGTCGAGTGTATGACCTACATTGCTCAATCTCGACGGTAGTGGTGAAAATCGGTCTCGACAACCGTCACCTCGTTCCGGCAACCTGTCTTTGAATCAGGTAGGGCAAAGTGATATTCGTTTCAATCATGGCTCCTCCTGACGAGGGTAAAGAATTTTAGTGTTGGATGCGGGCACATAATCTTAGGATGGGATTTGACCACCCATTATGCTGCGGCTGCTCTAGGCTGCCCTGGGTACAAACATCTGACATCATGGCCGGCAACTCGTGAAATCGAAGAGCAATCAACGGTTGAAGATTCCTTATAGCACTCAGTGGAGTTCAAAAAAGCGAAAGAAAAGCGGGAGGTTGGGTCCTCACACAGGTTAAATGAGGTGATGTGCACTCTTAAGCCACAATGTTACGTACCAAACAAATCAACCATTAACATCCTCATTTGAGTCAGAGCTGAATGGCAACTATAGTATACCTGAGGGCAACGCTAGTCCCCACGTTCCTCCTCTTAAGCACGTTCCTTTCGATTCGTGGTGAGAGGTATGCCACCACTTCAGGATCGAAAAAGAACGGGGCAACGGCAGTCAGCTGAGATGGCTTCGTAATGACTCGTGAAAGTTAGTAAATGACAAAAGATGCGCTTCCGACCTATCTGCAGGATCACTTAGCCGGTGCGCTACATGCCATCGAACTGCTCAAAGCCATGCGCGACCATTTCGCCAAAGAGCCGCTTGGGAGATTTGCGTCTCAGATGCTCGCGGAAGTTGAAGCCGACCGCGACGTGCTTGCGCGCCTAACCGAGCGTGCGGGCGGGACTGCGGGCGGGGTGAAAGAGTGGGCAGCCTTGCTGGCGGAAAAAGTGAGCCGCCTGAAACTTAAACACGGCTCAGCCGATGGGCTTGGAACATTTGAAGCGCTTGAATTCTTAGTGCTGGGAATCCACGGAAAGTGGGCGCTCTGGTGCGCTATGGCCCGGGTTGCTGCATTCGATTCGCGCTTACAGGGCATTGACTTTTCTGAGCTCATTGCTCGCGCAGAAAGCCAACGTGAAAGAGTCGAACAGCAAAGGTTGGCTTGTGCTCAGTCGGTGTTCGGCGTTGGCGATCGCGATACAACGAACGCGGACTGAACAGCCAAGCCTGACTAAAAAGGTCATCGGCGGTAAGAGGTATTACCCTCCAACTCTTGCGCATTGCTTCGCATCACACTGTCGGTCTAAGGGCTCACTTATAAGCTTAATGCAATACTGCCGCCAATCATCTTCGATAGCCGGGAGGTGCAGATCCATCGTCATTTTTCTGTTCATGGTTCAGTTATGTTTTCTCCCGAACCTTGCACTCGCACAAACGGCTGGAATGCAACGGCCGTCAACTGAGCAAAACTATCAGCCTCGCCCCTACCAGGGGCGACTCGAAGCCGACGATGGACAGTGGATTCGTCCGGCAAAAGATTACGCGAGCACCCGCTACAGCTCGCTGGAACAGATTAACGCTAGAAACGCAAAGGACCTGAAGCTCGCATTCACATTCTCTACCGGGATGACTCGCGGCCATGAGGCTGCGCCTCTTGTCGTTAACAACACGATGTACATCGTGACGCCCTTTCCGAACAATCTGTACGCACTGGACCTTACAAAACCAGGCTCCCCGATGAAGTGGGTATACGAACCGCTCCCAACACCGGCATCGCAAGGAGTGGCGTGCTGCGACGTTGTAAACCGAGGCGCTGCGTACGACGACGGAAAAATTTATTACAACACGCTGGACAATCAGACCGTTGCGGTAGATGCGAACAGCGGGAAGGAAGTCTGGAGAACGCGCGTCGGGGACATTAACAAGGGCGAGAGCCTGACCATGGCTCCGCTGATTGTTAAAGGAAAAGTTCTGGTAGGCAACAGTGGCGGTGAATTCGGAGTTCGTGGCTGGCTGACAGCGCTTGATGGAAAGACGGGGAAAATTGTTTGGAGAGCGTATACGGCTGGACCCGACAAAGACGTACTGATCGGCCCGCGGTTCAAGCCATTCTACCCGCAGGATCGGGGTCAAGACCTTGGGGTGAAGAGTTGGCCGCCGGACGCATGGAAAATCGGCGGTGGCGGAGTCTGGGGATGGATTTCGTATGACCCGCAATTAAATCTGATTTATTACGGCACCGCGAACCCGGGACCCTGGGACGCGGAGGCCCGCCCGGGCGACAACAAATTTACCTCCGGCATCTTCGCGCGAGATCCGAACACGGGCGAAGCGGTGTGGTTCTATCAGTTCAGCCCGCACGATCTCTACGACTATGACGCGGTAAACGAAAACATCCTTCTCGATCTTCCGATTCACGGCCAAGCGCGAAAAGTGTTGGTACATCCCGATCGCAATGGGTATGTGTACGTCATGGACCGGGCGACGGGAGAAGTCTTGTCTGCCAGCGTCTTTGCTCCCATTACGACGAGCCGCGGCGTAGATCTGAAGACGGGTCTGCTTCAGTATGTTGAAGAGAAGAAGCCGACCACCGGAAAAGTGGTACGTGGATTGTGTCCGACAGCGCCTGGAGCCAAGGACTGGCAGCCTTCGGCATTTTCTCCACGCACCGGATTGATTTACATCCCCCACAACAATCTATGCATGGATGAAGAGGACCTCACACCGAACTATATCGCCGGCACTCCTTATGTGGGAGCGAATGTCCGGATGTACAACGCACCCGGCGGACACGGAGGAGAATTCACCGCATGGGATCCGGTTGAGGGGAAAGTGGTATGGACGATTCCTGACCATTTTCCGGTATGGAGCGGCGCACTGGCCACAGCGGGAGACGTCGTGTTCTATGGGACGCTGGACGGATGGTTTAAAGCCGTGGACGCTCACAGCGGAACACTGCTCTGGCAATTCAAAACCGGCTCCGGAATTATCGGCCAACCCACAACGTACAAGGGACCCGATGGGAAACAATATGTAGCCATCTTGTCCGGCGTCGGCGGGTGGGCGGGAGCGATTGTGGCCGGCGGGCTGGACGCTCGTGATGAATCGGCGGCATTGGGATTCGCCGGGGCCATGAAGGATCTCCCACGTTACACCAACAAGGGAGGAATGCTTTATGTATTCGCCCTCCCTTAAATTCGTATTGGGCCTGTTGCCGCTGCTTATCGCGGGTGGCTTGAATGCGCAGACGCGTGAGTTGCGCGTATGCGCAGATCCGAACAACATGCCCTTTTCCAGTCGAGAGCAGACCGGCTTTGAGAACCGCATCGCCGCCATGGTGGCGCAGGACTTAAATGCTCGTCTTACTTTCGTGTGGCAGAGAATGGGCCGCGGATTCGTTCGAGAATATTTGGACAAGGGCCAATGTGACCTGCTGATTGGAATTCCCACGAACTATCGACCTGTTCTCACAACCAGGCCTTACTACCGGTCCACCTACACGTTTGTCTCCAGACAAAAAAGCCCTGTTCCGTCACTCGATTCTCCCGCCCTGCAGGGCTTGAAAATAGGAGTGCAGGTTCTTGAAGAAGAATACACACCTCCGGGAGAGGCGCTTGCGCGGCGAGGCCTGCAAAGTGCAATCGTTGGATTTGACACAACCGGAGACGGCGCAGACTCGATCGTTCGCGCCGTGGCTAAACAACAGGTCGATATTGCCATAGTGTGGGGACCCCTTGCGGGTTACTTCGCCAGGGAGTTTGGCAGCGATCTAAGAGTCACTCCGGTTAAGCCTGAAATCGACCCTCCGAGCCTGCCGTTCACGTTCGCAATCTCGATGGGAGTGCGAAAAGGCAACGTTGCGCTGCGGGATGAATTGGAGCAAGTCCTGATGAATCGGAAAGGTGAGATTCGCGCCATTCTCGATGAGTTCGGGATTCCGCAATTGCCGCTGGCATCTCTCGCAAATACGCAGGGAGTCGGCAACTGATGCGCCGCCAGCTGCAACTCGGGATTCTGCTTGCAGCAACGATTGTGGGCGCGTCGTGCAGCCGCGAAGACCGGATTTTGCGTCAACCTCCATCCGCAAACGACACGCTCAACACGGTTCAGGTCAGCGGCCTTAACCCTGGAGCAAACTCTATTCCCACTCCACCCAATTCAAACATGTACCAGGAGAGCGCCTACGCTGTGTCGGAGGGACAAAAGCTTTACGAGTCCTATAACTGCGTGGGTTGTCACGCGCACGGCGGCGGCGGGATTGGGCCTCCGCTGATGGACCGCAACTGGATCTACGGAAGCGAACCGGGAAATATCTTTGCGACCATCATGCAGGGAAGGCCGAATGGCATGCCTTCCTTCCGAAATCGCGTCCCCGAATACCAGGCCTGGGAAATCGCCGCTTACGTGCGGTCAATGGCTGGTTTGCTTCCCAAGAGCGTGTCTCCGAATCGCAGCGACCAAATGAATATCAAGCCCGCGGAGTCTTCCACGCCCAAACAGGTTCCAACTGGAATCACGGGCGCAGGGGAGCAATCCAAGTGAACGGCGCGCCGAAGCTTGCCTCGCATTTGCTGGCGCAGGCAATGCCGCTTGATCCGGGTTCTCACCATATGCTGTACCCTGCCGCCCCCCAGGCCGGCCACATCGAATGGTTGTACTGGTTCATCTTCTGGATCCTTTTCGCGGTTTTTATCGTGATGATCGCCGCCTTTGCCAGGGCTGGCGCGAAGACGCGGGCTGTCTCCAGCGTTATGCTTCCCATTCTTGAAAAGGATGAAGAAAAAGACCGCAGAGCGGGCTGGGCAGTTGGTTCCGCCATCGGTGTCACAGTCATCACGCTGTTCGTCATTCTGGTACTGAGCGTAGTCACCGGGAAGCGTGTCGAAGGGCTAACCTCGAAGAATCCAGTCTCAATTCAAATCACCGGCCATCAGTGGTGGTGGGAGATCATATATCCAAATCCACAGGCCGATCAAACGGTAACCACCGCCAACGAGATTCACGTTCCCGTCGGAACCCCGGTGGTGGTTATGACCAACTCGAAAGACGTGATCCACAGTTTTTGGGCGCCTAACATCACCGGCAAACGCGATTTTCTGCCGGGATATTCCTCGGCTTTCTGGTTCCAGATTGATAAGCCTGGAACTTATCACGGTCAGTGCGCCGAGTTCTGCGGGTTGCAGCACGCGCATATGGGATTTTCGATCGTTGCGGAATCCGTCGGTGAGTTTCAGGCATGGCAGCAGCAACAACTAAAGCCGGCGGCTGAACCTCTCACTGCGGAGGCGCTTCGCGGACGAGAGGTTTTTCTCACTCATGCATGCCTGATGTGCCACACGATTCGCGGCACGGATGCTGGTTCGCGCGTGGGTCCCGACCTCACACATGTTGCCAGCCGCAACATGATTGCCGCCGAGACTCTGCCCAACACAGCGGGCGCGCTCGCAGGCTGGGTGGCCGACCCGCAGCGCATAAAACCGGGAACCAGAATGTCCCCGAATCCACTGGAACCTGACGACCTTCAAGCTATAGTTGCGTACTTACAGACCCTTCATTGAGGAACAGAGGCTTGGCATTAGCAGAACCCATCCTCGCGAATGATCAAGACACCGGGCAGTCTGAAGTTGCTCTGCGTCTGGCTCGCACCTGGCGTCAGCCGCGCGGGCTGTGGGGATGGTTTTGTAACACGCATCACACCGACATCGGTATCCGCTTCATGGTAACCGCCTTCATCTTTTTTCTATTAGGAGGGGTGTTAGCGGCAGCGATTCGGCTTCAACTGATCCGGCCAGAGAACTCTTTTATTGGCCCGGACCTTTACAACCAGGTTTTCAGCATGCACGGCAGCACGATGATTTTCCTGTTTGCCGTGCCCATGATGTTCCAGGGATTCGGGGTGTACATCGTTCCCTTGATGTGCGGCGCCCGCAATATTGCATTCCCCCGTCTCAACGCCTTCAGTTACTACCTTTATGTAGGCGGGGCCCTGGTCCTGTGGGGCGGTCTGCTAACCAATACCGGGCCAGATGTTGGATGGTTTGCCTATGTGCCTTTGTCCGGTCCTGCCTATTCACCCGGGCATCGCTCTGACATCTGGTCGCAAATGATTACCTTCACGGAAGTTTCGGCTTTGGGTGTCGCCATCTGCATCGCCACTACAATCCTGCGGCATCGCGCTCCCGGAATGACATTGAACCGCATGCCGGTTCTTCTGTGGGAGAAATTAACGATCTCGCTCGCGGTCATTTTTGCGATGCCGGCAGTGATGGTAGCCAGCGGTCTGCTGCTACTGGACCGCCTGGTGGGCACGCACTTTTTCAATCCCGCAGAAGGCGGCGACGTCCTGTTGTACCAGCACCTGTTCTGGTTCTTCGGACATCCCGAGGTTTACATCATCTTTCTTCCGGGAGCAGCAGTTGTTTCAACCCTGGTGGAGTGTTTTTCAAGACGCCGGATTTTCGGATACACGCCGATCGTTGTCTCAGTTGTAGCCACGGGATTTCTTGGATTCAGCGTGTGGGTGCACCACATGTTTGCCACGGGCTTGCCTCAGTTGAGCGAAAGTTTTTTTACGGCAGCGAGCCTGATGATTGTGATTCCCACGGGGACACAATTCTTCTGCTGGGTGATGACCATCTGGCATGGGCGGCTGCAGCTTCGATTGCCGATGCTCTGGTGCTTTGGTTTCTTCTTTGTTTTTTTGATCGGAGGATTATCGGGAGTGATGCTGGCTTCGGTGCCGGTGGACTTGCAAGTGCACGACACTTACTTTGTGGTCGCCCATTTTCATTACGTCCTGATCGGAGGAGCTCTTTTCCCCATGTTCGCCGGCATTTACTTCTGGTTCCCGAAGATCACCGGGCGTATGGCCAGTGCGACATTGGGGAAGTGGCATTTTTGGCTTTTCTTCATCGGCTTCAATATCGCATTCTTCACGCTGCATTTTCTGGGACTGCGCGGCATGCCCCGCCGGGTTTATACGTACGGGCCGGATATGCACTGGCAGGGCTTGAACATGCTGGCTTCCAGCGGAGTGATTTTGATGACCGTAGGAGTGCTGATCTTCCTGGCCAATGTTTTCCGAAGCCTGCGAGTAGGGGAAATGGCAGGGAACAATCCATGGGGAGATGCCGGCCTGGAATGGTCCATGTCATCTCCGCCTCCGCCCTACAACTTTCTTCATGTTCCGACCGTGAGCGGGCGGGATCCATTGTGGGAAGATCCGCCGGATCAACCTGTTGTGGTGGGGCTGCGGGATGACATACGCGAGACTCTGGTCACTCACAGCCTGGATGCGGATCCGCAACACAAGGATGAAGACCCGGGTCCAAGTATCTGGCCATTTTTGTGTGCGCTTACCGTTTCGGCGGCATTTGTGGGATCGATTTTCACACCGTGGGCAGTTCCCATCGGAGCGCCGCCTGTGATAGCGACGCTAATCGGGTGGCTCTGGCCACGCGGACAATCTCCTTCACTTCCGCGGACTGGAGAATCATGGGTTCACTGAACCAGCCAATTCGAAGACCGTTGACGCTCGATGTTTCCGAATTGCCAAGCGTCGCATTCGGGCACCGCAACACGACATGGCTGGCAAACGTGTTCTATATGACGATCGAGGGCATGATGTTTGCCCTGATGTTCGCAAGCTATTTTTATCTGCGTACGCGCACGACAGACTGGCCTCCGGGGCACTTGCCGCCGGCTTTGAAATATGGAGTGGCCAATGCGGTGGTCTTTGTATTGAGCGTCATTCCAGCGTGGGCGGTCCGGAAGAAAGCGCCACAACTTAATCGCGGAGCAGTGAGAAACGGTCTGCTGGCGCTTACGGTTTTTGCGCTCGGAGCTACGATTCTTCGTGTTTTCGAATTCACCGCATTGAACTGCCGATGGAGTGACGATGCCTATTCCTCCACGCTGTGGGTTCTGATCGGACTGCATTCCGGGCACCTGGTGACGGAGTTGATTGAAACGATGGTACTGCTGGCGATTTCATTCACTCCAAAGATGGAGGGAAACCGCCTCGCCGATGCCGCCATCAATTCTGACTATTGGTATTTCGTAGTGGTTACCGGTGTGATGGTTGATGTGCTGATTTACGGTACGACTCGATTTTTGTAGAGGGGATCATGGCGAAGTCTGAAGAGCAGATCCATGCAGGACGCACACCCATCGGGCTGTGGTGGAGTCTGATGGCGGGTTTTGCCGCCTGGGGCATCGATCTAGGCTTAAGCTACGCGCTCGAACAGCACAGTTGTTCAACCGGCCATCATTATGTGCTGCATGTGATCAGTGTCGTCTGTTTCGCAATCGCGTTAACGGGCTTTGCGACTGGGTTGGTGGAATTCAGACGCTTTCCCGGTACCACATCGGAAGAGGGTGGCAGCCATTTCGATCGGGCACATTTCCAGGCGCTCCTAGGGATGGCATTCAGCCTTTCTTTTGCGGTGGTCGTCATCGCGGGCTCAGTACCGCGCTGGATTCTGGGTCCCTGTGCATGAAATGTCAGTAAAACGTAGCCAAGCCGCAGTGGGCGGAGCAATCGCGGTTCTCTCGGCGACCCCGGCCTGGTCGCTAACACAAAGTGGCCGTGCGCTGCTCGCCGACTGGACGTGGCCGCCGTTCGTCATCATTCCCCTGGTGCTCGTGGCGGCACTTTACGGGCGGGGCACCATCAAGATGGCGCGACGTAGCACCAATCGAAAAGCGTTTGTGCTGCCGGGGCTCTGGTTTGCCCTCGGTTGGATTTCCCTGGTTGTTGCGCTCGACTCTCCCTTGCACGAACTCGGGGAGCAGCTGTTTTGGGTACACATGACACAGCATGAGATTCTCATGTTGATCTCAGCCCCGCTGCTCCTACTCGGGCGGCCCATGATTGCATTTCTGTGGGCGTTGCCTCGAACCTGGCGGGAGGCCGCCGCGGGTCTGGGGCGTTCTCGAACTTTCAAGAAAGCCTGGGCTATTGTTTCGGCTCCTCTCTGGGGATGGCTCGTATCCGCCCTGGCATTGTGGATCTGGCACATTCCCTGGCTTTTCGATCAAACACTGCACAGCAACTGGATTCACGCCGCCCAACATACGACTTTCCTGGTGACCGCACTTGGCTTTTGGTGGCCAGTGGTAAACCGGTCTCCCGCTCTCGGTTATGGCGCTGGCGTCGTCTACATTTTCACCACCATTCTGCATACCAGCATCCTGGGAGCGTTACTCACGTTTGCACCGCGGGCCTGGTATTCGTCATACGTGATGACCGCTCCGGTATGGCATCTGAGCGCGCTTGAAGATCAGCAGATCGGCGGACTGATCATGTGGATTCCAGCAGGGACGCTTCTGCTGATTGTTGCTCTGGCTCTACTGGTTAAGTGGATGAACGAATCGCAGAGCAGGTGGCAGTACACGCGTATGGCGGAATTCGGCCGCTTGTCCGGGAGAGGCGCCGAATGAGAGCGGTGCTCCTTATGGCTTGCGCTGTTCTCCTCGCGATGTTATGCGCGTGTGATGGCCCGGGCCGGACTGATATCAAGCGTGCCGCGACGCTCACCGGGGGCGGAGACGCTCGCTCCGGGCGAGCCGAGATTCGTAAGTACGGCTGCAATACGTGCCACGAAATTTCCGGGGTTCCTGGGGCTCGAGGTCTCATAGGTCCGCGCCTGGATGGTATTGGCCAACGGTATTACATCGCCGGCGAGCTTCCGAATACTCCCGGCAATCTCATGCTCTGGATCGAGCATCCGCGACAAGTGGAACCCCATACCGCGATGCCGGAGATGGGAGTCACCGAGCAGGAGAGCCGCGACATTGCGGCGTATCTGTACACCCTAAGATGATCCGAGATAGGAGATCGCTAATGCAGTTCACACCGCGTATGGTTCTTGCTTTCCTGGCATGTGTAACGTGTTCGTTCCCTTCGTTCGCGCAAAATCCAAAGGATTGCTCAAAAGTACCGGACTACAACAAGCTTAAGGCGGCGTTAACAAGCGCCGTCAAAGAGGGCAAGGGGGCGAACGGGGGACTCGGGAACCAGGAATGGGGCGCGGTAGTAAATCGCGATGGCATAGTTTGCGCAGTGGTCTTTACCGGGCCGAATCGAGGCGCGGAATGGCCAGGCAGCCGCCTGATCTCAGCGGAAAAAGCGAACACGGCCAATGCCTTCAGCACGGATAATTTCGCGCTGTCATCCGGCAACATTTATTCCGCTGCTCAACCGGGAAATTCTCTTTACAGTATCGTAAGCGGGCCCGATCCGAATTCCGCCTTCGCCGGGGACCCACAGAAGTTCGGCCAGCCCGATGACCCGCTTGTTGGGAAGCCCATTGGCGGCGTAATCATCTTCGGTGGGGGACTGGCCTTATACGACAAGGCCGGCAAGATTGTTGGGGCACTCGGGGTAAGCGGAGACACCTCGTGCGCCGACCATGTCATCGCGTGGAAGACGCGGCAATCGCTAGGGCTGAATTCTGTTCCGATGGGAGTCGCACCAGGTCCCAGCGACAACCTGATTTTCGATATCCAAAATGGGGTCAGCAGCAGCGGTTTTGGACATCCAGCATGTAAAGGTGGCAATCCAAGCGAGGAAATTATTAACAAGCTGACCCAAACCCACCCGAGCGGCCCCCGCCGATGAGTGAGACGGAGCAAAAGCAGTGACCTGGGGTACCTG
>Ga0310810_10006273_pt1 | contig 13416 bp, 8 predicted proteins | sample NCmetagenome_FD_207641 | JGI IMG/M metagenome (GOLD analysis project Ga0310810, IMG submission 207641) | Soil microbial communities from experimental microcosm in Duke University, North Carolina, United States - NC | ecosystem: Engineered > Artificial ecosystem > Soil microcosm > Unclassified ... | reverse complement strand
AGCCGAAGTCCGGCTGGGACCGTGCGGCACTCCAGCTGACCGCGAAGAACGGCCGGCTCTCGGGCGAGAAGCTGTTCGTGGCCGATGCCGCTGTGGCGGACACGATCGTCGTCGTCGCGCGCGACGCCGTATACGTCGTCGATGCCAAAGCGTCCGGCGTGAGCATCACGCCGATGGCGGGGATGGACCTGACTCGCAAGCTGTACGCGGTGTCGTTGACGGACGTAGCGGCCGACGAGCTGGACGCTGTCGCTTCACTCGATCGCGCGCTCGACATCGCGACGACGGCGCTCGCGGCCGAGATGGTGGGCGGCATGCAACGGACGCTCGACATCACGGTCGACTACGCGAAGACGCGGAAGCAGTTCGGGAAGCCGATCGGATCGTTCCAGGCCGTGCAGCATCAGTGCGCGGACATGTATCTGGAAACGGAGAGCGCGCGCTCGGCCGTGTACTACGCCGCCGTGGCGCTGCAGGACGGCGCGGCCGACGCGTCAGCCGCCGTATCGATTGCGAAGCTCTATGCCAGCGACGCGAGCCGCACGGTCGGGAACCGCGGCATTCAGGTCCACGGCGGCATGGGGTTCACGTGGGAAAACGATTTGCATCTCTACTACCGCCGCGCCAAGGCGTCGGAGACGATGCTCGGCGATGCCACGTTCCATCGCGAACGGTTGGCGCGGTTGGTGGTGGACGCGGGCGCGAAAGCCGCTCGGTAGTCCTTTGCACGTGGCATCCGTCTTCAGGCGGGCCCCCGGCGAAGTCCGGCTGCAGCCGGACTCCACGTACTACACGGCCGCGTCGACCGCCATCATCGTCGTGGTCATTCGCGCGAGCACGCGCGTGCGCGTCGCATCGAAGACCGACCCCTCGCAGACCGTCAGTGTTCGCCCGGCCTGAACGACCTGGCCAATCGCGATCAGCCGATCCGTCTTCGCCGGCTTCAGAAAGTGAATCTTGAATTCCACCGTCAGCACTTCTCGATTCGCCGGCATGACGGACAGCGCGGCGTACCCGCAGGCGACGTCGGCGAGACTGGCCACGACGCCGCCGTGAAAGAGCCCATGCTGTTGGGTGAGCGCTTCACTGAATCCGCATGTGATCGTGACCGTTCCGGACTCGATTGATTCGAGCACCGCGTCGATCGTCCGCATGAATCCCTGTCGGTCAAAGCTCTCTCGAATGCGCTGCATCGGCACCGCATCTTATAGCCGGAATCTATCTTCGCGGCGCGCCTTGTTGCACCGGTGTGCTGCCCGACGATGGCGTCTGCACCTTCCCGCGGATGGATCCGCCTTCTGCGATCGCGAGCCGCGGCGACACAAGATCGCCCACGAGGGATCCGGTCGACCGGATGTCGGCCTTCTCCGCGACGGTGACGTTGCCGGTAACGGTGCCCATGATCACGACCGCTTTCGCCGAGATCTCTGCGCGGATGTCCGCATTCGGACCAATCGTCAGCGTGTGATCGGGCAAGCGGATGCTGCCCTCCATCTTCCCGTAGAGCGTCATGTCCTCAGAACCGCTGAGCTCGCCTCTGATGCTCATCGAGTTTCCGAGATTCATCACGAGATTCTCCGCAGGCCTTGCCGGTGCCGCCGGCGTGCTCGCGGAGTTGTGCTCGGAACCGGCGGGCCGCGCTGACTGATCGCGTTTCCACATGTGCACCTCTTTTTGGCGAAATCCCTAAACGAACGTTTTAGGCGGGAGACTGGAATCGACAGCAAAGTCGATACCGGCGGAACACTCACGATTGCAACGTCACGCCGCTATCGGTGAATCGTCGCCGAAAGGATTTCAGTCAGGTCGTGTGTCAACTACACGCAGTAGAATCTCTCACTCATGAGGTTGACCAGAACACTGCTGCCCATCGCCGTCGCGCTACTGGCCCACTCCGGGACCGCCTCCGCGCAGGCGATCCAGATGCTCGGGCTGTTCGAACAGCGCTGCGGCACGTGTCACACCAAACCCGCCGCCGACAGCCGCGCGCCGGATCGCAATTCGCTCCGGCAGCGCACGCCTGAGGCCGTTCTCGACGCCCTTACCACCGGCTCGATGAAGGTGAACGCCGAGGGGCTCACGGAGCGCCAGATGCGGATGCTCGCGGAGTACATCACCGAGCGGCCGCTCGGGTCGGCCCTCGCCGGCCAGGCTTCCGCGATGCCGAACCGGTGTGCCGCGAAACCACTCGGCGATCCGCTGGCGGGACCTGGATGGAACGGCTGGGGAGCCGACGGCGCGAACAGCCGCTTTCAGCCCGCCGCGGCCGCAGGATTGCGCGCCGAGCAGGTCCCGAATTTGAAACTGAAATGGGCGTTCGGATTTCCGAACGGCTCGTCGGCGTACGGACAGCCGACGATCGCTGGCGGGCGCGTCTACGTCGGCTCGGACAACGGGTTCGTCTACGCGCTCGACGCCGCGAGCGGCTGCGTCTACTGGTCCTTCCAGTCCTCCGGCGGCGTGCGCACGGCGATCAGCGTCGGCAAGGCCGGCGCAAAGCACGTGGCGTACTTCGGCGACGTCAAGGCGAACGTCTACGCCGTGGACCTCGAGACCGGTGCGCTGCTTTGGAAGAAGATCGCCGAGTCGCATCCGCTCGCACGCGTGACGGGCGCGCCGGCGCTTCACGACGGCCGGCTCTACGTGCCGGTCGCGTCGTTCGAGGAAGGGTCCGGGCCGAATCCGAAGTACGAGTGCTGCACGTTCCGCGGCTCGGTCGTCGCCTACGATGCGGTCAGCGGCGAGCAGATCTGGAAGAGCCACACGATTCCCGAGCCTGCGCGGCCGACGTCGAAGAATTCGATCGGGACGCAGTTGTACGGACCGGCGGGCGCCGCCGTATGGTCGGCGCCGACGATCGATCCGAAGCGCAATGCGCTCTATGTCGCGACCGGCGATGCGTACACCGCGCCGGCGGCCGAGACGAGCGACGCAGTCATGGCCTTCGACCTGCGATCGGGCGTTCCGCTCTGGACGCACCAGTTCACGCCGAACGACGCGTTCCTCGTCGGCTGCGCGCCGGGACGCGACAACTGTCCGAGCACCATGGGTCCCGACTTCGACTTCGGCAACTCGCCGATCCTGCGCACGCTCCCGAATGGGAAATCAGTTCTCGTCATCGGCCAGAAGTCCGGCGCGGCGTGGGCGATCGATCCCGACAAGGAAGGCGCGTTCGTGTGGGAGCACAAGGTCGGTGCGGGCAGCGCGCTCGGCGGCATCGAGTGGGGCTCGGCGGCCGACGAGCGGTACGGCTATTTCGCGACCGCCGACCAGCAGCTCGGCCCGAAGGCGGGTGGCCTCGCGGCGCTGAATCTCGCGACCGGCGAGGAGATCTGGCGCTCGGCGCCGCCGGCTGGCAATTGCACGGGCGCGGCGTGCGTGCAGGCGCAATCGGCCGCGATCACCGCGATCCCCGGCGTCGTGTTCTCCGGCACGACCAACGGCATCATGCGCGCCTACGCATCGGCCGACGGCACGGTGATCTGGGAATACAACACGGCGCACGAGTACACGACCGTCAACGGCGTGGCCGCGAAGGGCGGGTCGCTCAACGGTCCCGGCCCGGTCGTCGTCGGCGGCATGGTCTTCATGAATTCGGGCTACGCGTACCTCGGCTACGGTGCGCCAGGGAATGTGCTGCTGGCGTTCGAGCCGTCGCGATGATCGTCAAGGGCTCGCACGACGTTGCGATTCCCGACGTCACCGTTCCGGCCTTCGTCCTGCGGCAGGCGCAGCGCCTCGCCGACAAGCCGGCGATCATCGAAGGCCCCACCGGCCGCACGCTGACCTACCGCGAGCTGAACGAGATGGTGCGCCGCGTCGCCACGGCGCTGCACCAGCGCGGTCTCCGCAAAGGCGACGTCGTCGCCGTCGTCAGCCACAACGTGCCGGAGTACGCGGTGGTGTTCAACGCCGTGGCGCTCATCGGCGGCATCGTGTCCACCGCGAATCCGCTGTGCACGGCCGGCGAGCTGACCAAGCAGTTGAAGGACTGCCACGCCCGCGTGCTCGTCACCGCGCCGCCGGTGCTGGAGAAGGCGGCAGAGGCGGCGGCCGCCGCCGGCGTCGAGATGATCTACGTGTTCGGAGACGCGCCGGGCGCGCGGCCGTTCGCCGAGCTGCTCGACGCGCCGCCGGATCCGCCCGCGGTCGCGATCGATCCCGCCACAGACGTCGTCGTGCTGCCCTACTCGAGCGGCACGACCGGCATGCCGAAGGGCGTGATGCTCACGCACAGGAACATCGTCGCGAACCTGTGCCAGATGAACGGCGCGACCGACTTCAACGCGTTTCAGGAGCCGGATCGCATTCTCGGCGTGCTGCCCTTTTTTCATATCTACGGGATGGTCGTCATCCTGAAACTCGGTCTGTGCAACGGCGGGACAATCGTCACGATGCCGCGGTTCGATTTCGAGGAGTTCCTGGCGACCACTCAGAAGTACCGACTCACGAATCTGCCGATCGTGCCGCCGATCGTTCTGGCGATGGTGAAGAGCCCGCTCGTCTCGAACTACGATCTGTCGTCAGTCGAGATCGTGTTCTCGGGCGCCGCGCCGCTCGGCGCGGAGATGGCTCGCCAGCTCGAGGAGAAGCTGCAGTGCCGCGTGCGCCAGGGCTACGGGATGACCGAAGCGAGCCCGGTGACGCACATCAGCCCGACGCGTCTCGGCGTCAAGGCGATCACAGGGTCCGTTGGGCGTCCGGTGCCGAGCTCCGAAGTGAAGATCGTCGATCCCGCCAACGGCCAGCCGGTCAGCGGACCGCGGCAGGAGGGGGAACTGCTCATTCGCGGCCCGCACATCATGAAGGGCTATCTGAATCAGCCCGGCGAGACGGCCGCGTCGATCGATCGTGAGGGTTGGTATCACACCGGCGACGTCGGCTACGTCGACGAAGACGGCTGGTTCTTCATCGTCGATCGCACCAAGGAGCTGATCAAATACAAAGGCCTGCAGGTTGCGCCGGCAGAGCTCGAGGCGCTGCTGCTGACGCATCCCTCCGTGCTCGACGTCGCGGTGGTGCGGCGGCCCGACGAGGAAGCGGGCGAGGTGCCGAAGGCGTTCATCGTGCTCAAGCCGGATACGGTGTCGCAGGCGACGACAGGCGACGCGATCATGGCGTGGGTAGCCGGACAAGTCGCGCCGCACAAGCGCATCCGGATCGTGGAGTTCATCGCGCAGATCCCGAAGTCCCCCTCCGGAAAGATCCTGCGCCGGCTGCTCGTCGACGCTAGTCCCGCTTGAGCTGCTGCCGCAGCCACCCGTCGAGCACGCCGACGTTGAAGTCGCTGATGTAATGGCCGCTGTCGAACTCGTGATACTCGAGTTTGACGCCGAGCGGCTTCAGCGTCTGCCGGATGTCGCGCGCGGATCGGATGGGAATCTGCGGATCCTCCGTGCCGTGAGTGACGAGGATCGGGACGCCGCGCAGCTGGTCCGCCGGCGCGTGACGTTCGCGAACCGCCGCCGCCAGCCGGCCGCTCAGCACGGCCGCGCCGGCGATCTGCTGCGGCTCGGTCAGCGCGATGGCGAGCGTCAACATCGCGCCCTGGCTGAATCCCGCCAGGTAGACGCGACTCCGATCGGCGCCCGTCGCCGCTGCAACCTGATCGATGCACTCGATCACCGTTCGACGAGCCCTCTCGAGCTCGTCTTCGCTGTTCCCGTTCACCCACGAGTACGCGCCCTCGCGAATCTGGTAGGGCGCGCGAAAGCTCGCGATGGCGAGGCGCGGATCGAGCCGCGCGGCCATCGGCAGCAGGTCCTTCTCGTTGGCACCGAAGCCGTGCAGCAGTACGAGCAGCGGCGGCTTGCCGGGTCCGGGCTTGCGCGGCGTCTGATGAATGACCGTCAGCGGCGGCTCGGCCGCCCGAATCGGCGGATGCAGCGCGCACGCCGTCACTGCGATCAGTGAAACGGCCGCGCGCAGGGATTTACCGCGATCGCATGGCATTGAAGCGAGATTATAGCGGCCGACGAACGTGGGCACGTGGGACCAGGAAGCAGGCCAAGCGCGCGGGTCTCTCGCTATTCACGTCAAGACGGTAGGGCTTCGCCCAGTTTTGGTACTGCGCGAGTACTGCAGCTGCTCGGCCGCGTCCAGGTGTTCCTCCGGTATGGGCGACCAGGTGAAGCGTCGTAACCGCGTCGCCGGATGGAGTGCGAATCTCAGCAGGGCATCCGTCCGGCAGATACTGACCGGCTGCTCGTGGACGGCGCGGGCGCGCAGGCGTCGCTCACCGAGGAGTGTGATATTTCCAACCGCGTTCAGCGCCGCCGCACGCACCAGGATCGGGATCACGCGAGCGCCACGGGCCTGCCTGCCGCAGCGCATCTCCCTGGATGCTTACGCCACAAACGATCACGACCCCGGCGGGTGTACTCAGCGCCATTCAATCGCCATGCTATCGAAACGTGTTGGCTTAGACTATCCGGCATGAAACGCCTGCTCATCGCCGGGCTCACCGCCGTCACGCTGTCCGGTCACACCGTTCGCACCGAGACCGCCGGGGACGGACCCGACCCGTGGTTCGGCACGTTCTCGATCATCGCCTTCGATCCCGCGACGAACGAGTTCGGCGTCGGGGTCCAGTCACGCGCGTTCGCGGCAGGCGCCGCGGTCCCGTACGCGAAGGCAGGCGTCGGCGCCGTCGCGACGCAGGCTGCCGCGAATCGTTTGTACGGTCCCAAGGCGATCGCCCTGCTCGAACAGGGCTTGTCGCCTGAACAAGTCGTGAAACGAATCACCGACGAGGATCCGGGCCGGGATACGCGGCAGGTGGCCGTCATCGATACCAAGGGCCGCTCGGCGGTGTACACCGGCAAGCGCGTGATCGATCGCAATTCCGATCCGAAAGATCTCGTCCATCTTGGCGGCTACGCCGGACACGTCACCGGCGAGAACTTCTCGGTTCAGGGCAACACGCTCGCCAGCCGCGCCGTCGTCGAGGCCACGGCTGCCGCATATCGCGGCAGCAAGGGCTCGATGGCCGAGCGGCTGATGGACGCGCTCGATGCCGGTCAATCGAAAGGTGGCGACACGCGAGGCATGCAGTCTGCGGGTCTGCTCGTCGTCAAGCCGATTCCCCCGGGGTCCGACTCCACGGTCGAGCGCGTCGTCGATGTCCGAGTGGACGATTCTCCGGAGCCGTTTAAGGAACTTCGCCGACTGATGAACATGACGCTCGGCGTGCCGCAGCGATTGCTGACGAGCGCCGCGGATCTGTCGAAGGCGGGCAAACACGCCGACGCGATCGCTCAGGCGAAGAAAGCGCTCGACATCAACCCGCGCAACGAACAAGCGATGTATGCGCTCGCGAAGATCTACGCGGCCGCCGGCGACACGAAATCCGCGCTCGCGCAGCTCGCGATGGCGATCGCACGGCAGCCGAGACAGTGGAAATCCGAAGCGGCCAACGATCCGGCGTTCGAGAAGCTGCGATCGTCCGAGGAATTCCGTCGGCTGTTGGCGGAGGGCGGGGATTCCGGCGCCACCGACTGGCCGAGCACCAACTACGATCAGACCGCCAACCGCTACAGCCCGCTGAAGCAAATCACACCCGGCAACGTCGCGACGCTGCAACAGGCCTGGAGCTTTCATCTCAAGCCCGCTGGCTTTACCGGCCCGATGAAGGAAGACGAAGCCATTCCCATCGTCATCGGTAACACGATGTACCTCGGATCGCCATACGGCGCCGTCATCGCGCTCGACGCCACCACCGGCGCCGAGCAATGGAGATTCACGCTTCCCAACAACGAGCTGCCATCGAAGCGCGGCGTGGCGTACTGGCCGGGCGGCGGAGGCGACCTCCCTCTTCCGCCCTCGATCATCTTCGGGTCGACGACGGGCAAGCTCTATTCACTCAAAGCGGCCGACGGCACGCTCAACGAGTGGTTTGGCGAGGGCGGCACGGTCAACCTGAAGACGCCGGAAGTGATGCACACCGGGATGAACGCGGCCTACTCGCTGCTGTCGTCTCCGACGATCTACAAGAATCTGATCATCACCGGCGCGGGCACCGGTGAAGGGCCTGGCGGGTCCAACGCCGGCGCCGGACCCGCGGGCGACACGCGCGCCTGGGACGCGAGGACGGGGCGCTTGGTCTGGACGTTCCATACCGTGCCGCGGCCCGGTGAGTTCGGCTACGACACGTGGGGCGGCGACAGCGCGAAGAATCGATCCGGCGTCAACGTCTGGGGGTACACGTCGCTCGATGCGGAACGCGGCATCCTCTACATGCCGCTCGGCGCCCCGAACAACGACCGCGTCGGCATCGACCGGCCCGGCAATAATCTCTTCTCGTCGTCGGTCGTTGCCGTCGATGCGAACACCGGCAAGTATCTGTGGCACTTCCAGCTGGTACATCACGACATCTGGGACTACGACACCCAGTCGGCGCCGCTGCTCGTCGACCTGCGCCGTGGCGGAGAGCTCGTCCCCGCCGTCATCATCGTCAACAAGACAGGCTTGATGTTTACGTTCAATCGCGTCACGGGCAAGCCGATCTTCGAGATCGAGGAACGCCCGGTGCCGGAGAGCGATGTGCCCGGCGAGCAGGCGTCGCCGACCCAGCCCTTCCCGGTCAAGCCGGGACCGCTGGCGCAGAACACGATCTCCCGCGACAACCTCTACAAAGGCGAGCCGCAGCATCAGTCGTATTGCGAACACCTCGTCGACGACAACAACATGAAGCTGGGCGGGCCGTACCTGCCGATCGCCTTCAATCGCTACAGCGTGTCGCCTCCGGGTCCAGCGGGCGGAATCAACTTCTGGGGGCCGTCGTACGATCCCGAGCTGCACTTGTTCGTATCGAACACGAGCAACATCTTCCAGCCGATGCGCATCGTCAAGCGCGACGACGGCAGCTACGCGAATTCCGGACCGCTCGCCGGGACGCGCCGCTTCGGCGATCCCGACCGGAAGCTGCTCTGCGGCCCGACGCCGTGGGGAGAACTGGTTGCCGTCAACATGGATACCGGCGACGTCGCGTACCACAAGACGCTCGGTGTTTCCGACGCGTTGCCGCCGGGGATGCAGGACACCGGCCGCCCGAGTTCAGGCGGCGTCGTGCTCACCGCGAGCGGCCTGACCTTCGTGGGCGGGACGGACGATTTCAGGTTCCGCGCCTTCGCGACGGCGACGGGTGCGAAGCTCTGGGAGATCAGGTTGCCTTCGTCCGTTGAAACGACGCCGATCACCTATCTGGGCGCCGACGGCCGGCAATTCGTCACCGTCGTGAGCAGCGGCGGCGGGCTCACAGGATCGCAAGTGACCAACGACGAGATCATCGCCTTCGCCTTGCCGAAGAAATGATGAATCGACGGCACTTCATCGAGGGCGCGACCGGCTTTCTTGCGGCGGCATCGATCGCGCGGATCTACGCGCAGGATCATGTCGCGCCACCGGTCAAGACGATTCGGACGAGCGTGCTGGACATCGGCTATCACGAGAGCGGCGACGCATCCGGATTCCCCGTCATCCTGCTTCACGGATTTCCCGATGACGCGCATGCATACGACGGCGTGGCGCCTCTACTGGCGCGAGCGGGATACCGCGCGCTTTCGGTGTACCTCCGCGGATTCGGTCCGACACGCTTCCTCGATTCGACTGTCGCGCGCACCGCGGAACAGGCCGCCATCGGCCAGGACGTGATTGACTTCGCCGACGCGTTGAAGCTGCCGCGATTCGCCGTCGGTGGTTTCGACTGGGGTGGACGGGCGGCGTGCGTCGCGTGCGCAGTCAATCCCGATCGCGTGCGCGGGGCCGTGCTCGTTGGCGGTTATACGATTCAGAACACGGTGACGCCGGCGCGTCCAGGTGCGCCGGAGGCCGCTCGCCGATTGTGGTACCAGTGGTACTTCAATACCGAAGCTGGACGAGCGGGCCTTCAGCAGAATCGCCGCGCGCTGTGCGAGCTGCTGTGGCGCGAGTGGTCGCCGACATGGCGTTTCACGCCGGAGATGTTCGACCTCACCGCACGCTCGTTCGACAATCCCGATTTCGTGGACTGCGTGATCCATTCCTACCGGCACCGCAACTTCAACGCGCCAGGCGAGCCCCGCTTTCTCGACACCGAACAACAGCTGGCGACGCGGCCAGCGATTGCGGTGCCCGTGATCACTCTCCACGGCGCCGACGATACGTTTGGGCGTCCGCCGGCGGAGATCACCGCCGCCGACCGCGCGGTCCTGCCGAAAATCGTCGACAAGCGGATCGTGGAAGGCGCCGGGCACTTCGTCCCCCACGAGGAACCCGAGGCCTTCGCGTCAGCGGTGCTGGATCTGCTTGACGCCGCGAAGTGACACCGTCCGCTACTTCGGTGGCGCAGGCGTCGGGGCGAGCGGCAGATCGGGATCGAGCAGGTGGTAGCCGATTCGTCGGCGCCGGCGCCGCCGCTGTTCGTGAGCACGACGACGCCGATCTTTCGTGACGGTTCGAATCCCGCGAACGTCGGGGCTCCGGGTGAATGCGGCGAGCGAAAGCCCCCACACCAGTGCGAGGATCGCGACGGAGGACGCCCGCGAGGCACGCATCATCCTGCGGATTCTGTCAGGGGCGCGTGACCTAGGTGAGCTGGAAGTTGACCGTGACGGTCAGAATGCCCTGGAAGCCAATCGCCGTGTAGCGCCACTGTTTCACCGCCTGCATCGCCGACTGCGCGAACGCTTCGTTGGTCGATTTCAGCACGGTGATCTGGCCGATGGTGCCGTCGGGGTTGATGATCGCGTCGAGCACGACCTGCCCCATCACGCGCGCCGACTGCATCACGGCCGGGTAAACCGGCTGGACGCGCTTGACGAGTGTCACCGAGCCGCCGGCGCCGAGACGCACCGGGCCCGCTGCCGCCTGCGCGTCGCCAACCACGCCCGCGGATCCGACCGGCTGCGCGGCGTCGGAACGTTCGTCCTTCATCCCGCTCTTCGCGACTTCTGTTTTCAGCGCGGTCTTTTTCGGCGCCGCCGGTTTGGGCGCCACGATTGTGGCGGGCATTACACCGGGAGGGCCGGGAACGTACGCCGCGATACGCCCGGTCGGCGACCCCGCGGATCTCACACGGACGGGCCTCGAGTTAACGTGAGTGACCGCGAAAAACAGCAGGATGTGCAGGATAGCGGCGACGACGAGCGTCGAGACGTTGTGCCTTGGCAGCACAGGCGTAGCGGCGTCGGCGAAGGTGAATTCCGTCACGCTCAGCATTGCAGCAAGGCTGTTGCCAAGCGCAGCTCTGCCGTTTTTGAGATCCTGTTTACTGCAGACGGTCTCGCGATCGCACAAACACGTCGATCGCGCGAATCTCATCAGGCGTGAGGAGCGACTCGAAGGCCGGCATCAGTGTGCCCGGGCGTCCTTTCGCGACGACCGCGGCGAACGCCGTTTCGCTCAGCGCAGTACGAAAAATGTTCGGGCCGCTTGCTCCGCCGGCCTGGTGGCAGCCCACGCACCGCCCACGATAGAGCCGCTCACCCGTAGCAATCGCATCCGCGCTTGCCGTCGAGGGCGTCGGCGAGGAAGCGGCCGTCGGCTGCGGAGGCGCCTCGCCCTGGATCGGCGACGTGCCGTCGGTGGCTGGAAACCCGTAGCCGGCAAGCACGCGTCCGCCGAGCGTGCTGCCCGGCTCGCCAACCTTTGGAAGCGCGCCGACGCGCGTGGTGAGATTCGTGTCGGCTCCCGTCGGGACTCGCGGCGTAACCCCGTCGAGCGCGAACACCCACAGGTTTCCTGCCTTCGGCTCCTTGTAATAGAAGGTCATGTCGCCGCCGATGCCGCCCGAGGGGATCGCGATGTACTGCCGTCCGTCGAGTGCGTACGTGATCGGGCTGCCGATGATGCCCGAGCCGGTCTGGAACTGCCACAGGATCGCGCCGGAGTTCGCATCGAGTGCCATGACATAGCCGCGCATGTCCCCGGTGAAGACGAGCCCGGAAGACGTGGCGACGGCGCCGGCCCAGAAGGGCGCCGGGCTCACCGCACGCCAGCGCACCGTGCGGCGCGCGACATCGAACGCCACGAAATTGCCAGGATGATCGCTCGTGAGGTACTGCTGATAGTCCGCACCCAGATACCATTCGCCGTTCGTTGGCGGCGCGAATTTGTCCTGCGCCCAGAACTTGAAGCCCATCGCCCACTGGTTCGACATGAAGTAGATGACGCCCAGGTCCGGGTTGAACGCGAGCGGCTGCCAGTCGATGGCGCCCTCCAGACTCGGAATGATCGGACCGACTTCGGGACCGCCCGAGGTCGCGATCATGTCCGGGTTCACGCGCGGTCGGCCCGTCTCCCGATCGAGTCCGAGCGTCCAGTTGATGCCCGGCACCATCGGTTCGGCGTAGAGAAACTTTCCGTTCGTGCGGTCGAGCGCGTAGAAGAACCCGTTCTTGTCGTGGTGAAAGAGCGCCTTCACCAGGCCGCGATCGCCGAGCACGACGTCGGCGAGGACAGGCGTGCTCACGGCGTCGTAATCCCAGCAGTCGTGGGGCGTGTACTGGTAGCCCCATCGGATCTTGCCGCTGTCGGCCTCGATGGCGATCGTCGACGCGGTCCACTTGTTGTCGCCTTCGCGTACGCGGCAGTTCCACGGCGCGCCATTGCCCGTGTTCCAGTACACGAGACCGAGCGCCGGGTCGAACACACCGGTAGTCCACGTGGGACCGCCGCCGTGCTGCCACGTATCTCCCGGCCAGGTTTCGTGTCCCGGCTCGCCCGGTCCGGGAATGGTGTACGCCGTCCAGCGCGCGGCGCCAGTGCGCACGTCGAACGCTTTCACGAATCCGCGGATGCCGAACTCCCCGCCGGCGACGCCGGTGAGGACCATGTCCTTCACCACGAGCGGCGCGCCCGTGATGCTATAGCCCTGCCGCCAGTCGACGACCGGCGTCTCCCATCGGACGGCGCCGGTCTCGCGGTCGAGCGCAATCATCCGCGCGTCCATCGTGCCGACGAACACCAGATCGCCCCAGAGCGCCACGCCCCGGTTGTTCGATCCGCAGCAGTACACGCGCTCGACGTCCTTGCCGATGTTCGGGTCATAGGCCCATTTCTTCTGGCCCGTCCGAGCATCGATCGCGAAGACGCGCGACTGATCGGCGGCGAGATAGATCACGCCGTTGTAAATCAGCGGCGTGGCCTGAAGGCCGCGGTTGTCGCCGCCCGTCGCGAACACCCAGGCCGGTCGGAGGCGGCCGACGTTGCGCGGCGTGATCTCGTCGAGGCGGACGAAGCGCTGCGCGTAATAATCGCGCCCATAGGTGAGCCACGACGTGTTGTCCGCCGCGGCGTTCTCCAGGCTGGCCGTCGTCACCAACTGCGCCGAGAGCGCGCGGCCGAGGCCGACGCAGGCGAACGCGAGCGCGACGGCTTGGAGCGTGCGCGATCGAGTCACGGCGCTAGAATAGCGCGCATTGCAGCCCGCCACCCGAC
>Ga0310810_10006272_pt1 | contig 13417 bp, 18 predicted proteins | sample NCmetagenome_FD_207641 | JGI IMG/M metagenome (GOLD analysis project Ga0310810, IMG submission 207641) | Soil microbial communities from experimental microcosm in Duke University, North Carolina, United States - NC | ecosystem: Engineered > Artificial ecosystem > Soil microcosm > Unclassified ... | reverse complement strand
ACGAACCCGGCCGCGATCAGGTTCACGCGGATCGGCGCGAGCTCGAGCGCCAGGTTCTTGGTCAGTGCGGGTAGCGCGGCCGTGAGCGCCGAGATGAACGAGAGACCCACCGCCGTGCGGCGGCCACCGGTGCCGCCCATGAAGAGCAGGGTCCCTCCCGGGCGAACCTTGCCCACGGCGTTCCGAGCGACCTGAAGCGGCAGCAGGAGATGGGCGTCGACGTCGCGGCGTGCCTTCTCGACGTCGAACTCCGCCAGCGGCGCGTAGTAGGGACCCGGTCCCGTGACCAGCACGTGGTCGATCGGCGTGGGCAGCTCGTCGAAGAAACTCCCGAGCCGTTTGAAGTCGGTGGCGTCGAAGGCCGCGATGCCGGCCCCGAGCTCGACGCCAACGCGGTGCAAGCGATCCGGGTCGCGCGCGGTGAGGATCACCTTGCCACCCTCCTCGCGCGCGCGCCGGGCCGTCTCGAGTCCGATCCCCGCGCTGCCGCCGATCACGACCACGGTTTGCCCGAGCAGCGCCGGCGCATGGAGGGCCGGAGCGATTGTGGATGTGGCGGTCATCGTTCCTCCTTTCGTCCAGCCGGGGCCGGTTTCTGACCCGGCCGCTTGTTCCACCCGTGGAAGGGCGACAAGTCGCCCGCGTCCCACTTCTTCCGGAGTCCGGCCGTGCTCAGGTCCCAGTCGGGGCGGATCTCCCGCGTCACCTCCCGCAGGTCGTGCCAGAGGTCCACCACCGACGGGCGGCCCCAGAACCAGTAGCCCATGTAGATGCGGTGGATCACGAGGCCGGGCTTGAGCACCAGCGTGTGAGGAATCATCGGATCGTTCTCGGGGTCGGTGTACTCCTGGATGTCGAGGTCCTTCTGCACCGTCCGGCCGGGGTCGGAGAGGAAGGGCCACTGGGCGCCGACCGACGCCCGGAACTCCTGGCTCCGGTGGTGGTCGTCGGTGGAGATGGTGGCGATCCCGGTGTACGCCACGGCGATCTTGGGATAGAACGCTGCGAGCTCCAGATGCTGCTGGTGCTCCTTCGGGCAGTAGTGGCCGCGCGCGAGCGTGAGGATCATCGGGTCGTCGCCCTGCAGCTCGCTCAGCCTGCGTGGCGTGCTGGTGTGATCGGGCAGCTCGTAGTCGGGAAAAGTGCCTCCGGGCGCGACGTCAGGGCGCATGGATGGACTCCTTCACTGGTCGGTGTTGACGTGCCGCGCTCGGCCAGCTCAGGTCGGCAACTCCGTCCCCGCCTGCTCCGCCCTCATGTACGACGCGTACCAGTCAGGCCAGTTCGCGTCCCGCTGCCCGGTGCGCTTCTCGTGCTCGCCGTGGGCAGCCTCCGCGCGCCGCAGCGCCTGCGACAGGTTGCTCACCGACGAGTACGTCGTGTCGCCGGCCACACGCCCCGGGAACCGGGTCGTGATCTCTTGCAACACCCAGCCGTTGCCGTCCGGGTCGCTGAACGTCGCGTACGAGCCGTAGCTGACGTGGCCAGGCGCGATGCCGCTGACCTGGCCGCCGAAGGGAGCGGGGCCGGCGGCGTAATGGAATATTTCGCTCACCTTGACGCCGCGCCCCACCAGCTCGTCGCGCGCAGCCTGGATGTCGGAGACGATCAGGAACACGCCCTGGGCGGACCCGGGCGTGGCGTTCTTTCCGAAGTGAATCGAGCACTGGGAGCCAGGAGGCGTGAACTGGACCGCGCGGTCACGGCCGCTGCTGAAGTCGGCGTCGAGCCGCCAGCCGAGACCCCCATAGAACTCCTTGGCGCGGTCAACATCCGAGACGGGTATGGTGACGACCTCGAGCTTCATGTCGACCTTCCCGACGCGCGCGTCGGTGGTCGCGTCCTTAGTACGGGTTGCGGTGGTGCTCATGGCTGCCTCCTTCGTCATGTCAGGTGTGCAAGCTGACCTGCTCCACGGGCTAAACCTACACCCTAGCTACGGCGTCCAAGCGCAGCTGTGGAGGATGCTGGAAATGGTGATGGGTGGCTTCAGACAGGACCACGAGAGGTACCGTCCACGGTGGGCTTTCTTAGCGCAGCATGGGGGTCGAGAGTGCGTCCTTGCCCTGCCGATGAGGCTTCATGATGCTCGCCGTGTGCACCCGGTTCGTCTCAGGCGTGTGCCCGCGCCCATCGGTCGGCCAGTTGGTCAATAGCCTCGACCGTGGAGCGCGCGGTCACCGCCAGGTCGTAGCAGCTCTCGGCGATTGCCCGTGCTTCGCGGCGGGCGCTCTCGGCGTCGGCGCCGCTCATCATCGCCGCCGCCCGGTCCGACCATGTGTCGACTCCATCGGGCGTCACCAGCCAGTCGGGGCGGGCCCGGAACACGGCGAGATCGGGTAGCGAGCCGGTCGGTGTCGCCAGCACGGGCACGCCCGACGCGAGCGCTTCCAGGATCACGATCGGCACCGCTTCTGCCAGGACCGAAGAGAACAGGAATACGCTCGCGGCCTGCTCGAGCGATCGAATCCGGGTCACATCGGCATCAGCGAAAAGCTGCACTCGTGAGCCATAGCGCCGGCGGAGTCCCTCCACCGCGGCGAGCGTGGAACCACGCGGGTTCGCCACCGCTAGCGCGAGCTGGCACGCCACCCCCCGATTCAGAAGCCGGTCGAAGACGTCCAATGCAAGCTCGACCCGCTTGCCGGGGACGTCTCGACCGACCCACAGCAAAGTCGGCAGCTCAGGGCTCAAGCCGAGTGCGGCGCGCACCGGTCCCGGATCGGCGGCGGGTCGAAAGTCGCGCAGGTCCACTCCCAGCGGCACCACGCGAATCTCCGTGTCGGGCCCCGCGCCCTCGGATCGCGCGCTCGCGGCAATGGGCTCCGAAATACAGAGCATGAGATCGACGTATCGGCTCAGACGACGCGGATGCCGGAACCAGTCGCGCAGGGAGAGAGCCATCGAGCCCACGGCGCGAGGCCCGTGCGGCGGTAAGGTCTGCCGCAGGTTGAGCAGGGTGGTGCCGTGACGGAACATCACGATAGGCGGTCGGTGCGCCAACCGTCGTAACGCATCGATTGCTCCCCAGCCTCCACCGTCCTCGCTGAGCACCAGGTCGCACTCACGAACTACCCGCTCGCTCGCCAGCCTGCTCGTCCCACGCCACCAAGCTCGGGTATAGCGGCCGGGCCGGGTGCCGGGGATCTCGATGGTGTGAACGCCGGCGTCCGCGGGGAGCGTTCCGCCGCGGGTCGTGACCACAGTGACGTCCTCACCTGTGCTCCTGAGCCAGCTGAGTAGCCACGTCAGATGCCGCTGCATGCCCCCGGCACCGTGCCCCTCGGTGACGCGCGAGAACACAACCACTCGACGTGGCCTTGCATCGTTGGGTTGCCCGGTGCGCTGGATCGCCCCGCTCGACGCTGATGGAGTGTGGGTCGCCGCGTTTGAGTTGTCGGGAGCCATTGACTGTTCGAGCGAGCGCCACGATCCAACCCGGCCCGCTAGGCGCTGGGCGAGCCGCCGCACGGCGACAAAATCGTCGTCCAGCTCCCACGTCCAGTGCAGCGTGATGGGCAGCACCATGCCGGGACGGTCGAGCAGATCTCCTCGATCGAGGGCTGCCAGGATGTGCGCCGCGCGGCCGTAAAACGGCGGCAGGGAGAGTACCACGGTGCGTCCACGCCGAATGCCGACCGGGGGATGGGGGGCCACGTCGAGTAGGCTTTCAGGCCCGAGGCACAGAATGCGGCACTCGTCAGGTAGTGCCGACCAGAGTTCGGGCGGAAACCGATTGAACGGCGGCACGAACGCGATCGGATGGCAACCCGTGCGGGAGAGAAACTGCCAGGCCTGAGCGATGACGGCGCGGGCCTCGTCGGGGCGCATGTCATGGAACTCGGAGTGGAACTCGAGCTGCCGAGTACGGTGGGTCGCTCCGTGCAAGCCGACCTCGACCTGTTCCCGATCAACCTTTTCAGCCAGCCAGTCCCACTCGGTAGCCTCCTGGGGGCGCGCCTCGGAGACGGGCGAGAGAGGATCGGAGGCGAGAAACGGCGTCGCCGCAAGGAGGAATGCCACGCCCTCGTCCGACATGAGCTGCTGGAACCGACGAAATTGATCGGTCGGGACGCTCCAGTGGGGGTAGTCGTCTACCCGAAGGAGCACGAGTGCTGCAGGGCGTGATGCGGCAGGTTGTCGGGCAGCCTCGAGACGCGCAAGCCAGGCTCCGATTGGGAGCCGCCCCATCCTCCCCGTTACCGCACGCGGCAATCGCATCAGCGAGGCACGCCGCCGGGTAAGGGCCGGAAAGCGAGGCCAATCCATTGGCCCGGGTACCAGTGATCGCGGGGCTCCTCCTTGAAGCCGAAAAAGGCGCGTCCGGTTTCCTCCGCGAAGGCCGGGAGTCGGGTGGTCACGGTCGTGCCTATGACGGCCCGCTCGGTCAGCCAGGGATCGACTGCCCGGCACTCAGCGTATTCCACGTCCGGTGACACATGACTGTCGGTGATGAAGAGGTCCACCGATTGTCCCAGGTCTTGCAGAGTGCTCACCGAATCTCCGTGGATGATCCCGGCAACTGAGCGCTGCCTAGTCCCAAGTAGGACCCCCGCGCGAGGGTCTCGGTCAATCCCGAGATATTCACCGCCGTTGCCTTCACCCGCGTTCTTGAGGAGCGCCTCCGCCAGCACCACGGCCGCAAGTCCCGGGCCCACTCCAGCTTCGACAACGCGCCCAGGTTTCAGGGCCCGGGCCAAGGCGTACCAAATCCTTTGTTTCCCGAGGCGTACGTCTCGGTCCAGCACAGCCCGGCAGTCGCTCGCTGCGCCCTGCTCGCGTACCGTTCGGTTGAGTTCCGCGTTCTCGCTCGGCTCGGCCAAATAGGCTCGCAACGCCCCGACGGGACAACCTGTCACCAGCGCGAGGTGGTGCGCGAGGTACTCGAGGCTGGCCGCCGAGTAGTCGTACGTAAAATTCGTGTATTCGCGCGAGCGAAGCAGCCATCGCGCGACCGCTCCTGCAGCAGAGGCGTAGTACGAGGCTGCGATCTTCAACCGCATAGGGGTGAGCGCGAAACTGAGGGCCGGATACCGCTCCACAAGACGCTTGAGCCGGGCCAGCGTCACGCCCTCGTCACCCGATCGTGGCGTGTGGCTTTCACTCATTCCACTCATTTCATTTAGGCTCCGTCAGAGTCGCATCGTACAGCCGCTTCGCGGCCGGCACCGCGCGCCCTGCCGTGCACTACGTCCGCACACAATGAAGTCATAACACTGTGGTAACAGAGTACTGCCGTCCAGCCAACCTGAGGCGAACCGACGGCCTGGTTCAAGGGCAGAGCCGGGGCTTGGCGATGTCGTGGTTGACCGGCGCTTGACCGAGGGGCGTTACGATCTAGAGACCAGGACCAGGGAGTTCTGCAGGCTCGTCGCGCGGTCGCACTCGCCGCTCTATTGCGCTACTGCCTTGCCTGCGGCGACAGCCCGTCCCAGCCAGGGAGCGCACGACTGGTCCAAACACCCTGAAAGTTGCCGTCAGTCGCCTCTCAGTAAGCTACGCGGCCTCGGGTAACTAGTTCGAGACAAACCGCCCTTACTTTTCTGCGGTCAACAGTCCCCTAAGTTCAGCTGCCACGACGCTGCCGGGTCGCGGGTGTCGTGGGGCTTGTATTCTGGCGATCTCGCCCGGAGTAAGCTGATGCTGCTGTTTGATGAAGGCACCTCGTCAGGGCAAGACTTGGCATTCAACTCCGCCGCGCGGCGGCTCCTGTATCGCTTTCTCCCCACTGCTGCCGGCATGGCCATGATCGTCGGGGCGCGGTGTGGGGCCAGCCCGAGCGGCGACTGTCCGCTCGACATCCGGCGGGTTTATCTGACCGGGAAGGCGCCTCAAGTCATAGTTCAGAACAAGGCGACCTATCCCGTTGGCCAGGTCGTCCTTCATGCAGCGTACCAGGACCTCTTCAACAAGTACCACGAGCCGACTCAGGCAATCGACACCGTCATTCAGCCAAACCAACGACTGACGCTATCCATGCCGCCGGTCCAGGGGAGTGTCGAATGGGAATCGCTCAACATGTTCGCGACCTGTGAGCGGGCCGACAGCACTACTCGCGGGGCCGGCGCTGACTCTGCGCGCTAGCGGTCGGACTGGTGTTCACCGTTCAAACAACTGTTGGGCATTGCAGGGCTCGTGTGCCGCGTGGCAGCCGGATCCAAGCCGCCGCCGCGACAATGTGACGTGTGGTTCGGGCCGCGGCGCCGGTCGTCCTAGCACTCAGAGGGGGATCGGCCCCATTGCCATCCGCATGACCGCGTGTTGCGTGTTGCCCACCTCCCCCGCGACCAAGGGAGGGTACGGATGAGAGCTCTCGGCATACTCGGAAACGTTTTGTTGCTCGGTTTTCTGGCCTCGTGCAGCAGCAACAATACGACGGGACCAGTCGTCCAAACGCCAACCGGTGGGGGCGGATCCAGCGGCGCGGTCACCGATGTCACCATCCAGAACTTCACGTTCACGCCGGCCAACGTGACTGTGAAGGTGGGTAGTACCGTACGCTGGACCAACAACGACCCCATTGCTCATACAACGACGAGCGATATGGGGGTCTGGGATAGCGGACCTCTCAACCCTTCGGGGGGGACGTTCCAGATGACCTTCTCGTCAACGGGTACGTTCCCGTACCATTGCTCGATCCACCCACCGTCGGTGTATCCGGGATTCGTGGGGACGATCACTGTAACGCAGTAGCTCTCCATAGTCGTCGTACCCTGATCCTGGTTGCAGCCGCACCCGGGACCGGTTCATTACGCCCCGGCAAGAAGCCGAATCGGCCGCGATTGTGACCCACCTCACGAAGGCAGGCTGCCGACTGGGCGTGGGTCGGGGGACACTGGCGCGGGCCACCGCGGCTCCTAGTATTCCGTCTCCCGCTGCCCACGTGAGACCCATGCCGACGTACGTTGCCCGCATCGACCGTGACGGCGAAACGCTACTCGAGCGCGCCGACGTCACCGTAGAGGTGTTGGGGGACGGTGATTGGCGAGCCCGTTTCTTTATCCCGCCCGGAGGGAGGCTTGCACGCGGCGCCAAGCTCGGGTTTGCGTTCGCGGATGGACGTCACGGGCAGGCCCACGTGGACCACATCCATCGAGCGCTGGCCAAGAAGGGTCCCCGCCTGGTAGAAGTCGCCGGCGTGGGCGCGCTTGCCTAGGCGGTTAGCCTCGAGCCTGGATTGCGCCCGCTGCCGGGTTCCAGTCATGTTGAAAGACCCGTTCCAGGATATCGCTCGTGATGGACGACGAGGAGGACGTTGGTCGCTGGCAGCGAATCCAACGGCCGTCGATCGGGCGATGGGTGCTCATCGCGACGCTGGTAGTGGTCCTGCCACTGCTGCTCGTGGCGGCAATCATCTTCGGTGCCGGTCGGTCCCTGGCTTTTGGTGCGGTTCAACGACTCACGGCCCGGAAATTCCCTACGGTCGAGTGGGTCGACTCGGACGAACTGGCTCGCTGGCGCAGCGATTCCTCGCGCGCCCGGCCGGTCCTCCTCGATGCGAGAACGGCGCCGGAGTACGCAGTAAGTCATCTGAAGGGGGCGATTCGGATCGACCCGAGAACGCCCAGCCTCCGCACCGTCTCCGCACTCCCGCGCGATACAGGCGTGGTGGTCTACTGCACGGTTGGATATCGCAGCGCGCGCGTTGCCCAGTGGCTGCGGCGCCAGGGCTTTCACTCGGTGTACGATCTTGCGGGGGGGCTGTTTGCCTGGGCAAATGAGGGCCGTCCGATGGAAGCCGACGGGCGCCCCGTCCTCCAAGTACACCCATACAACGAGTTTTGGGGCCGGCTACTCGAGCCCAAAGCACGGGCCGACCGGCCTCCGGTTACCGATCCGCTGAGCCTTCCCTAATCGTCCCTGACGGAGCCAGCGCAGTTAGCCCGCTGACGTCCTCGCGGGAAATCGCCAGGCTGTCTACCCGCCAGCGCCCCTCGGAATTGAGCGGCGACAGATCGCACTGATATCGCGTGCGGCGCAGGCCCGACCCGGTTGGGCGCTCGAGCGTGCCGAGAATGCGAAAACGACCGTCGTCGAGGCGGAGCCATCGCCAGCCTCCGATCTCGCGGGCGGCCGTGGTGGTCGCCACGCCTCTCCCGATCGCTGATTGCTGCACGAACTGACTACACGCCGCGTGTGCGTCGCGCAGATCGGGCCAGCCGACGAGGAAGCCGCTCAATCTGGGCACCCCTGCCTGTCCTGCCAACGAAACCAGGACGCCGCACAACGCCGCCAGTGACAGCACTTCGCATGCGATGAGCCCCAGCGGTATACGAGGCCGGCGCCGCCTGCGCTGAATCATGCGGTCCGAGATTGGAGCGATCCGAATCGGCGTTATCGAGCTCGTCATCTCATCACCTCGAATCGTGGCGGCCGTCGGCCGCCGTCGAAGAAGGCGCCGTGCCTCATTGCAGAGTGTCCGCTCAACGCCGCCGCTGCCGTGACAGCACTCACTTTACTTGCGCACCACACTCGCGTCAGTGCACCGGAACGGCGCGTAGTGACGTGGCGCAATATCGGAGGGCCCCGCACGTCACCGGCTGGAGACACGAACGCCGGTAAGAACCGGCGCTCGTGGGTGCTGCATCGTCGTGTCATACTTCGACACGGGTCAGGCTACACCACTGGTCGAGACCGCCCCGAAAGCAGGTTGATGAGCAGAATGACCAGCGCGATGACCAGGAGAATGTGAATGAACCCGCCCAGCGTGTAGGAGCTCACCATACCGAGCGCCCACAGTACGAGCAGGATGACGAAGATGGTCCAGAGCATGGATGCGCTCCTGAAGGAGTGGATGGCCGTCCAACCTACCGAGCCGACGGGCCACTGGTCGCCATATTGCTGCGCTCGAATTCGTCGAGTTGGCGGTCGATCTCGTCCCGGGCCAGTCCGTACCGCTGCTGCAGGACGCCCACTAGCTGGTCCCGCTTGCCCGCGATCACGTCCAGGTCGTCATCGGTGAGCTTGCCCCACCGCTCCCGAACCTTCCCCCGCATCTCCTTCCACTTGCCCTCGATATAATCCCACGCCATGCGAGCCTCCACGAAAGAAAAGGCGTTGATCTGAGCAAACCGTGGTGTCAGGGTAGTAATTGCGCGTGGGCTCGGCAAGAGACCTTAAAGGCCGAATTGTCGCTAATCCCTAGGGCATAAGACGGACGCGCTCCACATCACAACCGCATCGTGACCCAGATGAGTCCGCGGACCGGCGCGGCAAGAATATTTTTCGTGGTGCACCCGACATCGCGTGGTAGATCCTTCCTGCTGGTCGCTCTGGTTGCAGGTGTCCCTCGAGCGGCACCGGCGCAGCTGCCTACGTGGATAGTCGAAGAAACGGCTCGTCTAGCGCTCAGTGCGCTCTGGCAATCGAGCGTGGCCGCCCGAGCGGAACGGGTCGCGTGCCTAAGCGGCCGTGTCGAGCATGATTCGGTGTGGGTTTCGGGGGCCGAATCTGTGGTCGCCGCCAGAGCGGACTCGCTCACTGCCGAGGGCGAGCCGTCCCTGACTCAGTGCGGTCCGCCACGCTGGATCGGCACTGTGCACACTCACATCCGCTCAACCGACGATCCCGAACCGGCCCCTCGCTTCTCGTCAGGCGATCGGGCGCAGATGTCGGAGTGGGTGCGTCGCTGGGGCCGTCCGGGTGCGTTCTGTGTGCTGTATAGCGCCCAGGGCGCCCACTGCGAGATCTATCCCTGGCGCGGAGCGCGCGACTCGGCGCCGCCGTCCCCGTGAGGGGCCCAGGGTCTCGTTGCGCGTGGTATCTTCCAAGAATGACCACCGCACGCAGGACCCACGGCTTTCGAGAATCAGTAATCCGGGGCATGACCCGTCTCGCTCGTGAGCACCGGGCGATCAACCTGGCCCAGGGCTTCCCCAACTTTGCCGCACCGGAGCTGCTCAAGGCCGCGGCCACCGAAGCGATTCGGGGCGACATCAATCAATACGCGATCACGTGGGGAGCCCAGCGACTGCGGGAGGCCCTGGCACGCAAGTATCAATCGTGGTACGGGCTCACCATCGATCCGGAGCGCGAGATGACAGTGACCTGCGGCGCCACCGAAGCGATGATGGCGACGCTGCTCGCCGTGGTGGACCCCGGCGATGAGGTGATCATCTTCGAGCCGTTCTACGAGAACTACGGGCCCGACACGATACTGTCCGATGCGCGACCGGTTTTCGTGCCGTTGGAACCGGGGCGGCCGCTCGACCTGGAGCGCCTGACCGCGGCCTTCTCCCCCCGCACCCGTGCGATCGTGGTGAACACGCCCAGCAATCCCTCCGGACGCGTGCTCACTCGCGAAGAACTCGAGGCCATTCGCGATCTCTGCGTCCAACACGACTGCCTCGCGGTGACCGACGAGATCTACGAGCACATGGTCTATCAGGGAACGCACATCCCCCTGGCGACACTTCCCGGAATGGCGGGCCGAACAGTCACGATCAGCGGGGCTTCGAAGACGTTTGGCGTGACCGGCTGGAGAATCGGTTGGGCCCTGGCGCCGGAGGCAATCACCGACGCGATCCGGAAGGTGCACGATTTTCTCACGGTCGGTGCGCCGGCGCCCCTGCAGGAAGCGATTGCGGTCGCGCTCGATCGCCTCGACGAACGGTTCTATCAGGGGCTAACCGAGTCGTATCTCGCCCGGCGCGGGCTCTTGTCGGATGCACTGAGCGAAGCCGGCTTCCGTTGCGTTCCCCCCGAGGGGGCCTACTACATCCTCGCCGACTTTTCCGAGCTGAGCGACCTTCCGGACACCGAGTTTGCGGTGTGGCTCTCACGCGAAGTAGGGGTGACCCCGGTCCCCGGTTCGAGCTTCTACCACGACCCGGCGAACGGTCGAACGCAGGTCAGATTCGTCTTCTGCAAGACCGATGATATCCTCCTCGAGGCGGCGGGCCGGCTGCGGCAGCTTCGCACCATCCAGGGGGGACATCGCGACCGTCCGGCAACGTTTGAGACCGCGGCGCGGAGCGGACTGCAGACCTGATGCACCGGCCTTGCGCCTGAAGCGCAATCATCGCACTCTGAGCCAGAGGCCAGCTCTCCATGGGAACCGATAACACTCGCTCCCACGTCCGCATTCATTATCCGCCCTCCGGGCGCCCTCATCTTGTGCTCCCGGCAGGTGTGCACGAAGTGCTCGATCTCTCCGCGGAGGGACTGCTCGTGTCGGTGCCGGAAGGTTCGGCGAAACCGACACTGGGTGCGCGTGTGGAGGGAACTCTGCAGCTACAGACGGCCGGGCCTCTGGCGCTCCGCGCCCGGGTAGTCTGGGTTGACGGCGACCGGGTGGGCCTGCACCTCTGGCCAGACGCTATTCCATATCCGGTCCTCCTGGCCGAAGAGCGCAACCTCGCCCCTAAACGGGACGCTTGATCGCGGCGCGGTCCACCCCGGTCTGGTTCGCGCCGGTAGAGGGATCGATGAGTTTTGCGGATCGCGTGGACGCAGGTCGGCGGCTCGCGGCTGCCTTGGAGCCATTCCGGACCCGCAACCCCGTCGTTCTCGCACTTCCGCGGGGCGGGGTGCCGATCGGCTATCATGTCGCCCGCGCCCTTGGCGCTCCCCTGGATGTGATCGTGGTGCGAAAGCTAGGGGCTCCGGGACACGAGGAATTGGCGGTCGGTGCGATCGCGCGCGGCGCAGCCTACATTGACTGGCCGATCGTGCGCCAGCTCGGGGTGAGTCAGGCCTATCTCGAACAGGTGACCGCTGCCGAGGAGCGGGAGCTCGAACGTCGCGAACGGGCGTACCGACAAGGACGCGCGGCGCTGCCGATCGAGGGCCGGACCGTGATTCTGGTGGATGACGGTCTCGCTACCGGTGCCACGCTCCGCGCGGCGCTCTCAGCGGTTCGCAGCGAACACCCCGCCCGGATCGTCGTCGCGGTTCCAGTGGGGGCCCCCGAGAGTGTGGCCCGCTTCCGCGAGATGGCTGATGATGTGGTTTGCCTCGAAATGCCGCCCGACTTCCGCGCCGTCAGCCTCTCGTATGACGATTTCTCTCCCACGAGCGACGCCGAGGTGGTGGAATGCCTCGAGGCTGCTCGCTGATCCAGCCTCTCTCTCACGGAGTTCCAATGCACACGGCCGATGCCGACGGGTACAAAGTCGAGCTCATCGCGCGTCTCGTTGCCGTCATGGGGCGAACGTTCTCTACCGTCGAGGGTCGGGAGGCCGGCGTGCGGACCTTGAGTGAACGGCTGCTCCGGTTGGACGACGTCACGCTGCGCCAGCTTGCCGCCAGCTTCGGCCTGGACGAGCCGGGTGAGCCGGAACCGGATGAGGCATGAACTGCCTTTAGCGTCCACCAATGTCGCGCGCCTTTGTTGACGAGGATGCCGGCGGCAACGCACCCCGGTACCCCCTCCCGCACCCCGACGATCCCGCGTATGACGCCGCGGCGGCGCGCGCCCTGCTGCGCGGCGCGGATGAAGGCGACTCCGCGAGTGCCGAAGCGGCGACGGGATATGTGTTCGGAGAGCCCCGCCTGCGTCCTCATGTCGAGCGGATCCTGACCGAAGCCCGCGAGACGGGTGACGAACGGCTGGAGCAGCTGGCCGAGCGTTTTCTCCGGCGGGCCGATGTTGGCGGCGTTCGGGAGCGGAGGCCGAGAGCATGAGTCGACCCAAGCCGACCCCGCGATTCTTCTACCGGCTGACCAACGGTATCCGGATCACGGTTCGGCCCGAGTATCTCGCGAACCGCTCGGATCCGGCCCATCACCGATTCGTCTTCGCCTATCACGTGCGGATCGAGAATGTCGAAAGCCGCAGCGCGCGGCTCATCAGCCGAAAATGGCTGATCCATGACGAGATCGGCGAGGACGTGGAGGTCGAAGGCGAGGGCGTCGTCGGGGAGCAGCCTGTCATCGGACCCGGCGAGATTCACGAGTACCAGAGCTTCATCGTTCTCAAAGCGCCCGGCGGCTACATGGAAGGGTCGTACCGTTTCGTGCGGTCCGATGGCAGCGCATTCGACGCCGAGATTCCCCGGTTCGTTCTATCGGCAGGCGACCTCGACGATGGGTGAGGGAGCGATGGATCGAAGCGAGTCTCTCCGTGCGGCGTTCGACCTCGAGCTGGAGCGGCTGCAGATTAGTCCGGCGAAGCTGCTCGTTGCGGTGTCGGGCGGCCCGGATTCCGTGGCCCTGCTCGACCTGCTTGCCGGTGCCGCTCCCGAGCGCGGGCTAGTCCTCGTTGTAGGTCACATCGACCATGGGATTCACCCTTCGAGTGACACGGTCGCGGCGACCGTCCGTGGCTTGGCGACGGCCTACAACGTTCCGGCAATCGAGCGGCGCCTCGTGTTGGGACCGGGCACGAGCGAGACCGTCGCGCGAGCGGCCCGCTATCGGGCGCTCGAAGCGATGCGCCGCGAGGTAGGCGCGACGTTCATCGTGACAGCCCATCACG
>Ga0310810_10006270_pt1 | contig 13421 bp, 11 predicted proteins | sample NCmetagenome_FD_207641 | JGI IMG/M metagenome (GOLD analysis project Ga0310810, IMG submission 207641) | Soil microbial communities from experimental microcosm in Duke University, North Carolina, United States - NC | ecosystem: Engineered > Artificial ecosystem > Soil microcosm > Unclassified ... | reverse complement strand
TGCTGGTGCTGCTCGTCATCTTTATGGTGACGGCGCCGCTGTTGACGGTGGGTGTGCCGGTCGATCTGCCGCAGACACAGGCGCCGGCGATCAACGAGCCGAAGGAGCCGCTCGTCATCACGCTCAACCGCGAGGGCGTCATCTACGTGCAGGAGACCACCATCGAGACCGACGCGCTGGTGCCAAAACTGCAGGCGATCACCGGCGCCAATCCCGACGCGGTCATCTATGTGCGCGGCGACAAGGACATCAATTACGGACGCGTCCTCGAGGTTATGAGCCTCGTCAGCTCGGCCGGGTTCCGCAAGGTCTCGCTCGTCGCCGAGGCGCCGAAGGGCCGACCCGCGGCGGCGTCTCCCCGGCCGGGCAGCTCTAGCCGGCGCTGATATCCGGGCGGATGGCGGGGATGAGCGCGATCACGGCCGAGCGCAGCGTGCCGCCGCCCGCGGCAACGCCGGAGACATCCTCCGCCTCGGAGCGGATGCCCCGGAGCAGCATCGCGCTGTCGGCAGGGCTGCATATCGGTCTGTTCGTGCTGATCCTGCTCGGGCTGCCGAACCTGTTCCGGCACAAGCCGGCCGAGGACATGCCGATCGCCGTGGATCTCGTGACGATCGCGCCCGAGACCCGCGCCACCCAACTCAACCCGTTCCGGCCGAAGCCCGAGGCCAAGCCCGAGGCGCCGATTGCGCCTCCCGCACTAAAACCGGAGCTGAAGCCGGAGCCGCCCGTCCCGGCGCCACCGCCCTCGGCAGCGGCGCCGCCCCCGGCCCCAACGCCTCAGCCGCCCAAGCCGGAGGTCAAGCCGACACCGCCCCCGCCACCGCCAAAGCCGGTCGAGGCGCAGGCCCCGACCCCACCGCCACCCGAACCGAAGCCGCGGCATGAACCGCAGCGCGTCGTGCATCATATGCCGCGCACCGAACCAAAAAAAACCGATCCCGCGGCCTTCGAAAAGATGCTCAAGAACCTGCAAGCGAAGAAGCCGGAGACGGTCGAGGCGAGGAAACCGGAGACACCGGACAGCAAGAAGCCGTCGCCCGCCGCCTTCGATTCACTGCTGAAGAATTTGACGCGCGAGCAGGTTGCCGAAGCCGACGACGCGCCGCCCAGGCCGCACAAGCTCACCGCGGCCGCGGCGCCCTCCTCGCAGCCGAAGGCGCCGCTCGGCGCCCAGCTCACGGCCAGTGAAATGGACCTGCTGCGCGAGCAGCTCTACCACTGCTGGAACGTGCCGATCGGCGCGCGCGACGCCAGGGATCTCATTATCGAGATCCGCGTCTCCGTCGGGCCGGACGGCGTCGCTCAGCAGGCGAAGATTATCGATGACGGCCGGGTCGATCCGATCTTCCGCGCCGCCGCCGAAAGCGCGCGCCGCGCCTTCTTCGCCCCGGAATGCACCCCCCTTCGCGTCCCGGCCGGAAAATACGAGCTCTGGAAGGATCTCGTCGTCAGTTTCAGCCCGAAGGATCTTTTATGACGCGAAGCTTTCGTATGCTCGGCGCTGTTCGGATGGGGCTGGCCGTTCTCGCCCTGCTGCTCGCGGCCTCGCCGGCTTCCGCCCAGCTCCGCCTGGACGTGACGCGCGGCAAGGTCGAGCCTATGCCGATCGCGATCCCGCCTTTTGCCGGCGGCGGCGCCGATGAGTCGAAAACCGGGCGCGATATCGCCCAGGTCGTGTCGGCCGATCTCGAGCGCTCCGGCCTGTTCCGGCCGCTCGATCCGCAGAGCTTTATCCAGAACGTCTCGGCGGGCGAGGGACCGCGCTTTGCCGATTGGCGCCAGATCAATGCCCAGGCGCTGGTCACGGGCTCGATACAGGGGCAGGGCGACGGCCGCTACCGCGTCGAGTTCCGGTTGTGGGACGTCGGCGCCGAGCAGCAGCTTGCCGGTTTTGCCTACACGACCACGCGGCAGAATTGGCGGCGCATCGCGCACATCATCGCGGACGAGATCTACAAGCGGATCACTGGCGAGGAGGGCTATTTCGATACCCGCATCGTCTACATCGCCGAATCCGGCCCGGCCGAGCACCGCGAAAAGCGCCTCGCGCTGATGGATCAGGACGGCGCCAACCACCAATACCTGACTGATGGCCGGGCCCTCGTCCTGACGCCGCGCTTCTCGCCCTCGGCGCAAGAAATCACCTATCTGTCCTATGCGGGAGGCACGCCGCGCGTCTATCTGCGCAATATCGACAGCGGCCAGCAGGAAGCGCTTGGCGACTTTCCCGGCATGACCTTCGCGCCGCGCTTTTCGCCGGAAGGCAACCGCATCGTCTTCAGCCGCACCCAGAACGGCGCCAGCAACATCTATGCGCTTGACCTGCGAACGCGGCAGCCGATGCGCCTGACCGATGGCAACGCGATCGATACGACGCCCTCTTACGCGCCCGACAGCAGCAGGATTGTCTTCAACTCCGACCGCGGCGGCTCGCAGCAGCTCTACGTCATGAACGCGAGCGGTGGCGAGGCCAAGCGCATCAGCTTCGGCTCGGGCAAATACGGGACGCCGGTCTGGTCGCCGCGCGGCGATCTGATCGCCTTCACCAAGATCGACGGCGGGTCGTTTTATATCGGTGTCATGCGGCCGGACGGTTCCGGCGAGCGGCTCCTGACGGAGGATTTTCTCGTCGAGGGACCGACCTGGGCGCCGAACGGGCGGGTTTTGATGTATTTCCGCGGCGGCCGTTCCGGCGGCGGGCGAGCCGCCTCGTCGCGGCTCTTCACGATCGACCTGACCGGCAGCAACCAGCGCGAGGTCAACACCCCGGGCGATGCGTCGGACCCGGCCTGGTCGCCGTTGCTCCGTTAGGCCCGCAGATCCGCGAAAATTCCGTCTGACGTAGACCATCCATCGAGAGGGGGGTTCATCGATGCTTGCACGTATTGTCGCTGTCGCCGGCGCGCTCGCGCTGCTAGGCGCTTGCAGCCATGCACCCGAACCGCCGCCGGGGGGACCGGGCGGGATGGGTCCAGGCGGCATCAGCAGCTCGCGCTTCGGACCGGGGTCGCAGCAGGATCTCGCCGCCACCGCCGGCGATCGCGTGTTTTTCGACTACGACCAGGCCGACATCAAGCCGGAGGGGCAGGAGACATTGCGGCGCCAAGCCGAATGGCTGCGGCGGTATTCGAATGTCGCCGTGACGATCGAGGGTCATTGCGACGAGCGCGGCACGCGCGAATATAACCTCGCGCTCGGCGAGCGCCGCGCCCAGGCCGTGAAGAACGTGCTGGTCGCGCTCGGCATCCCCGCCGGCCGCATCCAGACGATCAGCTATGGCAAAGAGCGGCCCGAAATCCCGCACTCCGACGATTCGTCCTATGCCCAGAACCGGCGCGGCGTCACGACCGTCAATTGAGCCGGGATCAGGTGAGGCCGAATCGGCGGGCGAGTTAACCCATTTTCGACCGGCGGTCGGTCGTGGGCGCCCTCTTTTTGCCCAAAACCGATCCTACTAGCTGGGACGGGCAGCAAGGCTGCCGCCGCACTAGTGTGGTGGATTTGGAGTTCCCACGGCTTGGGATGGCGGCTGGGTTGGGAACTTTAAATCCAAAACCACACTAGATTCCATAAAGTTGCTCGTGTGGCTTGGAATCCAAAATTCGCTCAAAACGTGGCTCTGAGATGCGGCGAATTTCGGATAGCCACACGAGTGCGGGCTGCCGCGCGCGAATGGGCGAGACAATCGCTGCCCGCCGGCTTACCCGCTCGTTGACGAGGCCCCTGTTGATGTTCCGGTCGATGTTCCGGCATTCGCTGTTGCCGTGTACGTGTTTCGGTGTGGCGCTTGGCATCGCTGCCGCGCTGCCAATGCCGGCGTATACCCAGGACCGCTCGACCTACGATCGCCTCGACCGGCTGGAGCGCGACCTCAATATGTTGCAGCGGCAGGTCTATCGCGGCGGGCCGGCACCCGTGCCGGGCGGCGGCGATCCCGGAGTCGCGATGAGTGCCGAGCTCCGCATGGACCGCATCGAAACGCAGATGCGTGAGCTGACCGGCCGGGTCGAGGAGTTCATGAACCAACTCGATCGCCTGCGTCAGCGCGTCGAGCAGGGCGGCGGCGACCCTGACACGCGGCTGAGCCAGATGCCGCCGGGATCGGGCGGTTACGCCGCCGGGGGTCCTCCTCCACCGCCGCTGCGGCCGCGCGGCTCGACCGGTCCCGGGCGCGAGTTGCCGGATCCCGGCGCCATGGCCGGCAGCCCGTTGATGCCGCCTGGTCCGCCCGATGCCGGACCGCTCGCCCCGCCGATAGCGCTGACCCCACCACGCGGCGGACCGAGCCCGGTCGCCGGCACGCTGACCCCGCCGGGCGTCCCTGCCGCCGGAGCGGAGCTCGCCGCGGCGGCTCCGCCATCAACCGCCCGCCCCTTGCCGAGCGGCTCGACCAGCGAGCAGTACAATCACGCCTTCGGCCTCCTAAAGCAGGCGGATTACCCCGCCGCGGAAACGGCCCTGAAGTCCTTTGTCGAGCAGCACCCGAACGATCCGATGGCGGGCAACGCGCAATACTGGCTCGGCGAGACCTATTACACGCGCGGCCGCTATGCCGAGGCAGCGAGCGCGTTCGCGGAGGGCTATAAGCGCTATCCCAAAAGCTCCAAAGCGGCCGACGAATTGTTGAAGCTGGGCATGGCGCTGGCACGCGCCAATCAGAAGCAGAACGCCTGCATCGCGCTGACTCAACTCGACCATGATTTCCCGGCGCCGGGCGCTGCGATCAAGGAACGCGCCTCGACTGAAAAAAAGCGTCTCGGCTGCTGACCCGGCTCGACACCCTCGCGAAATCGGCGGCGCCGCTGACATTGGCGGAGCTGGCCGCGGCATTCGAGGCCATCGGAGAGTTTGAGCGGCATCCGTTCGTTGCCGTCGCGCTGTCCGGCGGACCCGACAGTCTCGCGCTGACGATCCTGGCCGATCGCTGGGTGCGCGAGCGCGGCGGCCGATTGGCGGCTCTGACCGTCGATCATGGTCTGCGGCCGGAAAGCGCCCACGAGGCGCAAACGGTCGCCGGCTGGATGGCCGCTCGCGGCATCGAACATCATGTGCTGGCGTGGTCCGAGCCGAAGCCCGCGACCGGAATCCAAGAAGCGGCCCGTGCCGCGCGCTACGATTTGCTCGCGGAATGGTGCCGCGCCCAAGGCTGCCTCCATCTCCTGACCGCGCACCACCGCGAGGACCAGGCCGAGACATATCTGATCCGCAAGCGGGCCGGCAGCGGCATCGACGGGCTCGCCGGCATGTCCGCCCTCCGCGAGATGGCAGGGGTGCGCCTGGTGCGGCCCTTGCTCGCCGTACCGAAGGCGCGCCTTGCGGCGCTGCTCGACGCCGAGCGCCAGCCCTTCCTGTCCGACCCGAGCAACCGCAAACCGGCCTTCGAGCGCGCCCGCCTCCGGCTCAACATCGCCGCGGAGGATATCGAGCGCTCGACCGCGGAACTGCGCGACTACGGCCGCCAGCGCATCGCGCGCGAGCGGGAAATCGACCGATTGCTGGCCGGGGCAGTAACGCTTCATCCGGCCGGCTTTGCCGCGATCGATCCCTCGGCAATCGAGGACGCCGAGGCGGAGCTCGCGGACCGGCTGCTCGGCCGAATCGCCTTCTGCATCGGGGGCGCGGCTTATCCGCTGCGCCGGGAACGCGTATCGCGCCTGCGTGTCGGGCTCCTGCAATCCGCCGAACGCGGCCGCACGCTCGGCGGCTGCCGCTTCGTGCCGTGGCGCGGGCGGCTCCTCGTCATTCGTGAATTGTCGCGCGCCACGCCTCCGGTGCGGCTCGTCGGGGCGGGCGAGTTGCTGTGGGACCGGCGTTTCGGTGTGACGGCGCCGCAACACGCAGCCTCAAAACTGATGCTGGGCTATCTCGGCCAGTCCGGAACGCGCCCGGTTCTCGACCAGGATGATCGCGCGCTGCCGCGCCTTGTGCATCCCGTACTGCCGGCCCTATGGGACGAGACCGGCCTAATGGCTGTGCCGAATCTCGGCTATGCCCGCGCCGCAGCAACCGAGCTGCCGCGGATCGCGTTCCATCCGGTAAATCGGCTGTCGCATGCAGGCTTTACAGTTGTTTAATAGCCGGCGCATCCTATGTTTTGCTGGCGCAGAGCCCGGCGAGCCGGGCGACCGGGGCGCGTGCCCCGAGGCGGTAGGGAAAGGCCCTGGCGGTGAATAATTTCGGCAAAAATCTCGCCCTCTGGATCGTCATCGGCCTGCTTCTCGTCGCGCTCTTTAATCTGTTTCAGACGTCATCGAGCCGCGGCCCGCAATCGACGCTCGCCTTCTCCGATTTCGTGGCGGACGTCAATCGCGGCCAGGTCACGGACGTCACGATTCAGGGCGACAACATCAACGGCCATTTTACCGACGGGCGCGCCTTCACGACCTATGCGCCGAAGGACCCCGGCCTCGTCGGCCGCCTGATCGACAAGGGCGTGCGCATCACCGCCGCGCCGCTTGACGAGAACGTGCCCTCCCTGTTCGGCATTCTGGTGTCGTGGTTCCCGATGCTGCTGTTGATCGGCGTCTGGATCTTCTTCATGCGCCAGATGCAGGGCGGCGGCGGCCGCGCGATGGGCTTTGGCAAAAGCCGGGCGCGGCTTTTAACCGAAAAGGTCGGGCGCATTACCTTCGAGGATGTCGCCGGCATCGACGAAGCGAAGCAGGAACTCGAGGAAATCGTCGAGTACCTGAAGGACCCGCAGAAATTCCAGCGGCTCGGCGGCAAGATCCCAAAAGGCGTGTTGCTAGTTGGCCCGCCCGGCACGGGCAAGACCTTGCTCGCGCGCGCGATTGCGGGCGAAGCCAATGTGCCGTTCTTCACGATTTCCGGCTCGGACTTTGTCGAGATGTTTGTCGGCGTCGGCGCCAGCCGCGTGCGCGACATGTTCGAGCAAGGCAAGAAGAATGCGCCCTGCATCATCTTTATCGATGAAATCGACGCTGTCGGCCGGCACCGCGGCGCCGGGCTGGGTGGCGGCAATGACGAGCGCGAGCAGACGCTGAACCAGCTGCTCGTCGAGATGGACGGCTTCGAGGCCAATGAGGGCGTCATCCTGATCGCCGCGACCAACCGGCCGGACGTGCTCGACCCCGCGCTGTTGCGGCCGGGCCGGTTTGACCGCCAGGTCGTCGTGCCGAACCCTGATGTCGCGGGCCGCGAGAAGATCCTCAAAGTCCACATGCGCAAGGTGCCGCTCGCTTCGGATGTCGATCCGAAGATCATCGCGCGCGGCACGCCGGGCTTCTCCGGCGCCGATCTCGCCAATCTCGTCAACGAGGCCGCGCTGATGGCAGCGCGACGCGGCAAGCGGTCGGTCGCGATGGGCGAGTTTGAGCATGCCAAGGACAAGGTCATGATGGGCGCCGAGCGGCGTTCGATGGTCATGACCGAAGACGAAAAGCGGCTGACGGCCTATCACGAGGCGGGCCACGCGCTCTGCATGCTCTACGCCGAGGCACATGAGCCGCTGCACAAGGTGACGATCATTCCGCGCGGCCGCGCGCTCGGCGTCACGATGTTCTTGCCGGAGCGCGACAAGTACAGCCAGTCGAAGGTCGAGATTAAGGCGATGATGGCGAGTCTCTTCGGCGGCCGCGTCGCTGAGGAGCTGATCTTCGGCCCCGACAAGGTGACCACGGGCGCGTCCGACGATATCCGTCGCGCCACGGGCCTCGCCCGCCGCATGGTCACCGAGTTCGGCTTCAGCGAAAAGCTCGGGCCGTTGCGCTACGCCGACAACGAGGAAGAGGTGTTCCTCGGCCATTCGGTGACGCAGCGCAAGAATGTCTCCGACGCGACCGCCAAGGTCATCGATGAGGAGATCCGCCGCATCGTCGACGAGGGCGAGCGCACCGCCCGCGAGATCCTGACCGGGCATCTCGACGAGTTGCACGCGCTGGCCAAGGGACTCCTCGAATACGAGACCCTGTCCGCCGACGAGATCCGCCGCGTCATCAAAGGCGAGCGCATCGTCCGCGATGTCTCGACCCCGGCGCCCTCGGATGAGCCGCGCCCAGGCCGGCGCAGCTCGGTGCCGCCCTCGGGCCGGCCGAGCGGTCTCGAAGCCCCCGAGCCCCAGCCCGGCGGCTAGCCTGCTCCAATTGAAACGCCGCCCGACCTGATATTCACCTGATATTTCAGGCGGCGCACAAACTGTAAGTTGTCTCCGATCGCGGCCCGGGACACCGCGCGTCTGCTGACGCTTTAGCGATTCTTCTCTGCTAGGATGGCGCCCGCCGCCCCGGTGTTTATCCGGGTGGCAGCAAGACGGGGGTTAGGACGGGGGCGATGGCGCGTAAACTATTCGGAACTGACGGCATTCGAGGCACAGCCAACAGCGAGCCGATGACGCCGGAGACGGCGCTCAAGGTCGCGATGGCTGTCGGCGAGTCGCTGCACAACGGCACGCACAAGCATCTTGTCGTCATCGGCAAGGATACCCGGCTCTCCGGCTATATGCTCGAGCCCGCTCTGACGGCGGGCTTTATCACAATGGGCATGGATGTCGTGCTGGTCGGGCCGCTGCCGACCCCCGCCATCGCGATGCTGACGCGCAGCCTGCGAGCCGATATCGGCGTTGTCATCTCGGCCTCGCACAACCCGTTCGGCGATAACGGCATCAAATTGTTCGGGCCGGACGGCTACAAGCTGTCGGACGATTTCGAGGCCCGGATCGAATCGGCGATGAGCAAGGGGCCGACGCGCCGCGCCGCGCCTTCGGAGCTCGGCCGTGCCAAGCGGCTCGACGATGCCGGCGGCCGCTACATCGAATTCGTGAAGCAGAGCTTTCCCAAGGGGCTGCGGCTCGACGGCTTGCGCGTTGTCGTCGATTGCGCCCATGGTGCCGCCTACAAGGTGGCCCCGACCGTGTTCTGGGAATTGGGGGCCGAGGTTTTCCCGATCGCTGTCGCGCCAGACGGCTTCAACATCAATCGCGAATGCGGCGCGCTGTCGCCGGAGAATATGCGGCAGGAGGTGCTGGCGCGCCGGGCCGATATCGGAATTGCGCTCGACGGCGACGCCGACCGCCTCATTGTCGCCGACGAGCGCGGCGTCATTCTCGACGGCGACCAGCTGATGGCGCTGATCGCGACAAACATGGCGCATGGGGATCGCCTGCAGGGTGGCGCGCTGGTCGCGACGATCATGTCGAACCTTGGCCTCGAACGCCGTCTTGCGAAGCAGGGGATCGCGCTCCACCGCACCGCGGTCGGCGACCGCTATGTCGTCGAGAAGATGCGCAGCCTCGGCTGCAATCTCGGCGGCGAGCAGTCCGGCCATATCATCCTCAGCGATTACGCGACGACCGGAGATGGGCTCATCGCGGCGCTGCAGGTCCTGGCGGCGATCGTCCAGACCGGCAAGCATGCGAGCGAAGTATGCCGCGTCTTCGAGCCTGTGCCGCAGCTTCTACGCAATGTGCGTTTCGGTCACGGCCGCCCGCTCGAAACGGCGCGCGTCAAACGCGCGATCGCCGCCGCCGAGGCGCGGCTCGGCAAAGAGGGCCGGCTCGTGATCCGGAATTCCGGCACCGAGCCGGTCATCCGCGTCATGGCGCAAGGCGAAGACGAAAGCTTGCTGACCGGCGTCGTCGACGACATCTGCGCCACGATCCTCTCCGTCGCGCAAGGCACCGAAGACATCAAATCCCCGGTGCGGGCCGCGGAATAATGCCTCGCTTGCCGCGATGAACCTGGGATGAACGGGCGGGTATTGATCGTTGCCGGTTCGGATTCCGGCGGTGGCGCCGGCATTCAGGCCGACATCAAGACCGTGACGATGCTCGGGGGTTTCGCAATGACCGCGGTCACCGCCCTGACCGCGCAGAACACCACCGGGGTGTTTGGCGTCCTACCGATCCCGCCCGATTTCATCCGGCAGCAGATCGAAATCGTGCTCGACGATCTCGGCGCCGACGCGCTGAAAACCGGCATGCTGCACGACGCCGCGGTCATCGAGACCGTCGCGGCGGTTGTCGCCGAGCGCGCGGCAGGTATCCCGCTCGTCCTCGATCCGGTCATGGTCGCGAAAGGCGGCGCACCGCTGATCGAGGTAGGCGCGATCGGCGCCTTGAAGCGTCTTCTCGTGCCGCAGGCCGCGGTGCTGACCCCCAACCTGCCCGAAGCCGAAATCCTCGCCGGTCACGCCATCCCCGATCTTGCGACCATGCGCGGGACGGCGACAGAATTGCGCCAGCTGGGTTGCCGTGCGGTCTTGCTTAAAGGCGGGCATCTGCCGGGGGACACGGTCTATGACGTGCTCGCGACCGCGGACGGTCAGCGCGTCTGGAACAGCCCGCGCATCGATAGCCGACACACCCACGGCACCGGCTGCACGCTTGCTTCGGCGATTGCTACCGGCGTCGCGCAGGGACTCGGAATCGAGGCAGCGGTCGAGCGCGCCCGCGATTATGTGCAGCGCGCGATTGCCTCCGCGCCCGGTCTCGGCCATGGCCACGGCCCGCTCGACCATGCTCATCCGCTAAGGCCACAATGAGCGATGCGCGTTCCGCTGTACCAGATCGATGCCTTCGCCAACGGGCCGTTCACCGGCAATCCGGCGGCAGTGTGCCCGCTCGAAGAATGGCTGCCCGACAATGTCATGCAGGCAATCGCCGCCGAGAACAACCTGTCGGAAACTGCCTTCTTCGTGCCCGAGGGCGATGGGTACAGGCTGCGTTGGTTTACGCCGACGACGGAAGTTGATCTCTGCGGCCATGCAACCTTGGCCTCGGCCTTTGTCGTGTTCCGCTGGCTCATGCCGCAGCGGAATGAGGTGACGTTTCAGACGCAACAGGCCGGCGCGCTCACGGTTTCGCGCCAGGACGATCTACTGGCGCTCGATTTTCCGGCCCGGCCGCCCTCCCCCTGCCCGATGCCAGACGGCTTCGCCTCGGCGCTCGGGCGCGCGCCTTCGACGGTGCTGGCCGCGCGCGACTACCTCGCCGTGTATCAGAGCGCCGACGAGATCCGGGCCCTGACGCCGGATTTCACCGCGATCGCCCGGCTCGATCGCTTTGCCGTCATTGCCACGGCGCCTGGCGCGAATGGGGTCGATTTCGTGTCGCGCTTCTTCGCGCCGGCACGCGGCGTCGACGAGGATCCGGTGACCGGTTCGGCGCATTGCACGCTGATCCCGTATTGGGCTGACCGCCTCCGCAAGACGCGGCTCGAAGCGCGCCAGCTGTCGCGCCGCGGCGGTACATTGTCCTGCGCGCTCCATGGAGACCGCGTCACGATCGCCGGTCGGGCTTTCCTCTACTTGGAAGGCAGAATCGAGATCTGAGAATTGCGCAGTGCGCGAAATCGCGGGACAATCCGCCCCAAAACGGGGAGTGTTTCGAATGGCGCGCATTGCTCTTTTTCTTTTCTGCTTGCTGCTCTCGGCTTCGTCGGCTTGGGCGCAGGCTAAGAACTCGATCGAGAAGCTGAACGCTGAATGGATGGCCGCCTTCAACAAGGGCGACGCCAAGGCCTTGGCTGCGATGTACACGCCGGACGCGTTTGTGCTGCCCGCCGGCGCCGAGATGGCGAAGGGGCACAACGCCATCGAAAAGTTCTGGGGCGGCGCAGTCAAGCAGCTGGGCGACGCCAAGCTGACGACTGTCGATGTGCAGTCGCTCGGGCCGGGAGCAGCCCGCGAGATCGGCACGTTCAGCTTCAAGACAAAGGCGCAGCCGCCGGAGCAAGTCACCGGCAAATATGTGGTCGTGTGGCGGAAGATGGGGGGCCAGTGGCAACTCGCCACGGACATCTGGAACATGAACAAATAGCCGCGCCGCTCTCCCTTTGTCATTGCGAGAAGCGGAGTGACGAAGCAATCCCCGTCATGATTGAGCATAGCGGGAGGGAGATTGCTTCGCGTCGCTCGCAATGACAGCCAGGTATGAAACTCGCTAATCTGCCGCCCCACAGCGGAGGCAATCGATGGCCAGGACATATCGGGTCGCCCTCATCGCCGGCGACGGTATCGGACGCGAGGTCGTACCGGAAGGCGTCAAGGCGTTGGAGGCGGCGGCGCGCCGCTATGGTTTCGCGCTTGAGTGGCGCGAATTCGACTGGAGCTGCGAGACCTACGCTAAGACCGGTCGCATGATGCCGGAAGATGGGCTCGATCAACTGCGGCCATACGATGCCGTATTTCTCGGCGCCGTCGGTTATCCGGGCGTGCCGGATCATGTCTCGCTCTGGGGCCTCCTGATCCCGCTGCGCCGGCATTTTCAGCAATACATAAATCTGCGGCCGGTGCGCCTTCTCGCCGGTGTCGACTCGCCGCTGAAGGGCCGCGCCCCGGGCGATATCGATTTCTATGTCGTGCGCGAGAACAATGAGGGCGAATACTCCTCGGTCGGCGGCCGGCTCTACGAGGGTACCGATCTCGAGATGGCGATGCAGCAGGCGGTGTTCACGCGTCGCGGCTGCGACCGCGTGATGCGCTATGCCTTCGAACTGGCGCGAACGCGCAAGAAGCACGTGACCTCAGCCACGAAGTCGAACGGCATCATTCACACGATGCCCTATTGGGACGAGCGCTTCGCCGCGGTCGCGAAGGATTATCCCGACGTCAAGACCGACCAGTACCACATCGACATCCTGACGGCGCATTTCGTCCGGCATCCGGATTGGTTCGATGTCGTCGTCGGCTCCAATTTGTTCGGCGATATTCTGTCTGATCTCGGGCCCGCCTGCGTCGGCTCAATCGGCATCGCGCCCTCCGCCAACATCAATCCCGAGCGCGAATACCCCTCGATGTTCGAGCCGGTGCACGGCTCGGCGCCAGACATCGCGGGGCGCGGCATCGCCAACCCGATCGGGCAGATCTGGTCGGGCGCGATGATGCTCGAGCATTTCGGGGAGAGCGAAGCGGCGGCGGCGGTTGAGCGAGCCGTCGCTGAGGTGCTAGAGGAAGGCGGCACCCGAACCCCCGATCTTGGTGGCAATGCCGGCACCAAGGATCTCGGTGCCGCCGTTACCGCCTCAATCCGCTGAGCAGAAAGCTATCCGTGACGATGAAGCACGGTCTCGCATGCCTGCTCGCCGCGATCGCGATGCTCGCAATGACGGCATCCATCGCCATGGCCGGTCCGCCGGGGCACCCCATCCGTGTCGGGATTCTGATCGCGGATCCCGAGCATAATCCAGGCGACCAGGCTCTCGTTGAGGCGCTGAAGGCGCTTGGCTACGCTGCGGGACGCGACGTCGTTTTCAAATACAAGAGCGCCGAAGGCCGCCCGGAGCTGTTCACGCCGCTTGCCAAGGAGATCATCGACTCCGGAGTAGACGTTCTCGTGACCCCCGCCAATGGGCCCACGATGGCGGCGGCGAAGGCAACTCAGACCATTCCGATCGTCATGATCGGCGCCACCGACGTGGTCGAGACCGGCCTCGTCGCGAGTCTGGCGAGACCGGGCAAAAACT
>Ga0310810_10006269_pt1 | contig 13423 bp, 12 predicted proteins | sample NCmetagenome_FD_207641 | JGI IMG/M metagenome (GOLD analysis project Ga0310810, IMG submission 207641) | Soil microbial communities from experimental microcosm in Duke University, North Carolina, United States - NC | ecosystem: Engineered > Artificial ecosystem > Soil microcosm > Unclassified ... | reverse complement strand
GTACTGGCGTTGATGATGTACACGGGTCCATTTTCAGGGCCGTCGGTACAAGCATCGCTGCCCCACGCCGCGACGATCTTGCTCATATCAGGCGAGAAGACCGGTGAGCTCCAGTACGCATCATAGCGACACTCGGCGGTCGAGGCGGGCATGTGTGTCACCTGATGCGCCGCTCCACCGTTGACACTCGCCCAGATCTGGCCGACCTGATGACTATCCTGCTGGAACCAGGCCAGCGCATGCGGGGGCGGCGTCGGCGTGGCGGTGGCCCTGGCGGACCCCGACGAGCCGCCGGTTGCCGTCGCTCCCGCTCCCTCGCCGGGAGTGGAACTCGATGAGCCAGTGGCGCCTGGCAGACTGCACCCAAAGAGGACGATAATACAGGCAAGCAACGCACAGATGACTATTGGCCACGATTTGCCGTGGGACCGCATACCATTCTCCTCCTGCCCGGTGGCAGAACTACGCACTCACCGCGCCCAGAGCGCTGTAAGAAATGAGATTGATTGGAGGTGAGTTGGAAGGAGTGTAGAGGATGCTTAGTATAGATACTGTGATGGTATTCACACAAGACCCAAAAATGTTGAGCTTGCACACCTGTCGAGTGCCGCTCAATGTCGTGGCTAACGGGTCAGGAGACGTTGCGTTGTGATTAGCTTCATCGTGGACGACGTGCAATTCAACTTTCGCGCGGCGGCAGTTATCATTGATGACGGCTACGTACTGCTGCATCGGGCGTCCTACGAACCTTTCTGGGCACTGCCGGGCGGGCGTGTGGAGGCGTCTGAGCCGTCGGCGGCGACGGTTGCCCGCGAGCTGGCCGAGGAGCTTGGGCCAGCGTGCGACGCGCAGGTGAGGCGATTGCTCTGGGTCGTCGAAAATTTCTACGGCGATGAGGACGCGCCGTTCCATGAGTTGGGCATGTATTATCTCGTCACGCTGGGCGCCGACAGCCCCTATCTCGCCAAGGATCGCGCCTACGATGGCATCGAAGCTGATCTGCCTTCGCACGAGGGCGAGTATATCCGGCTGATTTTTCAATGGTTCCCAGTGGACGCGCTGGCAGACTTGCCGCTCTACCCCACCTTCCTGCGCGAGCGGCTGGCCGCCTTGCCGGCCACAACCGAACTGGTGGTCCATACCGACCCACCTTTCGATGAGGCAGAGATCGCTATTTCTGAGTAGTGGCCACCAGCCGCCCGCATGTGGCCGCAGCGGATAGGATAGTAGGTAGAGAGAGTGGAGGCATAGCAGCATGGAGAAGATCGCCATTCTCGCGGATATTCATGGCAATCTGCCGGCGCTCGACGCGGTGCTGGCGCAGATTGACGCGGAGGGCATCGAGCGGGTCGTCTGCCTGGGCGACGTCGCCACGCTTGGCCCGCAGCCGCGTGAGGTCATCGCCCGGGTGCGCGCGCTGGGATGCCCCGTCGTCATGGGCAATACCGACGCCATCTTGCTCGCGCTCCAGCGTGACGGGAGCACGATGGGCGACGAAGAGCGCAATGACTGGAGCAACGAGGCATTCGACCAGTGGTGCGTCAATCAGCTTACGGACGACGATCTCGCATATCTGCGCACGTTTCAGCCGACGATCAGCCTCTCGCTCGGCAACGATACGACGCTGCTGTGCTATCATGGCTCGCCGCGCTCGTATGACGAACGCATCACGGCGGAGACGCCCGATGCTGCCCTGCACGAGATGCTTGCCGTAACACCAGCGCAAATCTACATCGGCGGCCATACCCATCAGCAAATGCTGCGCCGCCACCGGGACGCGCTCGTGCTCAACCCCGGTACCGTCGGCTTCGTGAAGGATGCCATCGCGCCCGCGACGCCGATTCGCAACCCCTCCTGGGCCGAGTACGCCGTCATCGCATATGATGGCGGCCAGCTCGACGTGTCGCTGCGCCGGGTCCCCTTCGACCTCGACGCGCTCTTTGCCGCGTTGGACGCATCCGGCATCCCCCGCACCCACTGGCGAAAGGGTGACTGGCGGCGGGCCTAATACTCACCCGTTGTGACCACCTGGCGCACGTAGGCGATCACCTGCGGCTCCGCCTCATCTATACTGGCATCCACTGTGCAGCCGGACGCGCGGATGTGGCCGCCGCCGCCATAGTGCGCGCAGAGCTTCGAGGCGTCCCACGGGCCGGTCGTGCGCACGCTCGCGCGCGTCTTGCCATCGTCGCCCTCACGCAGCAGGATGGCAATCTCGGCGCCATCGGTATCGAGCAAATAGCTTGGCAGGCCGTCGTCCATGTCGGGGGTCGCACCCGCCTCCGCGATGTCGCGCTGGCGCAAGGTCGCCCAGATGACGCGCCCGTCGGCGGCGGTTTGCACCGACGCCAGCACGCGTCCCCACAGCTTCATCTTGGGATACGGTTTCAGACGATACATCGGCTTGATGATCGCCTCAGGTACGGCGCCGCAGCCCACCAGATAAGCACCCGCCGTCAGCGTGCGCTCGGTGGTGGCGTCGAACTCGAACGAGCGCGTATCGGTGATGATGCCCGCCAGCAGACACTGCGCGCTATCCTGACTGATGGCAGCGCCGCGGTTCAGCAGCAGCAGCGTCAATAGCTCGGCGGTCGCGGCGGAGGCGGGATCGATGATGTTGACGACGCCGCAGCCGGTCGAGGTGGCGTGGTGATCGATGTTGACGATGCGCGCGCCGTCGAAAAACGCCTGATGACGCTCGTAGAGCGCGCCATAGCGCGAGAGCTCGCCCGCATCGAGCGCGATGACCAGATCGAAGTCTTCGGCGGGGAGCTCGGTGACGACACGCTCGCGTCCCGGCAGGAAGGTGAAGTTGGCCGGGACCGGGTCAGCGCAGGCCACGACACACTGCTTATCGTGGGCCTCCAGCGCGAACGCCAGCCCCAGCGCCGAGCCGAGCGCGTCGGGGTCGGGATTGTGGTGCGCGATGAGTAGGATGCGGCGCGCATCCATCATCAGGCGCCATGCCGCCTCGGCCAGCTCATTGGTGATACCCGCCGCCAGAATGGCCGCCAGCGCCTTTCGCTCGCTCGTTTTGTCCGTTGCCGCTGAATCTCCCGACACCGCCACGCGCTTCTCTCCTTCGCCCAACCGACTGTCGCCAGTCATCTGGACCTCTCGATATTCATTCTGCCCACAACCTTATCACATCGTTGACGTGAAGCCCTTTGCATTCCTCTGCTTGCGGATAGGCTGGAACTACCCTCGCAAACCCACCCCGCGATTGGAGAAAGCGGCAAGATGTCTCCCTATGATGAAGATGCGAACAGTTGTGGCCTCAGTGGTCGCAATTGACCTGTTTCACACGTGAAATGCATCCATCTGCCGATACATTTATGGGAAGGCGAGAGGTTATCGATGGCGACGCAAGAGCACCAGCGGCTTCAGGAAGCGCACGACAATGCTCATCTCTGGAAGAAGTGGGGACCCTATTTGAGCGAGCGACAATGGGGGACGGTGCGCGAAGACTACAGTGCGGGCGGCAATGCATGGGAGTATTTTAGCCACGAGCAGGCACGGGCGCGCGCCTATCGCTGGGGGGAAGATGGCATCGCGGGCATTTCTGATGACCAGCAACAGCTCTGCTTCGCGTTCGCCTTCTGGAACGGCGCCGACCCTATCCTCAAAGAGCGCATGTTCGGGCTGACGAACTCAGAAGGTAATCATGGCGAAGACGTGAAGGAGTACTACTTTTATCTCGATAGTACGCCGACCCATTCGTACATGAAATACCTGTATAAGTATCCGCAATCGGCCTATCCCTATACCGACCTGGTCGAAACGAATCGCCGACGCGGCCGCTCCGAGCCGGAGTACGAATTGCTCGACACAGGCGTCTTCGACCATGATCGCTACTTTGATATCTTCATCGAGTATGCCAAGCGCTCCCCTGAAGACATCCTCATTCAGATCACCGTGCACAATCGAGGCGACAACCGCGCCTTGCTGTATGTGCTGCCGACGCTCTGGTTTCGCAACACCTGGTCGTGGAGCGCGGATGCTCCCAGGCCACGCATCGAGCAAACCGAGCTACATAGCGCAGGGCACGATGGGCATGGTAGACATGGTGGGCATGGTGGGCATGGTGGGCATGGTGGGCATGTGATGAAGGCTGTACACGACGCGCTCGGGAAGAAGTACCTCTACTGCGAAGGGGCGGAAAGGCTTCTCTTCACCGAGAACGAGACCAATCTCCAGCGCCTCTATAGTGTGTCGAACACCTCGGCCTACTGCAAGGATGGCATCAACGAGGCGGTTGTCGAGGGAAATAGCGCCGCCGTCAACCCAGGGCAGAGAGGGACGAAAGCGGCGGCGCAGTACCAGCTCACATTGGGGCCAGGCGAGTCCCATACCATCCGCTTACGGCTGCGAGACATGCCACCAGCCCGACTAACAGCAGGGAACAGTGCGGGCAGCATCGTCGGCCGGGACTTCGATCAGATTATCCAGAGGCGCCGCGAAGAGGCTGATCAATTTTACGCCAGTATTACGCCGCCGCATGTGAGTGATGATGCCCGCAACGTCATGCGTCAGGCGCTGGCAGGTATGTTGTGGAGCAAGCAATTCTACAACTATGATGTCGAGCGGTGGCTTGTTGGCGACATGCCGACTGAACCAGCCCCGCCCCCAGCACACGTCCACGGCCGCAATGCCGACTGGTATCACCTCCGCGCCGCCGATATCCTCTCGATGCCCGACAAGTGGGAGTATCCGTGGTTTGCCTCCTGGGATCTTGCCGTACACACCATCCCGCTTGCCGTGGTTGACCTCGACTTCGCCAAGGATCAGCTACACCAGATGGTGCGCGCCCTCTACGAGCATCCTAACGGCCAGATTCCCGCCTATGAATGGGCGTTCGGAGATGTCAATCCCCCGATCCATGCCTGGGCCACGTGGCGTGTATACCTGGCCGAACGCGAGCAGCGGGGAACGGGAGACAAAGACTTTCTCAAACGGATATTCAACAAGCTGCTCCTGAACTTCACGTGGTGGGTCAATCGCAAAGATGCGTTTGGCAACAACATCTTCGAGGGCGGCTTTCTGGGTCTGGATAACATCGGCGTTTTCGACCGTAGCGCGCCGTTGCCTACAGGCGGTACGCTCGAACAGTCGGATGGTACGAGCTGGATGGCCTTCTACTGCCTGATGATGATGCAGATTTCCCTGGAGCTCGCATCGGACGAACCGGCCTATGCGGAGATGGCGGTAAAGTTCTTGCAGCACTTCGTCTACATTGCTCTGGCGATGGACAAGATCGGTCCCCACGGCGACTCGCTCTGGGATGAGGAGGACGGATTCTTCTATGATCTGCTGCGCTTGCCGGATGGACGCACCGAGCGCCTGAAGGTGCGGTCGCTCGTAGGACTCCTGCCGCTGTGCGCGATTGCGCTCATCCCGCCGCAATCGATCGAAGAGCTTCCTGGCATTCGCCAGACCATGGAGCTCTACGCGCAGGATCATCCCGCCGTGCGGGATCTCGGACTCTTTGCGAAGCCAGGGCGATACGGTATTCGCTTGTTGGGTGTCCTCAACGAGGATAAAGTGCGACGTATCTTACACCGTATGCTCGACGAAGACGAGTTTCTGAGCCCATATGGTATTCGCGCCATCTCGCGCTATCACAAGGACCACCCCTATCGGCTGTGGGTTGGCGGCCAGGAATGGCGGGTTGACTATGAGCCAGCGGAGTCGTCTACGGGCCTGTTTGGGGGCAACTCAAACTGGCGCGGCCCTGTCTGGATGCCAGTGAATCTCCTGCTCGTCGAGGCGCTGGCGAAGCTCGGCTTCTACTTCGGCGAGACATTCAAGATCGATTTCCCTACAGGCTCCGGGAACCTGCTGACGCTTGGTCAGGTGGCCGACGAGATCGGGAAGCGCCTCATTAGCATCTTCCTGCGCAGTGAGGCCGAGACAGGTGACGGTCAGCATCGAGGCCAGCATCGAGGCCACCGACCGATCTACGTGACCTGATTCTATTCTACGAATACATTCACGGCGACAACGGGGCAGGGATTGGCGCCAGCCACCAGACCGGGTGGACTGGGGCAGTCGCGGCGCTCATCCAGGCGGCTGGCAACCTCCCTGGACAAATAGATACCCTGATTCAGGGACAGAAGCTTCAGCCAGCCTCTGCCCATGCGAGGTAGGCTCAATGAGCCAGGGGGAGTGCAATGAATCAGCCGACGCACCGTGTAACAGTCGTTCGCCAACCGCTGATTCATTTCGGACGGGAGATCTGCGGCGACCTGACGGCTGCCCTCCGTCGCGAATGGCTCGTCACGAACGGGCTTGGTGGATATGCCTCCAGCACCCTGGCCGGAATAAATACCCGCAGCTACCATGGGCTTCTCGTCGCCGCCCTCAACCCGCCTGTTGATCGAACGGTGCTGGTGAGTGGGTTGGTGGAGTGGGTGAGGTACGATGGGGTACGTTATCCACTCTCCGCCAACGAGTACGGCGATGGGACTATCGATCCACACGGCTACCGCTACCTCGAATCCTTCGCGTTGGAGGGCATGTTACCCGTCTGGGTCTATGCCATCGCGGATGCGCTGGTGGAGCGCCGTGTCTGGATGGCTCACGGCGCGAGCACAACCTATGTGAGCTATCGTCTCTTGCGCGGCTCCCAGGATGCCCATCTGGAGATCACACCGCTAGTCACCTACCACGGCTTTCATACCTTATCCTCGGGCCAGGGATGGCAGCCGGGCGTCGAAGCAGATGCGCGGCGCGCCACCATTCATGCGTTCGACGGCGCTACCCCGTTCACGCTGGTGGCGAGCAGTGGGACGTTTGCGCCGGGCGGCAGTTGGTGGTGGAGCTTCAGATACCGCGCGGAAACAGCGCGCGGACTGCCGGATCATGGCGATCTATATGCCGCTGGCACGTTTTCCTCGTCGCTTTCACTGACCCAGGGCGACCCCATGTACACGCTGACGCTCACGACCGAGACGGCCGCCCCGCTCCTGGATGGCGCAACCGCGTTCGCCGCCGCGCGCGAGCGACAGTTGCAGCTGCTGCGCCACGCAGAGGCAATCGACGCCGACCCATTCGCGCAACAGCTTACCCTCGCCGCCGACCAGTTTATCGTCGAGCGCCGACTCGCGCATCCGGCTAATCATGCCGATACACCGAAATCGGCGCTGTCGCAGGTGCCTGGACCAGCAGCGCATCGTCCACGGACACAGAAGACCGTCATCGCCGGATATCACTGGTTCAATGATTGGGGGCGAGATACGATGATCTCGCTCGGCGGGCTGACGCTTGCGACTGGCCGGGCCGACGAGATGGCGGATATCTTGCGCGGCTTTGCATCCTATGTCGCCGATGGGCTTCTGCCGAATAACTTCCCCGATCAGTCAGGCCAAATCCCCGGCTACAACACCTGCGACGCTACCCTCTGGTACGTGCTCGCCCTGCGCGCCTATGTGCTGGCAACGGGCGACGAGGCGCTACTCGATGAGCTGCTACCGGTCGTTCGCGACATCGTTGCGTGTCACATAGCGGGCACGCGCTACTCGATTGGCGTCGATCCGACTGACGGCCTCCTCCATGCGGGCGAGCCAGGGGTCCAGCTCACGTGGATGGATGCCAGGGTCGGAGACCATGTGGTGACGCCGCGCACCGGCAAACCGGTGGAGATCAACGCGCTTTGGTACAACACCCTTCGAACGCTCGCCGCATTCTTGACCGCACGGGACGCTGATACGGCGCGGGAGTACGCAGCCCAGGCAGACCGTGTGCGCGAGTCGTTCGCCAAGCGCTTCCGGCGAGACAATCAGCCCGCTCTGGCCGATGTGGTGGATGGCCCAGATGGCGATGACTGGACGATGCGCCCGAACCAAATCTTTGCGGTCTCACTTCCATTCCCGCTGCTGGAGGGAGCAGATGCCGCTGCCGTTGTTGACGTAGTGGGGCGGACGCTCCTGACGTCATACGGTCTGCGCTCGCTCAGCCCGAACGATCCTCGCTACCATGGCGCCTACGGCGGCAACCAATACCAGCGCGACTCTACCTATCACCAGGGGCCGGTCTGGACCTGGTTGATGGGCGCGTTTGTCGAGGCGCACTACCGCGTCCATCATGACCCGGTTGCCGCGCTCGCCTTGCTGCACCCATTCGCGGACCACCTGCACGATGCCGGGCTAGGAAGCATCTCCGAGATTCTGGATGGAGATCCGCCGCACTGGCCGCGTGGGTGCATCGCGCAGGCCTGGGGCGTCGCGGAGGTGCTGCGCATGTGGCGGCTCCTCACTCGCGACATCAAGGCCGCTCAGGTGACGGTCGGCTGATCGCCAGCGCGAAGGCACCGCGCTCCGCCAGGGATGGCGCGTGTCGCGCTATTGTATGCGAAAGTCGAAGTGGGCGACGTTGCGCTCAGGCGCCTCGCCCAGGAATGGCTCGGCGACAAGCCACGTCTCGCAACTCTTGCGCATTGCGAGCGCCTCGGCAAGCTTCAGCGCCGTCGTGCGGTCAGTCGTGTGATAGGCGCTTGTCGAGTCCCAGTCGGTGATACCTAATTCCTCCGCCTCAACGATGCGCCACACGTAGCAACCTGAAGGCTCGTCGGGCGGGTAGATGGTCACGCCTATGCGGATGAAGTACAGCGTCGTGTCGGATTGCGGCCAGCGAGGCCAGTGAGGCCAGTGAGGCCAGTGTTCATCGGGCACGGTGGACACAATCTTACCCTCCTCATCCCTGCCCTGGCATGTACCACAGCGCCAGGACGCCCCACCCAGAGGACGGCTTCGACGCATGATGCGTGCCGCTATGTACGGCAATCAGACGACAAAGAGGGCGAACGCTGTTATGCGTCGCCCCCGCTTGCTATGGCTGTGTCACATCATTATGCGCGCATGATTGCGCCGACGGTCAATCGGATTCTTCACGCTCACTCTCGGCGCTTACGGGCACGGCAGCCTCCTTCTCAACCTGCTTGAGCAGGTCCAGCACCCGCGCGCCACGGGCGATGGACTCATCGAGGCGGAACGAAATCTCAGGCACATGGCGAATGGTCAGCCGTTGCGCCAGCTCGCGCCGCAGGAATCCGTTGGCGGAATCCAGGCCGCGCATAGTCTCGCGCTGCTCCTCCGGGCTGCCCATCACACTCACAAAGACTTTCGCATAGCGGAGATCGTGAGACAACTCAACACCAGTGATGCTGGCAAAGCCGATACGCGGATCTTTCATGCGCGTGCGTATGAGGTCGCTCAACTCGCGGGTGATGGCCCCGCTCAGTTGGTCTTCGCGTCTGTAGTTCCGCATGCTTCACCTCCTTCGAGCAGGTAAACGCGCTGCGATCCCTGCCCACCCATGGTCCATTCAGCCACAGCGCCGTTGCTGGGTTGCCGCCAGCATACGCCACTGATACCCCCGAGACAAGCCCCTGGTACCGCGACCAGGTATACGCAATCGCTCTCCTTGTACCTCATATTAGAGAACTCCTCTCGCCCAGACGCAAGTCATCCGGACAAGAGGAGTCCATGAGTCCCAGCGCGCCACCTGGGCGCTATGGGGCGTTCGGGCTGTTCGGGCTATACCCGTACCTTGCTGAATGCCTCGATGATGTCGCCAACTTCGAGGGCATTGTAGTCTTCGAGGATGATGCCGCACTCGTAGCCCTGCGCCACCTCGCGCACATCATCCTTGCCGCGCCGAATGGACTCGATGAGCCCGGTGAAGACCGTCTGGCCGCCGCGCTGGACGCGCACCTGCGACGAGCGGACGATCTTGCCATCGGTGATGCGGCAGCCGCCGATAATGACCTGACGCCCAACCTTGAAGAGCTGCATCACCTCGGCGTGGCCGTCCACCTGCTCGCGATAGACTGGCTCCAGCAGACCCTTGAGGGCCGCCTCGATGTCCTCGACGAGCTTGTAGATGATGTTGTACGAGCGAATATCCACGCCCTGGATGCTGGCGAGCCGTTGCGCCGCCGGGTCCACCTTCACGTTGAAGGCGATGATGATGGCACTGGACGCCGATGCCAGATAGACATCAGTCTCGCCGACATTGCCCACGGCATCTTGAATCAGCCGCACCTTGAGGTTTTCCTCGGCGTGCTCCTCGCCGACACGGGTCAGCGCGTGACGGATCGCCTCCGCCGAGCCCTGCACGTCCGACTTCACCAGCAGGTTCAGCTCCTTGATCTTGCCTTCACGCATCTGCATGTAGAGCGTATCCAGGGTGATGCTGTGGCCCGCCTGGCGGTCGGCCTCGCGCCGCTTCTGGATGAGCGCGCGTGCCGCCTTCTCGTCTGCCACCACCTCCAGCCGGTCGCCCGCGGCAGGCACCTCGGAGAGGCCCAGGATGCTTACCGGCGTACTGGGCGTCGCCTTGCGCGTTCGCTCGCCCTTGTCGTCGAACATCGCACGGACGCGGCCCGAGATCGTACCGACCACAATCGTGTCGCCCACCTTGAGCGTGCCATCCTGCACGAGCGCGTTCGCCGCGACGCCGGTATTCTGGTCGAGGCGCGCCTCGATCACGACGCCATGCGCCAGGCCGTTGGGGTTAGCCTTCAGATCTTGCAGATCGGCGACCAGCAGAATCATCTCCAGCAGCTCGGTGATCCCGGTCTGCTTCTTGGCTGAGACCGGCACACAGACGACATCGCCGCCGTATTCCTCGATCACCACGCCATGGTCGGCAAGCTGCTGCTTGACGTGGTCGGGGTTTGCGTTCGGCCTATCAATCTTGTTGAGCGCAACCACCAGCGGCACCTGCGCGGCGCGGGCATGGTCAATCGCCTCGATGGTCTGCGGCATCACGCCGTCATCCGCCGCGACGACGATCACCGCGATATCCGTCACCTGCGCGCCACGCGCCCGCATCTGCGTGAAGGCCTCGTGGCCTGGTGTATCCAGGAAGGTGATCTTGCGCCCGTTGACCTCGACCTGATACGCGCCGATGTGCTGCGTAATGCCGCCCGCCTCACCTGCCGCCACCTGCGCATGACGGATAGCATCGAGCAGCGATGTCTTGCCATGGTCCACGTGACCCATAACGGTCACGACCGGCGGGCGCGTAATCCGCCCCACGTCGTTGGCATGCGCGGCTGCGCCAATCAGCGCCGCCTCTGGCCGGATCGCGACGGCGGGCGCGGCTGCCGCGACGACGGCCTCCTCCGGGGTGTAGCCAATCTGTTCGGCGACCTTTGCCGCCGCGTCATAGTTGACCACCTCGTTGATGCTGGCAAAGATGCCAAGCGTAATCAGGTCGCGGATCACTTCATTGACCGAGACGTTGAGCACTTCCGCCAGGTCTTTGACGACAATCTGCGGCGGAAGCGCGACCGGACCACTCGGCTTGACGGCGACGGCCGTCGCGCGTGACGGGGCTGTCGCTGGGCCATTGCCATTACCGCGGCCGTGTGGGCCACCTCTGCCACCGCGCGTGCCATTGCCACCGGGCCGCCCACCCGCGGGCCGCCCGCCAGGACCACCTGGACGCGGGCCGCCACCGGGGCGACCGCCTGGGCCACCGGGTCGCGGGCCACCGGGTCCGCCAGCCGGGCGCGCGGGGCCAGTGCCGGGTCGTGGCGCGCCGGGACGCACACCGCCGCCACCATTGGGGCCACCAGCCGGGCGGGCAGTCGTGCCGGAGGGAAGATGCGAGGCGGATGCGCCAGCGGGACGCTGCGATGCGGGCGTAGAAGACGATGTTGATGAAGTGCGCGAACGAGAATTTGTAGTATCTGGCATAGACCCTCCTGAAAAACCGGCGTCACCGGCGCAAACCTCGATTACGAAGAAAACAATAAAAGCAGGCTGGCCATCTCCTGATCTCTTGGAGATTGCCAGCCCAACGCGGCGGTTACTTGACGACCTGGATTCAGGCGCATCCATGACATGCATGAGACGTGTTGTAACACAAATGATTCATGGATTCATGCGCAGCCCAGGCGTGGTGGCGACGAATCGCGCACGTTTAAGCTCCCATAGCAATGCTCTCGCTATCCGCGTTGGGTGATAAAAAGACGACGCTTCCAAAAAAGCAACAGGCATTTGGGGAAGTCGCTGTGGCGCATCCATAACGATCTCATTCACCCGCCACGCTCGCTGAACCCACCGCGCAGCGCATAAGATCACTCTCCCCAACCTGAGTAGCATGACACAGAATCGCGCGCATGTCAAGCGTGCGACCACCGTGCTAAACCCGCTCTAGCGCCGTTGCCATCGGGGTTGGCGCCCTGCCATGCCATCGGCTGGCCGCGTTGACAGCCGCGCACGGCGCATGATATGCTTGGGAGGCTTGTTTTGTGCAAGCATGAGCTGTAACGTCCGCAAAACGGTGCGTTCGACAACGCGATACGCCTCGGGCGTCTGCCGCGTGTGAACATAGATCAAACAGAGCTACCTACTATTCTGCTATTCTTGCGAAGGGATTGCCTGAGACATGGTCAAGATTCGCCTAATGCGCATGGGCATGAAGGGCGCGCCAACCTATCGCGTCGTCGTCGCCGATGCCCGCTCGCCGCGTGATGGCCGCATCATCGAAAACATCGGCTGGTACAATCCACGCACCGAGCCGTCCACGATCAACATTGACGCCGACCGCGCGAAGCACTGGCTCGGCGTCGGCGCGCAGCCGACCGACTCCGTGGTCTCACTGCTGATTCGTAGCGGCATCATCCCACGCCCCTCGCGCGAGGAGACGATGGCGAAGACCGCTGTGAAGAAAGCAGCCGCCGCGAAGAGGGCCACGCAGCCAGCCAAGGCCAGCAGCTAGCCAGATCCGCCTCGGATGCGCTGGACACGATGGATGCGCTGCGGTAACGCGCGTGATGCATCTCATCTGGCTACACAGGAAGCGATATCATGATGCAGGGGCTGATCGAATTTCTCGCGCGCAATCTCGTCGATGATCCCGACGCGGTGCAGGTGCGTGTGATCCGCGATGATCGGTATGCGACTGTGCTGGGGCTGCGTGTCAGCGGCGAAGACCTGGGCAAGGTGATTGGCCGCCAGGGGCGTGTCGCGCGGGCGATGCGCACGCTGATGCGCACGGCGGCGATGCTGGAAGGCAAGCAGCATATCGGGCTGGAGATCGATGAGAACGAACCATCCGCGCAGACCCCACAGGAATAGTGACCGCGCCGCGCACGCGCCCCCCGGCGCGGCAGATAGGGCAGAGACACCAGATAGGCCAGAGACGCCAGCGACGGCATGGATCGCCATCGGCGAGATTGTCGGCGCGTTTGGCATTCGCGGCGAGGTGAAAGTTCTCCCGCAGACCGATTTCCCTGACCGCTTCGCGCGGACGCCGACGCTCTATCTGGGCGATGCGCGCGCCCCCTGCACGGTGCAAAGCGCCCGGCAGCATCAGCGCATAGTCCTCCTCAAATTCGACGGCGTAGACGACGCGACCGCCGCCCAACGGCTGCGCGGCCTCACCCTCTGGATTCCCGAGTCCGAACGCATGC
>Ga0310810_10006268_pt1 | contig 13423 bp, 10 predicted proteins | sample NCmetagenome_FD_207641 | JGI IMG/M metagenome (GOLD analysis project Ga0310810, IMG submission 207641) | Soil microbial communities from experimental microcosm in Duke University, North Carolina, United States - NC | ecosystem: Engineered > Artificial ecosystem > Soil microcosm > Unclassified ... | reverse complement strand
GATGCCGAGCGGCTCCGTCGAGAGGAGCGCTTCCCCGAGGCGTTGGCCGCCTACCAGGCCATCGCCTCGAGCGAAGGTGGTACCAGGGAAGACCGCTTCTGGGTCGCCAAGCTGGAGAGCTGGACCGGCCGGCTCGCGGAGGCCGAAGCGGGATTCGTCCGACTGCTCGAGGAGCAGCCGGGAGACGAGGACAGCCGCCTGGCCCTGGCCGACGTGCGACGCTGGCGCAGCAGCTCGGCTCCCGCGCCATCGGAAGCGGGTGTGGAGTATTACGGCGAACACGTGGAGGGTCAGCCCGCGAGTCATGGCGCCACGCTCACGATCGGCGACCGCGCCGGCCGGCTGCACTGGCGCGGGATGCTGACGCTGCAGGACAAGTTCGACCGGACGGAGAGTCGGGCCGGGGGCGAGATGGCGTTCCGCGCCACGCCTCACCTCGAGCTGCGCGCGCGTGCCCTGGGGGCGCCGCAGGCGGAGGTCTTCCCCCGCGGTACGTATGGCGCCGGCGTCGGCGGCGTGCTCGGCCGCCTGGTGCTCGGCGCCGAGTACACCTTCTTCGATTACCTGGATGCCGACGTGCATCAGCTCGGGCCCGAGGCGGAGCTCTACCTCGGACCGCACTGGCTGCTGGCGGCGCGCTACCGGTATGCCCGCACCTCCTTCTCGCTCGGCGGGCCGACCGTGGGGAATCACGGTGGCTCGTTCACCCTTGGCTATCTCTACGGGCCCGCCAACCTGATCCGGCTCTTCGGTGGGGTGGGCGGGGAGTCCTTCGCCGGCCCGTCGCGGGAGCTGGTGGGCTCCTTCGATGCCCAGACTCTGGGCGTGGCCTGGCGCCATTACCTCGCCTCGCGGTTGGGCGTCGAGCTGCTCTATGCCCGACAGGATCGGTCCACCGGCCAGCAGCAGGATTCCTGGTCTCTGGGCCTGGTGCAGCGATGGTGATCGCGCCCGAAGTCGGGCTCCCGGCGGCGGTGTTCGGTCTCGCGGCCGTGCTCATGGTCGCGTTGCTGCTGCTGAACCGCCTGCACGCGAGCCGCGACGCGCGCCACAAAGTGCTCGAGCGGCAGGCGGACCTGATGCTCGCGGCCTGGGCCGCAGGCCGCCCTGTTCCTGGGGACCTCGTTCCCTGGGCGAGGCTTTCCGACGGCGATCAGCGCGTCATGCTGGCCTGGTGGGCCCACAGCCTTCCCTCGCTCGACGAGTGGCGCGGAGCCGCCGCACGGGCGGAGCTTCGGAGTGCGGGCATGATGAAACCGGTGACGGCCGGCCTCGGCCACCGGTCCGCCGCGCGTCGCGCCGAGGCGTGCCGCCTGCTCGGACGGCTGGGCGGGAAGGATGCGCTGCGTCCCTTGATCGAGCGACTGCGCGACCGAAAGGTCTCCGTACGGAGAGAGGCGATCGGGGCCCTGGCGGACCTCCGCGCTGTCGAGGCGCTGGTCGACGTGGTCCGGGCAATCGACGTCATGGGTGACTGGGGCAATCTGCTGACCACCATGCGGCTGGTCCGGCTCGGTCCCGGGGCCATTCCTGCGATCAGCGCCCTGCTCGCGTCGGCCAGCTCGCCCGAGATGCTCAAGGCCTTGCTCCAGGTGAGCGGCCGACTCGGCGGCGTGGCCGATCCCGATCGGGTGCGCCGGCTCGCCCTCCATAGGGACCCCGAGGTGCGGGTCGAAGCGCTGCGCACGCTGGGCGCGATCACGCCCGATCCCGACTCGGTCACCATCTGCCTCGCGGCCATGGATGACGCCGAGTGGCCGGTGCGCGCGCTCGCCGCCGCCTCGCTCGGCCGCCTGGGCGATGCGACCGCGGTGCCGCGGCTGGAGCAGGCGATGGGCGACTCGGCCTACTGGGTGCGCCACCACGTGGCCGGCGCATTGCTCGCCCTCGGCCCTGCTGGGGCGAAGGCGCTGACCCGCGCCCGGGAGAGCTCGAACCCCTTCGTGCGCGACATGGCGGCGCAGGCCATCTGGCTCGGCGCCAGGGAGCGTGCCGCATGAGCGAGCTCCGGATCTTCTGGCTGCTGGTGACCGGCTTCTTCGTGGTCATCAACACCATCTACCTGATCCAGCTGGTCCTGGCCTTCATCGCGGTCCGGCGGCGCATGCGCACGCTCGCGCTGGAGGACTTCCGCGACATGCGCGAGTCGGGGCTCGCGCCGCCGATCTCGATCATCGTGCCGGCTTACAACGAGGGGAAGGGCATCGCCGTGTCGGTCCGTTCGCTGCTCGAGCTGCGGTACCCCAGGCTCGAGCTGGTGGTCGTGAACGACGGTTCGACCGACGACACCCTGGAGCAGCTGATCGCCGAGTTCGGGCTCGAGCGCGCGCCGCGGGTCTACTGGCAGCGAATCCGGAGCCAGGCGGTGCGGGGGATCTATCGCAGCCGGACGCTGCCGAATCTCTGGGTGCTGGACAAGGTCAACGGGCGCAAGGCCGACGCCATCAACGCGGGGATCAATCTCGCGTCGGCTCCCTGGGTCTGCGTGATCGACGGCGACAGTGTGATCGAGCGCGACGCGATGTCGGCTCTCATGAGCGCCATCCTTCCTCAATCCTCCGAGACGATAGCCGCGGGAGGCACGGTCCGGATCGTCAACGGCTCCGCGGTATCGCAGGGCGCCGTCACCACCACCGGCCTGCCACGGACCTTCCTCGGCGCGGCCCAGGTGCTGGAGTACCTGCGCGCGTTCCTGTTCGGCCGGGTGGCGTGGGGCGAGCTGGATTCGCTGATGATCGTCTCGGGGGCCTTCGGGGTGTTCCGGAAGGACCTGCTGGTCGAGGTCGGTGGCTTCCGCCACGACACGATCGGCGAAGACATGGACCTGATCGTACGGATGCACCGCCACATGCGGAGCCGGCGGCGGCCGTACCGGGTGGAGTTCGTGCCCGACCCGGTGTGCTGGACCGAATGTCCCGAGACGGTGCAAGGACTCCGCCGCCAGCGGGAACGCTGGCAGCGCGGCCTGGGCGAGACCCTGGCCCACAGCCAGGAGATGCTGGCGAATCCGCGCTACGGTCGGATCGGACTGCTCGCCATGCCGTACTTCATGGTGTTCGAGTATCTGGCGCCGATCATGGAGGTGGCCGGCTTCGTGATTCTGCCGTTCGCCTGGGCGATCGGTCTGCTGGAGCAGGCGCCGTTCCTGCTCTTCCTCGCCTCTGCGGTGGGCTACGGGCTCTGCCTCTCGCTCATGACACTGATCCTGGAGGAGTGCTCGTTCCGCCGCTACCGCGCCCCGGGCCAGCTGCTGCGCCTGGCTGCCGTGGCGGTGCTGGAGAACTTCGGACTGCGGCAGCTGGAGAGTTGGTGGCGGCTGGTGGCACTCATCACCTGGCGCGGCCGTCCTCAGACCTGGCATACCACGCCCCGCCAGGGGTTTCAGACGGCGGTGGCCGGCCGCTAGCGCAGCTAGTGGAGCATTCCCCAATCCCAGAGGGCGAACCGGCCCGGCCCCGTGGTCGCGATCACCAGGCATATGGCGACGAACAGCATCTCGTAGTGCCACCCGTCGTTGTGCGCACCCCAGAAGCCGGTCTTCCAGACGAAAATCTTCTTTTGAATGGCGCCCAGCATGATGAGGATGAGGCCGAGCGCGGCGCAGCGGGGCAACACCCCTACGGCCACGCCCAACCCACCGGCCAGCTCGGCAATGCCGAGGAAACGGGTGAACCCCGGACTCTGTCCGATGCTCTTGCCGCGGGCGACCGGGTCCTTGGCATGACTCCACCCGCTGGTGGCGAACACCGCGCCGACCAGGAGCCGCATGAAGAGCAGAGCGAGATCCGCGAGCATGGCGATCAGGTCCTCCGGAATCGCGCCGACTCGAACTCCTTGGTGAGACTGTGGCGCGTGGTGCCGGGCAGCAGGAGCGCGCCGATGAAGGCGGTGCCCATGGCGATTGCCAGATAGAGCGCGGGCGCGAGCGTCATTCCGGTCCGAGCGACCAGCCACGCCGCGACCAGCGGCGTCGTCCCCCCCAGCAGCGCCATCCCGATGTTGTAGGCCACCGAGAGGACGGTGCAGCGCACCCGCCAGGGTGCCAGCTCCGCCATGGTCGCGGGCATGACACCACCCGGGATCGCGAGCAGCAACGCGAGGCCGACCCAGCCTATTGCCAGCCCACTGGTCTGCCCACCAGCCATGAGCGACATCAGGGGATAGGCCAGCAGGGCGAAGGCACCCAACCCGACCATGAGGACGGGGCGGCGGCCTACCCGGTCACTGGCCCAGCCCGCTGCCGGAAGCACGAACAGGTGCGCGGCCATCGCCAGGGTATTGATCTCGAGCGCCGTCCGGGCGGGCACGCCGACGTGCTGCTCCAGCCAGGTGACCGAGTACACGAAGACGGTGTAGAAGCCGACGCCGAGCCCGGCGACCAGCGAGACGAGGTGGAGCATCGTGCGCCAGTGGTGTCGGAACGCCTCGCCCAGAGGCGACTTGGCTGGCGCCTGATGCGGCACCTTCTCGATGTAGTGCCGCCGGATGGCAAGGCCGCCGAGCCCGACGGCAAGGCCGACCAGGAACGGAATCCGCCAGCCGTAGGCCATCACCGCCTCGGGCGGCAGTACCCTGTTCACCACCGCGCCGGCCATTGATCCCAGGAGCGTGCCCGCGGTGGCGCCGAGCGGTCCCCAGCTCCCCATCCATCCCCGCCGGCCGGGCTGCGAGCCCTCGACCAGGAACACGGCCGACGCCATGTACTCCCCGCCGACCGCGAGTCCCTGCATCAGCCGGAACAGCAGCAGCAGCACCGGGGCCGCGAGGCCGATCGTCTCGGTGCCGGGAAGGAGGCCGATGAAGAAAGACGGGAAGGCCATGGCGAGCACGGACCAGATGAGCGCCTGCTTCCGGCCGAAGCGGTCACCCACCCAGCCGAAGAGCGCCCCGCCCACCGGCCGCATGAGGAACCCTGCCGCGAAGGTCCCGTACGCCGCGAGGAGCGACGCGGTGGGATCGTGGGCGGGAAAGAAGTGCGCCCCGATTTCCCGGGCGAAGAACCCGAAGAGCGCGAAGTCGTACCACTCGAGCACGTTGCCGACGACGCCGGCGATGACCCCGCGGCGCACGGCCGTCGGAGTGCGGAATTCCTGGGTAACGACCCCGGGCGGAGTCATCGGAACCGGCGCAGCCATCAGGCCCCCGGAGGCAGGGAAGAATCAGGAGGGAAACAGGAACCGGCTACGATACGGCGCTCAGTCACCCACCGCCAGTAGTGGAAGTCTGACATCACCATCCTCTTCGCGTTTATCCGCGTTCTCTGCGTTATCTGCGGCCCTATGTGTTTTGGCCGCAGATGAACGCAGAGAACGCAGATGAAACCACAGCAGGGATGTTGAGTGGGCTGGCGAATGCGAGCTAGTGCCGCCGCACCGCCCGGCCGATGGCGATGGTGATGTTGTCGGTCCCCCCGCCGTCGAGCGCATCCTGCAGCAGCGTCTCGCAGGCCTGCTGAGCCGAGGTCATCGAACGCAGGACGTCGCGGATCCGGTCGTCGGAGACGTGCCGGGTGAGCCCGTCGCTGCACAGCAGCAGGACGTGGCCCCAGTTCATGTCGAAGCGGGTGACGGTGGGCTGGCTGTGCGAGCCGCCGATCGAGCTGGTGAGCGTGTGCTCCAGGCGGGTCCCGGCCACCTGGTCCGGCTTCATGATGCCGAGGTCCACCATCTCCTGGGCCATGGTCTGGTCCCGGGTGATCTGGGTCAGCTCGCCGTCGCGAAGCAGGTAGCAGCGGCTGTCGCCCACCTGGAGCAGGTAGGCGCGGGGCCACACGCCGAGGTAGAGCGTGAGCGTCGTCGCCATGCCGCGCTGATCGAGGCTTTCCTCGGCCAGCCGTCGCAGGTCCTCGTGACACTCCAGGGCGCCGTGTCTCAGCGCCTCGGAGAAGTCCTCCTCTTCGTCCGAGCGATAGTAGCAGCGCAGGCTGCGGGTCACGTACCGGGCGATGCCGGTGAGCGCCACCCGGCTCGCCGTCTCGCCCTTGGCCGCGCCCCCCACCCCATCGGCCACCATCACCATCGAGGCCAGGCGCTCGCTCTCGCTTCCGAGCACCGCATCTGCCTCGGGAATGCTGGACCCGCGCACGACCACCTGTCGCCGCAGGGAGCAGAGAACGTAGTGATCCTGGTTGTCCTTGCGGACCTTGCCGGGATGGGTCACCCCGAAGGCGTCGATCTCATCCTCGCGCGGCCGGCGGCCGGTGTCGGCCGGTGCGACGCCTGCCTTGGCGGTAGGCATGGACACTCCTGGTGGATGCGGTGCAGGTCTCCCTCAGTATCGACGCCTGATCCGCCCACGACAAGGACTCCCCACCGATTGCGCGCCAATGACTACCCACAAACAACCTCAACAACACATTCATCTGCGTTCTCTGCGTTCATCTGCGGCCCCAGAAAGAACGACCGCAGATGAACGCAGAGAACGCAGATGATGTCAGGAGTTGACTTGGTGTGTGAACGAGTGTCCCGCGTCTTGTATCGTCCGCCCGTCCGCCCGTCCGCCCGTCCGCCCGTCCGCCCGTCCGCCTCACTCCGCCGATAACGCGATCGCCGGATCCACCCGCGCCGCCCGCCGCGCCGGCACCCAGCATGCCACCGCCGCGACCGCGACCAGGACGAGGGGCACCGTGACGAACGTCAGGGTATCGGCCGCGGGGACGCCGTAGAGCTGCTGCTCGATCGCGCGGGCCCCGGCGTAGGCGCCGATCAGGCCGAGGCCGGTGCCGAGGGCCACGATGCGGAGCCCGCGTCCGAGCACCAGCCGCACCACCTCGCCCCGGGCGGCGCCGAGCGCCATCCGGATCCCGATCTCTCGGGTCCGCTGTGCCACGACGTACGACATCACCCCATACACCCCGATCAGCGCGAGAACCAGGGCCAGCAGCGCGAATCCGCCGGCCAGGCGGGCAGTGAAGCGACGCGGGGCGAGGTCGCGGTCGAGCAGCGACTCCATCGAGCGAATCTTCCAGATCGGCTGGTCGCGGTCCACTGCCCAGATGGCCTGACGCACCGGCTCGGCCAGCACGTCGGGATCACCCGTGGTGCGGACCGCCAGGCTGGTGAAGATCCCGGCGCTCTGCGCCTTGGCCAGATAGAGCTGCGGCTCGTCCTCTCGGCTCAGGGTGAGCTGCTTCACGTTGCCCACGACGCCGACCACGATGGCCTCGACGTCCGGCGGGCCCACGACGGTGATCCGTTTCCCCAGCGGCGATTCCCCCGGCCACGCCCGCCGCGCCAGCTCCCGGCTCACGATCACGACGGCCGGCGCGCCCAGCCGGTCGGCCGGCGTGAACTCCCGGCCCATGACCACCGGCATCTCCATCGTCTTGAAGAACCCGTCGCTCACCGCGTTCACCTGCGCCGTGGGCAACAGACTGTCGGGCGTGTCCCGGCCTTCGATCCGGTAGCTGCTCGCCCCCCAGTTGCCGCTCAGCGGAATCGCCTCGACCAGGGCGGCCGACTTGACTCCCGGAATCGCGCGCAGCCGCTCCAGCGCCTGCGCGCCGAACTGGGACACCAGGGTGTCGTTGCCGTACTTGGTCACCGGCAGGCGAAGCTCAGCGGTGAGCAGGTGGTCGGTCGCGAAGCCGACCGGGACCTGTTGCAGCCGGGCGAAGCTTCGAACCAGCAGGCCGGCGCCGACGAGCAGCACGATGCAGAGGGCGAGCTGCACGCCCACGAACAGCTGACGCACGCGGTTGCCGCCGCCCTGGTCGGCCCCGCGCCCCTGCAGCGCGTCCGCCAGCTCCCCGCGCGTCCCGTAGCGCGCCGGCACCGCGCCGAACACGAGCCCGGCGCCCACCGTGATGGCGAGGGAGAAGAGGAGCACGGTCCGGTCGAGCCCGACGTCCCCGAATGCCGGCAGGCCGTCCGGCAGCGACGCGACCAGCGCCGCGATCCCCCAGTGGGCAAGCAGCAGGCCGAGCGTCCCGCCGATCGCCGCGAGCACGACGCTCTCGGTGAGAAGCTGACGGACCAGGCGGGCGCGACCCGCGCCGAGCGCCGCGCGCAGCGACATCTCCCGCCGGCGCGCCGTGGCGCGGGCGAGCTGGAGGTTGGCGATGTTGGCGCACGCGATACAGAGGATGAGCGCCACGAACCCGAGCAGGATGAGCAGGGCCGGCCGGATCTGGCCCACCAGGAAGTCGCGCAGTGGCTGCTGGTGGACCCCGAGTCCCGCGTCGTTCGCGGGGTACTCGGCGGCGAGCTCCCGGGCGATCCGGTCCAGGTCGGCGGAGGCCTCGACTTCGGTCACGCTCGCGCGCTTCCGTCCCACACCGCCGAACGCCGCATTCTCCCGGGTGGTCCAGTTGGGGTTCGGGCCCGAGGTCACCGGCAGCCAGATCTCGGTGGTGCCGAACGGGTCGTGGAAGTCGGCGGCGGTCACGCCGATGACCTGGTGCGGCAACCCGTTCAGGACCAGCGTGCGGCCCAGCACCCCGGAGTCGGCGCCGTAGCGGGTGGCCCAGGTCGCATGGGAGAGCACGGCCACGTGCGCGCTGGTGCCGGGCGTGGTCTCCTCGTCACTGAAGAGCCGGCCCAGCTCGGCGCGGGCACCGAGCAGGCGGAGCAGGTTGGCGCTGACGAAGGCGCCGGACAGACGGTCCGGCCGGTCACCGCCGGTGAGGTTGACGCTCTGGTTCCGGATGACGCCGATGTCCTCGAAGGTGCGATTGCGGGCGCGGTACTCCAGCAGGTCCGGGTAGGAGAGCAGCATCCGCGGTGCGTCGGCCATCGTGCCCCAGATGGCGGTGATCCGCTCGGCGTGCGGGTAGGGCAGGGGCCGGAGCAGCACCGCGCTCACCGCGCTGAAGATCGCGGTGTTGGCGCCGATCGCGAGCACCAGCGTGAGCACGGCCACGGCCGTAAAGGCGGGAGCCCGGCGGAGATGTCGCAACGCGAGCCGCACGTCCTGACTCAATTCGGCGAGGTACTCGGCCCGGCGCACGCTGCGCTCGTGCTCCTGGCCGAGCTCGCGGCACCGCTCACCCACCCGAGCCAGGTCGCCGAAGCGGCGGAGCGCCTCGGCCCGCGCCTCCGGCTCGCTCTGTCCCCGCGCGACCAGGTCACGGGTTACCATCGCGAGGTGGAAGTCGAGCTCCTCGTCGACCTGGTCGGCCACGCTCCGGCGCCAGAACATCGGTCAGCCCGGGAGCAGGATGGGGGACACCGCCTCGACGAACTCGGCAAACTTCTGGGTTTCGGCTGCGAGCTGCCTGCGGCCCTTCGGCGTGAGCTTGTAGAACCGGGCCTTCCGTCCCAGCTCCGAGACGCCCCACTCCGCCTCGATCCACCGCTCCCGCTCCATGCGATAGAGGGCAGGGTAGAGCGAGCCCTCTTCCACCTGAATCGCGGTGCCGCTGGTCTCGCTCAGCCAACGGCTGATGGCGTAGCCGTGCCGCGGGCCCCAGCTCAGGGTCTTGAGGATGAGGGCGTCGAGGGTGCCGTGGAGGCGGTCTTTGGTCTGGGCGGCGGCGGCCATGGCTCACACCTAGGTGTCTATGTCTGGGGCAAAGGTCGGCCGGAGACACCTAGATGTCAAGGTATGGCGGTGCTCACCGTGGATCGATTTCAACCACCTTCCGAGGGACGTGTGCGAGCTATCGCCCACGTCAGAAGATCGTGACATTCGATGTCCCGAACTGCGACGTTTTCTCCTTGCGAGACGCGAGGCCGCACCGAATATTGGCCGCCCACCTGAGCCGCTGGAGGCGGTCAAATGGCAGTGAATCCGATTCCCGCAGGACACGGCACCGTCACGCCCAGTATCATCGTCAAGGGCGCCGCGAAGGCCATCGACTGGTACAAGACGGCGTTGGGCGCCGAGGAGGTGTCGCGCTTCGAGGGGCCCGACGGGCGCATCATGCACGCCGAGATCAAGATCGGCGACTCGCACATCATGATGGGCGACGAAATGCCGGACTACAATGTCCGCGGCCCCGCGACGCTGGGCGGCACGCCAGTGTCGTTCTTCATCTACACGGCCAACGTGGACGCGGCCTGGAAGCGGGCGGTCGACGCCGGCGCCAAGGTCGGTCAGCCGCTGGCAGACCAGTTCTGGGGCGACCGCGCCGGCTCGATCACGGACCCGTTCGGGCACCAGTGGTGGCTGGCGCAGCATATCAAGGACCTGTCCAAGGACGAGCTCCGGAAGGCGGCCGAGGCGGCCTTTTCGCAGCCGGCCTAACACCACCGCAGCACCAGACTGCCGCAGACAACGGTGCCCGCCACCCGATCAGGGGGGCGGGCACTTTCTCGCTGTAGCGGTTTCCCCGATCCGGCGGCAGATTCCCGACGGGACCAGCCGGCCTGGTCATGCCCCTCCTCGAGCAGCTCACCACAGCCGTCGGCGATCGCTACCGGGTCGAGCGCGAGCTCGGCCACGGCGGCATGGCCGTCGTCTTCCTGGCCGAAGACCTCAAGCATCACCGGCTGGTCGCGCTCAAGGTCCTCAAGCCGGAGCTCTCCGCCGCGCTCGGCAGCGAGCGGTTCCTCCGCGAGATCGAGATCGCCGCCGCGCTGCAGCACCCCCATATCCTGCCCCTTTACGACTCCGGTCAGGCTTCGGGTCTGATCTGGTACGTCATGCCCTACGTCGAAGGCGAGTCGCTCCGCGACCGACTCCGACGTGAGGGGCAGCTTCCGCTGGACGCCGCGCTCCGGATCGCCCAGGAAGTGGGCAACGCCCTGCAGTACGCCAACGACCACGGCGTAGTCCATCGGGACGTGAAGCCAGAAAACATCATGCTCTCTGCGGGGCAGGCGGTGGTTACCGACTTCGGCATCGCCCGCGCGATCCAGGCGGCCGGTACGGAGTCGCTCACCATGAGCGGCATCGTGGTCGGCACGCCGCAGTACATGAGCCCCGAGCAGGCCTCCGGCGGCACGGTGGACGGTCGCAGCGATCAGTACAGCCTGGCGTGCACCCTCTACGAGATGCTGATCGCCGAGCCGCCCTTCACCGGCCCCTCGGTCCAGGCGGTGATCGCCCGGCACTCGGTCGAGCCGGTCCCGAGCCTCCGGGTGGTTCGCCAGACGGTGCCGCCCGAGGTGGAGGCGGCAATCGTGCGTGCGATGGCGAAGGCGCCGGCCGACCGGTTCTCCTCGATCCGGCAATTCCTCGATGCGCTCGCGCCGTCCCCAGTCTCGTCGGCCACGACCGTGCCCGCGGCGGCCACGGTGCGCCCGACGCAATTGCGGCGAATGGCGGCTGTGCTCGTCGGCGCCCTGCTGCTGGCCGGCGCAGGCTGGTGGTTCCTGGCGGATCGCGGAGCTGCACCCGAGGCTTCCAAGGCCACGCTCGTAACGTCGATCGCCGTCCTCCCCTTCCGAGAGCTGGAGGCGAGCCCGGACAGCTCCTACCTCGGCGACGGGATGACCGAAGGCCTCATCGCCGACCTCTCCCAGATCGGCTCGCTCAAGATCATCTCCCGCTCCTCGGGCGCGATGGCTCAGGGTGCCGCACTCCCGCTGGCCGGGCGTGCCGGCGAGCTCGGCGTGCAGGCTCTGGTGGTAGGCTCGATCGGGCGGACCGGCGACAGCGTGCGGATCGGCGTACGTCTGATTCGCGCGGCTGACAGCACGCCGCTGTTGGACCGGCGCTGGGCCGGCCGACTCGGCGAGCTCCCCAACCTGCAGCGCGAGATCACCGTGGCGATCACCGGGGCGATCGGCGCGAAGCTGGGAAGCGAGCGTGGCCGGCTCGAGGTCCGGAGGGGAGAGGTGGACCAGCGGGCGTACGACGCCTACCTGCGGGGACGGTTCGAGCTCGAGCGCGGCGAACTGGAGCAGGCCAAGGCGAGCTTCGAGCAGGCAGGGCGACTCGCGCCGCAGTGGGCGCCGCCGCTCGTCGGTCTGGCGAATTACTACACCACGCTTCCGTTCGCGACCGACGTGGCTCCCGCGGAGGTGCTGCCACGGGCCCGAGCTGCACTGGCGGAAGCGTTGGAGCGGGACGAGACGCTGGCCGAGGCGCACGCGGCGAACGCATACATCCGGGCCTACTACGACTGGGACTGGCGCGGAGCGGAGCGCGAGTTCCGTCGTGCCATCGAGCTCCGGCCCAGCTATGCCGACGCCTACTTCTCCTACAGCCGGTTCCTGGCCTCGCGGCGGCGGCTGGACGAGGCCATCGCCCAACTCGGCCGGGCCATCGAGCTGGACCCGCTCGCCCTCTCCGTCCAGGCGAACCTGGCGCTGTTGTACTACTTCGCCGGACGGTACGACGAGGCGGAGACGCGCCTTCGTGCGGTGCTCCGGCGCGACTCCACCGACGTGACGGCGATCTGGGGACTGGCGCTGGTGGCCGAGCAGGAGGGGCGGCCGCGCGAGGCCATCGCGCTGCTGCAGCCGATCAGCGGCGCAAGCAACAATCGCAAGGCCTCGCTGGGCCACGCCTACGCCGTCGCGGGCCGGGCCGCCGACGCCCGGAAGGTGCTCGCCGAGCTGCAGGCTGCCTCGGCAAAGAGCTACGTGCCGGCCTACTGGTTCGCCCTGGTGTACACTGGTCTGGGTCGGCGGGATGAAGCGCTCCGCGCGCTGGAACGCGCGTACGAGGAGCGCTCCACCGTACTCGCCTACCTCCTCATCGACCCTCGGCTCGAGCCGCTGCGCCAGGACGCCCGCTTTCTTGCCCTGGCGCGCCGACTGAGCGGGGAGGACGCCGCGCTACCGTGACGCCGGTGTCACGGCACATCCACCCGCAGGATCTCTCCCGGCTGCGGCGGCCCGTATCCCTTGTTCGAGATGTACAGCCGGCCGTCCGGCCCGAAGCGCATCGCCGTCGGGAAGAAGAGGCCCTTCACGATCACGCTGCGGGTGCCGTCCTTGTTGAACCGGAGCACCCGGCCGGTGCCCGGCACGGGGAACCCGCCGCCCTCGGTCGTCTCCAGCACGTACATCCGGCCATGGTCATCGAAGTCGAGCCCCAGCACCGTGGTGAGATTCCGCTTGACGATGCCGACGGAGCCGCTCTGCCGATCGATCCGGAAGACCCGCTCGGCGCCGGTCGTGATCGGGAAGGTGCCCAGGTTGCCCACGAAGAGCGCCCCGTCGTGCAGCGCCAGCGTCGTCGGCACCACATGCCCCTGGCTGGCGGAAAGGTCGGTGATCCGGAAGATCTTCCCGGTCTCGGGCTGGATCCGCACGATATCGCCGTGGTTGGGCTCGACCGCGAAGACCTGGTCGGTGCCGGCTACCAGCGAATACCAGGTCCCGTCCGGCTCCAAGTCGCCGGGCGACGGGTGCGCCACGGGATGGCTCGCCTGGAAGGCGCTCAGATCGGCGACAATGTGCTAGCTGCCATCCGTGGCGACCTTCACGTACCCCTCCTTTGCCCGTCCCTCCGTTGTCACGACGAGGCTCGACGCCGCATCCCCAGCACGATCATCGCTGAAGCCGTCATGCATCCGGCCAGAAACACCAGT
>Ga0310810_10006266_pt1 | contig 13427 bp, 10 predicted proteins | sample NCmetagenome_FD_207641 | JGI IMG/M metagenome (GOLD analysis project Ga0310810, IMG submission 207641) | Soil microbial communities from experimental microcosm in Duke University, North Carolina, United States - NC | ecosystem: Engineered > Artificial ecosystem > Soil microcosm > Unclassified ... | reverse complement strand
GATCCGGACGCGGAAGCGGCGGAGCTCAGCATGCCGCAGCAGCAGCTCGTCGAGATCGCGCGCGCGCTCGGCGCCGACGCGCGCGTGCTCATCCTCGACGAGCCGACCGCGTCGCTGTCGAAGGAGGACACGGACAACCTGTTCCGCGTCGTCCGCGAGCTGCGCGGCCAGGGAGTCGGGATGATCTACATCTCGCACCGGCTCGAGGAGCTGCCGCTGATCGCCGACCGCGTGACCGTGCTGCGCGACGGGACGACGATCGCCACGCGCGCGATGGCCGAGGTCGACCGCGAGCAGCTCATCCAGCTCATGGTGGGGCGCGAGCTGTCGGCGGTCTTTCCGAAGCGTACCGTGCCCCTCGGGGACACGGTGCTCGAGCTCCGGCACGTCGGCTGCTCGGCGTCCGGGGTCCGCGACGTGAGCCTCGCCGTGCACGCCGGCGAGATCGTCGGCCTGTCCGGGCTCGTCGGCGCGGGACGGTCGGAGCTCGCGCGCATCATCTTCGGCCTCACGCCTGCCGATTCGGGCGAGATCCTCGTGCGCGGGCGCACCGTGCGGATCGCCTCGCCGCGCGAGGCGATCGCGCAGGGGATCGCCTACGTCCCCGAGGACCGGCGGCGCCACGGCGTGGTGCTCGAGATGCCGGTGAGCGAGAACGTGACGCTCGCCGCGCTCGGGACGATCTCGCGGTTCGGCGCGCTCGACTTCCGGCGCGAGCGCGAGCTCGCATCCGAATACGCGACGCGCCTCGGGGTGAAGACGGCGTCGATCCGTTCGCTCGTCGCCACGCTCTCCGGCGGGAATCAGCAGAAGGTGGCGCTCGGCCGCTGGCTGTTGACGAAGCCGACGCTGCTCATCCTCGACGAGCCGACCCAGGGGATCGACGTCGGCGCCAAGTCGGAGATCCACTCGCTCATGGGGCAGCTCGCCGAGGAAGGAGTGGCGATTCTCATGATCTCGTCGGAGCTGCCCGAGATCCTCGGCATGAGCGATCGCATCGCGGTGATGCAGGGCGGCACGATCGTCGGCGTGCTCGACCGGGCCGAGGCGACGCCGGAGCGCGTGCTGGCGCGCGCACTCGGCGAGCGCAGGAGCGAGTTCGCCGCGCTCGCCGCGACGGGAGCGGCTCCGCGATGACCGCCGCGCGCCGTGGTTGGCTCGCGCGGCACGGGCGCGAGCTGCCGCCCGCCGCCGCGCTGGCGGCGGTGCTCGCCGGCGTGCTGCTCGTCGCGCCGTCGTTCTTCGGCGCAGAGAACCTGCGCGACCTCGCGATCAACAACGCGCCGGTGCTGCTCGTGGCGCTCGGGATGACGCTCGTCATCCTCACGGGGGAGATCGACATCTCCGTCGGCTCGATGTTCGCCGTGTGCAGCGTGGCGGCGGGGCTGCTCGCGAAGGCGGGGCTGCCGATCGCGCTCGTGCCGATCGCCGTCGCGGTCGTGGGTCTCGCGCTCGGCACGGTGAACGGCGTGCTCGTCGGAACGCTCGGCCTGCCGTCGATCATCGTGACGCTCGCCATGCTCGTCGCGTGGCGCGACGCGCTGCGCTGGGCGACGCAGGGCGCGTGGGTGCAGGACCTGCCCGCCGACTTCCAGTGGTTCGGCATCGGACCCGCGGCGGCGCAGGTGATCATCGTCGGCGTGCCGCTGCTCGTGCTGGCCGCGACCGGCTGGGCGCTCCGCAATCTGCAGATCGGGCGGCGGCTGTACGCCGTGGGCTCCGACGACGAGGCGGCGCGGCTCGCCGGCATCGAACCGCGGCGCGTCGTGTTCGGCGCGTTCGCCGCGACGGGGGCGCTCGTCGGCCTCGCGGCGTCGCTCAACGCGGTGCGCTTCGCCGCCGTGCCGAGTAACGCAGGGCTCGGACTCGAGCTCCAGGCGGTGGCGGCGGTGGTCGTCGGCGGTGCGGCGATCACGGGCGGGCGCGGCACCGTGACCGGTACGCTGATCGGCGTCCTGCTGCTCGGTACGATCGGCACGGCGATGACGTATGTCGGCATCAGTCCGTACTGGGCGAAGGCGATCCAGGGGCTCATCATCCTCGCCGCGCTCGTGGCCGACGCCGCGCTGGCGCGCATCGAACGACATGGCGGCCTCCTCGGTCGTGGCGCCGTCGCCGCCCGCTGACGCGGCGCCGGCGCGCGCGCCGATCGCCGAGCGTCTGTTTCCCAACAACGAGTGGGTGCTGCTCGTCGTCATCGTCGTCGAGTGCGTCGTGTTCGGGATGGCGGGCCACAACTTCGCGACGGCAGGCAACGCGTTCGAGATCGCGCGGCTGGGCGTCGAGATCGGCCTCCTCGCGATCGCCATGACGCCCATCATCGTGACGGGCGGGATCGATCTCTCCGTCGGCTCCATGATGGGGCTCGCCGCGGTGGTGCTCGGCGCGCTGTGGCACGACGCGGGGCTCTCGCTCCCCGTCGCCATCGCGGTCACGCTCCTGCTCGGCATCGCCGGCGGTGCGCTGAACGCGGTGCTGATCACGCGGCTCGGCTTCCCCCCGCTGATCGTCACGCTCGGCACGCTCTCGCTCTTCCGCGGGATCGCCGAAGGCACGACGGGGGGGATCCAGCACTATTCGGGATTCCCCGCGTCGTTCCTCGCGCTCGGCCAGGGGTACGTGTGGGGGCGCGTGCCGACGCAGCTGTTCGTCTTCGCGGCGGCGGCGGCGATCGGCGCCTGGGTGCTGCATCGCACGAGCGCCGGACGCGCGCTGTACGCGATCGGCCACTCGCCCGAGGGGGCACGGTACGCCGGCATTCCGGTCGGGCGACGTCTGGCGGCGGCGTACGTCGTGTCCGGATTCGCCGCCAGCCTTGCGGCGGTGATCTACGTGGCGCATCTCGGACAGGCGAAGTCGGACGCCGGCACCGGGTACGAGCTCATGGCGATCACCGCCGTGGTGCTCGGCGGCGCGTCGATCTTCGGCGGGAGTGGCACGATCCTCGGCACCGTGCTGGGGCTGTTCAGCATCGTGCTGCTCCAGAATGGCCTGCGGCTCGCGGGGCAGCCGGCGGAGTTGTCGGGCATCCTCACCGGCGTGCTGCTCGTCGCCACGATCGTCGTCGACCTCCTCTCGCGCCGCGCGAAGGCGCGCCCTTCACCCTCCATCCTCGCAACGGAGCAGGACGACGTGCGCAACTCCCAGGTAGGCATCCTGAGCGCGGTGATCCTCGCGGGTGCGCTGATCGTCGCGGCGAGCAACTGGATGCTCGTTCGCTCGCTGCGCGACGAGCTGCGGGGCGCGGGTTCCACGGGGACGTCGACCATGGCGCCGAGCACGCCGGCGGCTTCGCACCCGGTGGTCGCGATGATGCCGAAGGCCAAGGGCGATCCCTACTTCATCAGCGCGAAGCTCGGCGCGGATTCGGCGGCGAAGGCGCTCGGCGTCGAGCTGCTCTGGGACGGCCCGACCGACCTCGACCCGGCGAAGCAGAACGAGGTCGTCGAAGCGTGGATCACGCGCGGCGTCGACGCGATCGCCGTGAGCGTCGAGAATCGCGAGGCGATCTCCACCGTGCTGCGGAAGGCGCGCGAGAAGGGGATCAAGGTGGTGACCTGGGACGCCGACGCCGAGAAGGACGCGCGCGACTTCTTCGTCAACCAGGCGACGCCGCAAGGGATCGGATACACGCTCACCGACGAAGCGGCGCGCATCATGGGCGGCAGCGGCGAGCTGGCGATCATCACGGCGAGCCTGAGCGCCGCGAATCAGAACGAGTGGATCAAGTACATTCGCGAGCGGCTCGCGGCGAAGTACCCGAAGATCACGCTCGTGGCCATCCAGCCGAGCGAGGGAGACCGCGACCGCGCCTTCGCCGAGACGCAGACCGTGCTCAAGGTGCACCCGAACGTGAAGGTCGTGATGGCGATCGCCGCGCCGGCGGTCCCGGGCGCTGCCGAGGCGGTGAAGCAGTCGGGGCGGACGGACGTGAAGGTGACGGGGCTCTCGCTGCCGAACATGTGCCGGCCGTACATCGAGTCGGGGGTGATCGAGAGCATCGTGCTCTGGAACACGAAGGACCTCGGTGCGCTCACGGTGCGCACGGCGCAGGCGCTGGCGACCGGAGAGCTGAAGCGAGGCGCGACGTCGCTGGACGCCGGCGGCCTCGGCACCTTCCAGGTCGTCGGCGACGAGGTGCGGCTCGGCGCGCCCTTCGTGTTCAACAAGTCGAACATCGACCGGTTCGACTTCTGACGGTGTCCGCCGCGCTGTTCGTTCCGTGCTACGTCGATCAGCTCTATCCGCGCGTCGCGATCGCGGCGCTGACGGTACTCGAGCGGCTCGGCATCCGGGTCGACGTCCCCGAGGGCGCGGCCTGCTGCGGCCAGCCGGCGGCGAACGCCGGGTTCGCGCGCGAGAGCCACTCGACGCTCGAACGGTTCGTCGACGTCTACGCCGGCTACGAGCGGATCATCGTGCTCTCGGGGAGCTGCGCGCTGCACGTGCGCCTCCACGCGCCCGAGGTGCTCGCGCACGGAGGGCGAACGGATCGCGCGGGAGCGGACGTCGCCGAGCGGACGACGGAGTTCTGCGCGTTCCTGCACGACGAGGTCGGCGTCGCGCGCGTGGCGGGGCTCGGCGCGTCGTACGACGCGCGCGTCGCGGTGCACATCGGCTGCCATGCGCTCCGCGGCCTCGGCCTCGCGCGCCCGAGCGAGCTGCAGATCCGGCCGTTCGACAAGGTGCGTACGCTGCTCGGCGCGGTGCGCGGTCTGGAGGTGGTGGAGCTCGCGCGCCCCGACGAGTGCTGCGGCTTCGGCGGCACGTTCTCGGTGGGCGAGCCCGCGGTGTCGGCGCGGATGGGACGCGACCGGCTGCACGACTTCACGACGTCCGGCGCGCGGGCCGTGGTGTCGACCGACGTCTCGTGCATGATGCACCTCGACGGGCTCGCGCGACGCGAGCACGCCCGCCTCCCGATGGCGCACGTGGCCGAGGTCCTGGCGGGGACCGCGGTGGCGCCGTGACGCGGCCCGCCTTCGAGCTGCCGGTCGTCGGCGCCACCCCGGTCGACCACGCGGCGAACGCGGCGGCGTTCACCGCGGACGCGGCGCGCACCACCTGGCACGACGAGTCGCTCTGGTTCGTCCGCGAGAAGCGCGACCGGGCCGCCGCGTCGGTGCCGGAGTGGGAAGCGCTCCGCGCCCGCGCCTCGGCGATCAAGGAGCACGCGCTCACCCATCTCGACGAGTATCTCGTGCGGTTCGAGGAGAACGCGGTGCGCAACGGGATGCAGGTCCACTGGGCGCGCGACGCCGAGGAGCACAATCGCATCGTGCACGGCATCCTCGCGGACGCGGGTGCGCGGCGGCTCGTGAAGAGCAAGTCGATGCTCACCGAGGAGTGCGGGCTCAACCCGTACCTCGAGGCGCGCGGGATCGAGGTGATCGACACCGACCTCGGCGAGCGGATCGTCCAGCTCCGCGGCGAAGGGCCGAGCCACATCGTGATGCCGGCGATCCACCTGAAGAAGGAAGAAGTCGGCGACACCTTCCACGACGCCCTCGGCACCCCCGCCGGCCTCGACGATCCGACCGCGCTCGCGGCGGTGGCGCGCGAGCATCTGCGCGCCCGCTTCCTCGCCGCGGATGCGACGCTCACCGGAATGAACTTCGCCATCGCCGAGACGGGGGGATTCGTCGTCTGCACGAACGAGGGGAACGCGGACCTCGGCATGGCGCTCGCGCCGGTGCACGTCGCGTCGGTGGGGATCGAGAAGGTGATCCCGCGCGTCGAGGACCTCGGCGTGTTCCTGCGGCTGCTCGCGCGGAGCGCGACGGGCCAGGCGGTGACGGTGTACAGCTCGCACGTGCACGGTCCGCGCGCGGGCCAGGCGCTGCACGTCGTGCTGGTGGACAACGGCCGCACGCGCCAGCTCGCGCGCGAGGAGTTCTGGCGCTCGCTCAAGTGCATCCGCTGCGGCGCGTGCATGAACACCTGCCCGATCTATCGCCGCTCGGGAGGGCACAGCTACGGCTCGACGGTGCCGGGGCCGATCGGCTCGATCCTCACCCCCGGCATCGATCTCCAGCGGTTCGCGTCGCTGCCCTTCGCCTCGACGCTGTGCGGCTCGTGCACGGCGGTGTGCCCGGTGAAGATCGACATCGACGCGCAGCTCTTCCGCTGGCGGCAGCGCGTCGTGGACGCGGGCTACGTGCCTCGCTCCAAGGCGCTCGCGATGGAGACGTCGGTGCGGGTGCTCGACCGGCCGCGGCTGTTCCGCGCGCTCGGCGCGGTCGCGCGCCTGGGGTTGCGCCTGTTGCCGGCGCGCGTCGAGCGCCTGCTCGCGGGACCGTGGGGAGACGCGCGCGAGCTTCCCGCGCCGCCGAGCACGAGCTTCCGCGCGTGGTACCGGCGCAATCGCCGCGGAGGGAGACGATGAGCACGGACGCGCCGGCGCGGCACGACGCGAGCGGAGCGGGGCCGAGCGCGCGCGACGAGATACTCGCCGCGGTGCGCGCCGCGCTGCCGCCCGGCGTGGAGCGGCCGCCCGCGGTCGAGACGCTGGCGAGCGTCCTGACCGCGGGCTCGCTCGCGGAGACGTTCATCGCCGCGGCGACCGCCGCCGGTGCGGAGGTGACGAGCTGCGACCGCGCGGCCGCCCGCGTCGCGCTGTCTTCGCTGACCGCCGGCGCGCGCTCGGCCTTCACCTTCGCCAGCGCGCCGAGTGCGGCGCCCGGTACGAGCGATCCGCACGAGCTGGCGGACCTCGATCTCGTCGTGTGCGAACCGGCGCTCGGCGTGGCCGAGAATGGCGCCGTCTGGCTCGCGACCTCGGACTCGATGGCGCGCGCCGCGCTCCTGCTCGCGCAGCGCGTCGTGGTCGTCGTCGCCGAGCGGGATCTCGTGCGCGATCTGCACGAGGCGTACGCGCGGATCGACGTCCGCGCGCACCCGTTCGGCGCGTTCGTCGCCGGTCCGTCGAAGACGGCGGACATCGAGCAGGCGCTCGTGATCGGTGCGCACGGGCCGAAGGCGTTCACCATCCTGCTCGTGCACGACCACCAAACCGGAGAGCCGTCGTGAACCTCGCGACGATCGGCCTGGTCCGGCGATGAGGCGCCGGGACTTCCTGCGTTCGACGAGCGTTTCGCTCGCCGCCGGGACATTCGGCTCGCGGCGGATGGCCGGCGAGCGGCCGGCCGTGGATGCCGAGCACGCGGCGCAGCGCGTGTCACCACACGGCACGGCGCCGATCGATCGCCGCGCCCGCGTCGCGCGGCATTCGCCCGTGGTCCGCACCTTCGAGTCGTTCTCCGCACTCAGCGTCGGCAATGGCGGCTTCGCCTTCACGGCCGACGCCACGGGGCTCCAGACGTTCCCCGAGCAGTACGCCGAGCTGCCGCTCTGCACGCAGGCGGAATGGGGGTGGCACTCGTACGCCAATCCGCGGCACGTCCGCATCGAGGACGCCCTGATGCCGTACGACGCGCACGGCCGGACGGTGCCGTACGCGAGCGACGACCGGAGCGACGCCGGCACGTGGCTGCGCGAGAACCCGCATCGGCTCTCGCTCGCGCGCATCGGCTTCGTGCTTCGCCGCGCGGACGGCTCGGCCGCATCGCATGCCGATCTCCGGAACGTCGAGCAGCGGCTCGATCTCTGGACGGGAACGCTCGACAGCCGGTTCTCGCTCGACGGGCGCGCGCTGCGGGTGCGCACGTGGGCGCATCCCGAGCGCGATCTCGTCGCCGTGCGGGTCGAGAGCGACGCACTCGATGCAACGTGGCTCGCCATCCGGGTCGCGTTCCCGTATGGGGGCGCGATCCACACCGGCGATCCCGCCGACTGGCAGCATCCCGATCTCCATCGCACCGACGTCGCCGAGCGGAGCCGCGAGTCCGTGCGGTGGATGCGAATGCTCGATGCCACCCGCTACTCGGCCCGTGCCCGTTGGAGCGCCGGCGGCACGCTCTCACGGACGGGGGCGCACGAGTTCCGGGTCGAGCCCGCCTCCGGCAGCTCGCGATTCGAGTGCGTGGTCGAGTTCTCGCCGGCGCCGTGGGCGAGCGCGCCGCCGACCGTGACCGCGACCGAGGGTGCGTGCGCGCGCCACTGGGCGCACTTCTGGACGGACGGCGGCACGCTCGACCTCGACGGCAGCGCCGATCCGAGATCGCGCGAGCTCGAGCGGCGCGTCGTGCTCTCCGAGTATCTCACGGCGATCCAGTGCGCGGGAACGATGCCGCCGCAGGAGACGGGCGAGACGTTCAACAGCTGGTTCGGCAAGGCGCACCTCGAGATGCACTGGTGGCACGCCGCGCACTTCGCGCTGTGGGATCGCGCGCCGATGCTCGAGCGCAGCCTCCCCTGGTACGAGCGCATCATGCCCGAAGCGCGCGCGAACGCGGCGCGGCAGGGCTATCGCGGGGTACGCTGGCCGAAGATGGTCGGGCCCGAGGGGCACGACAGCCCGTCGGGGATCGGCGTGTTCCTCGTCTGGCAGCAGCCGCACCCGATCCATCTCGCCGAACTGATCTTTCTCGCCACGGCCGAACGGCGCGTGCTCGAGCGCTACCGGCGGATCGTGTTCGAGACGGCGGAGTTCATGGCGTCGTATCCCTTCTGGGACGAAGCGACGAAGCGGTACGTGCTCGGTCCGCCGCTCATCCCGGCGCAGGAAAGCCATCCGCCGAGAACGACGTTCAACCCGACGTTCGAGCTCGCGTACTGGGCGTACGGCCTGGAGACGGCGCAGGCGTGGCGCCAGCGGCTCGGCCTCGCGCGCGAGCCGCGGTGGGACCGCGTGCTGCGTTCGTTGTCGATGCTTCCGATGCGCGACGGGCTCTACGTCAACGCCGAGTCGGCGCCGACGACCTTCACCGACCCGGATCAGCGGCGCGACCATCCGACGCTCCTCGGCGCGTACGGCTTCGTCGGCTCGCCACGCGTCGATCGCGACGCGATGCGCCGCACGCTCGCACGCGTGATGAAGGGCTGGCAGTGGGCGGAGACGTGGGGGTGGGATTATCCGCTCGTCGCGATGACGGCCGCTCGGCTCGTGCAGCCCGACGTCGCGGTGGACGCCCTGCTGATGGACACGCCGAAGAACCGCTATCATCCGAACGGCCACAACTACCAGCGTCCCGGCCTCACGATCTATCTGCCCGGCAACGGCGGCCTGCTCAGCGCCGTGGCGGCGATGGCGGTCGGCTGGGACGAGAGCCGCACTCGCCACGCGCCCGGATTTCCCGCCGACGGCTGGACCGTGCGCTGGGAGCGGCTGCGCGGACTTCCCTGAACGAGGATGCTCGAATGACCGACGAGATCGGACGACGCGAGTTCATCAAGCGCGGTGCGCTGGCCGGCGTGGTGGCGACGGCCGGCCTGCCGGGCGTTGCTCCGTTGCACGACGAATCGCTCGCCGAGCCGGCGAAGACGTCGGCCGTCGCGAGCCGCACGAGCGACTCGGCCCGTCCCGATGCGCTCGCCGGCCGGCATCTCGACAGCAGAGAGTTCTGCCTCTCGGAGTACGACGCCCTGCGTCCCGCGCTCTCCTTCTCCGCCACCACTCCGGACGCCGCGCACGAGTGGCGCGAGCGCGCCCGGCGCCGACTCGTCGAACGGCTCGGCGGCTTCCCCGGCACGCGCTCGCCGCTGAACGTCGAGGTGCTCGAGACGCGCGACTTCGGCGCGTACACGCGCGAGAAGATCGTCTTCGACACGCGACCGAATCTCAGCACCATCGGCTACTTCCTCCTCCCGAAGTCCGGCGCGCGCCGGTTGGCGGCCGTCGTGTGCGTGTCCGGCCACGGACGCGGCCTGCCCGACATCCTCGGCCTCGACGACGAGGGGAATCCGCGGACGCAGCGCAACGTCGGCTACTCGAAGGAGTACGCGCTCCAATGCGTCGAGCACGGCTACGCGACACTCGCCGTCGAGCAGCTCGCGTTCGGCACACGCCGCGACGAAGCGGCGCGCCGCGCCGGCCCTGCGGTGGAGTCGTGCCGGCCGGCCGCGTGCGCCGCGCTCCTCTTCGGCCAGACGATGGCCGGTTGGCGCGTCTGGGACGCGATGCGGGCGATCGACTATCTCGCCACGCGCCCCGAGGTGGACCCGGCGCGCGTCGCCACGCTCGGCGCGTCGGGGGGCGGCACGACCTCGCTCCTGACGGCCGCCGTCGACGAGCGCGTCAAGGTCGCCGTGGTCAGCGCATACTTCAACACCTTCCGGGACAGCATCGTCAGCATCTCGCACTGCCCGGACAACTACGTCCCCGGGCTGCTCCAGGACATGGAGCTGTACGATCTGTCGGGGCTGGTCGCGCCGCGCGCGCTGTTCGTCGAGTCGGGCCGCAACGACCGCATCTTCCCGATCGCGGGGAGCGAGAAGGCGGCGGCGAAGGCGCGCGAGATTTACGCCGCCTCGGGAGTGCCGGACCTGTTCGGCTACGAGATCCACGAGGGCGGTCACGAGGTGCATCTCGTCGGCGCGTTCGACTTCCTCGCGCGGCGACTCTGATCGACCGCTAGGGCGTGTCGGTGCGCGACGCGCCGCGTCGCGCCCGTACGATCTCCGCCACCGCGCGCTCGCGTTCGTCCGCCGAGCTCGCGAGCCCGGCGATCACGCCGTCCACGTCCTCCGCCGAGCGGTTCTGGCTCATCTTCCACTTCCCCTCGAGGCGCGCGATCTCGATCTCCACACCGACGATCGCGCCGAGCATCCGCTCGATGTACGACGCCGGCGCGTCGCTCACCGCCCACGCCCTCGGTCGCCCCGCCTCGTGATGCCGCGTGAGCGTCTCGAGATGGCTCCGCAGTGCCACGGGCTCGGCCACGAAGCGGATCGGGCCGTAGGCGTGCACCGCGACGTAGTTCCACGTCGGCACGACCTTCCCGTCGCGCGCCTTGCTCGCGTAATAGCTCGGCGAGACGTACGCGTCGTCGCCGGAAAAGATCACGAGCGCCTCGTCGCCGTCGCGCGCCTGCGCCGACTGCGGGTTGGCCCGCGCGATGTGGCCGGCGAGCGTGCCGAACGGCCCGCGCGCGCGGTCGAGCACGAGCGGGAGATGCGTCGCCACCATCCCGGCGCTCGACGCCGTCACGAGCGCGGCGAGCGGGTGCGCCTCGATGTAGTCGAACAGCACCTCGGGACGGTGCTCGGCGTTGCTCGCCGGAACGTACATGTCGTCAGCGCGACGCCGATGCGCTGACGCCGGCGTCGCGCAGGTAGCCCGACACGACCCTCGCGTACTGGGCGATCGCCACCTCCGACGCGGGGATCTCCGGATGCCACCGCTTCTCCCACTCGAAGCTGTAGAAGCCGCGATAGCCGATCTTCGCGAGCGCCTCGACCTGTCGCCGCACGGGGACGTCGCCTTCGCCGGTCAGCACGTACCGCCGGTCGTTCCCCGCCGGCACGGAATCCTTGAGGTGCGTGTGCCGGATGTACCGGCCGATCTGCGCCACGGTCGCCTCGGGCTGTTCGCCGCCCACGAACGTGTGGTGCGCGTCCCAGAGCAGCGCGACGTTGGGCGAGGCGGCGCGCGTCATCAGCTCGAGCAGCGTCGGCGAGTCGATGAACTGCCCGTGCGTCTCGAGGATGATCGTGACGTTCCGCGGCCGCGCATAGTCGCCGAGCTCGCGCAGCCCGCCGGCGATGTACGTCAACACCGCGTCGCGCGGCATGTCCTTCGGATACTCGTTGCCGAACACGCGCACGTAGGGCGTGCCGAGCGCCTGCGCGAGCTCGACGAACCGCCGCGTCTCGGCCATCGCCGCCGCGCGCTTCGTCTGATCCTGCTCGTGCAGGTTGATCGACGCGCCGAGGCAGGGCACCACGAGACCGCGATCGGCGAGCTCCCGCTTCGACTGCACGAGACGGTCCGGCTGCAGCTCGGGGACCGTCGAGAGATCCATCTTCTGCAGGATGCCGCGCAGCTCGACGGCGGCGAAGCCGTGCGCCGCCGCGAAGTCGAGGATCTGGATCCAGCTCCACGCCGGTGTGCCGAGCGTCGAGAAGCCGATCGGAAGGCGGGCGCCGCTCGGCCCGCCGGCGTCCGTCGGCGTCGCCGGTGCCGGCATCCCCGAGCGCGCGCAGCCCGCGAGCACGGCCGCCGTCGCGCCCGCCGCGGCGAGGAAGCGGCGCCGGTCCATTCGCTGCTCGTCCATCACGCCACCTCCACGAAGCGGTCCTTCGTCAGCCGCACGATCTCGTCGAGCGGACGCTCCCACAGCGCCTCGTTGAAGATCTCGACCTCGATCGGGCCGCGATAGCCCGCGCGCTCCACCTCCGCGCGGATCCGGCGCAGCTCGATGACGCCGTCGCCCATCATCCCGCGGTTCATCAGCACGTTCTTCGCGGGGACGAGCCAGTCGTTCACGTGGTAGCCGGCGATCCGCTCGCCGAGGCGCGCGATCTCCGCGGCGCGCTCGGGATCCCACCACACGTGGTAGACGTCGACCACGACGCCGACGTTGCCCGGCGCGAACCGCTCGGCGATCAGGCGCGCCTCGCGCATCGTCGTGATGCACGACCGCTCCGCGGCGAAGGCGGGGTGCAGCGGCTCGATGCCCAGCCGGATGCCGCGCTCCGCTGCGTACGGCGCGATCGCCGCGATTCCCTCGCCCACCATCTCGCGCGCGGCGGCGAGATCGCGGTCGGGCGCCGCGCCGCAGACGAGCACGAGCACCTCGGCGCCGAGCGCCGCCGATTCGTCGATCGCGCGCCGGTTGTCGTCGATCCGTGCCGCGCGCTCGGTCGCCGTCGCCGCGGGGAACATCCCGCCACGACAGAGGCTCGACACGAACAACCCCGCGTCGCGAATCCGGCGCGCCGTGCGCTCGAGCCCCGCGTCGGCGAGCTTGTGGCGCCAGATCGAGATGCCCGGCACCCCGTTCCGTGCGCACGCGTCGATCACGTCGCCGAGCGGATGGCGCTCCGCCGTGGCCTGGTTGAAGCTCAACCGACGCGCGTCGGCGAGTGGCGCCGCATCGCCCGACAGCGCGCGCGGCGCGACCGACGCGCCGCCCAGCGCACCGCCGAGGCTCGTCACGAGATCCCCGCCACGGCGAGCACGCCGCGCGCGCGTGCCACCGCGAGCTCGGGATCCGCGAACAGTCCCGCCGCGTCGGCGAGCCGGATCAACTCGGCGAGATGCACCACGGTGCGCGCGCTCTCCGCGCCGCCGAGCATCCGGAAATGCGACTGGTGCCCGTTGAGGTAGGCGAGGAAGACGATCCCCGTCTTGTACGCGTGCGTCGGCCGCCTGAAGATGTGTCGCGAGAGCGGGACCGTCGGCTCGAGGATCGAGTCGAACGTCGCGACGTCGCCCGCGTCGAGCGCCTGCAGCGCCGCCGATGCCGCGGGCGCGATCCCGTCGAAGATGCCGAGCAGCGCGTCGCTGTGCCCCTGGTCGTCGCCCTGGATCAGCTCCGCGTAGTTGAAGTCGTCGCCGGTGTACATGCGCACGGTCGCCGGCAGCC
>Ga0310810_10006265_pt1 | contig 13427 bp, 7 predicted proteins | sample NCmetagenome_FD_207641 | JGI IMG/M metagenome (GOLD analysis project Ga0310810, IMG submission 207641) | Soil microbial communities from experimental microcosm in Duke University, North Carolina, United States - NC | ecosystem: Engineered > Artificial ecosystem > Soil microcosm > Unclassified ... | reverse complement strand
CGAGCCGTCAGCATGATGATCGGGATCATGGCGGTCTTTTCGCCCGCCCTGAGGGCGCGGCACACTTCCAGGCCGTTCAGGCCGGGCAACATCAAATCCAGGATGATGAGATCGGGAACGGACTCTTTGGCACGGGCCAGCGCCTGGCCGCCGTCGGCGACGATGCTTGAGCCAAACCCGGCTTTTTCGAGGAAATGGGCGATCAAAGCGGCAATATCCGCGTCATCTTCGACGATTAGTACCGTGGCCTGGGCGGGCATTTCCGTGCAAAGTATAAGCGGCGGTCCAGGATGTCGGTAATTGTCTGACTCTAAAGCCCTATGGGCCGCCCTCTGATTGACCGAAAAAGGGGTAAATGGGCTGGCTCGCGTTCGGCGCGGTGTATTCGATTGCCTACGCGATCATCGGAGCGTACCTCCGACCCTATCAGTCGCTGCTCCCCTGGTTCCGGATTATCGCGCTGCTCGTCCCACCACTGGTTGGGGTGGCCGTCATCCTCCGCCGGCGCCAGGCATGGCTCGGTTGCCAATGGCTGTTCTGGGCCAGCCTCGCTCTTGGGCTCGTGATGTCCGCCATCGGCGTCGTCGGCTGGTCCGTGGACGAGCTGCTGCTGGGGACCACCACCACGTGGGTGGGATGGCACGCCGTTTTCGCGCTCTTCGGCGGCGTCGCGCCGCTGCTGGCGCTCCTGGCGCAGCCTCACCGTGGGATTCGCGAAAAGGTCACGGCCACCACCGCGGTGGACATCGCCGGCATTGCGGTGTTGACCGGGTTCCTCTACTCACATTTCGTCATCACCTCCGATCCCGTCGGCTCGGCACAATCGGCCTCACGATCGCTCCTGTTGCTCTCCGAAGCCCAGCAGTTCATCGTGTTTCTCGGGATGTTCGTCGCCACGATGCTGGCCCGGGATCCGGAATGGCGCAGCACCTATCGCCGCCTGGCCATCGGGCTGTCGATCAGCATGATCACGCTGACGCTGGCGAACGCGGAAATCTGGCAGGGTTTCTATCAGGGCGCGTCGCTGGTGGACGCGATGTGGATTCTCCCGTTTGCGTTTTACCCGTGGGCCGCGTCGCTGGCGCCCTCCTCGGCCCAGGCGCCCCTCGAGCTCGAGGACGGAGAAAACACCCCCTCACGCCCGTGGGTCATTTTTGGCGGCCTCGCGCTGTTGCCCGTGATCGACTACGGACTGCGCCGCACGGCGCCCACCGGCCAGCTGGATACTCTTCAAGATCTATCCACGGCGGTCGCCATCGTGTCCGTCCTGCCGCTGCTCATGGCGCGGCTGGCGGTGGAACGCGCCGAGTTGAGAACCGTGGACCGGAAGCTGCGATTGATGGGCGCGGCGGTTGAGGAAGCCAACGAGCTGATTCTCATCGTCTCCAGCGACCGTCGCGTGCGGCACGCGAACCGAGCGTTCTGCAACGCCATGGGCTACACGCTGGCTCAGCTCCTCAACCAGGCGCCTGCCACGCTGCTGGCCGAAGAATCGCTGCCGCACGTGGACGAGATCACCAAAGTGCCGAAAGGCGAAGGCTGGTCCGGCACGCTCATGCACAGGCGCGAGGACGGTACGATGTTCCAGGCCGCCTGCACGATTGTGCCCCTGGCCAACGAGCGGGGCGAGGTCACGCACTACGTGTGGATGGAGCGCGACATCACCGAAGAGCTGAGAATGCGCGGCCAGCTGATCCACAGCGAGCGGTTGTCGGCCGTCGGCCAGTTGGTGTCAGGCGTGGCGCACGAGCTCAACAACCCGCTGCAGTCCATCCTGGGGTTCACCGAATTGCTGATCGACGCCGAGGAGCGGCCGGAGCTGCGCCGCGATCTCGAACAGGTCCGCTCCGAAGCGATCCGTGCCGGCAAGATCGTGCGCAATCTGCTGGCGTTCGTGCGCCGCTCCTCCAGCGAGCGCGCCGTCACCCACATCAACGACATCGTGAAGGGCACGCTCGCCCTCCGGTCGTACGAGTTCGGCACCGCCAACATCCGCCTGTTCGAGAGCTACGCGGACGGACTGCCATCCGTCGTTATCAATCCTGAAGAGATTCAGCAGGTGATCTTGAACCTCATCATGAACGCGGAGCAGGCGATGCGGGCCGCGCATCGGGGGGGCACGCTGACCGTCACCACCAAGCTTCTGTCCGAGATGGTCACGATCGAGATTGCAGACAACGGCCCGGGCGTTCCGCCGGCGCTGTCCGGCCGAGTGTTCGAGCCTTTCTTCTCCACCAAGGAAGTGGGGGAAGGCACTGGCCTGGGGTTGTCGATTGCGATGGGCATCGCCGAGGCCCACGGCGGATCGTTGAGCCTCATCCCGAGCGACGTGGGCGCCTGTTTCCGCCTGTCCCTTCCCGCCATCACAGAAATGGAGCAGGTTCCCACCCTGGTCTCCGTCGCGTCGCGCCGGTAAGTCGCTTCCGGCTATAATCATCCCTCCGATTCGTAAGAAAAACGCTTGGATTTCCGATGAAAGGATGCGGACGAATGTCCAGAACGTCTATCCGTGCCTCGGTCGCGCTCTCGCTGGCCGCTGCTCTTGCGTGCGCGTCGATACTGGTTTACGGCCAGAGCGGCGCCAAGAACGGCGACTGGCCACATTACGGAGCCGACCTCGGCAACAGCAAGTACTCACCGCTCGATCAGATCAATCGCGACAACGTGAAGACGCTGCGCGTCGCGTGGCGATGGAAGGCTGACAACTACGGTCCGCGCCCGGACACCAATTACGAGGCGACGCCGTTGTCTATCAACGGTGTGCTCTACACGATCGCCGGGACCCGTCGCGCCGTCGTGGCCATCGACGGCGCCACAGGCGAGACGCTGTGGATGTACCGCCTGGACGAAGGCAGACGCGGCGACGTGGCGCCCCGCAAGACCGGCCGTGGCGTCGAGTACTGGTCGAGTCCAGACGGGCGTGACCAGCGAATCATTCTGAGCACGGCGGGCTTTCACCTGGTGGCGCTGGATGCGAAGACGGGCATTCCCATACCCGGCTTCGGCAAGGGCGGCATCGTGGACATGAACGAGGACTTTGACCAGCCCATTCCGGCGGACGGAACAATCGGCAACGATTCACCGGCCGTCGTGGTGCGCGACGTCATCGTGCAGGGTCCGGCCCTGCTGGCCGGCACGGCGCCGCGCTCAAAGGCGAATACCAAGGGGTTCATTCGAGGCTACGACGTCCGAACGGGAAAGCGCCTGTGGACGTTCCACACCATTCCGCAGCCCGGAGAATTCGGCAACGACACCTGGTTGAACGATTCCTGGTCCTATACGGGCAACACCGGAGCGTGGGGACCGCTGTCTGGCGATGAGGAGCTGGGCTACGTGTATCTCCCGGTCGAAAGCGCCACCGGCGACTTTTACGGCGGGGAACGTCCGGGCAATAACCTCTTCACCAACACGATCCTGTGCCTCGAAGCGAAGACCGGCAAGCGCGTGTGGCATTTCCAGATGGTGCACCACGATATGTGGGACTACGACACCGCGTCGCCGCCCAACCTGATCAACATCACCGTGGACGGCCGGCCCATTCGAGCGGTCGCCATCGCGTCGAAGCAGAGCTATCTCTACGTGTTCGATCGCGTGAATGGCAAGCCGGTGTGGCCCATCGAGGAGAAGCCGGTGCCGAAGGGTGATACACCCGGCGAGTGGTACTCGCCGACCCAGCCGATCCCGTCCAAGCCCGCGCCCTACGACGTGCAGGGAGTGACGCTGGACAATTTGATCGACTTCACCCCTGGGCTGCGGGCGGAGGCGTTGGAGATGATCAAGCCCTATCGGATAGGGCCGCTGTTCACGCCGCCGTCGGTGGCCACAGCGGAGTTGCGCGGAACGCTGCAGGCTCCGGCGAACCAGGGTTCTGCGCTGTGGCAGGGCGCGTCGTGGGATCCGGAAACGAACATGTTGTACGTGCCGTCGATTTCCACCGTCACGGTGCAGGCGCTCCAACCGGGCGGCACGCGCTCTGACATGACGTACATCGGCGGCGCGGGCGGCGCCGTGCCTGTCGAAGGCGGCGGGGCGGGCGGCCCGGCAGGCGGCGGAGCTCCTGGTGCCGGCGGCGGTCGCGCGGGTGCTCCGGGCGCTGGTGCTCCGGGTGCGGGTGCGCCTGGAGGCGCCGCAGCGGGGGCGCCGGCAGTGCCGGGCGGTGCCGGCGGGCGTGGAGGCCGGGCAGGCGGTCCGGGCGCGGCACCTGGCGCTGGAGCGGCAGGTCCTGCCGGTCCCGGCGGACCTCAGGCGGCTGGTGCGGGCGGCCGGGGAGCCGGCGGCCCTGGTGGAGGCGGTGGCCGCGGAGGGCGCGGCGGGCCGGTAGTGGTAGGACCGGGCGTTACTCGCGGACCGTGGGGCATGGGCCCGCAGGGCCTTCCGCTGCTCAAACCTCCATACGGCCGCATCACCGCCTACAACATGAACACGGGCGACATCGCGTGGCAGGTGGCCAACGGCGATACGTACGAGTGGATCAAGACCCATCCCGCACTTCAGGGAATGACGATTCCGAAGACGGGGCGTGCGGATGAAGGCGGGATTCTTGTGACGAAGACGCTGGCGTTTGCCGGCCAGGGCTGCGGGCTGTTCCGCAGCGGCGGCGGCGGCGGCCTGATGTTCTACGCGTACGACAAGAAAACCGGCGACGTCGTGCACGAGCTGCAGCTGCCGGCCGCCACGTGCGGGAATCCGATGACCTACATGGTGAACGGCAAGCAGTTCATCGCGGTGTCGGTCGGCGCCCCCGCGGAGCTCGTCGCACTCTCGTTGCCGTAACGAAGGCAACCACGAAGATACGAAGGGAAGCGAAGGTCACGAGGAATTTTTTCCTAATTCCGTTCGTGGCCTTCGTTGATCTTCGTGTTCTTCGTGGTTAATTCGTCGTGGAAGCTACTGCTTTGCAGGGACGGCGTCGGCGCTGGCGAGGGCTTCGCGGATCTTCTGCGCCAGTCCCTCCACCGAGAACGGCTTCTGGATGAAGTGGGTGCTGGCGCTCTTCACGCCGTGCCGCAGGATCGCGTCATCTGAATAGCCCGACATATACAGCACGCGCGTGTCCGCGCGCGACAGCATCAGCCGTTCGGAAAGCACCCGCCCGCTCATCCCCGGCATCACCACATCCGTCAGCAGAAGATGAATGCGGCCCTGGTGGCGCGCCGCAATCTCCAGCGCCTGATCGCCGGCCGACGCCAGCAGCACCTTATACCCGCTCTTCTTCAGCATGTTCGCCACCAGGACGCGCACGCGGTCATCGTCTTCGGCCAGCAGCACGGTTTCCGATCCGCCTGCAGCCGCCACCAGCTTCGGCACCGCCGGCTTCCCGAGATCCGTGGCGCGCGGCAGGTAGATATAGAACGTCGTGCCGCTGCCCACTTTGCTCTGCACTTCGATGGCGCCGCCGCTCTGCTGCACGATGCCGTAAACCGTGGCCAGCCCGAGGCCCGTGCCCTTGCCGTCTTCCTTCGTGGTGAAGAACGGCTCGAAGATGCGCGAGGCCGTTTCCGAGTCCATCCCGGCGCCGGTGTCGCCCACCGACATCTCGACATAGTCTCCCGGCGCAAGGCCGGGATGCGCCGCCACCCCCACCTTGTCCAGCTCGATGTTTCTGAGCTCGATCGAAATCGTGCCGCCGTTGGGCATGGCGTCGCGCGCGTTCACGACGAGGTTCACGAGGATCTGTTCCACCTGCGTCCGGTCCGCCAGCACGGGCGTCAGGCCGGGCCACACTTCGGTGACCAGCCGCACGTCCTCACCAATCAACCGCCGGAGCATGTTCTGCGTCTCCTCCACCAGCTGATCGAGCGCCACAGCCTGCTGCGTAATGACCTGGCGGCGGCTGAAGGCGAGCAGCTGGCGCGTCAGGCCGGCCGCGCGGTCCGACGCCTTGAGGATTTCGTCGGCGTCCTGCTTGCGCTCGTCGCCTTCGTCAAAGCCCTCGGCAAGCAGCTCCGCATACCCGCGAATGGCCATCAGCAGGTTGTTGAAGTCATGCGCCACGCCTCCCGCCAGGCGGCCGATCGCCTCCATCTTCTGGGACTGCCGAAGCTGCTCGTCGCGCTGCTGCAATGCGTCCTGGGCCTGCTTGCGCTCGGTGACGTCGCGGACGATGGCGGTGAGCGCCAGGCCGTGGGGCCCGCGCAGCGCCGCTACCGAAAACTCGCTTGGAAAGAGGGTGCCGTTTTTCTTGCGCCCCGTGACCTCGATGGTCTGGCCCAGCGCCAGGTCGTTGTCGGCGGGGGAGGGGAGCGCCGCGGTGTACCCGGCCTGGTCCGCCTCCGCAATCAACATCATCAGCGGCTCGCCCAGCACTTCGTGCTCGGGGTAGCCGAACACGTGCTCGGCGCTGCGATTCCAGAACGTGATGTTGCCGTGCTCGTCGGTGGAGATGATCGCGTCGCGCGCCGATTGCGTGACCGTGGAGAACCGCTGGTAGGACGACTTCAGCCGGTCGGCCTGGTCCCGCAGGCTCGAGGTCATGGCGTTGAAGGACAACGCCATCGTCTCGGCTTCGGCGCTTCCGCGCACCGGTACCTGGCGGGTCCAGTCGCCGGATGCGATGTCGCGGGCGGCGGCCGCCATGTCCATCAGCGGCCTGCTGGTGCGCCGACTGAAGATCAAACCTACGGCCAGAGCGATCACGAAGGCCGCCGTGCCGGCCAGCAGGAGCGATCGGGTCAGCTCGTCGATGAATTGCTGCGTGGGTGCCCAGTCCTGCAGAAGCACCAACTGGCCCACCTGATCGGACGGGCGATCCGGAAAGAGCGAGAAGGCGCCTTCGATGAATCGCCGCGACCCGATCTGCCGGCGCTCCGCGGAAATGCCTTGTGGCGTGAGGCTCGGCTGCGCGCCACCTCTCACCGTGGCTGCCAGGTCCCGCCTTTCGTCCGCGGGGAGGCTGCTGCCCACCATTTCTCCGCCGGAGACCAGATTGATCTCCGAACGAGTGCGTTGCGCCAGCTGCTGCGCCACGTTGTCACCGAGGATGAACCCGAACGTGAGCGTACCCAGCACTTCGCTGTCCGCGAATTTGGCGGGCTCGGACGTGATCAGGAACAGCTTGCCCGCAATCCGCACGATGTCGCGGCGCGACTCGCCGGCGGCGGCGCCTTTGATGGCGGCGGCCAGGCCGGGCGGCAAGACGGCTTCACCCGTCCAGCCCGGGTTGGTGATAGGCGTGCCCTGCGGATCCGAGAGAATACAGAAGTCGGCGCCGAGATCGCGCCGGTAACTATCCGCCGATTCGGTGAGCGTGGCCACATCGCCGGCAATCACCGGGTTGATCATGCTGGAACGGAAGAGCGGAAGCGCGATGATGAGCCGGGTCTGGGAGGCGGCGAAGTCCGCGCGGTCTCCCACCAGCCGATAGAACGCCGACCGGGCGTCCTGAAGGTTGACCGACGCCCGCTGGAGTGAGCTGCGCGTCGTCACGCGCACCGTGGCCAGCACCACGCCGGCCAGCGATAACGCCACAAGAAGAATGACGCCGGCGGCCACCCGTGCCTCCATGCGCCGGTGCCATCTGATCTGCTGCTTCGGGAAAGGCGCCTTCGTCATCGATAGCGGAACGAATAGGTGAGCGTCACGTCCACTGCGTTGTCGTAGATCTTGGGCAGATCGCCGTGCTGGTGCATGTAGTTCAACTGCGCCGTCAGGTAGCCGGGCAATCGCAGTCGGGTGCCCAGCGTGACGCGATCTTCCGACCGTGCGAAGGGCGCCGCCGCGGTGTAGGCCAGCGATTCCACTCTGGCCACGGCGGTGAAGGGGCCCATCCCGACGTGATGCAGCACCCCGTCCACATACCAGCCGTTGGTGGTGACGCCGGTGAAGGAATGGCCGTGAAAGAATTCTCCACGAAGCTGCACGCCGCTCGGGTGCGCCCATCGCGCGTCCGCGCCTGTGAATATCTGGCGCCCGTGCGCGAAATATGAAGGGAGATACGGCTCGCTTCGCGCGTGGCTCACGCCGACGATCAACGACTTGTGATAGCCCTGGACGCGCACGGAGCCGTCGGTGCCGTTACGGCGCTGCGAGCTGCCCACATCGTGCGGCTTGCCGAGACTGGCTTCGACGTACAAGCGGGGAACGCCGGCGGTCAACATCGCGCCTCGTTCCATGTAGTTGTTCGACAAGCCGTAATAGCCGTCGTATCTGATGAGCGGGGGGCGGATGAAACCGCTGTAGCCGTAGTCGCTGCGGCTGTAGATGCCGAATGGGGTGCGGTACTGTCCGGCCCGGACGCCGAGGAGGGCACCGCGGGGCCGGAATGTGCGCTCGGCGTACGCCTCGATCACCTGAAACTTGTCTCGATAGGGATACGCGGCGCCGAAGACGTCGCTGCCCATCGGATCGGCACCGAACAGCGGCTGGCCCACCATCGCTTCCTCGGACCAGCGCTGTCCCCACGCGACCTCGCCGAAGTACTGAATCTGGCTCCGGAGATCCACCTGACCGAAGGCTCGCGCCTGTACGGCCGCCGCGCGAATTTCTTCGCCCGAATAGCCACCCGTGAGATCAAGCTCGACGGACCTCGACTGTGCGTGGAGTTGTGCCTCCGTCGTTAACGCAACGATCGCGATGACACAGAGAACCAGGCGGGCTCTCAGGGCCATCTGACCTCGAATTGGGGCGCCCGCGCCGGCCCCTGGTTGGCGGGAACTGTCACAGTGCCCGTGATCTCAGGACCGCCCGGCCGCCACGCGTGATACGTGTACGAGCCCGCGGGCACTCCTGAAACGGCAAACACGCCTTGCGAGTCGGACACAGCGAAATACGGGGAGTCCACGGCCATGATGTACGCGGCCATGTGCGGGTGAATATTGCAGAAGATGCGGCTCAGGCCCTTCTGATTGAACACGATGGGTTTTGAGGTCCCCACCGGATACACCCCGAGATCGAATTTCCGGCCGTCGCGGAACGAGAAGACGTTGTGAAAGATCTTGTCGTTGTTCGGAAAATCCACCTTCGTCCCCACCCGCACCGCGAGGACGCGGGGGGTAAACGCGAGATTGCGCTGGTCCAGCACCACCGGTTTGGACTGGACCAATGGGGGCGCGCCCGGCGCCTCCAGCCAGACGACCGCGTTCTGCACGGGCTTGCCGCCCGATTGCGCAATTCCGCTCAGTTCGGCACCGAGGGCGGATGAGGCCAGGGCACACCACAGGGCGATTACGAGAGGGAGCCGCATACCACGGCTTATCGGCCTCTTTTGGGGTAGACTCCAACACCTGCCCATCGGGAAAGTTTCAGGCCGGTCGTCGACGGATTTACGCGCTGAACACGAGCCGCTCCGGCGGGATCTCGAGCAGCAGATCTCAGGTGAAGTCCGCTTCGATCCCGTCACGCGCGCCCTCTATTCCACCGACGCCAGCGTTTACCAGATTGAGCCCGCGGGGGTCATCCTTCCAAAGACGAAGGACGATCTTGTCCGCATCGTCCGTCTCTGCATCCAGCACGGCACGCCGATCACGCTGCGGGGCGGCGGCACGTCACAGGCGGGCCAGGCCATTGGTGCGGGCGTCATCGTGGACACGTCGAAATATCTCAACCGCCTCCTCGAGGTGAATGCCGGAGAGCGCTGGGCCCGCGTCGAGCCGGGCATCGTGCTGGATGAGCTCAACGCGCAACTGAAGCCGCACGGCCTCAGGTTCGCCCCGGACATTTCCACGGCCAGCCGCGCCACCGTGGGCGGCATGATGGCGAACAATTCCAGCGGCGCGCGCTCGGTGTTCTACGGCAAGACCATCGATCACGTGCTGGAGCAGGAGGTCATGCTCGCTGACGGATCGGTGACCAGGTTCGCACCGCTGTCACCCGAACAACTCGAGGAGAGGTGCGCGGGGACTGGCCTGGAGAGCGAGTGCTACCGGACGGTGAGGCGGCTGTCGCGGGAACTTGCCGGCGAGATCGACCGGCGCTTTCCGAAAGTGCTCAGGAGAGTGGGCGGTTACAACCTTGACGAGTTCGTCGATCAGCACAAGCCGTTCAACCTGGCGAAGCTCATGGTGGGTTCTGAGGGCACGCTGGGCGTCATGCTGGAGGCCACGCTGAATCTCGTGCCCCTCCCGGCGCACAAGTCGGTGCTGGCGATTCAGTTCGCGACGCTGCTGGAGGCGCTGGGCGCCACGCCGGTGATCCTGCGGCACAAGCCGTCGGCCGTCGAGGTGATGGACAAGTTCATCCTCGACTATACGCGGCAGAGCGCGCAGCTCCAGGCGCTGCGGGAAAGCTTCATCGAAGGACAGCCCGGCGCGTTGCTGTGCGTGGAGTTCTACGGCGATCGCGCGGACGATCTCCCGCCGCGCATGCAGGCCGTGGAGCGCGATTTGCGCGAGCAGGGCCTGGGCTACCGCTTTCATTACGCGCTCGATTTGCCGGGCCAGGCGCGCATCTGGAGCCTCCGCGAGGCGGCCCTCGGGTTGTCGATGGCGATGAAGGACGACAACAAGTCGCTGTCGTTCGTCGAAGACACTGCCGTGGCCCCGGAGAGGCTTCGCGACTACATCGATCGGTTCATGCAGCTCATCGAGCGGCACGACACGCGCGCGGGCGTTTACGCCCACGCGTCGGTGGGCTGCCTTCACGTGCGGCCGGTCGTCAACATGAAGACGGAGGCGGGTGTCCGGAAATTCGAGGCGCTGGCCAACGACGTGGCGGATCTGGTCCTGGAGTTCGGCGGCGCGCTGTCCGGCGAGCACGGCGACGGCTACGTCCGCAGTCCCTTCATGGAGAAGATGTTCGGGCCGGTCCTCTACGATGCGTTCCGGACCGTGAAGCGCACGTTCGACCCGCACGGTATCTTCAACCCGGGGAAGATCGTCGACGCGCCGCCGGTGACCACCAACCTCCGCTACGGCGCCGGCTACGTCACGCCGGTGCCCGCCACGTTCTTCGATTACTCCGACTATGGCGGCATGAGCGGCGCCGTGGAAATGTGCAGCGGCCTCGGCGCGTGCCGGAAGACGCTCGAGGGCACGATGTGCCCGTCGTACATGGCGACGCGCGAAGAGGCCGATTCCACCCGCGGCCGCGCCAACACGTTGCGCCTGGCGATGGCCGGCCGGCTCGGCGAATCCGGCCTGGGCGATGAAGGCGTGTACGGCGTCCTCGATCTGTGCCTGGAATGCCGCGCCTGTAAGGCGGAATGTCCCGTAGGCGTGGACATGGCCAGATTCAAAAGCGAGTTCCTGGCCGATTACTGGTCGCGCCACGGCGTGTCGCGGCACGCCCGGACGCTCGGCAATGCGCGCGCGCTGGCGCAGATGGGGAGCCGGTTCGCGCCGCTTTCGAACTGGGCGGCCAACAGCGCGCCCGCGAAATACCTCAGCGAGAAATTACTTGGTATCGACCAGCGTCGCGCGCTTCCGCGGTTCAGCCGGCGGACGTTCGAGAGCGGAGCGCCGGCCTGCGACGAGCGGTGCGACGTGATTGTGTTCGCCGACACGTTCACGAACTTCTACGAGCCGGAGATCGGGGATGCGGCGGTGGCGGTGCTGCGCGTCGCCGGGATGACGCCGGGCGTGATCAAGCACGGATGTTGCGGCCGGCCGCAGATCTCGAAGGGTCTCCTGGCGGATGCGCGCGTGCTGGCGGCGAACAACGCGGAGGCGTTGTACCCGCATGCGGCGGCGGGCCGAAAGATCGCGTTCTGCGAGCCCAGCTGTCTGTCCGCCGTCCGCGAAGACGCGCCGTCGCTGCTTCGAGGAGCGGCGCGCGACAAGGCCGCGGCGGTGGCCGCCGCCTCAGTGCTGTTCGAGGAGCTCGTCGAGCCGGCGATGAAGAGTTTGCCGCTCAACCCGGGGCCGTCAGAAATACTGCTCCACGGGCATTGTCATCAGAAGTCCATGGGGCTGCTCGGCCCGGCCAAATCGCTCCTCGCGAAAGTGCAGGGCTCCACGGTGGTGGATCTCGATGCCGGATGTTGCGGCATGGCCGGATCGTTCGGCTATTCCCGGGAACATTACGACGTGTCGAAAGCGATCGGGGAGCGCAAGCTGCTTCCCGCGGTGCGCAACAGGAAGCCGGGCGCCGTGGTGGTGGCCGCCGGCACCTCGTGCCGCCATCAGGTCAAGGATTTCACCGGCGCGGATGCGCTGCACCCGGCGGTCTTTCTCCGCTCGCTGCTGAGAACCAGTTAGGAACCACGAAGGTACGAAGGGAATCGAAGATCACGAAGAAATAGAATCGTAAATTCAACCGAATATTTTGTTTGTGCCCTTCGTATTTTTTCGTGCGCTTCGTGGTTTCCCTTGGTGGTGTGCCTTATTCACCAGCCGGCGCGTATTGCGTACCACAGGCCGCCGCCGATGAGGGCGCCGCCCACGATCAGCGAAGTGACCGTGGGGGTCACGATCGGGTACACCATGAACAGCACGCCCGCCACCATCTGAGGCGCGAGGCCGCGCTTCTTGCCGTACACGAAGAGCACCAGCCCAATTGCGCTCGGGATGAGCGAGAGAAATAACCACGCGGTGTCGTAGTGCGACAGGATACCGAGCGGATCGAGATCCATTAGCGATATCCTATGCGCATGAGAGCTGTCGGCCTGTACAAGTATCTGCCCATCGACAACCCCGAGAGCCTGGTTGACGTCGACGTGCCGACGCCGGAACCGGCGCCGCGCGATCTGCTCGTAAAGGTCAAAGCGGTCTCCGTCAATCCGGTGGATACCAAGGTGCGATCCCCAAAAGACAAGGTCGAAGCGGCCCCACGCGTGCTCGGCTGGGACGCAGCCGGCATCGTGGAGCGCGTGGGGGGCGCTGTTTCATTCTTCAAGCCGGGCGACGAGGTGTACTACGCCGGCAGTATCACCCGTCCCGGCTGCAATAGCGAGTATCACGCCGTGGATGAGCGGATCGTGGGACGCAAGCCGCGCAATCTCTCGTTCGAAGAGGCGGCGGCGATGCCACTGACGACGATCACTGCGTGGGAAGCGCTGTTCGACCGCATGGCCATCCCGCTGGCCACCCTGGCGCCCGATGACACCGGCGAGGTGTCCGTTGGGTCTGCGCCGGAAGTGGCGTCCGCCTTCAGGCGGACCTCGGGTCACAGCTTGCTGATTATCGGCGGGGCCGGCGGGGTGGGTTCGATTGCGATTCAACTGGCCAAGGTGCTGGCCGGGATGCGCGTGATTGCCACCGCGTCGCGTCCGGAGAGCGCGGACTGGTGCCGCAAGCTCGGCGCCGACGACATCATCAACCATCACGAGCCGTTCGCGGCCGAGTTCAAGCGGATCGGCGCGGGCGAGGTGGACTACGTCTTCTGCCTCAACAGCACCGAGAAGCACATTCAGAACATGGCCGACGTCATCAAGCCGCAGGGCAAGCTCTGCACGATCGTCGAAACGAAAGGGCCCGTGAACATCAATCCGTTCCAGCGCAAGAGCGTGGCGTTCTGCTGGGAGCTGATGTTTACGAGACCGATGTTCGAGACCC
>Ga0310810_10006263_pt1 | contig 13428 bp, 12 predicted proteins | sample NCmetagenome_FD_207641 | JGI IMG/M metagenome (GOLD analysis project Ga0310810, IMG submission 207641) | Soil microbial communities from experimental microcosm in Duke University, North Carolina, United States - NC | ecosystem: Engineered > Artificial ecosystem > Soil microcosm > Unclassified ... | reverse complement strand
GCCGTACTTGACGACCCGGAGGTACGGCGGCGACGTCACGACGAGCCGTGCCCGGTCGGGGAGCCCGCGCGCCCCGAGCTCTCGGCGCGCGCGTGTGGCGGCGTCCCGGGCGTCGCCGATGAGCGCGACACCTGCGGCGCTGGGCAGCGTGTCGCGGTACAGCCGTTCGAGCTTGGCCTCGAGCCGGTCGAAGGCGTCACGCTCCGGTGACCGGAAGTCTGTTCGCGCGGCGAACTCGCGCACGTAGCGTGGCGCCATGCTGAAGGTGTTCGGCATGAGCGTCGACAGGTATGACTGCGTCTTGCCGTGCAGGATCCCGGCGAGTGCCGCGGCCAGGAAGCGGTCCGTGCGCGCCTCGAGGTCCAGGGCGCTCCGAAGGAACAGGACCTGGGCGAAGGTGCGCTCGTGGAACGCCAGCGCGACCTCGGCCGGGACCGGCTCCGGCCCCGCGTCAGCTGGGGAGTCCTGGATCGCTCGGGCAAGCTCGAGCCAGCGGCCGGCGCCATTGCCCCAGGCGAGGCGGAGGGCGGTCGCCCGCGTGCGCACGTCGGCCGACGTTGGCGGGTCGAGCTTCGCCGCGGTCAGCAGGTGGGCGAATGGGTTGAGGTCGTTCCCGACGCCGATGCGGCCCTCGGCTGTCGCCTGGAGCGGCGCCGTGCCGCGGCCCGAGAAAGGATCGAAGACGACATCACCGGGCCGGCTGTAGCGGGCGATGAAGGAGTGGGCCAGTGCCGCCGGGAAGCTCGCCAGGTAGGAGCACATCGGGTGCAGCGAGTGGCCCCAGAGGCGCGGCTGGGCCTTCCACTCCGGCTCGATCGGCAGCCGCGGGACGCCGAGGCCGAGCTCGAGCTGACCGAACGATGCACCACCTGGGCCGGCGGTCATACGGCGATGGGCACTCCCGAATCCGGGCCCGATCGGGCCACCGGGCGGCGAACGATAGCACGGCCGATTCGCGCTTCTGACCATGGATTCGTGCGTACCGGATCAGCCGCCGTTCGCCGCCGCGTCGGCCGTCACCTCACCGGAATCGGCGACAGGTCACAGTCAGGAGTCGTGCACAGGATCAGCCCGAGATTCTCCAGGCCTTCGGCGAGCGGGGTGAACGCCAGATCGCCGCCGATCTCTCGAGCCGTGGTTCCCGCGGGCAGGCCGTTGACGAGGACGGCACCGCCCGAGTCGCCCAGATACGCGTCGATGTCGGTGATGAGCATGCACGGAAAGATCGTGTCCGTGGAGTACTCATAGGGCCCGCTCGCGATGATCCTTCCGGACCGGTAATGCTCCAGGCCGTCGACCTCCACCTTGTCGCCGACGTGGAGGTCGGCGCACGCCAGTGGATGCGTTCCCTCCTCGATCGTCCGGTAGCCGCCGGCGCCCAGGTCAACCAGGTTCAGATGACCCCATGGGATGCGGTCTGGCGCGAGCGCCAGCGAGACGAAGTCCGACGGTGCGCAGAACCGCCCGACGGGGCAGTCGGCAAGCTCCGCGGCCGGCCCGAAGATCCCGACGGACCGGCCGTCGGAGTCGAGCAGGGTCGCGCCGGGTTTCGCGACGGCACAGTGGGCGGAGATCGTCAGGACGATCGTCTGCTCGTGGCGCGCGTAGAAGCCGCCCGTGGCACACGGGACCGGCACCAGCTGGCCGGCCCAGACGGGCGGGTCGAAGCGCGGCGTCGTCCGTGTGGTCTCGGCGAAGTCGCGCACGACTCCGAGGGCGCGGTAGGCCCCGACACCGATGGCGATCCCCGCCACGACGACGATGAAGACGCGAAAGAGGCGCACGATCGGCCTGGGCCGGCCACGCCCCCGGGAGCCTGCCATGCGCGGAAGGTATATCGGCTGGTCCGGCCTCAAGCGGATCAGGTCTGATCGTAGACTGACGCCCGCGCGAGTCCCCGTAGCTCAGTGGACAGAGCGGCTGCCTTCTAAGCAGCGGGTCGCAGGTTCAAATCCTGCCGGGGACGCCACTACCTCGCCGGATCCGGATCCCGAACGTTCCCTATTTGGCCTGTGCGCGCGGTTTGATTACGATCTGCCCGGTCGCGCCTCGAGGGGGCAGGGGCCAGGAGGAGCCGGGCACGTGATCCTCCGCGTGTTTCGTGGGCGAGGGGACGCCGATCAGGTCGCCGCACTCGACGACGCCCTTCGTACGGAGCCTCGGCGGCGCATCGATGGGCGGCACTGGCCAGAGCGCTTGCGCGTGGGCTGGCGGCCGACGCCCACCGCCGCGGCAGGAGCCGAGCAGTCGGCGTCCGATCGCGACATCGTCATGGTCTCGCACTGGTCTTCGCCGGAGGCGGCCGCACAGGCAGACCTGGCGCAGGCGAGCCCCATCGCAATCGCGCGACGACACCTCAGCGAGGTCGACGTCGCGCACTTCGAGCTGGATGACGTGATCTCGCGCCACACCGACGACGAACCGATCGCCATCCGGATCGCCACGGGGCGGTTCTCCAGGCCCGGTGCCGACACGGAGATGCAGAACCTCCTGCGCCAGCGGGCGCCGCTGATCGGGGACGAGATGGCCGAGGCCTGGGTCGGGCGGCGGCTCACGGGCCGCGCGATCGAGGTCACATTCGTCAGCACGTGGCGGCGCCTGCCGACGGACCGGCCGCTCGAGGAGGCATTCTGGCCGGACATCGCGCTGCGGTACGACAAGTTCGTCGTCGAGGTGTACACGACGGTGGGGTAGAGTGGCCGCCATGGCGCCCCGTATCGCCCGTGTTGCGAGCTCCGCGGTGCTGCAGCTGGCGGCTCTCGTGCTCGGCCACCAGCTGGTCTACCTCGCCCGCTACGGCTCGTTGTACGGCGAGGTGCTCGCTCACTCCGGCCACGGCGACGCCTGGAGCGTGGCCGTGCTCACCAGCCTGATCCTCGCCGCGGGGTTGGTCGGGCTCGGTCTCGTGCGCCTGTATCGGCTCGGGGTCGTCGCTCGCGCTGCAGGCCTGCGAAGCAGCGACATGGCTGCGCTCCCGCCGCGCGCGCTCCTGCGCGCCTTCCTCGGCATCGCCCCGCGCGTCGCCGTCGTCCAGCTGGTCGCGCTGTCGCTGCAGGAGAACGTCGAGCGTGTCGCGATCGGCCAGCCCGCCCCGGGCGCGGGGATCCTCTTCTCGGCCGAGTACGCCGGTGGTGCCTGGATCGCGATTGCCGTCGCCCTTGGCGTCAGCGTGGTCGGCGCGCTCTTCGCCTGGCGCCGGGACGTTCTGCTGGCGCGCCTGCGCGTCGCGCGCGAGGCACAGCCCCGGGTTCGGGCCGCGGCGCCGCGCCGATCCGGTGTCCTTGCCCGACGCCCCGTCGAGTCGATCCTCGGGCGGCGATCCGCCCTGCGCGCCCCGCCTGCCTTCGCGGGTTCCGCCTAGCCCGACCCGGCTCACGTCGAGCACGGCGGTCGGGCCTGACCGCCGTCAACTCGAAGGGAGAACCGTGGGCCCTCGCCATCGACGAATCCTCCTCGCCGGCGCGGTCGCCGGCACGCTGCTGCAGTCCCTGACCCCCATCGCCGCCGCGCACGGCCACGCCGAGGCCGGCGGCTTCCACGTCGTCATCGGCTGGTCCGCCGAGCCGGCCCTGGTCGGCCAGCCGAATGGGATTCAGCTCTTCGTCTACGACGCGAACGAGAAGCCGATCACCGATATCCCCGCGGACGCGATCGCCGTCGTCGTGTCGACGGGCGGCCAGGACAGCCCGAGCCTGGGCCTCTCGCCGGCCTTCGATGTCGAGGAAGGCTTCGGCACGCCCGGGGAGTACTCCACGGAGATCATCCCCACGGCGCCGGGCGACTACACCTTCCACTTCACCGGCACGATCCACGGCACGGCGATCGACGTCTCCATGGCGTCCGGCGACGAGACGTTCGACGGCGTCGTCGCGCCGGCGGATCTCGAGTTCCCGGTGAAGCAGCCGACCCTGACCGAGGTCGGGACCAGGCTCGACCGGATCGACGGCCGGATCGACGCACTGCAGTCGGGGGCGCCCGCGCAAGGCGCGATCGCCGACGCGCAGGCGACGGCGTCGGCCGCACAGAATGCCGCCAACCAGGCGCTTCTCGTCGGCGCGCTCCTGGGTGGGGCTGGGCTCGTGGTCGCGGTCATCGCGCTGTGGCTCGTCCTTCGGGCACGCAGGCAGGTCGCCTGAGCGTGATCCACGCTCGGTGGCGTGTCGGCGTGCGCCGGTCGGCCATCCCGATCGCGCTGGCAGCCTGCGCGCTGCTCGTTGCCCTCGCCCTGCCGGGCGCCGCGGCCGGCCACGCGTTGCTGCATGCCTCCGATCCCGCGGCCGGCTCGACCCTCGGCACCGCGCCCGCGTCCGTGCTCCTGACCTTCGGTGAGACGCCCGACGCCCGGCTGACCGCGGTCAAGGTTCTCGACAGCGCGGGCCAGGACCACGTCAACGGGCGGCCAGAGGCCGTCAACGACCCGCCCGACTCGATCCGCGTCGCGCTCGGCGACCTTCCCGACGGTGTCTACACCGTGTCCTGGCGGACGGTCTCCTCGATCGACGGCCACGTCTCGGTCGGGTCCTTCGTCTTCGGCGTCGGCGTCGCCCCGCCGAGTGGTGCAGCGCCCCAGGGTGGCGGTGCCAGCGACTCGGGCTCGCCGCCCAACATCGTCGCCCGCTGGGTCCTGTATCTCGGACTGGTCGCGCTCATCGGCGCCGCCTTCGCCGCGGTGGCCGTCGCGCGCCGGCCCGCGTCCAGCCTGCTTGCGCTGGCCGCCGCGGGCTGGTTGCTCGCGGCGGTGGGCACGCTCGGGGTCATCGCCGTGCAATGGATCGAGACCGGCGCCCCGCTCGAGGAGCTGCCGGGCACGTCGGTCGGATCGAGCGCCCTCGCCCGGGTGATCTGGCTCGGGGCCATGGGCGCCGCCCTTGCCGGGCTGGCGACGGTGCCGCGCGTGCGATGGCGCCCTGGCTGGTGGATGGTCGGCGTCGCCGCGGCGACCGGGATCGGCGTGGATGTCGCCACTGGGCACGCGGCCGCCGGGGCGGGTGCGGCCCTCCAGGTCGCGACCCAGTCGCTCCACGGGCTCGCTGCCGCCTGGTGGATGGGTGGTCTCGCGGCGCTCCTGCTGCTCCTGCGTTCGACGCCCGCCGAGGAGCGGCTCGACGCCGCCCGGCGGTTCTCGTTCTGGGCGGCCATCGCGCTCGTGATCGTGATCGTGACCGGCGTGATCCGAGCGATCGTCGAGGTCGGCACGCTCGACGCCCTCGTCACGACCGACTTCGGCCGCGTGGTCCTCGCCAAGAGCGCCATCTTCCTGGGCATCGCGGCGCTCGGCGCGTTCAACCGGTTCATCAACCTGCGAAACGCGGCGCGGGTTCTCGCCGGGGTGCGCCGGATCGGCGGCGCCGAGCTCGCGCTGGCCCTCCTCGTGTTCGGGCTCTCGGCGCTGCTCGTGAACCTGACGCCGCCGACGTCGGCCGGGGCCAACCCGCAGCCCGTCTCGCAGCCGATCGTCGCCGCGGGTCACGACTTCGGGACCAGCGTGCGCGCCCGGCTCGTTGCGACGCCGGGAGCCGCCGGGCTGAACACGTTCGACCTCGCCCTGACGGACTACGACTCGGGCGCAGCAGTCGACGCCTCGGCCGTTGCGCTGCGCTTCCAGCTGCAGTCGCAGTCGGGCGTGGCGCCGTCCAGCCTCGATCTCCAGGCGGCCGGTCCCGGCCGATTCACGGCGAGCGGCGCGAACCTGTCGATCGATGGCATCTGGCAGGTGACCGCCACGGTCACGGCGACCGGCGCGGCGGTCGACGTCCCGCTGCTCGTCGCCACGACCGTGCCGGCGCAGCCGGTCCAGCTGTCGGTCTCGTCCGGATTGCCGACCATCTCCATCGTCCAGCTGGGATCCGCGGGCTCGGCGCAGGTCTATCTCGACCCGGGCGGCCCGGGCCAGAACGACCTGCACGTCACCTTCTTCGACCCGGCCGGCTCGGAGCTGCCGACGCAGGCGGCCACCATCGCGGTCTTCCCCGCGACGGGCGACGCGGCCGTGCTGCCCGCGCGCATGCTCGAACCGGGCCACTTCGTCGCCACCATCGATGCCGTCGCGGGCACCCTCGCGATCGACGTCATCAGCCCGCAGCCGGGTCCAGCGACCGGCCAGGTCCATCTCCATGTCACCATCGAGGTCTCGCCATGACTCCACGCCGATATCGGTCCATGCCGCTCCGACTCCTTGCCGGCTGCGCGATCGCGCTGCTGGTCACCGCCTGCACGGGCGGTTCGCCCAGCCAGGCGGCTTCATCGCCCACGCCCGGTCCTCGGCCGGCCTCACCTGCGCAGGTCGAGATCGTGGCGCCGGTCGCGAAGTCCACGCTGACCGGGACCAGCGTGCACGTCGTCCTGAAGCTGGCCGGCGCGACGATCGTCAGCCAGACCACGACCGACATCCGGCCGGACCAGGGCCACCTCCACCTGTACGTGAACAACCTGCTCGTGTCGATGAACTACGGCCTCGAGCAGGACATCGTGGTCCAGCCCGGGACGATCGACCTGAAGGCGGAGTTCGTGGCCGCCGACCACGCGCCGTTCAATCCCCGGGTCTGGTCGCCCGACGTGATCTTCACCGTGAAGTCGTGAGGCGCGACCGGGCGCTCGGCTGGCTCGTGGTGCTGGCCGGCCTGGGGCTGGCCCTCGGCGTCCAGGTCCGGGTCCCCCTCGGGGTGCCGCTGTACGACGGCCAGCCGATCGTCGAGACGTACCGATACCTCCACCCGGCCAACGGCCAGCGGGGCAACCCGACCTCGGCGAGTTCGACGAAGCAGGTGGACGGCACCACGACTCCCGTCTTCGCGATCGCCACCGAGGAACAGCCGCCCCAGGCCCAGATGACCGTCCAGGAGGACGCCTTCCAGCTGCCGGCCGGCACGACCGAGCTGCAGGTCTCGATCACCCCCGTCGACGCTGCGGCGCAGCCGACCGAGGGGCAGATCGCCGGTAACGTCTACCGCTTCTCGGTGACGACTCCGGGCGGGCAGGCGCTCGCGCCCAGGACCTGCGATACCTGCCGGACCCTGGTCATCCGGGCGCCGGAGAACGTGGCCGAAGGCACGATCTCGCACCTCGACGGCGGCGCCTGGGTCGGCGTGGCGACCTTCCACGCCGGCATCGCGGGCATGTTCCAGGCGAACGCGCCGGCGATGGGCGACTACGCGGTCATCGTGGCGAGTGGGCCGGCGAGTGGGGGCGGCGGAGGTGGCCTCGATCTGCTCCTCTTCGGAGGAATCGCCCTGGCGCTCTTCTTCGCGGCCGTCGCGGGGCTGTTCTGGTATCGCCGCCGACCCGCGCCGGTGCCCGTGGCCCGGCTGGGCCCGGGCCGCGGCCGAGTTCCATCGAAGCGCAGGGGGCCTCGCCGGCCGCCGAGCGGGAGGTCCGGATCATGAAGTCGCTGCTCGCCTTGTTCCTCGCGATCGTGCTGGCCGGGTGCGGGACGGCACGGACCGACGGCGGCCCGATCCGAATCGGCGCGGTCTTCCCGATCTCGGGCAACGCGGCGTCCCTGGCCGGCCCGGAGCTCACGGGCGTCCGAATCGCGGCGGACCAGGTGAATGCCGACGGCGGAATCGGCGGCCGGAGGATCGAGCTCGTCGTGCGCGACGTGCAGTCGCGCGAGGAAGCGGCCCAGGCGATGGGCGAGCTCCGCGACCAGGGCATCCAGCTCGTCATCGGCGCCTATTCGTCCGACCTCTCGATCGCCGCCAGCGAAGCCGCGGACAAGGCCGGGCTCGTGTACTGGGAGGCCGGGGCGGTCGCCGACCGGCTGACTGGGCGCGGCCTGCCTCACGTGTTCCGGGTCGGCGCCAGCGGGAGCAATCTCGGGGCCAACTCCTCGGCGTTTGCCGCCACGGAGCTGGCGAGCCGCCTCGGCAAGCCGGTCGCGCAGCTGCGCGTCGGCATCGCCGTCGCCGAGGACGACTACGCGCGCTCCGTCGCCGACGCGGCCGAGGCGACGGCCCGCGACCGGGGCATGCCCGTCGTCGTGCGGCGCTCGTACAACCTGGCCCTGCCCGACTGGCCGAGCGTCATGGCCGATCTCGCCGCGGCGCGACCCGACGTCCTGATCCTCGCTTCGCACATCCCAGATGGGATCGCCTTTCGCCAGGCGATGGTCGCCGCGGGCCTCAAGGTGGGCGCCCTGATCGGCTCGACGATGGCCGAGTGCGACCCCGACTTCGCCGGCGAGCTCGGGGCAGATGCCATCGGCGTCTTCGCCTCGGATCGGCCGACGGCCGGGTTCCAGGGCTCGGCACTGGGGCCGGATGCCGCCGCCGCGTATGCGCGATTCGCCGCTGACTGGGCCGCGGCCTCGAAGGACGGGGCGGTTGCGGGCGCCGGCCCGAACGCCGGCGCCGGCGATGACGCCCGCGGCTACGGCGATGCCGAGTACACGATCCACGGCCCGGCAGAGGACGCGACCGCCGAGGAATCGGAAGAGGCGCTTGCCGGCTACTCGGCCGCGTGGGCGTTGTTCCGGCATGTCCTGCCCGTCGCTGCCGCGAGTGGCGGGTCCCTCGACGCGAACGCGGTGGCGACAGCGGCACGCGCCGTGGACCTGCCCGAAGGCTCGCTGCCCAACGGCGCGGGCCTCCGGTTCTCGACCGATGCGAGCACCCTTGGGCAGAACGAGCGCGCTGCCGCCGTGATCTGGCAGTGGCAGGCGGTTCGGACCTACGCCTTCGTCTGGCCGCCGACCTACGCCACCGGCAGCATCCAGTTCGTGCCGCTGAGCAGATGAGCGCCATCCCGGCGCCAGTCGGCGTGCGAGCCAGTGCGACGGTCACGCCGGCCCTGTTCGAGGCCTTGCTGCTCCTGGGCGGGCTCGGCGCGATCGTCCTGCTGCGCGCGTGGGCAAGCCGCGCGGGGCTCGCCCCGCTCGCGGTTGGCGCCGCGTTCAGCGCGGGCCTCCTGATCCTCGCGGGGGCTGGCGGAGCGACGCGACCCAGCGCACGCAGCATCGCGCCCGGGGTCGCCGCGGGAGCGGCGGTCGGACTTGCGCTGGTGGCCGTGGGCCTCGCCGGTCCGGCGCTCGGTGGGACCACCTTCGTCGGCGGCCTCGGGCGGCCCGCGGCGCCGTTCGTCCCGTGGGCGGTGGTGGTCGTCGGCGTTGCCGTCGGTGAGGAGGCGATCCTGCGCGGCGCGCTGTTCGATCGCCTTCGGCGAGCGGGCGGGGCGCCGGCCGCGCTGCTCGTCACGACCCTTGCCTTCGCGCTCCTGCACGTCCCGCTCTACGGCTGGCACGTCGTCCCGCTGGACCTGGCGGTCGGACTGGCGCTCGGCGGCCTCCGACTCGGGACCGGCGGCTTCGTCGCACCAGCGGTCGCGCATGGGCTTGCAGACATCGCCACGTGGTGGCTGTGACCGGGTCGTACGGGGCGTCAGGCCCGCTGACCGGCCCCGGCAGCGGCCTCGCCCCGGGCTCCGGTCCGACCAACGACCAGGCCCGCCGTCGTGCCCTGCACGAACAGCGTGAACAGCACCACTCCGAACGTGATCTGCTGGAGGAGGGCCCGCTGCGGGAAGTCCTCGGGCAGTGACAGCGCCATCGCGATCGCGACGGCGCCCCGCAGCCCGGCCCAGAACAGGACATGCAGCCAGCCGATCGGTGGCTTCGGCCAGTGCGCTCGCTCGCCCATGAGGGCCGCCAGCCCACCGACGAGGCCGTAGACCGCGACCGCGCGGGCGACGAGCACGGCAACGAGGCCCCACAGGATGGTGCCGGCATCTGCGACGAGGTCGCTCGGTGAGATCGCCAGGCCCACGAGCAGGAACGCGAACGCCGTGAGCAGGAAGGCGATCAGCTCCCACACCACGTCGAGGGTATCCAGCGCCCGAGGGCTCAGCCCGTGCCGGCGCCCGTACGAGCCGATGACGAGGCCGGCGACGACCGTCGCGATGATGCCCGACTGCTCGAGGCCGTCGGCCAGGAGGTAGGTCCCGTACGCGGCGGCGATCGAGATCGTCAGCTCGATCGGACGATCGTCAACGAACGCCAGCAGCCGTGATGCGAGCCAGCCGGCGACGAGGCCGATGCCGACGCTGGAGACGACCGAGACCACGATGTCCTGGGCGATCTCCGCGACCGAGGTGCTGCCCGCAATCGCCGCCACCGTTGCCGAGAACAGCACGAGGGCGGTGCCGTCATTCGCCAGGCTCTCACCTTCGACCAGGGTGGCCAGGCGCGGTGGGACCCGCAGCCGCCGGAACGTCGCGATCACCGCGACCGGGTCGGTGGCGGCAACCATCGAGCCGACCACCAGCCCGAGCTCGAAGCGCAGGCCCGTCGCCAGCTGCAGCACCACCGCGACGATGAGGGCCGAGATGAGCACGCCCGGCGCCGCGAGCAGCACGATCCAGCCGAACGTGGGCCGCAGGTGCTCCAGGTCGAGCCGGAGCGCAGCCTCGAAGACGAGCCCGGGCACGAGGACGAGCAGGACGAGCTCCGGCGTGACCTGGATCGTGCCCCTCGGCAGGAGGGCGCCGGCGATGAGCCCGAGGACGACCAGGGTGACCGAGTAGGGGATCCGGAGCCGAGCCACGACGAGCGCGGCGAGCGCCGCGACGGACACGAGCGCGACGACGACGCGGATGGCGTCGAGGGTTGCCGCACTGCCGGCTTCGCTCACGTGTCCTCCCTCCAGCTCACCGGACCGACCACGCCCGGACGTTGCTGCGCCGCACCGATGCGTGCCGGAGGGTACTGCCCCGAACCGGACTCAAGTACGGCTTGGAACCCCCACGGCCCAACCCTAACTTCCCAACCACGACGAGCGCCGCGCAGGCATCGTCGCGGGGTGTCGGTCGCGCGATACGAAACGGCCCACCTCTCGAAAGGCACCACTGGATGGGCTCGATGGCATTGAATGAGCTTGGGAAGATGCTCACCGCCGCGGAAGTCGCGGAGATGCTCCATCTCCACGTCAACACGGTGAAGCGCCTCGGCGACCGTGGCGAGCTCAAGTATTACCGCGTGTGCAAGCGCGGTGACCGGCGCTTCCTGCTCGAGGACGTGCGCCGCTTCCTCGACAACAACCGCTGATTCCGCGGGCTTCGAGCCCGCTCGAGGCTGAGACCGCCCGGCATTCGCCGAGGCGGTCTCGTCATGCCTGGGTCGTGTATTCGGGCCCGGATGTGGGGATGAGCCAGGCGGCAAGCCCGAACGCCAGCAGGCAGGCCACGATGGACACGCCGATCGCCAGCTCGATGGACTGCCCCGCGAGGATGCCGCCGATCGCCGACCCGATCGGGAAGCCCGCGAAGTTGAACGACATCGACACGGCGAACGCCCGGCCCATCCACGCCGGGTCCGTTCGACGCTGGCGGACCGTGAACATGGCAACGTCCATCGGACCGTTGACGAAGCCCATGACCGCCATGGCCGCGAGCACCGCGATGAGCCCGGCCGAAGGAAGCAGGAGCGCCGTGCCCAGCGCGAACCCGAGCATCGGCCAGACGATGAGCTGCCGCTCCCGGCCGCGGGTGTCGAGCCGGCCGGCCAACAGGCCCGCGACGAGCCCGACGACGCCCTGGAACGCGTAGATGAGCCCGACCGCCTCGGTCGGCAGGCCGAGCCGCTCGAGGATGATCAGCGGGATCGCGATCGTCCCGATCCCGCCGGCGATGTTGAGGGTCGTGATCGAGAAGCCCAGGCTCCGGATCGTCCGATTGCCCCATGCGTACAGCACCCCGTCCCAGGCATCGCGCAGGAGACTGCCGGACGACGCGGTCGCGGTCGGAGGATCCGGCACGCCGACAACGATCACCGCGGCGATGGCATAGGTCAGGCCGAGGATGATGAGGGCCCACGCTCCGCCGAGGTAGCTCACCGCGAGCGCGGCCACCGGCGGTCCGACGATGGTCGCGACGACATAGCCGTTCGAGTCGATCGCATTCAGCCGCTCCCACAGGTGGCGCGGCGCCATGAGCGGGAACAGGCTCCGGAGGCCGGTCGCGCTGAGCGGTCCGGTCAGGGCGGAGAGCGCAGCGATGACGATGAGGAGCCACGCCGGCAGCAGATCCAGCAGCGCGAGCGTGCCGATCAGCGCCAGCGATGCGGCCGCGATGAGGAAGTCGAGCGTGATCAGGCGCGTCCGGCCGTGGCGATCCAGCAGCGCGCCCGCGATCGGGCTCACGGCGATCCCGGGCGCGATGCCGGCAAAGGTCACGAGCCCCGCCAGCTCCGGCGATCGATAGCGCTGGAGCGTGAACAGCACGAGGCCCAACCCGACCATCGACTGGGCGATGCGCGCCGTCTGCATTCCTGCGAGCGCGCGAAGCAGGAACGGGACGCCGAGCAACGCGCGGTAGGAGGCGGCCTGCGCGGCCGGGCTCGGAGATGGGGTCACGGCCCAAAGGATGGCGGCTCGAGCAGGCGCTCGCGGCCCCACAATTGACGCGATGATCGACCTTCGGCCGAGCGACGAGAACCGCCTCGTCCAGCAGTCCGTCCGCGAGTTCTGCGAGGCCGAGATCAACCCGTACATCCGCGACTGGGACGCGAAGGGCGAGGTCCATCGCGAGGTCTTCGCCCGGATGGCCGAGCAGGGTCTGCTGGGCGCTCCGATCCACTCGCGCTGGGGTGGCGGCGGGATGGACTACATCTCCTTCGCGATGATCTGCGAGGAGCTCGAGCGCGCGGATACGGCGTTCCGCGTGGTGCAAAGCGTCCACGTGGGCCTGAACTCGCTCACGCTCATGCAGTGGGCGACCGACGAGCAGAAGCAGCGCTGGCTCGTCCCCCAGGCGAAGGGCGAGAAGCTCGCGACGTTCGGGCTCACCGAGCCGGGCGTCGGCACCGACGCCGGGAACCTGGCGTCGACCGCCCGGCGCGACGGCGATTCGTACGTGCTCAACGGCCAGAAGATCTGGATCAGCCTCGCCGACATCGCCGACCAGTTCCTCGTCTTCGCCTCGGTCGATCGGTCGAAGGGACATCGCGGCGTGACCGCGTTCGTGCTCGAGCGAGGCATGCCCGGCCTTTCCACGGGGACGCTGCACGGCAAGCTCGGCATCCACGCGGGCAACACGGGCCTGATCAACATGGACGGTGTGCGCGTCCCGGTCGAGAATCGCATCGGCGAGGAGGGCGAGGGCTTCCTGATCGCGATGAGCGCGATCGACCAGGGCCGATACACGGTCGCGGCCGGCAACGTGGGCCTCGCCCAGGCGTGCCTGGACGCGTCGCTCCGGTACGCGCACGAGCGCAAGACGTTCGGCGATGAGATCGGCCGCCACCAGCTGGTCAAGCAGATGCTGGCCAAGATGCTGGCGGGGATCGAGGCCGGGCGGCTGCTGGTGTGGCGCGCAGGCTTCCTCAAGAACCACGGCGTCCGGAACACGCGCGAGACCTCGCTCGCCAAGTGGCACGCCACCGACCACGCCGTGCAGAGCGCCCTCGACGCGATCCAGATCCACGGCGCCAACGGCTATTCG
>Ga0310810_10006261_pt1 | contig 13430 bp, 13 predicted proteins | sample NCmetagenome_FD_207641 | JGI IMG/M metagenome (GOLD analysis project Ga0310810, IMG submission 207641) | Soil microbial communities from experimental microcosm in Duke University, North Carolina, United States - NC | ecosystem: Engineered > Artificial ecosystem > Soil microcosm > Unclassified ... | reverse complement strand
CGCTCCCATTCCTGGCCGCCGGCGTGCACGTGCTGGTCGAGAAACCGATGGCGCGCAGTCTCACCGAAGCCGACGACATGATTCAGGCGGCCGCAAAGGGCGGCGCAATTCTGGCGGTCGGGCAGACCGAGCGGTTCAACCCGGCCGTCGCCGCGGCGCGTCCGCTCCTGAGCGATCCGCGATTCATCGAAGTCCATCGTCTGGGTACGTTTCCGGAAAGAAGTCTCGATATCGACGTCGTCTTCGATCTGATGATTCATGACGTCGACATTGTTTTGTCGCTGGTGCCCTCGGAGGTCGAAGCGATCGAGGCGGTCGGAGTGCCGGTGCTGACGGGACGCGTCGATATCGCGAATGCGCGGGTCAAATTCAAGAACGGGTGCATCGCGAATCTCACGGCCAGCCGCATCAGCCGCGATCGAGTGCGGAAGATCCGCTTCTTCCAGCCGATGGCCTACGTGTCGATCGATTACGCCGCTCAGAAGCTGGAGGTGTTCCGGCTGGTCAAAGGGAACGGCCCGGCGCCGGCGATCGAGGGCGGCGAGGTAGCGGTGGAGAACGAGGAGCCGCTCAAGCGCGAGCTTGCCGATTTTGTCGAGGCGATCACGACGAGCCGCCCTCCGACGGTGACCGGCGAAGATGGACGCCGCGCCCTCGCGCTGGCTCAGCGAATCGCGGATAGAATGACCACCGCCTGAGCACACCTGAATTGGCGACTTGGTGATTTGGTGGCTTGGCGATTGAATTCACCAATTCCCGAAGTCGCCGACTCACCAATTGTTTATGTATTCCGACCTCAACGACTTCATCGCAGACCTCGATCGCCGCAAGCTGCTGGCGCGCGTGGCCGAACCGGTGAGCCCGCGGCTGGAAATCGCCGCGGTCATCGATCGCGCGTGCAAGTCGCCCGGCGGTGGCCCTGCGCTGCTGTTCGAAAAGCCCTCCGGATTCGACATTCCCGTTGCGGCGAATCTGTACGGATCGATAGAGCGCATGTGCCTCGCGCTCGGTGTGAAGACGCTCGACGACCTCGCGAACGAGATCGATGAGCTCATGACGCCCCAGATGCCCGAAGGGATCATGGACGCGCTGAAGATGCTCCCCATGGTCGGACGGCTGCGCGATCTGATGCCGAAAACCGTCAAGGATGGGCCGTGCCACGAAATCGTACAGCGCGATGGCGCGCTCGACGAACTGCCGATTCTGACGTGCTGGCCGGAAGACGGCGGCGCCTACATTACCTTTCCGCTCGTGTTCACGAAGAATCCCGAGTCCGGCGAGCGCAACATCGGGACGTACCGCATGCAAGTATTCGATGGACGGACGACCGGCATGCACTGGCAGCGGCATAAGGGTGGAGCGCAGCACCACCGCGTGGCGGAGCGGCTCGGCCAGCGCCTCGAGGTCGCCGTGGCGCTCGGTCCTGAACCTGTCCTGCCGTATTGCGCGACCGCGCCGATGCCCGAGGGACTCGACGAGCTGCTGCTCGCCGGATTTCTCGCGCGGCGCCGGATTGAGCTGGTGAAGTGCATCACCGTGGACCTCGAGGTGCCGGCCAGTTCGCACATCGTGCTCGAAGGATATGTAGAGCCGGGAGAGCGCCGCAGCGAGGGTCCGTTCGGCGACCACACGGGGCTGTACTCGCAACCTGACGATTACGCTGTGTTTCACCTCACTTGCGTCACTCGCCGGAAACGGCCGACGTACCTGACCACGATTGTGGGGATCCCGCCCATGGAGGACTATTACCTCGGCCTGGCGAGCGAACGGATCTTTCTCCCGATCCTCCGCAAGACGCTGCCGGAGATCGTCGACATGCACTTCCCGGCCGAGGGTATCTTCCATAACCTGGTCCTCGTGTCGATTGACAAGCGGTTTCCCGGCCACGCGCGGAAGATCATGAACGCATTCTGGGGCCTCGGCCAGCTGATGTTCTCCAAGACCATCATCGTCGTCGACAAGGACGTGAACGTCCAGGACGTCGGCGAAGTGGCGTGGATTGTCGGGACCCACATGGATCCGCTGCGCGATGTTCAGATGACCCGCGGGCCGGTGGACGATCTGGACGATGCCGCCGATCTACCGGCGTATGGCGGAAAGATGGGCATCGACGCCACGCGGAAGTGGGCGTCGGAAGGGTACACGCGCTCGTGGCCAGCCAGGGTGAAGACGACGGAAGCCGCCGGAAATCGCGCGGCGGAAATCTGGTCCCGCCTGAGGCCACGGACGTAATTCAGCGGACAAGTCCGGATTACTCACCGAACACCAGCATGCCTTGTTCGCCGGCCTCGGCTGGTTGCCCGGTTGCAAGGGCGCGGACGACTCCCCATAAACGCACGAGGCGGCTTGACGGCACATCCCAGTACTCGACCCGCTCCATCTTTACGGTCAGGACGCCGAGCTCGGGGTCGTCGGGGCCGCCGGGAAACCATGCGCGATACGTGGGATTCCACAGTCGCCGAATCTGTTCGCGATCGTGGCTGATGCGGCCGGTGCCTGACACCGACACGTAGCGATCGCCTTTTGCGCCGACAAAGGCGACGTTCACCTGCGAATGCTCGGTGATCTCCATGACTTTCTGAGAAGAGCGGTGCGTCAGAAAGAGCAGCGTCGCATCGTCCTGAAGCTGCTCGACGAGCATCGGCCGGCTGCGGAGCGCCTCATCGCCGGTCCGGGTCGTCACCATGGCGACCGGGATGCCGTCGATGAGGCGCGCAAGGTCAGCGACGGCGCGTTGTCGATCGTCCACGCTTCCGGCCTCGGGTTGTGGTTGAAGGGGTCGCCGATTTCTTCCTGCCCCGATCGGCCGCGGCGGCACGCGGCATCATCTTCTTCACGTTCTCTACGGCGTCTCCGACGGTCGAGCCCACCCAGTCCGCCGATTTGCGAAGCATGTCGCCCGCCGTGCTTTGCTCGTGCCACTCGGTAGCGGCCTGCCCGTTGACCGACCCGACGGCGATCACCGTCAGCTTCTTGTCGGCTGCTTTCTCTTCCTTCAGCGTCTGGGCCATCAGCCGCGCGACGGCGTTCTCGCCGAGAATTTGCGCGTACGTGCGAACCGTTCCGTACGTCGCGATCTCATAGTGTTCGACTTTCTGGGCCGCCGTGATCATCATCGCGTCACGAAGGGCGCCGCCGTCGCTGCCCTCGATAAGCTCCTGACCCTCTTCGAGCAGGCCTTCCATGGCCTCGCACGTCTTTTCGGATGGGTCCTCGCCGAGGATCTTCAGCGCCTGCTCGACCCGTCGAGCGTGCCCCCGGGTTTCGGCCAGGTGGCTCTTGAACGCCGCTTTCAATTCGCGCTGCGACGCGTTCTGCTGCATTTCCGGCAATGCTTCGATCAGCTGGTTCTCCGCGCTCAATAAATCATGCAGTTCGTCGACCAAATGTTCACGCAAAGACGCGACAGATGCCATGATTACCTCCGGCCGGGCTTCGAAGCACAGGGGATGCCACGTCGGGTTTGTAGCACGTTTGTAGCAAGCGCCTTGCATGAGCTATGTGTATGACCACACCACCGCCCAACAGCTTCATCCAACGGCTCATCGGCGCGGCAGCGCTCGACGCGGCGATCTATGAAGAGGTCGAAGCGGATCCGAAAGCGGGCATCCAGGCGGCGGCTGTCGTGGTACTGTCCAGCCTGGCGGCCGGCATCGGCGCCCGCGGATTCTCCCAGAATAGCGTCCCGAATATTGCGCTGATCAGCATCCTGGCCTTGATGGGGTGGGCCTGTTGGGCGTTGTTGACGTACGAAATCGGATCGCGCGTGCTGCCTGAGCCTCAGACGTCGGTCGACATCGGTCAGTTGATGCGCACGATCGGCTTCGCGGCGACGCCGGGTTTTCTGCGGGTCTTCGGCTTCATTCCGGGAGTGGCGGTGCCGGCGTTTGCTCTGGCAACGGTCTGGATGCTGGTTGCGATGGTCGTGGGTGTCCGCCAGGCGCTTGATTACACCAGTACCGGACGTGCCGTTGCCGTCTGCGTGCTGGGATGGGTATTGGCGCTCGCGTTCGTGGTGGTGCTGGGCTTGATCTTCGGTCCGACCGTATCATAGCCGCGCGTCCGAAAGGACCCGCCCCCACAGCGTTACCTTCGATCCAGGCCGTGCTTTTTGGACCAGGCGACTGGAATTCAGGCCGGCTCCTTTCGGGCCCGGCGACCGGGCTGATATGATCGTCGGCTGAAATGGCCGTCTCCGACGTCGAGCTCGCCACGCTCGCAACCACGTCCGACATCATCAATCTCGGGATGCTCGCCGACGAGGAGCGTCGCCGCCGCCACGGCACGCGCACGACTTTTGTTCGAGTCGCGACGGTCTCCGCGGTGCCGGGGTCTCCGGTGCACATCCCGGCTGCGGCGGGCGAGCTGCGGATCGAAGGCGCGCCATCCGGTCGCGCGACCACGATTCAACGCGTCAGAGAAGTCGTTGCCGCGGCCGGGACGGTGGCGATCTCCGGGTACTCGCTGGCCGATTTGGAACAGACGGCCGGCCGAGAAGCGGTGACGCTGCGTTCGCTCCTCGAGGAGCTTCGGGCTGCGGGACTCGAGCTCGTCGCCGAGGCCCCCGTCGACCTCCTGCAGTCGGCGCGCCGGTCGATCGAGGAAGTGAACATCGCCGGCCTGACTCTCGGCCGCCTTACCGTGCATCGCTTGCAGGATCCCGATCCGATCGCGCTCCTCAAATCAGTGGTCGAGCTCCAGCGTCAGGTCGGCGTGGTGCGCGCGTTCGCGCCGCTTCCGCGCACGCTGAACCCCGCCGTACCGACGACCGGGTACGAGGATATCAGGCGCATCGCGCTGGCTCGTCTCGTCGTCGAGAACGTGCCGTCGATTCAGGTGGACTGGTCGCTCTATGGGCCGAAGCTCGCGCAGGTCGCACTCACAGTTGGTGCCGACGACGTCGACGGCGTTTCGGCCGAAGACGATACGAGCGAGGGCCGCCGCCGCGCGCCGCTCGAGGAGATCCGGCGAAACATCGCTGCGGCGGGCCAGAATCCGGTCGAGCGCAACGGCCGGTTCGATCTCGTCTCGTCATGACGCCCGTTCGCCTGGGAGCCGTCGAGTATCTCAATGCGCGCCCGTTAGTGTTCGGTCTCGATCGCTCGCCGCGGTTCGATCTTCGTTTCGATCTGCCGTCGGAATGCGCCAGGCTGCTTCATGCGGGCGATATCGACCTCGGACTCATTCCGTCGATTGAATACCTGCGCGGTGATTCCTATCGGATCGTGCCGGACCTTGCCATCGCGTCACGCGGACCTGTGGCGTCGGTGGCGCTCTTCACGACGCGTCCGATGCCGGATGTCCGGTCGATCGTGATGGATACGAGCTCTCGGACCTCGGTCGCCCTGGTTCGCGTGCTCTGTGCGCGGTTGTTCAAAATCGCGCCGGCCATCGAAGCACACCGTCCCGACTTGAACGCGATGCTCGAACGCGGCGATGCGGCGCTCATCATCGGCGACAAGGCATTGGTGTGGGAACCAGAGACGGTCCGGCTAAAGCCGGACACTACGTACGCCAGCGTGAAACAGGAGACGTACACCTCCGTGCTGCACGAGGACTCAGACATGGTCCGGCGAAAGCCGGACTCTATTGTCCAGAAGATTGACCTCGGCGAGGCGTGGACGTCGCTGACCGGTTTGCCGTTTGTGTGGGCGTTCTGGGCGGGCCCGGCGGGGCGGGTGACCGCCGACGATGTCACGGCGCTGCAGGCAGCGCGAGATGCAGGCGTGAGCCAGAGCGACGCCGTCGCCCACGAGTATTTCCGCGATGCGCCGCGGTACCGCGATCTCGGCGCGCGCTATCTGCGCGACAATATCAAGTACTATCTTGGCGCCGACGAGCGCGCCGGCCTCGAGCTGTTCTACCGGTACGCGGCGGAGATCGGTGTGGTTCCGAGCGCGAGCGATTTGCGTTTTTATTAGGCCGGTCCGCCAGCACCATGAGTATCGACCACATCGCGTCGAAGGTTCGCGCGGGCGGGCGCATCGACTCCGTCGAGGCGCTCGCGCTCTATCGGCACGCATCGACGCCGCTGCTCGGTCAGTTGGCCGATGGCATTCGTGCGCGCAAACACCCCGAGCGGATCGTCACGTACATCATCGACCGGAACGTCAACTACACGAACGTGTGCGTCGCCAGATGCAACTTTTGCGCGTTCTACCGGCCGGTCGGATCGCCTGAAGGGTACGTGCTCGGGTTCGACGAGTTGTTTCGAAAGATCGACGAGACCGTGGCCGTCGGCGGGGTACAGCTTCTGCTGCAAGGGGGACACAATCCCGACCTGCCGCTGACGTGGTACGAGGATCTCTTCCGCGCCATCAAGGGGCGCTATCCGGGTTTCAAGCTGCACGCGCTCTCGCCGCCGGAAGTGATTCACCTCTCGCGCCTGTCGCAACTGCCTGTGCCGGCAATCATCGATCGGCTGATGGCGGCTGGCCTCGACAGCATTCCCGGCGGCGGCGCCGAGATACTGGTCGACCGGGTCCGCAGACGGCTGCACTGCGACGGCAAGGCCACGGCGGGCGAGTGGATCGATGTCATGCGCCACGCGCATCGAGCCGGCCTGCGGACGACGGCGACGATGATGTACGGGACGGTGGAAACCGACGAGGAGCGCCTTGAACACCTTCTGCGGCTGCGGGCGCTGCAGGACGAGACCGGCGGGTTCACGGCGTTCATCACGTGGAGCTATCAGCCCGATCACACGGAGCTCGCGGGCACCGAGGCGACCGGACTCGACTATCTGCGCACGCTCGCGATCGCGCGCGTCGTGCTCGACAACTTCGACAACCTGCAGGCGTCGTGGGTGACGCAGGGCGGCAAGGTCGGGCAGCTGAGCCTCGCCTACGGGGCCAACGACATGGGCAGCGTGATGATCGAGGAAAACGTCGTGCGGGCCGCCGGCGCGAGCTATTGCATGGATGAAGCCGAGATCGTGCGCAACATCGAGGACGCCGGATTTACCGCGAAGCGGCGGAACATGCACTACGAGATCCTGGGGGATCCGATATTCCGCGAGCGCGACGTACCACGGATGCTCGAGCTCGCGCAGGCGCGCGAAGACGGCAACACCAGCGTGCCCGGCGAGCTCGCGAACTATCCCGCCCGGAGCCGATCCGGCAAACAGCTCCGCGTTATTCAGAATTGATCCGGTACCACGCTTCCTGGATCCTTCCCATCGCGGAGCCGCCGATCCCGGACGGCTGGATTGTCGCCGACCACGGCCGCGTCGTGGCCTATGGCGCGTACGGCGCCGTCGCCCGCCGCGCGCCATCGCACGCCGAGACCAGCGAGGTCGATCTTGGACACGTGGCCGTGCTGCCAGGCCTCGTCAATGCGCACACCCATCTGGAGCTTTCGTATCTGCGAGACGAGATCCCGCCGGCATCCGCGTTCGTGACGTGGATTCGCGCCGTGATGGCCGCGCGGCGGATGCGGCCGTCGTTGAAGTCGCCGGAAATCCTCGACGCCATGGATCGGGCTATCGCGGAATCCGTCGGATTCGGGACTGCCCTCATCGGCGACATCACCAACACGCTGGTGTCATTTGCGCCACTCATGCGCAGCGCGCTCGCGGCGGTCGTGTTCTTCGAGGTGCTGGGGTTCAACGTCATCGACGCCGACGCGCTCATCGAACACGCCTCCGGGGAAATCGAAGCGCTCGGCCCGGCCGATCGCGTTCGCACCAGCCTGGCCGCCCACGCGCCCTATTCGGTCGCGCCACTCGTTTTCCGGGCGATTCGAAAGGCCGCCGATCGCGATCCGTTTGCGCCTTACAGCGTGCATCTGTCGGAATCGGTCGAGGAGGTCGAGTTCATCCGCACCGGCCGCGGCCCGTGGCGGCAATTGCTGGACGAGGTCGGGACATGGAATACCGCATGGACGCCACCGGGCGTCAGTCCCGTGGAGTTCCTCGACGCCAGCGGGTTTCTCGGGCCGCGCCTGCTCGCCGTGCACGGCGTGCAGATGACCCGCCAGGATCTGGCGCGGCTGGCATCGCGCGGCGCGACGCTCGTGACCTGCCCGCGGAGCAACGGGCACACCGGCGCGGGCGCACCGCCGATCGACGCGTTCTACGCGTCGGGCGTGCACGTCGCCATCGGCACCGACAGTCTCGCCAGCGCGCCGGACTTGAGCGTCTTCGCGGAGCTCGCGACGGTGCGCGCGCTCGCGCCGTCGGTGCCGGCGTCCATGCTGCTGGCCAGCGCCACGATCGAAGGGGCTCGGGCGCTCGGCTTCGACGCCGATTACGGCACCATCGAGCCGGGCAAGTTTGCGCGTCTCATCGCCGTGGACGTTCCCGCCATGACGAGCGATGTGGAAGAATACCTGGTGTCCGGTGTCCACCAAGAACAAATCCGGTGGATCGAGTAACGATTGTCGATCTGGTGATTGTCGATTGTCGATTTATTGAGCTCAATGAAATTGAATCGACAATCGACAATCGACAATCGACAATCACCAAATGTTCAAGCGCCTCGCGATCTATCTCTCGTTCGTGCGCTTCAGCCATTCGGTCTTCGCGCTGCCGTTTGCGCTGGCCGGCGCGCTGCTCGCGGCGCAGCATGTTCGCGTGTCGCGGGGGACGATCGGCTGGATTCTCGTCGCAATGGTTGCCGCCCGCAGCGCGGCCATGGGATTCAACCGTCTCGTGGACGCCCGGTTGGACGCGCTCAATCCCCGAACCGCGAACCGGGAGTTGCCTAGGGGCGCGATGTCGCGCGGGGAAGCCGTCTCGTTTGTCGTCATCGCATCGGCGCTGTTCATGTTTGCCGCCTCGCGTTTGAATCCCTTGTGTTTCGTGCTGTCGCCCGTGGCGCTCGGCATTGTGTTCTGGTACTCGCTGGCCAAGCGCTTCACAACGTGGACGCAGCTGTTTCTCGGCCTGGCCATGGCGGTCGCGCCGGTCGGCGGATGGCTGGCTGTGGGCGGACGGGCGGGATGGGAGCCGTGGCTGCTCGCGCTGGCAATCGGCACGTGGGTCGGCGGTTTCGACGTTCTGTATGCGTGCCAGGATCTGGACTTCGATCGCGCGCACGGCCTCCGCTCGATTCCGGTCCGCTTCGGCGTTCCCGCGGCGCTTGCGATCTCGCGCGCCATGCACGTCATCACGATCGGGTGCCTGCTCGCGTTATCGTTGGTGGCACCGCTCGGCCGTCTGTACCTTGGCGGCGTGGCCGTCGTCGCGGCGCTGCTCGCGTACGAGCAATCGCTCGTCCGCGCCGATGATCTCTCCCAGGTCAAACGCGCGTTCGATTTGAACGGCTATGTCGGAATTCTCTATCTGCTCGTCCTGGCCGCGTCGCTTTACGGCCAGTGACAGGCGTGTCCGGCTTCAGCCGCGACAGGCACGCATGAAAGACCACGATTGACGGATCTCTCCAAGGCTCCGGCTCGCATCGCGGCAATGTTCGACGCGATCGCGGCCCGCTACGATCTCCTGAACCATCTGCTGAGCGCGGGCATCGATCGTCGCTGGCGGAAGCGCGCGATTCAGGCGTTGTCGCTGACCGGACGCGAACGCGTGCTGGACCTCTGTACCGGCACGGCCGATCTGGCGATCGCCGCGGTTCAGGCGCAGCCGCCGGCCGCGCGCGTGGTCGCCGTCGATTTCGCGCCGGCGATGCTGTCCGTCGGCCACGAAAAAGTCAGGCAGAGGCGGCTCGTCGATCGCGTTGCCCTCGTGCGCGGCGATGCGATGCGCATCCCGCTGGGGGACGGCGTCGTCGATGCCATCACGATCGGATTTGGAATTCGTAATGTGGAAAACACCTCTTCAGCGTGCGATGAAATGCACCGCGTGCTGGCGCCGGGCGGCCGGCTGGCGATTCTCGAGTTTGCGATTCCCGCGACGCCGGGCCTGCGGGCGCTTTATTTGTGGTACTTCAACCAGGTGCTGCCGTTCATCGGACGCCTGATTTCCGGGCACACGGGGGCGTACACGTACCTTCCAGCCTCTGTCGGCGCTTTCGTGTCGTCTGAGGAGTTTGTGACAATCCTGCGGCATCACGGATTTGTCGACATCTCCGCCGCCCGGCTCACCTTCGGCATCGTCTTTCTGTATACGGCACGAAGAGGCCAGGGGCTCCGGCCCGCCCCTGACTGGTATACTGCTGTAAGTTCCTGATGTATTTCGATTTCGACGATTACCGTCCCGACACGCCGAGGGTGTTGACCGCCATCTCCTGGCGCGAGGGCGTGCTGATCTCGATCATCTTTCACCTCATGATGGTCATCACCCTGATTCTGTCGCCGAAGCTGTTCACGATGAGCGACGAGGCGCGCGCCCGCGCCATCGCGCTGGCGCAGCAGCGCGCGCAGGAGAGTACGCAGTTCGTCTTCGTTCAGCCGCGCCTCGACACCGAAGCGCCGAAGCCGCCGCCCCGTGCCGTTCCTTCGGACAAGGATCGCATCGCACAAGCGCCGCAACAGGCGCCCAAGCCGGCGAACGAATCGCCCTTCGCGCGGGGCAACACACCCGAGCGAGTGCAAGAGGAGCCAAGCCCGGTCGCGCGCGGCCAGGGACCGACTCCCGATCCGGCCGCCGGCCAGCAGGCCCAGAACACGCCACCGCCGCCTCCACTCGAGTCGCAGTCAGCGCTGCAGCTTCCCGCGACGCCGCCACCGGACAAGACGAACGGCGCGAGCGGGCGGGCTCCTGCGTCGGGCGGATCGCTCGGCGATGCGCTCAAGAATCTTCAGCGCTACGTGCAGACGTACGACAACCAGGAAGGAGGGGGCGGACAGTATGGTCCCGAGATTCAATTCGACTCCAAAGGCGTCGAGTTCGGACCGTGGATCCGGCGCTTCGTCGCGCAGGTAAAGCGGAACTGGTTCGTGCCGTACTCCGTCATGTCGAACAGCGGGCACGTCGTCATCCAGTTCAACGTGCACAAGGACGGGTCGATCACCGACCTCGCCATCGTCGGTCCCTGCCCGATCGCTGCCTTCAACAGCGCCGCGTACGGCGCGTTGGTGTCGTCGAACCCGACCCAGCCGCTTCCGGCGGCGTATCCGGCCGACAAAGCCTTCTTTACAGTGACGTTCTTCTATAACGAGTCGCCCCAGTAGGGCGGGTCCTTTGGGCCCGCGACAACGATGCTCACGCGGCCGCAGCAGCTCGGTCTCCTCATCCTCCTGTTCGCCTTCATCGCGTATGTCCTTGTTCGCGTCCGATGACAATCACCCCGTAGTCCGGCCGCTGAGACCGTCGAGCTCGCAGAACTGACCAAAAATCTCTGCGTGCGCCGCGTGCTCTGCGGTTAACGTGATAGTCGTGCCCAACCCTCTGGTCGTGGCCGTCGTCGGATCGACTGCCACCGGGAAAAGTGCTCTGGCGCTGGCGCTCGCCGAACGCTTCGGCGGCGAAATCATCAACTGCGATTCGACCGCGGTCTATAGAGCCTTCGACATCGGCACCGACAAGGTGAGCGTCGCGGATCAGCGAGGGATTCCTCATCATCTGATCGACGTGGCCGATCCGACCGAAGAGTACACGGCCGCTCGCTACGCCGGCGAGGCGGCCGCGGCCATTCGCGATATTCACTCTCGGGGACGGTTACCTGTTCTCGCGGGCGGCACCGGGTTCTACTACCGCGCGTTGACGCGCGGCCTGTTTCCCGGTCCGGGACGATGCGCCCCGCTGCGGCGCCGTCTCGAAGGCGTCGCCGCGAAGCGCGGCGTCGCATTTGTTCACCGGATGGTGATGCGCGTGGATCCGCCCTCGGCCAGCCGGATCCAACCGAACGATCTCAAGCGCATGGTCCGCGCCCTGGAAGTGTTTTATCTGACCGGCCGGCCGTTGACCGAACATTTTGCGGACACCGCGTCGCCGATTCCCGATGTGGACGTGATGGGCATTGCCATTCGCCTGCCGGCTGCCGCGATCTCCGCGCGCGTCACGCGTCGGGTCGACGAACAGTTCGAACGCGGATTGTTGGCCGAGATCCGAGCGCTGCTGGAGAGCGGTATTCCGGAAACGGCGCGCCCCTTTGGAGGGCTGGTGTATCGGCAAGCGCTCGAGCATCTGCATGGCGTCCGGGACGAGGCCGCAACACGGGCGCTCATCGCGCAGGAGAACCGGCGGTACGCGCGCCGTCAGTTGATCTGGTTTCGCAAAGAACCTCGGCTGACATGGCTCGATGGTCCTGGCGAGGCGCCAGCGACGATCGCTGCCGCGAGCGGCCTCGTTGAAAAGCGACTTCGTGCGGTCAGCCCGACCTGACCACATGTTCAAACGCGCCATCGTCATCGTGCTCGACGGTGTCGGCATCGGCGAGCTGCCGGACGCGGCGCGGTACGGAGATCAGGGCAGCGACACGCTCGGCCACATCGCGAACCGGGTGCCGCTGGACATTCCCACTCTTCGGGCGTTCGGTCTGGGACAGGTCGCCAAGCTGGGTGGGGCGGCGCAAGCCACCAAAGCCATCGGCGCTTTCGGACGCATGGCGGAGGCTTCGGCCGGAAAAGACTCCGTCACCGGCCACTGGGAACTGATGGGGATCGTCCTCGCCCGTCCATTTCCGGTGTTCCAGCATGGATTTCCGTCCGCCGTCATCGCCGATTTCTCGAGGCTGACGGGCCGCGGCGTGCTCGGCAACAAGGTAGCGTCAGGAACTGCGATTATCGAGGAGGTCGGTGCGGAGCACATGCGGACCGGCTCGTTCATCGTTTATACGTCGGCCGACAGCGTATTTCAGATCGCCGCGCACGAAGCGGTCGTGCCAGTTCCTGAGCTGTATCGCGCGTGCGAGATAGCCTACAAGCTGGCGGGCGAGGGCCTCGGCGTCGGACGCGTGATCGCCCGGCCGTTCGCCGGCCGCCCCGGCAGCTTCAAACGGACGGCGAACCGCCGCGACTACGCCCTGCCGCCCGCCGGCGAGACGCTGCTCGATCGTCTTGCAGCCGCGTCGATACCGGTCGTGGCAATCGGCAAGATTGAGGATCTCTTCGCGGGTCGAGGCATCGGCATCGCCAGGCACACGGCCAGCGACGATGAAGGGATGGACCAGATCGAGCGGTACATGAACGAAGTCGATCGCGGCCTGATCTTCGCGAACCTTGTCGACTTCGACACACAGTATGGACACCGGAACGATGTCGACGGCTTCGCGCGCAACCTGGAACGATTCGACCGCCGGTTGGCGACGATCGCAGCCCGTTTGCGCGACGATGACCTTCTCGCGGTGACCGCCGACCACGGGAACGATCCGACCACACCGGGCACCGACCACGCCCGCGAGTACGTGCCGTTGTTCGTGACAGGCAGACGGGTGCGCGCTGGCGTAGACTTGGGGACGCGCCGTACGTTCGCGGATCTTGGGCAGACGCTCGCGGACCTCTTCGCCGTGGGCCCGCTTGGCAACGGCACGAGCTTCCTGCGCGAAATCGTGCACAGCGGACCCAAAGGGTCCGCCCTACGTATGTAGGCC
>Ga0310810_10006260_pt1 | contig 13431 bp, 13 predicted proteins | sample NCmetagenome_FD_207641 | JGI IMG/M metagenome (GOLD analysis project Ga0310810, IMG submission 207641) | Soil microbial communities from experimental microcosm in Duke University, North Carolina, United States - NC | ecosystem: Engineered > Artificial ecosystem > Soil microcosm > Unclassified ... | reverse complement strand
TGGTCAGACTGAATGTCAAAAGCGACCAGGATGAGTGGGCGCTATGGGTGGATGCTACCGATCATTACAAGCTGATGAGGGTTATTAAGGCGGGAGACGCCACTGAAGTTTTGCGGGATTGAGCAGCCGGCTGCGCTGCTGAAAAATGTCTCTGATTGACACACGAACGGTGAGAGTGCTGGTTACGGCGCTGCTGTTCGCCCTGGCGCTGGCTTTTCTTTATATCGCGCGTCGCACCCTGATTGCATTCCTGTTCGCCGTCTTTTTCGCTTACCTCATCGATCCTGCAGTATCGAAACTGGAAGTCTGGGTGAAGCGGCGTACTCGCGCCATCGCAATCATTTACCTCCTGCTGCTGGGAGCGCTGTTTACCTTCTTTCTATTTGTCGGCCCTTCGATCGGACGCCAGGCACAGCACCTGGGCGAGGCAGTGCCATCGTTAACTTCGGCAGATTCTTTCCAGCAGATCGCGGACAAAATCGGCCGCCAGCACGGGCTGAGCGCAGCCACCATCGATCGACTAAAAGATTATCTGGGCAATCACAAGCAGGAAATCAGCGGCATGGCACAGCGTGCAGGCGTGAAGCTGGCAGAAGTGGCACAGCAGTCCTGGCTGCTGGTTGTGGTCCCGATTCTGGCTGCTTTCTTTTTGAAAGATGGGCGGATCTTCAGCGAGATGTTGCTCTCATTTACTGCAACCAGGCCGCAGCGCGAGTTCATGGAGGGCGTGTTCAGCGATCTGAATCAGATGCTGGCACATTTCATTCGCGCCCAGCTGACGCTGGCCGCACTGACACTGATGGTATACACCGCATTCCTTGCGTCAATGCGAGTGCCTTATGCAATGGTTCTAGGCACGGCCGGTGGCCTGATGGAGTTTATCCCTGTAGTCGGACCTTTGATGGCAGGTGTTCTGATCGTGGGTGTGGCCTTGTTGATGGGTTATTCCCACTGGCTGATTCTTATCATTTTTCTGATTGGCTGGCGCCTGGCACAGGACTACGTTATTTCTCCGCGCATTATGGGAACAAGCGTGGAACTCCATCCCCTGGCCGCAATCTTCGGGGTGCTCGCGGGCGGCGAAATCGCGGGCGTGCTCGGCATATATCTTTCCATCCCCGTCATGGCCAGCTTACGGATCTTATGGAAGCGCTGGCAGGTCTATGCGGAGAAGCGCCGCTTTGGGCCGCTCAACGATTACACCTTTGCCACTGACCTGACGCTCAAGAAATAGCTTTTCATCCCCTGTACCGCATTGGTTGCCGTGGTTCGCGTGGTGCGCGCAGCCGGCCTTAGCGTGGCCCTGTTGTAAAATTCACCAAATCCCTATGTCAGCCAAAATACCGGTTGGAATTCTTGGCGCCACCGGCATCGTTGGGCAGCGTTTTGTCCAGATGCTGGAACACCATCCGTGGTTTGAAGTGGCATGGCTGGCCGCATCGGACCGCTCGGAAGGCCGCAGCTATGAAGAAGCAGCGCGCTGGAAACTGCCAACCGAAATCCCCACCGATGTGGCTCGCATGCAGGTCTCGTCGGCGCGCCCGGATGGCGCTCCCAGGCTGATTTTTGCAGCCTTGGATGCCTCGATCGCCGCGGAGCTCGAGCCTCGGTTCGCGGAAGCGGGCTGCGCGGTAGTTTCAAATTCAAGCGCTTTGCGAATGCATCGTGACGTGCCGCTTGTGATTCCTGAAGTAAATGCGGACCACATCCAGCTGATTGACAATCAAACCTGGCGTAAAAAGTCGGGCGGCTTCGTAGTAACCAATCCGAACTGTTCCGCGATCGGCTTGGTGTTGGCACTTGCGCCGCTCGAGCATAAATTTGGACTTGAAACGGTGATGGCAGTGACTATGCAGGCGATAAGCGGCGCTGGGTATCCGGGCGTTGCTTCGCTTGATATTTTGGGTAATGTCATCCCTTACATTCCCAAAGAAGAAGAAAAAATGGAGGAGGAGACTCGCAAACTTCTTGGCCACAGGAATGGGAACGGTATCCGGCCGGCGACTTTCGGAATGAGCGCGCAGTGCAACCGAGTTGCGGTCGAGGACGGACACACCGAGTCAGTCTCGGTAAAACTAAAATCCAGGGCCACAGCCGAACAGATCATCGCAGCATGGCAGGAATTCCGGAGCGAACCGCAACAGCTGAAGCTGCCGAACGCACCGCCACAGCCGGTGCGTTATTTGAGCGCTCCTGATCGCCCCCAGCCAAGGCTCGATGCGGATAGCGGCGCCGGCATGACGGCATGCGTGGGCCGGTTGCGTCCTTGTGGCGTTCTCGACTGGAAATTCACTGCTCTCTCGCATAACACCATTCGCGGAGCCGCTGGGGCCGCGGTGCTGAATGCTGAACTGCTTAAAGTGCGGGGATATCTCTCCTGATCAGCACCGTCGCTCAATCGTCCGATAGCTATCTCCTGGGGAACGTGCGCCGATGATCGTAATGAAGTTCGGCGGCACGTCAGTGCAGGATGCGCAGGCGATTCAGCGCGCCGGCGCGATTGTGAAACAGCGGCTGGAACGTAAGCCAGTCGTGGTAGTCAGTGCCATGTCGAAGGTGACTGATCAATTGCTGGCCATGGCGAAAGCAGCGGGCAGCGGTGATCGTAAACAGGCGCTGAAGCTTTGCCGAGCGCTGCAGGAACGGCATTACAACGCTGCCGGCGAATTACTGGGGACTGCTCTGTTCACCCAGTTTCATGGAGACCTGGGCGCGGACTTCGAGACGCTTGATGAATTGTTGCGAGGAATCGCGGCGGTCGGTGAGCTGACCCCTCGGACCAGCGACAATGTGGCCGCATACGGTGAGATGCTCTCCAGCAAGATCGTGACGGCTGCATTTTCGGCCATGGGTATAGACGCAGCGCACGTGGATTCCCGGGAGTGCATCGTCACCGATAGCGCGTACACGCGCGCAGCGCCGCTGTTTGAAGAAACCAATGTGCGTCTACAAAAGAGGATTGCACCACTGCTCCGCGAAAATCGCGTCCCGGTAATGGGCGGGTTCATCGGCGCGAATAAGGCGGGAATCACCACCACCATCGGACGCGGTGGATCGGATTATTCGGCTGCGATTGTGGGCGCGGGCATGGAAGCAGCCAGCATTGAAATCTGGACAGATGTGGATGGGATGATGACCACCGATCCGAACCAGGTGCCGGGAGCACGCCGGATTCGTGTCATCAGCTTTGATGAAGCGGCAGAGCTGGCATATTTCGGCGCCAAAGTGCTGCATCCAGCGACGGTGCTGCCCGCGGTGCAGAAAAACATTCCGGTGTACGTCTTAAATTCTCGCAATCCGGCCTGTGAGGGCACCCGCATCAGCGCTCGCGCACCCAAATGCAGAAATCCGTTTAAGGCGATTGCGGTCAAGAAGCGCGTGACCATCGTGGATGTGGCAGCGCCGCGCATGCAACTCGCCCATGGATTCCTGAGTTCAATCTTCGCGGCCTTTGACCGGCACAAGATTGCGGTCGATGTGGTTTCGACTTCGGAAGTCAGCGTATCTCTTACCATGGATTCCAGTGATTCAATTCCCGCTCTTGCGGCGGACCTGGCCAAGCTGGCTGATGTAAAGTATGAAGGCCGGAAAGCAATTGTTTGCCTGGTGGGTGAGAATCTGCGCGAGACACCGGGCATTGCCGCCCGGGTTTTCGCTGAACTCACTGATGTGAAGATTCGTATGATCTCGCAGGGCGCCTCCGAAATCAATTTGACATTCGTGATCGAGGAAGATGCCGTGCCGCAAGTCGTGCAGCGACTGCATCAGACGTTTTTCTCCGATCTCGACTCCGAAGTTTTCGCATAATCAGGGGCGACAGGGTAATCCGCGATGCATTTGGTAGTGCTCGGACGAGGGAAGACTGGATCTCTGGTAGCGGAAGTCGCGCACCAGAGAGGGCATGATGTGCGCGCGGTGGGCGCTTCTCAGAATGAAGGCGGGTGTGCTCTTAGCGAAAGCGAGTTGCGCGGCATAGACATCGTGATCGATTTCACTGCCCTTGGGGCTGTGCGCGAAAACATTGCCGCATGCCTGAACGCCGGCGTCAATCTGGTGGTTGGAACCACCGGGTGGTATGACGGGTTGCCGAAGGTGCGGGAGGCGGTCTTGCAGGCCGGCACCGGTTTTCTGTATGCGGCGAACTTTTCCATCGGGATCAATCTGCTGTTCGAAATTGTGCGTAGTGGCGCACAAGCCATGCGACATCATTACTCCGGCCAGATTTTCGAACGGCATCATGCACAAAAAAAGGATGCTCCTTCCGGAACAGCCTTACAGCTGCAGGGCCTGATTCGGGAGGCTTCCGGGAAGGAACTTGAAATCATTTCGTTTCGCGAAGGCGAGGTGGTGGGCATGCACGAGATCGTGCTCGACTCGCCGCATGACACAATCTATCTCTGTCATGATGCGAAGTCCCGGCGGGGCTTTGCCGAGGGAGCGGTGCGGGCGGCGGAATGGCTGGAAGGCAGAAAGGGCTTTTTCAGTTTTCAAGATGTGTGGAAGGAAATGCTGTAGTTCGTCGATCGCTGATCTGAGGTTTTGCGCCGGCTGATATTCGCGTTATCTTAATCTCATGCAATGGCAAGGTTGTGGGACAGCGCTGGTCACACCCTTCACCCAGGATGGCGCCATCGATGAAAGTGCACTGCGCAACCTGATCGCGTGGCAGGTGGAATCAGGAATCGACTTTCTTGTCCCCTGCGGCACCACCGGAGAAACGCCTACTCTTTCTCACGACGAATGGCTGCACGTGATCGACACAACGGTTGAAGTGGTTGCCGGCCGGGTGCCGGTAGTCGCGGGCGCTACATCCAACTCAACCGCTGAGGGCGTGGCCAAAGCGAAGGAGGTAGCGGCTCGGCCAGGAGTGGATGCCATCCTGACGGCTTCGCCTTATTACAACAAGCCGACTCAGGAAGGCCAATACCGACATTTCCGCGCGATCGCGGAAGCGGTGGACAAGCCCATCATCCTGTACAACGTACCTGGAAGGACGGGCGCAAACATCGAGCCGGGCACGCTCGCCAGGCTGGCGGAAGTTCCACACATCGCAGCCGTAAAAGAAGCGAGTGGCAACATCGCGCAAATCGCCGAGGTATGCAATTCGGTGCCGGCGCATTTCCGGGTTTTCTCGGGAGATGACGCGCTCACGCTTCCTGTGATTGCACTGGGAGGACTTGGAATTATTTCGGTCGCTTCCAATGAAATTCCTCAGCAGATGGCGGAAATGACACGCGCTGCACTCAGCAATGACTGGACCACGGCGCGACAAATCCATCGAAAATATTTGCCATTGATGCAGGCCAACTTTATCGAATCGAACCCCTTACCGGTCAAGGCTGTCCTGGCCATGATGGGGCGGATAGAAGAAGTGTATCGCCTGCCTTTACTTCCGATGCGCCGCGATACCCGGTCAAAGCTACAACGGATTGCGACCGAAGCAGGGCTGATCAGCAAGACTAGTGCAGCAGCGGAAACCATTGAGTTTTACATCTACGAAAACTGGGTGGCAGGGCCGCACAAAATCGTGCTCCATCGCTCCAGCTGCAGCCAATGTAATCACGGCAAAGGACGCCCGACCGGACACGACGCAAGCCATGCGCGCTGGCATGGGCCGTTCGCAACTTTGCCGGAGGCTCGCGAGAGTTCACATAACATGCAGGGAGTACTGATCCGGAGCGAATGTAAATGCGTATAGCTTCGATGAGTCACTGATCTCCTCCATGCATCCCATCCAGACGGCGATTGAGCGGATTGCGGCTTCGGAAGAGCTGCAAGGTTCTCCGGAAGCGCGCGATATTTTTATCGCTTTCCGAGAACTGCTCACGCATGGCCATATACGCGCTGCGCAAAAAATCGACGGTGAGTGGAAGGTAAACGTCTGGGTGAAGCAGGGAATCCTGCTGGGATTCCGCCTCGGCCAGCTGGTTCGAATGGGATCAGAGTCTTGTTTGCCTTTTGTTGATAAAGATACGTTCCCGGTGCGGAAATTTTCTCTTGAAGAACGCGTCCGCGTGGTGCCGGGTGGATCGTCGGTACGTGAAGGCGCTTATGTCGCACCGTCAGTCATCTGCATGCCGCCAATGTTTATCAACGTGGGCGCGTATGTGGATGAAGGCACGCTGGTAGATTCGCATGCGCTGATTGGCTCTTGCGCGCAGATCGGCAAGCGGGTGCATGTCAGTGCTGCAGCTCAGATTGGGGGCGTCCTCGAACCGGTCAATGCCGCCCCGGTAATCATTGAAGATGACGCTTTGATTGGCGGAAATTGTGGAGTCTATGAAGGCACCCTGGTGCGGGAAAGGGCGGTGCTGGGCGCCGGCACAATTCTGACACGTTCAACGCCGGTTTATGACCTGGTGCGAGGGGAAGTCTATGTTGCCGCCGCCGGCCAATCACTTGAAGTGCCGGAAGGCGCGGTGGTGGTGCCGGGCAGTCGCGCAGTGACAAAGGGTAAGGGCCCCGAGTGGAATTTATCCCTGTACACGCCGGTGATCGTGAAATATCGCGATCGCAAGACAGACCAGAGCGTCGAGCTGGAGCAATGGCTGCGTTAGTTCGGCGTGACAGTCACTTCAAGACGAGCTCCTGAAATCCTGATGCCAATGGCGGTGAGCGAATCTATGACGGCATCGGCGGCGCCGAGTTGGCCGCGCGGATAAGTGGTGGTGATGCCAATCACCTTCATGCCCGCAGCTTTCGCAGCCTGAATTCCGGCCGGAGCATCTTCCACTACAAGGCAATCTTCCGGGCGATGCCGCAACAGGCGTGCTCCCATGAGATACGGCTCAGGATCCGGCTTTCCATTGATCACTTCGTCAGCGGATACAAGGACGGCTGGCGGGGAAATGTTTCCAGACCTCAGCCTGGCACTGGCCAGCATGCGAGTGCCGGATGTGACGATGGCCCAGCGATCTGCCGGGATACTCCTTACAAGCGCTGAGGCGCCCGCCATAGTACTGACTCCATCCCGGTCGGATGCTTCGCGTTCTTCTATCTTCTTTACTTCTTTAACGGCATCCAGCCAGGGAGCAGCAGCACGTACCACTTCGATGGTGCGGACTCCGTGGGCAATGCTCAAAACTTTTTCTGGATCAAGCTGATGTTCCGTTGCCCAGAGCCGCCAAAGGCGAGACACCGAACCGGTTGAATCCACCAGGACACCATCCAAATCGAACAGGATCGCGGCGCAATGGAAAGTGGGCATTCTGTTGGAGTGAGTAGATGGATTTAGACTGACGAAATGAGCTTCGGCGCACTTTGCAGCAATGGGTCGTTCACCTGCGCGCCTCGTAGTTCCAGATGCCGCCGCCGAAAGTGACTTTGAGCGCGGTCACCCCAGCTGCGGACGAAGTAGTAATTCAATGTTGCACCGATCACTGAACTGGCAACCGGAATCATTCGTCCCGACCATTTTTCTACCAGCTCTGAGCTTGCCTTGTACGCGATGCGTTGAATCACCTTGGGGACAAATCGATTGACCACCTGTTTTTCGAGCAGCTCTCTTCCGAGATCGACTCCGGCAGCACTGGCAGCAGCAATCCAAAGGTCGGCAATCTCCTGATCAGTGTTGTATTCAAAGCCATAGGTGAGACTTAGCTTTTGCAGAGTGCGCATAGTGATAGCGGCCAGGATACTGAGGTCGGGAACAATGGTAAGCATTCCACCCAATCCCATGCCGGCGCCTTCCACCGCGGCGACTTTCATGCCCGCACGTATGACGTCATGACCCACGTGGTCAAGAATTCCCAGCTCAACCGAGTACACGCCCTGAAACGTGCTCACAGGGACTCCGTAGCCTGCGCGCATCTGCATAAGGAAAACGGAAGGATTGACGCGGAACGCGTCATAGGCGTGGTGAAACCCGCGGCGGAATCCATCCTCCACTCTTTCCCGCAGCCACTTTTTCGCTGCTTGCCCGGCCATTCTTCAACCTTATAGCAGGCGGTAGAAAATGAGAAGGGCGGGGTCGCGCCCCGCCTTCGGACACATAATATTCAGCTTACTGAGGGATTCCGCCGGCTGAGGGCGCAATTCCGCCGCTGGAACTTCCGCTGGCTCCATGAGGGCCGCCGCTGCGCACATGGTCGTAGGCAGCCGCCTTTTCATCGGCGGTGCCCAGCCGCTTATCGCTATTCGGAGAAGCGCGCTGCAGCCATAATAGATATCGGTCCTGGGCTTGTTCGATTTCGGACTGGCTCACTTCGCCGTCGGCCTTCACTCCGTCGTACATGATGTTGTAATCGTCCGCCTTCGGTGGAGCCTTATCATCTTTGGGGTGGAGGAAGTGTTTATATAGATTATCGTCAATTTTGCTGTTCAGCTTTTTGGCCCGGTCGTTCACTTCTTTCCAGTTCACCCCAGCTTCACCCGCGATCTGAAAAATGTCCTTGCCACCCTTAAGGCGAACGGCGATCTCTTTCATGTCGAGATTATTTTTCGCGAGCTCATGGGCAAGCAGCAGAGAGCCGTAATTCAGGCCGGTCTGGCGCCTCTCCAGTACCAGGTCCATCTGTTTCAGGGCAAACATCTCCGCCATAGTCTGATTGACAATCTTGCGCCCTGTGGCATCGGTGGCCATGGCGGTGACTTTATTTAATTCTTTCCTGGTTTTTTGCTGATCGTCCGCAGCAGCGTAGTGCGTCAAAACCAGAGCAATGACAGCAAGAAGAGAAGCTATGTGTCTCACGGCTAGACACCTCACCGAGGGGTTAAAAAAATTGTACCGCGCCAGTCTGCATCAACCCAAGCGAATTCGGCTGCTTTTGAAGGGCCTGAGCAGTGATTTTCATGTGCTAGGATCAGAGCACATCCACCATGGCTTCCGGCAAGCTGCAAATCGTCCCCCTGGGCGGACTTGGCGAGTTCGGCATGAACTGCATGGCCCTGCGATGGGGAGATGACATCATTGTCATCGACGCCGGGCTGATGTTTCCAGAATCGGAGTTGCTGGGCGTCGACATCGTAGTTCCGGAGATCTCCTACCTGATCGAGAATCGCGAGCGGGTGCGCGGGATCATTCTTACCCACGGCCACGAAGACCATATTGGCGCTCTGCCCTGGATCTTGAGCGAATTGAACGTTCCGGTCTGGGGCACGGAGTTCACCCTCGCCTACGTTGAAGACAAGCTGGATGAACACGAACTGCTCGAGCAGAGCCAGTTACGGGAGATGAAGGCGGGAGAACGATTCAAGATCGGCCCGTTTACCATCCACCCGATTCAAGTCACCCATAGCCTGGTGGACTGCGTGGCGCTCGCGGTCCACACTCCGCTGGGGGTGGTGATCCACACCGGTGACTTCAAAGTCGATCCCACGCCCACCGACACTCGGCTGTTTGATCTGCATGCTTTTGCGGAATACGGGAAAGAAGGCGTGCTGGCGCTACTGCAGGACTCAACCAATGTAGAGCGTAAGGGTTATACGCCGAGTGAACGCGCGGTCCGCCGTAAATTCGATGAAGTGTTCGCGCGTACTCAACAGCGGCTGTTTATTTCGTGTTTTTCTTCTTCGATTCATCGCATCAAGCTGGCGGTCGATCTGGCCTGGGAGCATGGCCGTAAGGTGGCCTTCATCGGGCGGTCGATGAACAGCTCGGCGGAAATCGCTGAGGACTTGGGCTACATAGAGATTCCGGAAGGCCTGCTCATTCATCCTGGCGAGATGAAGAACTTTCCGCCCCAGAAAGTTTGCGTATTGATCAGCGGGACCCAGGGGGAACCGATGTCGGCGCTATCACGGGCCGCCGTCAACAACCACAAGCACGCCAAGATTGAAAAAGGCGACACTGTGGTCCTGTCCTCGCGCATCATTCCCGGCAACGAAAAAACCATTTACCGGATGATCGACCATCTTTTTCGGCGCGAGGCCCACGTTATCTATGAAGACGGATCGTCACCGCCCATCCACGTGAGCGGGCATGCCAGCCAGGAAGAGCTCAAGCTGATCATCAATCTGGCCAAGCCGCGTTATTTCATTCCGGTTCACGGCGAGTACCGGCAACTGAAACTGCATGCCGAGCTGGCCGCTGCAATGCATAGTTCGGTGGGAAGTGTGATGTTAATCGAGAGTGGTGACGTGCTGGAGATTGACGAGCTCGGGGCGCGCAAGGCCGGCCGCGTTGCGGTAGGGCGCGTCTGCATCGATTCCGGCTCACGCACTGACGTGGTGGAAGATCTGATAATCAAAGACCGCCGGCATCTTAGTGAAGACGGCATTGTGCTCCCTATTATCGCTATCAACAAGCTTTCTGGCCGCGTAGAGACTTCGCCGGAGATAGTGACACGTGGATTTTCGATCGGTGAAGATGGCCTGATGGATGGCGCGCGCGAACTGGTGATGCAGACCCTGGAACAATCGAGCGAAGAAGAAAAGACGGACTATGGCGTAATCAAGGAAAAGATCCGCGCCGACCTGAAACGATACATCTCGAAGCAGACCCAGAAGCGTCCGCTGATCATGCCGGTGATTCTGGAAATTTAGAGGTGCGCCGATCGTAACTCTGGCAGACATTTACGAAGCGCAGGAGCGAATACGAGGCGTGGCTTCACGTACCTCGCTTGTTCCTTTTTCATCGTCGAGTAACGAATTCTTTTTAAAACCGGAGAACCAGCAGCCGATTGGCTCCTTCAAGCTGCGCGGGGCATACAACAAAATCGCTTCATTGGCAGCCGCAGAGCGGAGTCGCGGGGTCATTTCCTACTCGAGCGGTAATCATGCGCAGGGGGTCGCGTATTCTGCCCGCGCGCTGGGGGTGAAGGCGGTGATTGTCATGCCCAACAATGCTCCCGCGAACAAGCGTGAGGCAACCGCCAGGCTGGGTGCAGAGATCGTGGTTGTAGGACCGGGAAGTGACGAGCGCCAGGCCAAAGCCCAGCAGCTTGCGACCCAGCATGGATATGCGATCATCCCGCCCTACAACGACGAAAAGATAATCGCCGGCCAGGGAACGATTGGTCTGGAGATACTGGAAGACCTGCCGGATACCGAAGCTGTATTCGCACCGGTGGGAGGCGGCGGACTCATCAGCGGCGTAGCTACCGCGGTAAAGTTGAAGAATGCCCGCGTTAAAGTAATCGGAGTAGAACCCGAACTTGCGGCTGATGCCCAGGCAAGCTTCCGGTCGGGGAGGCTGGCACAACTTGGTGCGGAGGACGTGAGCCGAACCATCGCTGATGGGCTTCGCACTCAGAGCATCGGCGCCATCAATTTTGAGCACATTCGCAGTTATGTGGACGATGTCATCACCGTCACCGAACAGGAAATCCGCGACGCCATGAAAATCCTGGCTCGCGATTCGAAAACACTTGCCGAACCAAGCGGGGCGGTGGCAACTGCCGGATTTTTATCACGGCGTCATAAACTGCCACTCAGTAAACGGACCGTGATCGTCATCAGCGGCGGCAATATCGAGCCACAAATGTTAGCTGAGATCCAGGCATGACACGGCGGCTGTTTTTTTCTCTTCTGCTTCTCGTCACCTCGGCTCACGCGGCTGAGCGGGGAGCGCTGTTAAGGGTCGCCAATATCTACTTGTCCCCCGACGCGACATCCGCCAAGCTCGGTGAAATTGAGCGCGGGCGTGAAGTGGTCGTGTTTGATAGCAGCCGGGAATGGCTGCATGTGGAGGCATCTCTCACGGAAGAAAAATCACTGACCGGCTGGATTCTCGATAAAGGCGTGGTTCGCGCCTCAACCCCGAATGGTGATCGCATTCTGTACGGCGCAGCGATTGATTCCGAAGATGAAGCGAGTCGGCGGCGAGGACGCAAGGGCGCTGCCCAGGACGCGATGCGGCTCTATTATCGGGTTTACGATTACTTTCCCACTTCCCCGCTGGCGGGCGAATCGCTGTATCGTTCGGCTGATATCCGGTGGCAGATCGAGAAAGCGGATGTATCGGCCCGCCCCTCATCGCGCGAGCGCGAAGCCTTCCTGCGCGAGGGGATGGAAGAGAAATACTTCAAAGAAGTGATGAAGAAGTTCCCCGGAACAAAATGGGCTGACCTCGCCGCCTTCCACCTTATCGACAACAAACTGTGCGGCGACTGGCAGGCGGCTTCCAAGTGTCCGCTGAAAGAGGCGGAGTTGTATGAGAAGTACGCCAGCGAGCGCCCTCAGTCACCCGCTAATTCAGAGGCGCTCTATGATGCTGCCGTGCGTTGGGCAGCGTTGATCGAAATCTTCAAGACCGAGGAGCAGCCAAAGAAATCGGAGGAAGCCAAAGCCAAGGCGATCGCGCTCACGCAACGCATCAGCGGGCAAAACTCGCAGAGTGACTGGTCAGCGCGCGCCCAGGCGCTGCTCTTCCTGGTGCAGCAGGGAATTCCTACCTACGGCAACGCGCAGCAGTAACTACGGAACCAGGCTGGCAAGCAATCTTACACATTAATTTCTGCCATACTTTCCCCACTCACCCTTTGGAGGATGTCTGAGCGACTATCTGCTTTCGGTCATATTGGGAATCATCGAGGGCCTGACCGAGTTTCTGCCGGTCAGTTCCACCGCCCACTTGCGTATCAGCGAATCGCTGTTGCACATCAGTCTCGCAAGCGGCTATTGGAAGATGTACACCATCGTTATCCAACTCGGTGCAATCCTGTGCCTGCCGGTCTATTTTCGCGAACGGATAGCGAAGTTCCTGGCCACCTTCCCGCGCGGAGAAAAAGCTGACCGCACATTTCTGACCCATCCTCTGGGCCTGACCATGGCTGCATTCGTCGTCACCGCCATCCCCGCTTTCCTTATGACAAAAATCATAGGCAAGCACCTTGAAAGTTTGTACGTCATGGGCAGTTCCCTGCTGATTGGCGGGATTGTGATGTGGCTGGTCGATGCACTGAACAGTCGCTCGGAAGCCGCCGGCCCGTCTGGCGCTCCCGGCCGTATTCACACCTGGAAAATGGAAGCGATGAGCCTGGGGCAGGCGATCTGGATCGGCGCCTGCCAGATTCTCTCCGCGGTGTTTCCCGGAACCTCGCGCTCGATGTCAACCATTGCGGCCGGGCAGCTGGCCGGCATGTCGCGCGCTTCGGCACTGGAGTTCTCGTTTTTCTTATCCATTCCGACTATGGTGGCCGCCACCTGTTACGACCTGCTCAAATCCCTACGAGGCAAGGGTGAAAATCCAATTGGAGTCACGGAAATCGATGCTCACGGCTGGATTGTTCTGGGAATCGGCTTCGTGATTTCGTTCATCGTCGCCTACGGCACGGTGGCCTGGTTCATGGCCTGGGTACGCAGACGCGGCTTCGCCCCATTCGCGGTTTATCGAATAATGGTTGGAATCTTCGTTCTGATTTATGCCAGTAGATTAGCGAAATAAGCCCGGAACCACTGACGCCATAATCGCGAGCAGGGCGATCAGCGGAATCGAAGACAAAAGAATAAGCCACACTCTTGCGGACTGGTCCTGTTCCGGCAATCCTATGC
>Ga0310810_10006259_pt1 | contig 13431 bp, 14 predicted proteins | sample NCmetagenome_FD_207641 | JGI IMG/M metagenome (GOLD analysis project Ga0310810, IMG submission 207641) | Soil microbial communities from experimental microcosm in Duke University, North Carolina, United States - NC | ecosystem: Engineered > Artificial ecosystem > Soil microcosm > Unclassified ... | reverse complement strand
CTCGATGGCGCGTTCCATTGCACGAAGGCCTGCCTGCCGTATCTGAAGCAAAGCGACGCAGGCGCGGTCGTCAACATCGGCGGCCTTTCGGCGCACACCGGCTCGGCGCATCGGGCGCATGTGACGGCGGCAAAGCTCGGGCTTGTCGGCTTCACGCGCGGGCTCGCGCACGATCTCGCGCCGGGCGTCACGGTGAACCTCGTCGCGCCCGGCACGGTCGACACGCCGCGCGATTCCGCGGCCCCAAGGCCCGCGCATCATCTCACGCACAACATGCTGATGGGCCGGCGCGGCGCGCCGGATGAAGTCGCCGCGATGGTGTGCTTCCTCTGCGGACCCGGCGCGCGATTCATCACCGGGCAGACGATCCACGTGAGCGGCGGGGCGTATCTGTCGAGCTAGGCGAACGCTCGCACCGCGTCGAAGAGACTGCGGACCGTTTTCTGATCGATATTGCGCGTGACAAATTCGAGGCGGCTGGCGTGCTCGCCCTTGGGCCAGGCCTGAAGCTCGACCGGCCGCGCCGCGAGATGTCCCATACATTGCACCGCGACCGGTCCGGGGCAGCCTTCAATGTTCAAGAGGCCGTCTGCGTGCAGCAGGTCAGCGCCGCGCAACGCGCTGAGCGTCGCGACGAAGCGGCTGAAGGCATCCCACGAGAGCGGCGCGTCGTCCGTTAGCGTGAAACGATTGCCTTCGAGCGGCGGTGCATCGTCGACATAATATTCATTGCCCAGCGCGCGCTCGCTCGTAAACGTGCGCAGGATTGGGCCGAAGGCCTGCTTGGTCTCGATCACCACGCGGCCAAAAGGCTTTCTCTCCCGCTCAGCCAACAGCCGCCGCAATGCGCTCTGCAATTCGACTCGCACGGTGCAGCAGCAACAACCTCCGGGCAGCGGCGCGGCGTCATCAGGACCGAACGTATCGATGACGATTCTGTCGGCGTCTTTCGCTGAGGCCTCCCGCGTGATCGTCACCGGAATGCGATGCCCGCGCACATGCCGCTGGCGCCGCCCGAACATGCCGATCTCGGGCGAAGGGAAATGCGGCATCAAAAATCCATCTCCAGGATGTACAGCCCGCCCACGTGCCGGTCGACCGTGTAGACGATCTGCCGTTCATCCACGAACACGTCGTTGAGTTGGATCGTGCCACGCGGTGCCAAGGAGGGGGCCTGCGGTACGAAGGTGCCGACTTCCTTCGGCTGATACGGATTGGCGATGTCGTAGGCGCGCAGCCCGCCATTGAAGAACGTGCCGATGATGATCGTGTCGGAGTGCCACGCGGTCGGCAGCGGAACGTTCTCGTGAATGTTGTGCGCGCCGAAGCGTCCGCCCGCGTGCGCGAAGGCGTCGTGGGGCAGCGGACAGGTCGAAATCGGAACTGGGTTGGTCTCGTCCCGCGCGTCGAGGATCCACACGAGCTTCGGCCAGTCGTCGGCGTCGTCCACCACCGACTCGTCGGTGACGACGAACAGGTTCCGGTCGAACAGCGGCAGCACCGTGTGGGTGAAGCCGTGATAGGGCGGCGAGTTGTCCCAGCGGCACAGCGGCTTTGGATGCGCCTTGTCGGAGATGTCGAGCACATACATGCCGGCATCGATGTAGCCGAGATAGCAGCGGTCCGAGCGCTGCGGATACACGTTGGTGTTGTGCGCGCGCATCCCCATGTCGAGGGTGGGCGCCTTGTGGCGCGGGGGCGGCGGCTCCTTGTCACCGACGCGCGTGCCCGGCATCCACCAGCGCCCAACTTCCTTGGGCGCAGTCGGATTGCGCACGTCGAAGACCTGGTAGCACTGGTCGTCGAGCTGGTTATGCGTAACGAAATCGCCCGCGCCCGACGCCATGTGCACGTATTCACCGTCGCAGAACCAGAGCTGGTGCACGCCGCGTGATTTCTCGCCGGAGCGATCCACGAAGGCGATCGACTTCGGTTTCTCCGGCGTCGAGATGTCGAACAGCTCGAAGCCCGCCGGCTTCTGCCCGGGCTGCTGGCACTGGTAGGCGACCGCCATGATGTCGCCGACCACCTCCAGCGAGTTGGAGCGCATGTAAGCCTGCGGCAGCTCGGTCTGCACCACGACCTTCGGCTTGCGCGGGTCCGAGACGTCGACAGCGGTGAAATTCTTCGGCGCGCTCTCGTGCGCGAGCCAGATGATGCGCCGCCCGTCCTTGGCGAGCTGGATCGACATGCCCTCGCCCATCCCGCCGAAGCCTTCGAGCTCGTGGTGCGCGATGAGTTTGAAATTCCATTCGGTCCGGCCGGACACCGTCATCTCCATGAAACGTGACCGGCTGTAAGCCGGTCAGCCTGGTCGTTTCAACTATTGTTCGGAAGCCTGCCGCGCTGTGCGCTCAGGCGCCGCGGTGGACCGCAACGATCTTGTTGCCGGCTGGGTCGCGCAGGTAGGCGAGGTAGATTTTTCCCGCAGCGCCTTGGCGCCAACCGGGCGGGTCCTCGATGCTCTTGCCGCCGTTGGCGACGCCGGCGTCATGGAAGGCCTTGGCCTGCTCGGGGCTCGTGCACGGGAAGCCGATGGTCCCGCCGTTGGCATGCGTCGCCGCGTTGCCATCGATCGGTTTGGTGATGCCAAACGAGCCAGTCTTCGTTCGATAGAAAATCCGTCCCTTCGGATCTAATTGGCCTGCCGGCAAGCCGATAGTGCCGAATACGGCGTCATAGAACGCCTTGGACGCCTCGATATCGTTGCTACCGACCATGACATGCGTGAACATTTGTCGCTCTCTCCGTTTCAGGAATGTTTCGCGCGAGCCTGATCAGGCCCCCGCCTTTGCCTTCTCCATGAAGTCCGGGCGCAGTGCCTTGGCCCAATCCGGGATCGCGGCGATCTTCTTCTCCTTCAAGAGAATCTCGGCCTGCTGCTGCATGTAAGGCTTGAGACCGCCCGGGAAGCTGGGCTCGACGTCGACGGTCGCCATCGCCTTGCGGAACGTGTCCTGCGACATCGAATAGCCCTTGGAGGTGTAGAACGCGTAGATCGCGTCCGCGACCTTGGTGGGCTTGTCCTTGAAGTCCTTCGCGACCTCGAGCCAGGCTTTCAGATATGCCACCACCGTGTCGGGACTCTTCTGGACGAAATCCGGCGTCGCCGCCATGAACACCGGCATCTTGTCCACATCGTAGTAATTCATGATCTTGACGGCGAGCCCATCCGCTTCCGCGATGGCGTTATAGGGCTCGACGTTCACCATAGCATCCACGGTCTTCGCCGACATGGCGGTGATCATGTCGTTCACGTTCATCCGCACTTCCTGGTAGTCGCCCTTCTTCAGGCCGTGCGCGGGCGCGATCTGGTCGACGAAAATGTTGCCGACCGAGGAGCCGGTCTGGTTCGCGACCTTCAGCCCCTTCAATTGCTCGATCTTGGTGAGGTTCAAATCCTTGCGCACCATCACGCTCGCGGTCTTGCCGACGTGCTCGATCTGCGCGATCGCGACCAGCCCGCCTTTGTCGTGCCCGAGGATCAGCGACGGGCCCGCATAGGTGCCGAGGTCGACCTGCCGCGCCACCATCTGCTGCATGGTGAGATTGCCCGAGGGCACGCCGAACTCCTCGAATTTGAGCCCGCGCTTTTCCAGGAGCCCGGAGCGCAGGAGGTAATAGGTCGGCATCCCCCAGAGGTTGGTCTGGTAGCCCTGGCGGATCACGGTTTCCGCGAGTGCGGCGCGCGCCGTGAACGCCGTAGCGGTCAGCGCAAGGCTCGCTGTGAGATAGCCTCTGCGGGTCAGTGCAGCCTGCGTCATTGCGTTTCTCCCTCCGGCTTCTTGTTCTGGGTCGGATTGAAAACCAAATCCGCGCGTGCGCCAAGGCGGTCTATTCGACACCCGCCGCGTCGAGTTGGGCCTTTACGGCGGGCGTGAACAGAAAGCGCACGAACTCGACCGCAGCCTTCATATTGGGTGCATCGGTCATGGGAATGGCCGCGTACTGAAGGTAACTCTGCAGCTCTGGGGGCAGCGGGCCGATTAACTTGAGCCGTTTGTCGGTGCGGATCTGGGTGAGGGTACCGACGGCGATATCGTCGCCCGAGCCGTTCAGGATTGGCTCGTACATTTTCCCCGGCTCGGTGCGTACGACCTTGGTCTTCACGTCCTCTGCGATGCCGAGCCGCTCCAGCACCTTTGCGAACGCGTTCCCCGAGGCGACGTTGTTGAACACGATCGTGTCGGCCTTGAGCAGCGCCTGTTTCAGCGCATCCGGTGTCTTGATGTCGCGCGTCGGCGCGTCGGCCCGCGCGGCAAGTCCGATGCCGATCCGGCCAAAGGACGGATGGTCGCCCGGATCGACCTTGCCCTTGGCCGCCAGCTCGGCGAGAAAATTCGGCTGGACGATCACGACGTCGGCAGTCTCGCCGTCGCCGATCCGCTTGTGGATGACCGGCGATGGCGCGAACGAAAATTCGACCTGGTGGCCTGTTTTCTTCTTGAATGTTTCGCCGACGGCGGGGAGCGCGGGCGCGAGTGGGCCGTCGCAGAGCACCTTGATCGTGGCGGCCTGCGCCATGCCACAAAGCGAAACAGCAATAATCGTAACTGCGGCGCGCGCGAGATGTCTCAACCTGTGCTCCCGGCGTCCTGCCCGAGATGACGCAGCAGCTCTTTCTGATAGGCGAGAAACTCCACGCTGAGCGGGTCGCGCGGGCGCGGCAGCGTGATCGGAATGGTGGCCTTCACGGTGCCTGGATGGGGCGTCATCACGATGACGCGGTCGGCCAGATAGACCGCCTCGGCGACATTGTGCGTCACGTAGATCACGGTCTTGCGCGTCTCGCGCCACACTTCGGCGAGCAAGCGCTGCATATCGTCGCGGGTCAGTGCATCGAGCGCCGCGAACGGCTCGTCCATCAGCAGTACCGACGGGTTGTAGGCGAGCGCGCGCGCGATCGCGACGCGCTGCTGCATTCCGCCGGAAAGATGGTGCGGATAGGAGTCGCAGAATTTTTCGAGTTTCACGAGGCGAAGCTGGTTGCGCGCGATCTCCTCGCGATCCGCCCTCGGCACGCCCTTCATCTCGAGCCCAAAGCTGACGTTGCCGAGCGCAGTGCGCCACGGGAAGAGCTGCGCGAAGTCCTGGAACACGACGCCGCGGTCAAGCCCGTGGCCGTTGACCTTTTTGCCGCCGATGCGGATCTCACCGCCGGTCGGGTCGAGAAATCCTGCGATCAGGTTGAGCAGCGTCGACTTGCCGCAGCCGGACGGCCCGACGATGCACAGGAATTCGGACTGATCGATTGCGAAGCTCGCGCCCTCCACGCCCGCGACACGCCCGGCCGGCGTGTCGTAGGTCAGCGAGACGTCGCGGACTTCGATGTGGGGCATCGGCGCTCCCGTGTTTTGCCGCAAGCTAGCACGGCATGCTTAGGCGCCGGCAACAATCACAACACCTCATCCTGAGGGCGGCCGAAGGCCGCGTCTCGAAGGATGGCCGCGAACTCCGGCTCTTGTTGCCATCCTTCGAGGCTCGCTGCGCTCGCACCTCCGGATGAGGGCTGAATACGTCAGCCCTTACTCCACCGCCCCGCGCGCTTCTCGGCAAACGACGCGAGCCCTTCGCCGGCCTCGGCCGACTGGCGTTTCGCCGAATGGCTCTCGACCAGCGCGCCGAAGTCCCCCTCATCGAGATCGCTCCAGGCCGATTTGAGGATCCACGACTTGGTCTCTCGGATCGCGTCCGGGCCGTTCGCCAGCAGATGGTCCACCATCCGCGCCCCCTCAGCTTCATGCTCCGCAAGCGGCACGACCTTGTGCACCAGCCCGATCCGCGTGGCCTCCTCGGCATTGAAGCGCTCGCCGGTCAGCGCATAGCGGCGCAGTTGGCGCACGCCGATCGCGTCGGCAAGCTGCGGAATGATGATCGACGCATGCAGCCCCCAGCGCACCTCGGTAATCGAGAACACCGCGTTGTCGGCTGCAAGCACGACATCGCACGCCGCCACCATTCCGGTGCCGCCGCCGAAACAGCCGCCCTGCACCAACGCGACCGTTGGCACCGGCGCAACATTGAGCTGCTGCACCGCCTGCGCGGTCGCACGCGACACGCGCAGGTTTTCCTCCGGCGCGGATTTTCGGACCTCGTTGATCCACTTGAGATCGGCGCCGGCCTGGAAGTGCTTGCCGTTGCCCTTGAGCATCACGGCGCGCAGGCCCGCTACCTTGCCCAGCGCATCGAGCGCGGCGAGCAGGCCGTCGATCATCGCGCCGTTGTAGGCGTTGTTCACCTCGGGCCGGTTCAGCGTGACAGTCGCAACCCCGCGCGCATCGACGTCCCAGAGCACCGGGCCATGCGCGTTCGACGTCATGTGTCAGCTTTGCGAAGAAGGGGCGCCGAAACGCTATCCGAGGGCACGCCGCGGCATCACGACCGGCCGGCGTGTATGGCGCCAGAAGCGCCGCGCCACATCGCCCACGATGGTCAGCGCAACAGCCGCGCCCGTCGCGATCAGCAATGCGACCATGCTGAACAGCGCGAGGCTCACGACGAACAGCAGCGGCAGGGCGATGACCGGCGCGAGGAGGACGGCGTCAAACAGGCTGAGCCTGATGGCGCTACGGTGCAGGTCCGAAGTGCGTCGCCGGAACATGCGAGCATTCCTCCCCAAAACGATGTCGCTTTCGTGGCAACATCCTACAGTGCGCTGCCCCAAAAGGATACGCGATTCGGGACGTTCGCCAAGGCAAGGATCGGTCGATTTGGTTGATTATGTCTTTGCGGCGCGCACCATTCCCCAGCGCAACACGGTGGCGCGTTCCAGCGACCCGAAAACCAGCCGCTCGAACACGAAACCGATCGCCCCGATGACCGCCAGCGAGGCCAGCATCAGCGGCGTGTTGAGGAACTCCTTCGCGTCGAAAATCACCCAGCCGAGCCCCCAGTCGGAGGCGGCCAGCATCTCGGCGCCCACCACGGCGATCCAGGCGCGCAGGAAGGCCTGGCGCAGGCCGGTGATGATGAAAGGCGAGGCCCCCGGAATGATCACCTTCCAGAACAGCGCGTTCTCGTCGGCCCCCATGGCGCCCGCCGCCCGCAGCCAGAGCGGGTTGACGGCGCGCACGCCGGTCCAGGTGTTCAGCAGAAGCGGAAATGAGGCCGCGTAGAACACGATCAGGGTCGCCACCGTGTTCCCGAGCCCGAACCAGAGGATGAATACCGGAACCCAGGCGAGCGAGGGGATGGGCATCAGCGCGCTGGCGAGCGGCAGCACGAAATTCTCGACCGCGCGGAACCGGCCCATGAGGACGCCCAACGGCAAGCCGGCCGCAATCGCCAGGCCCAGCCCGAACAACACGCGATAAAGCGTGCTCATGGTGTGACCCAGCATCGTACCGTCGGTGAGCGAGGCCGCGAACGCGCTTGCCACCTGCGGGAGCGTCGGCATCAGCGCGGGCGCGAACCAGCCGGAGCGCGCCAGCGCCTCGTAGAGCGCTGCGGCGCACGCGAGCGTGACCGCGGCGCGGAGAAATGAGCGGGTGCGCTCGCTCATGTCATCATCCCCCAGCGCACCACGGTGAATTCTTCCAGCCGCTGGAACACCAGTTTTTCGAGTGCGACCCCGATGATCGCGATCACCGCGACGCCCGCCAGCATCACATCCATGTTGAGGAATTCGCGCGCGCCGAAAATCATCCAGCCGAGCCCCCACGGCACCGCGGCGAGCATCTCCACGCCGACCAGGATACGCCAGGCCTGTGCCAGCCCAAGCCGCAGGCCGGTGAGGATGTAGGGCAGCGCGCCGGGAAGGATGACGTGGCGGAACAGGCGCGCATCGTCCGCCCCCATGGCCTGGGCCGAACGGACCCAGATTTCCTTCACGGCCTTCACGCCGGTCCAGGTGTTGAACACGATGGGGAAGGCCGAGACGAACGCCACCAGCAGTACGGCCGAGGTGTTGCCCAGCCCGAACCAGAGCAGGAACAGCGGCGCATAGGCGAGACCGGGGATGGGGGCGCCGATGCTCACAAGCGGCAGTGCGACGTCTTCGGCAAGGCGCGAGCGGCCCATCGCGATGCCGATGGCAACACCGGCGAGCGCGGCCAGCGCGAAGCCGGCCCCGAGCCGGATCGCGGTATCGAGCGCATGGTGCGGCAGGATGCCGGAGAGCGTAAGGCGCCAAAGCGCTGCCGCAATGGCTTCGAGCGAGGGAAAAAGACGCGACGGAAAGAAGCCGAGCCGAGCCACGATTTCCCAGACGGCCGCGACGACCAGAAACGGAAACGCGTTGCGCCAGATCAGCCGCCAGCGTGGCTCGGCTTCATTGGAGGTCGCGAGCGCGATGTCCGCCATGTGCGGATCATGCCGGTGAGATTGCGAGCGGGCAACCGAGACTCGCCACTCCGCTCATTCCCGCACCCGGGTCGAGCCTTCGGCTCGCCCGAGCGCAGGCTCCAGCGGGAATCCAGGGGCCAAGAACTGGGTCCCCGCTTTCGCGGGGACGAGCGGCACTCAAGTGCTTTCCACCCATGAAACCTGCGACTTCCGTTCTGTTGCCCGTTTCGCCCGTCGCCGATAGCATCGCGGCAAAACAAGAGGGAGGAACAGATGGACCGGCGCAGCTTCCTTGGCGCTGCCGCGGCCGCACTCGCGACGCCCGCGTTGGCGCAAGACTACCCCACGCGACCCATCACCATCGTCAATCCGTTTCCGCCCGGCGGCGCGGTCGACGTCGTCGGCCGGCCGTTCGCGGCCGCGCTCGAGCCGCTCATCAAGCAGCCGGTCGTGGTCGAGACCAAGTCGGGCGCTGCCGGCGCAGTCGGCGCGCAATACGCCGCCACCGCGCGGCCCGACGGCTACACGCTCCTCGCGCATCTGCCGTCGATCTCGGGATTTGCCTCGGTCGACACGCTGTTCGGGCGGACCCCCAAATTCACCCGCGCCGACTTCATCCCGATCGCGCGGCTGACCGAAGGGCCGATGGTGTTCGTGGTCAACGATCAGCAGCCCTACAAGACGATGAAGGAGTTGGTCGACGACGCGAAAGCGAATCCGAACAAGCTGATCTTCTCGTCATCCGGACTCTACGGCGCGCTGCATCTGCCGACCGCGCTGCTGATCAAGGCGGCCGGGATCCGGCTGCGGCATCTTCCGACTGCGGGCGGTGGGCCCGCGCTCACCGCGGTGCTCGGCAACAATGCGCAGGCGCTGGCGACCTCGGTCGCCGCCGCGAATGCGCAGATCAAGGCCGGGAAGCTGCGTGCGCTCGCCTGCTTCGCGCCGAAGCGCGTCGCCACGTTTCCCGATGTGCCGACGCTGAAGGAGCTCGGCTACGACGTCGAGTTCTCGATCTGGTGCGGTCTGTTCGCCCCGAAGGGCACGCCGGAGGCGGTGATCACGCGCCTGCGCGAGGAGACCAAAAATGTCGTCGCGAGCGAACAATTCAGGACCGCGATCGTCAACATCGGCGATGTGGTCGCACATCTGGATCAGCCGGAGTTCAGGGCCTTCTGGGATGCGGATGCCAAGCGCGTCGAGGCCGCCGTGCAGTCGATCGGAAAGGTGGAGGGTTAGATGGACCGGCGCACATTTCTCGCTGGCACGGCGTCGGCCGCGCTTCTCCCCGCCATCGCGCGCGCGCAGGAAGCCTTTCCCTCGCGCGCCATCACGATTCTCAACGCCTTTCCGCCCGGCGGCGCCAACGATCTGGTGACGCGTCCGCTCGCCTCCGCGCTCGAGCCGATCTTCAAGCAACCGGTCGTGGTCGAGACCAAGGCGGGCGCCGCCGGCGCGGTCGGTGCGCAGGTCGCCGCCACCTCGAAGCCGGACGGCTACACGCTGCTCTCTCACAACAACGGCCTGTCCGGGTACGCCGAGGTGGACAAGCTGTTCGGCCGGCAGCCGAAGACGACGCGCGCCGATTTCATTCCGCTGGCGCGGCTCTCCGCCGATCCGGTCCTGCTGGTCGTCAACCCGCAGCAGCCCTGGAAGACGCTGGAGGAGTTCATCGCCGATGCAAAGAAGCAGCCGGAGAAGATCGTCTACTCATCGGGCGGCTTCTACGGCGCGAGCCACTTGCCGGTTGCGATGATCGAGCACGCGGCCGACATCAAGGGCATGCGGCATCTGCCGACCGCGGGCGGCGGCCCGGCGATCACCGCCGTGCTCGGTAACAACGCCCAGATGACGACCCAGACCGTGCAGGCGACACTCTCTCATATCAAGGCCGGCAAGCTGCGCGCGCTCGCCTCCTATGGTGCCGAGCGCTCGAAGGCGCTCCCGGACGTGCCCACCATGAAGGAGAAGGGCTTCGACCTCGTCTATTATCTCTGGGTCGGCCTGTTCGCCCCGAAGGGAACGCCTGCGCCCGTCGTCTCGACGCTGACCGGCGCGATCGACAAGGCCGCGGTGAGCGACACGTTTGCCAGCGCTGTTGCGAACATCGGTCTCGAACCGAAGTATCAACCAGCCGGTGCGTTCGCGAAATTCTGGGATGAGGACGCGCGGCTTGCCGAGGAGACCATCCGCCGCATCGGCAAGCTGGGATGAGCATCGCTTTCGATCTCCCCCGCCCGATCCCTCCCCGCCATGCTTTGCATGGGGGGAGGGGAGCGCGCGCGGCACGACCGCTCCGCGTCGGGACTCTCTCGCGCGCGGAGCGAAGCCCATGACCCTTCGCTCCGATCACATTGCCGGCGCGGCGTTCGTCGTCTTCGCCCTCGCGGTGTTCGTACTCTCCGGTGATCTGCCGTTCGGCTCGCTCGCATCGCCCGGCGCCGGCATGATGCCGAAGCTGCTGCTGGTGCTGATGATCCTGTTCGGAATCGTGTTGATCCTCAATGCGCAAGCGAGTGCGCCGCTCTCGGAGATCGACTGGAGCGACCGCAATCATGCGCTGCTCGTGGTGCTGATTGCCGGCGTTACGACTACGTTCTATCAGTGGCTGGGCTTCATCCTGACGATGTCGCTGCTCGTCTTCACCCTGCTGATGGTCGTCGAACGCAAGAACATCCTGCGCGCGGCCGCCTATAGTATCGGACTGACAATGGTCGCCTGGTGGGTGTTCGGGACCGCGCTCAAGTCGCCGCTCGAGACCGGAATTCTCGGATTCTAGGAGCGATGCCAGGAAAAGTGGAAACCGGTTTTCCGTCCGGCATCGCGAGAAAAGCAAATGAGCGGATTTGAATCACTCGGCCTCGGCTTCTCGGTCGCGCTACAGCCGGCCGTGCTGTGGTACGCGTTTCTCGGCTGCCTCGTCGGCACGCTGGTCGGCGTGCTGCCCGGCATCGGCCCGCTCGCCGGCATCTCGATCCTGCTGCCGATCACGTTCGGGCTCAACGCCACCAACGCGATCGTGATGCTCGCCGGCATCTATTACGGCTCGCAATACGGCGGCTCGACCACCTCGATCCTGTTGCGCATCCCGGGCGAAGCTTCCTCGGTGATGACCTGCATCGATGGCAACGCCATGGCGCGCAAGGGCCGCGCCGGCGCTGCGCTGTGCATCGCGGCGGTCGGCTCCTGGATCGCCGGCACATTCGGCGTCGTGGTGCTTACCTTCATCGCACCGCCGCTTGCGACCATCGCGCTCAGGTTCGGCCCGCCCGAATACACGGCGCTGCTGGTGCTCGGCCTCATCTTCCTCGCCTACATGTCGACCACGTCGCTGGCGCGCACACTGATCATGGCGGCGTTTGGGCTCTTGCTCGGCATGATCGGCATCGATCCGCTGAGCGGCCACTTCCGCTACTCCTTCGACATCGCGGAACTGGGCGACGGCATCGGCATCGTCCCCGTCGCGGTCGGATTGTTCGGGCTCGGCGAGATTCTGGCGACGCCGAGCCATCAGGTCACCGGCGAGGTAATCCGCCCGAAATTGCGCGAGCTCTGGCCCAACGCACAGGAGTGGCGCGATTCAGGCTGGCCGATCGCGCGCGGCACCGTGATGGGGTTCCTGATCGGCATCATCCCGGGCTCGGCGCACATCATTTCGAGCTTCCTCTCCTATGCGGTCGAGAAGAAAATCTCGAAGCATCCGGAAGAATTCGGCAAGGGCGCGGTCGCCGGCGTCGCCGGTCCGGAATCCGCCAACAATGCGGCATCGACCGGCGCGTTCGTGCCGATGCTGGCGCTCGGTATTCCGACCGGGCCGGTCACGGCGGTGCTGATGGCGGCGCTGATGGTGCACGGCGTGCCGCCGGGACCGAGCTTGGTCAACGATCATCCGGACGTGTTCTGGGGCTTCGTCGCCTCGATGTACGTCGGCAACGTGATGCTGCTGGCGCTCAACCTGCCGCTGGTCGGCATCTTCGTGCACCTCTTACGCATCCCCTACGCCTACCTTTATCCGCTCATCATCATGTTCTGCATCATCGGCGTCTACGAGGTGAGCCACTCGATCGTCGATGTCTGGATCATGCTGATCATGGGCGTGATCGGCTATCTGCTGAAGAAGTTCTCCTTCGACCCGGCGCCGCTGGTGCTCGGCCTGGTCATCGCGCCGATTTTCGAGATGAGCCTGCGCCAATCGCTGATCATGTCGAACGGCGACTGGCTGATCTTCGTGTCGCGCCCGATCGCCGGCACGCTAATGGTCGCCGCCGCGATCATGCTGGCGATGTCGGCGCTCTCGATGCTATCGAAGCGGCGCGACTGGCGCGCGCAGATGGCCGAGGAAGTGAAGGAGTGACCTCGTCATGGCCGGGCTTGTCCCGGCCATCCACGCCTTGCTTCGCTGAATTGCCATAAGTCGTGGATGTCCGGCACAAGGCCGGGCATGACGGAGTACTATTGCGCGGCCGCGGCCTTCACCCCAAACACCCGCGCGGCAAACTGCGGATAGACCTCGGCCAATTGCGGCGCGACCGTCTCGCGCATCAGCGCCAGCGTTTCGGGCGACGGCGCCGGCGTCATCGGCACATTGTCCGGCCGGTCGAACTCGAAGCCGGTGTTCTCGACCACTTCCTCGACCGTGTGGCCCGGGTGCACGCTGGCAAGTGTGAAGCGCTTGCGCGTGCGGTCGAACGAGAACAGGCAGCGGTTGGTGATCAGCCCCACCGGTCCGCCCGGACGATGCACGTTTGCGTCATTGCCGCCCGGCGCCGAGACGAACGACACTCGTCGCACCAGCGTGCGGCGCGAGTGCTCGACGCGAAACAGGATCACCTTCGGCACGACGTAATAGAGATAGCCGGAGCCGAACGAGCCGGGGAAGCGCACATTTGGCTGTTCGTAATCGCCGATGCTCACGAGGTTGATGTTGCCCTCGCCGTCGATCTCGCCGCCTGAGAGGAAGAAAACATCGATCCGACCCTGCCCTGCGCAGTCGAACAGCTCGCGCCCGCCGTCGGTGAAGAACATGTGGCGCCGGCTGCCGAGCAGCGACACGTAAGGCTTGCCGCCGCCCTGCTCGCGCAAGGTGAGCGCCGCGAGCGCCGGGATCGGCGAGGCGTTGCCGACCGCCACATGGCGCACATCGCCGAT
>Ga0310810_10006258_pt1 | contig 13432 bp, 14 predicted proteins | sample NCmetagenome_FD_207641 | JGI IMG/M metagenome (GOLD analysis project Ga0310810, IMG submission 207641) | Soil microbial communities from experimental microcosm in Duke University, North Carolina, United States - NC | ecosystem: Engineered > Artificial ecosystem > Soil microcosm > Unclassified ... | reverse complement strand
CACGCGCGGATCATCATCGAGGCCCGGAGAGCGATTCTCCACCAAAAGGCCGGATACATTTACGCAGACTCGTTGCTTCGCTCAACTTCAAACCTCTTGCAGTCAGGCGGCGGACCATACATTATCAACGGGGTTTCCAAAGGTTATGCCTCCCCTGGCACGGTGAACCAAGTACATGTTCACGCCCTATAGAGGCTACAAGCTCGTAATGGCCTCTCGCAGTGACGAGGGGCAAATGACCGGTGAGAAGGACTTAACGGAGGTAGACTCATCGTCCGTGACATCGAAGACGGTTAGCAGCTTTGTTATCTGCAACAGGGAGCGTACCCTTTTAGTGAGGTTGAGCAGCTTTAGTTCGCCGCCCTGGTTGCGCATGCTTGTGAACGCGCACACCAGTTCACCCAGCCCCGAGCTATCGATGTAGTCGACATTGCCAAGATTCAACAGGATCTTCTTAGTCCCTTCGCGTGCCAGCTCGCGAACCAGATCACGCAGTCCAGCGCTCCCGTCACCTAGTACAATCCGGCCGCTGAGGTCCACAATGGTGACGCCGCCTACAACTCGAGTGCTTGCTGTCATTTGCATGCAGCCTCCTTGCCCACTGCTTCAGGGTGCAGTCATGGTTATATGAATTGATGCTACCCACCGGGATTCCAATCAGTCTGGTCAAATACGCTCACGTATGCACATAAGAGGTTGAAGGAATCAGGCGATATCGCTCATTGACCTCGATGGGGGCACTTTAGGTCGGTAGGGCAATCTGCTAAACCCCATGTCTTACGGCAGCGGAGGCCGTCCAAGCCATGGGTCGCAAAAAAGCCAAGCCGAATTATCGTCGCATCGTTCTGCGTTTACCCGATCTCGATCACTCCAAACTGGCCGTACTGAATAGCCTCACCTCCCCGAACTCGCGGCGGGTTTATCAACACGCAATCGAAAAGTTTATCGCCTGGTACTGTTCCGAGCCGCGGTTGGCATTCAATCGCATCGTTCTGGTTCGCTACCGCATACACTGGAGTCGTGCTCATTGGCAGCGAACACGATCAACCAGCACCTCGCGGCCGTGCGGCGGCTGGCACATGAGGCGGCCGATGCCGGCCTGCTCAGCCCCGACCTGGCCGCGGGTATCGCTCGGGTGAAGGGCGTAAAGCAGTTGGGCCAGCGCTCCGGGAACTGGCTCACTCAAGATCAAAGTTCCGCGGTTCTGAGGCGGGCACATGGTGAAAGCATTCGAGCCAAAAGAGACTGTGCAATGTTGGCGATCCTTTTTGGCTGTGGTCTGCGACGAGCGGAACTGGCCGGACCGGAGACTGATGACATTCAAACCGCCAGGGGCACTGGGCCATAGTCGATTTGATCGGTAAGGGTGGACACATTCGCACCGTTTCCATTCCGCAGTGGGCCAAGCAGGCGCTGGACGAGTGGATTTCAGCCGCGGGTGTTACGAACGGGAAGATATTCCGCGCCGTGGCGAGGAGCGGCAAGGTCTGGGGCTCCGGGATCTCCGAGAACGTTGTTTGGTACGTAGTACGACAGTGCTGTAAGCGAGTCGGGCTCGAGCACATCGCGCCGCATGACCTGCGCCGGACCTGCGCCAAGCTGTGCCACGCAAACGGTGGAGAGCTTGAACAGATCCAATTCCTGCTCGGACATGCCTCGGTTTTAACGACTGAGCGCTACCTTGGCTGCAAGCAAAATCTGGGCCACCCGGTGAACGATCTGTTTAATCTCAGCACGGATACTGCAGTGGATGAGAATGCAGCACAGTCTGATCAGGCTCAGCCATGGTTACGTTTCGAACCCTTGCAACCAAATGGCATGCCAGCGCGAGCAATCTGGGCTGGACGAAAATGGAAAGCAACAATACGTAATGATTGCGCTGGATACCGGCACGTAGGGGGCTGTAAACAGTACTTCAATTTTATTTTCGCGAATTTGGCTAGAAAGAGTTTTTCAACAGCCACAGGCGTTTGCACTCAAAATGCCCGGTCCATGAGTGATGAGTGATATGGGAGATTTAGGCAAAGCCTAGGGCTCCTACAGCAAAATCCGTGCGGCAAGTTTGCCCCCGGGCATGTGGAGGCGGGTTGGATTGGACCGGCTTGGTGGCAGTGGGTGCCTTTGGATTGGGCAGCCATCGCTCGACGATGCTTTGCCATCCAACTCCGATGTTTCAGAACTTGGGCGCGCAACCGCATGCTTCACGGGTATCTCACTTCTGGAAACAAACACGATTTGCTATCAGGAGGCACTATGACCACCATGAGAATCGGCCGCTCCCTAGCAGTGACCGCCGTTTTAATCGCCACCCAGCTGCTCGTGGCCCAAGCTCCCGCAGGTGCACCGGCCGGGGCTACCGGCCTTTGCAATGACGGAACGTATTACACGGGTGCGAAGAAGCAGGGTGCCTGTCGTGGCCACAAGGGCGTCAAGGAATGGTATGGAACTGAGAGTAGCAAGGTAGCCGCCCCGGCTGATAGCCCGGCATCTCACTCCAACTCAACTATCCCTGCAAGCCCAGCATCGTCAGCCCCGGCTCAGTCTACCTCTGCAGAAAAGGCCACAGTTGGAAAAACGCCAGCACCAGGCGGAGGTCCCGATAGGGTATGGCTGAACACAGCCAGCAACGTGTACCACTGTCCTGGAACCAGGTATTACGGCACAACTAAGGCTGGCTCGTACATGACCGAAGAAGAAGCCAAGGCAAAAGGCGCTCGACCGGATCACGGCAAAGCCTGCAAGTAACTGTGGCTTTAAGAATGTCACCGCGTCGCGAACGCTGAGCCGGGAGAACAGGAAAATGGTTGCCCAGCGAATTGTCCGCCTTCGATTTTCACATTGGCGGCGTACAGTCAGCCAAATATCAGCCGATGCTAGAAATACCGCAGGACCTCAGGACCTAAGGAGACTCGAATGGGAATACTTGACTCTTTGAATGATGTTTTGAAGAACTACAGCAGTGGCCACACACAAAGCACCGAAAATGCGGCTGAACACTTTGATCAAGTGGCACGAGCGGCCCCCAACAACGTTGTCGCGGAGGGACTCGCCGCTGCTTTTCGATCCGATCAAACACCTGCTTTCGGCAACCTAATTGGAAATTTGTTCAGTCAGTCCAGTGGGGAGCAGAAAGCTGGGATACTCAATCATTTGCTTGCCTCTGTAGGCCCTGGGGTTTTGGCCCAAGTTGCTGGGAGCGCGCTGCCGACACGGCTATCGTCAGGCGCCGGGCAGCAGATCACTCCGGACCAAGCCCAAACAGTTCCTAGCGAAGTTGTGCAGCAACTGGCAACTCACGCCGAGAAGTCCGATCCCACCATCGTGGACCGGGCCAGTTCCTTTTACGCGCAACACTCAACGCTGGTAAAGACGTTGGGCGGGGCGGCACTGTCAATTGCATTGGCAAAGGTGGCGGAACGTCAAAGAGCTGCATGAAATCAGAGCAGATGGGGAAAGCTGAGCATCTGCCCAGCGTTGAAAATGTCCGGACCCGGAAACAAACTCGTCTTTGCGCCATTTCGTATATTCACTGAAAAGGAGTCACTTTCATGACAGACCAGGATCTGAAAAATAAATATCAACCGGTTGCCGATTTCATGTCCAAAAATGGGTTCCAAATTCAACATTTCCACACGGAAAACAATAAGGTGGTCCTCACAGCATCTGCACCGACCGAATACCTAAAAAATCGTGCTTGGGACGAGATCAAGAGAGTCGATCCCAACTTTTCGGACCTACAGCACAACATCTCAGTCGGATCGGGAACAATGTACGTCGTCAAGTCGGGAGATAACCTGTCGAATATCAGCAAATCGTTTTATGGCAGCCCGAATGAGTACACCAAAATTGCGCAAGCGAACAACATCTCAAACCCGGACAAAATTGAGGCAGGTCAACAGTTGAAGATTCCCGCAGCCTGAGCGAACACCCTCTTTGCGTGTGAGGCTTCTTTGTGCAAACGGGGCCGATTGGAAAATCCTATCTTCGGCCCCATTCTCCGCATTCTGGTGATCTAATCCAACGCGTCAGTTTTAGGTCTGACGGTTTCGGCGTGCTACGTGGTAGATGGCGAGAATCAACACGGCACCGATCACAGACATGATTAGCCCAGCCGATTGTCCTTCCCCATACCAACCAATCGCGCGGCCTATCCAAGTTGACACAATGGATCCAGCGATGCCGAGCAATATCGTCACGATGAATCCGCCTGGATCCTTCCCAGGCATAATGAGTTTGGCCAAGACTCCTGCCACCAGTCCAATCAATATCACCCAAAGCCAGTGCATTTGAGCCTCCCGAAGTGCATCGAAGGCGCACTTCAAATCGCCAGCCAGTATATAACGTGTTCAAGTCATTTCTGGGTACTGACAACCCTCAATGAGATTTTTCGCCAGCTGGCTTAACGCAGACGCCCTTCTGGCATGCTAGACCCGTCTTTCCGCACCCTGATTCCTGAGTGCAAGTTCTTGGACAAGGGCCAACGAAACATGCGGGAGCCGATGTATATTCCGTTCGCGAACCAACCACACAAAAAATATCAACCGGGCGACCGTCGCAGCCGCAACGACCTCCAGGATCAATGCAATGAGCATCATGACTCGGTACTACACATTTACCTCTGCTCTTATCGCCGGATGTAAAGCCACACCGCCGATTCGAAGGACACTGCGCGTCTTTAGTGCAGGCTGAAGCTACCTGCAAGCCTTGAGCTTTGGAGATACCAGTTTTGGTCATTTGCGCTTGGGCGTTGCCGTAACCTGCGATGAGGAACAGAACGAAAACGAAGATAGGCGCAAATGATGGGGAACCCCTCCTCATAACTCTATAACTCTACTCCCCAGAGAGAGCGACTTCCAATCCGGAGCAAAGCGGGGGCGGTTCACGAAATTAGTGGCCTAATTTAGTCGTCTGTGGTAGCATGCCGCCGATGCAAAGTCGGTCTTTAGTAATCGAAGATGTGCCCGACATCAAAAATCAATCGCATATTCTTCGTCTGAGCGGGCCGCTGATTCTCACTACGCTACCTGAATTTCAATCCAGAGTGCGGGCTATCCAGTCGAACAATTTGGTCCTCGATTTAACCGATGTGCCCTATATAGACTCCGCAGGTATCGGAGCCTTGGTCGGAACCTATGTGAGGCACCAGAGAGACGAGAGCGGCGTATCTCTGGTGGGCGTAAATGATCGGGTCCACTCTGCTTTGAAGATTGCCCACGTCGAGCCATTCTTCCGCTTCTTCGACAGCCTAGCCGAATTAAAAGCTAAGCACGCCTCAGTAGCTTAGGAAACTAGTTGTCACGAGCCATTCCGTTCGCGCGCCGCAATACACTGCATCCAAACGCCGATCCGAAGAATTACGAACTCAGCCGGTTTCAGCGGTGCTACACCTATCAGGCATATCATTCGTCCGTTATCAATGTCAGTCTGCGTCATGGTTTCGCGGTCACACTTCACGAAGAATGCCTCTTCCGGTTTTGCTCCCTGCAGCCCGCCATCTCGCCAGATTTTTGCTAGAAAAGTTTCGATTGACGCACCCACCGCCTTCCACAATGCCGCATCGTTCGGTTCAAACACTACCCATTGCAACCCCTGATAAAGCGACTGCTCGATGTAGAGGAACAGCCGCCGCACATTGATATATTTCCATTCCGGGTCCGGTGACGTGGTCCGCGCGCCCCATACCCGGATTCCCTGCCCGGCAAACTTTCGAATGCTATCGACTCCTGAGGCACTCAGCATCTCGGAATCTGTCTCGTTGATCTCCTGCGATAGACCTGTGACTCCCACGAGCGCCTCATTTGCCGGCGCCTTCCATACCGCATGCTCTATATCGTTCCTTGCATACACGCCGGCGATATGCCCGCACGGAGGCACCATCACCTTCGAGGTGCCCTCCAGTGAGGGCACCTCGAGCCAGGGATGGTAGTAAGCCGCGTAGGACGACTGTACCGGCGGCCGGTGCGCCGCCACTGATACGACTGCCTGCGTCGCTTGCAAGATGCAAACCCGGTCCTTCCGCGCCTCGCAATGCCGCGCCATCACTGCTGCACTTGCGGTCGTCGTATCGTCTGGACAGCAAACTACAGAGACGTCGTGTCCATCGAATGCCCCCAGTCCCGATTCCAGCGGATCGCGCGGCGAGATCTGCGAAATAAAACACTGCCGTCCTCCGTTATCGAAGAAACCGCGCAGCGCCAACGCCAGGTTTGCTCCGGGATTGTCTGTCCCTGCCGGCTCAAACTGCATAAAGCTGGTCAGCGGACCCAGCAATGGCCCGCGGCCACTCAGCCCTACAAACCCTGCGGTGCTCGTAGAGACGCCCTCGATCGTATGGGGACCGACCGAAAGCTCTTCCACATAAACGCCGGGATATCGGTACTCAACCATCGCTATTTTTCTTTATTCTTAGGGGCGACTTCAACATCAGTTTTCTTCGGCGCTATCTCGACATTCACGGCATGAACGTTGTCGGAGTTTTGGGTGTCGAAAGAGACCACTGTGAAATTGCCGCTAACGTCCCGCGCCTCAATACTGGTCGTCTCTCGCGTTCCGGAAGAACTGGGCTGCACGGTATTAAGAGTTTTGGTGGTGACTTGTAAACCGGCGGCGGGATCTGCCAGACTGCGTTGCTCGATGTGTTGTTCGGTTGTTTGCCCGCCATCACTGTTTTTCCGTTTCACCTCGGTGACTCGCTGGCTCAGTTGCAGGTTGTTTTCGACTGATCCTGGAATACTTGGGAAATAGGTTTCCGTCGTATTTTTCTTTTCCCCAGCCGCAGTCTCCGACTCTTTGCCCACGGTGCGCGAAACCGGCGCCATATTGCCATAGATGTCGGGTCGCAAAACCTGCTCATCGGTTGTCCGCTCTTTCCCATCGTCCTTAATTGTGCTTTGCTTTTGCTCTTGCACTTGCCACTTTCCCGAGCCGTCGGGAAGCAGGGTTGATGTCTGTACGTCAACTGAATTATCAGCGCTGCGCTTTTCGCGTTGCTGGACCTGCACAGTCGGCGTCATGCCACCCTGCCCATCGGACAGGAAGACCGCTGTATTCTTCTCCTGTTCTTCAGAGTTGACCTTTTTGGTGTCGGTCAATTCACGCCGCACGACTTGAAGTTTCCCGTCCAGATCGGCATTCGATGTGGTGCGCACTAGCTTCTCGGCCCCAGCCGGGAGACTCTGCTTTTCCTCTTCCGTAACCTGGGTCAGAATTTTTTGGCCGTTTGCGTCCCTGGCGAAAGTGCGCTCGATCGTTTTTACGGTTGTTGCATTTACCTGAACCGACTCGGTTTCGACGTCGTAGTACGGTTCGTAATGACCGTCGGGTCCGAGGCGCTCGACGGTCTGATGATCCACCGTTCCGTTCGCCGACTTTTGGTGGGATTGCGTCGTCCGCGTCGGATTCATGTTGGCGGGGTGGGATTCGGTCGTCTTGGTCCAGGATTCGGATTGATTGGCTTTGACGTCGGAGGTTTGCGCACGCAAGAAAACCGCTGCAAAGACCAGCAGAATCCATACGGTAAATCGCGTGAGCTTGAGCGGAACGGAACATCGCATGGTGGACTCCAGGAGATCGCTATTCATAATTTTCCGCCTCCAAATAACCCCTGTCCAGCAAGACATTTCAGCACCGACTGCGTTGTCTTCAATCTTATGAAGCAAGCAAAGGACTTTTTGGCTTTGTTTTGCAAAATCACCGTTGCCTGCCCAAGTTCACGTTGAGCGGCGGCGGCACGTTTTCTCCTTCGCGACGCCGTTGCAAACGCTCCAGTTCAGCCATCGCCCGATAGCGTTGGCGATCCAGTTGAGCCTCAGAGCGAAGAACCTTATCGTTGGCTCGGTCATTGGGCAAAACCAGGCTGTTGACTTGGGCGTTCCTTTCAACCCTGTCGTTCTCCAATGCCAAATCGAGTAATGATTCCAGGGACTCCAATTTCCTGTCCAGCAATTCTATTGCGACTTTTCTATCTGCAAGTTTTGTTTGCTCATCGTTGTCTTCCGTTCTCGGATCACACGCCTCGCCTTTTATTTCATCGCTCTTGGCTGGTACGAGCAAACTGCAGGCATGCGTGAGGGACTTGTCACAGTAGCCGACGGTCGCCATGAGTTCTTTGAATGATTTGGATGATAGGCTGCCCGTCTTCTGAATCTCAGCTTTCGTGTCCATGAGAACAAGCCTCACGTACTGGATTCCAACCGGGTGGGTTAGGAGTGAGCTTTGCTGCATTTGTCTCGCCTGAAACCATTCTTCTGTAGAGAGCTCTTTATCTCCGGCGTCGTATCCACGAGCGTGTTGATATTGCAATATGAGAATGTCGCGATTGACTTCGTCCAGTTTGTGGAAAGGCTGCAAGTAGGCATCACTATTCAGACGTTTTTGTATCTCGCCCATTTCGAAGCGGAGCACACGTCTCTTTCTCCAAATGCAGGTCGCGATCTCCTCCACCAATAACATCTCGCGGGCACCAACGGGTTTATAGCCTTCGTGAAGGGCCCGTAACAGTTGGAGAAATTCTTGTGGGTTCTCGGCACCCTCCCCACGTGTAATTATGATTTCCTTGGCAAAAAGCCCGTATTTCAGCGCATTACGGGATACCGCCTTCTTGCCGCGTTCGGTCTGGGGCCGGTTGAAAGAAGGGCATTCTGGCGATTGGCTTCGATCTTCTTTTGTGAGGTTTGGGTTCGTGCGATGGTTGGGGTTGCGGTCCCCTGCTTGGGCGCAATCAAATTACCTTGAGAGGGTATTGACTTCGGTTTCATGACAATGACCTCCTAAAGGCTTTTCATTTGTTAGTCCTCTTTAATCGATGGGAAATTTTTTGGGTACCGAAACTTAGAATCAAACCGTCTCGCTGGGTTGGTTCAAGTGTACTATATTCGCTTTTTCTTCGAAAGCAGTTTTATCAGAAATCTTCACCCAGTCGCTGAGTTGCGCTGGCACTGGCGGTAGGTTTGCTGGAACAGAGCTTGTGCTCGAACCCTGCGAAGGTTGTGACGGATCGTCATGCGGATAAACTGGTGCATAACCCAGATGAAGAACGAGATAACGAACCATCCGAGCCATGCCCAGCAGCCGAAGGTGAACATACTCCAGTTGCTGAAATCGAAGATCAAAAACGGCAGGGCGTAACCAATTAGCGATTCTCCGCCAGTCAAAGGTGTCAGTACGAGCGGACCGAAAAGGTAGACGGCGCCGAAGTACCAAAGTAGCAGTCGCACTTGCTCTATTTAGCAGTTGCGCGACACTAAAGCAAGGAAATATATCGGGAGCTCGCTCTCTAAATTCCAGACATCGCGACGATAACGATCTTCTCGCAAGAGAAGAGCTGGCAACGCCTACGTCTTCCCCTTCGCTCAGCCACAGGAACGGTTCTTGTTAGGAGCCGTAGCTCGCTTGTGTATGGTCCTAAATCTTGTCGAGTCATCGGTCCTTGGATTGTTCCGCGAGTTCAAGACCTCGGGTAATAAGCCGTTTGACCATGTTTAAGCGCTCTTCAGGATCCATTGGAACGTTGGTACCTGGGATCAAAACCGGTTGTGCTGGTTTCGCTTCGGTTCTGTCTGCCGCCGCCTCAAAAAACATTAGCACCGGTTTGGTTATGGCTTTCCCGCCTTTTGTAAGTGGCATTTCGACGATCTCATCGGCAGTTGCCGGCTCATAGGTCTCCTGCTCTGGTAATGGCATCTCCCCTAGTTTTTGTCGCAGGGCATCTGACAACAAGGAGTCGAATTCTTGCGACCGGGCGCCTCCACTGATAGAGGGCGGACCAGTTTTCTGCCCACAGGAGTTGCCCTCAACAAGCCGCCTAGTTGTCTCGCGGGGCTCAGCGTTCTTACTGGCTTTATTCGACTTATTCCGTTTCTTTGTCGGCATTTCTCTGTCACCTGGGGATTCGACGCGCCGGGAATCTTGCCCGGCTCCAACGATTCCAATGATGAAACCCGATGTTGTCAACGTCAAGCTTAAATCCTAAGTGCCGACCTGGAGATAAACAAAGCATCAGCAGTACCGGCTGAGACGAGAACGCCAACCTTCAGCAAAATACTCATCACCGACTGCAGATGGAAGAATTGCGACCGGGAGCCGGTCCTCTCGCGGGTTACCACAAAATACGCGACGGTTCAGTCATGTGCTAGATGCCTGCAGCTGCGGAGTTTGCGTATGGAGCGCTGCCTTTCACCCGATAGATGTTCGGTTCGAATAGTGGTGAATGCTTAAATCATTCCTCGCGGACGAGCATCGGCTTTTCAACAAAGTAGTACACGCATATGGAACAAAAAAGGCTCGAGTGGGCCAAGGAGAAACCGTGAATCCCTATTCGCGACCGAAGCCAGAATTGCTCAGAAGACTGCAGGGAGACCCAGCGTGGTAACCAAGCCTCCCTGTTATGCGAGTCATTTATCGAATCGAGCGCAGTGGCTACAGTCGATTGCCCACGGATAATAGTTCCTGGTTGCCGGGATGATCGGATCAGGATTGGTGCCGTCAATATTCAGTGTCCAAACGTCATACGTGTTCAATCCAAAAGAGTATTGGCCCTGGAAAACGAACTGTTTCCCATCAGAGGACCATTGCGGGAATTGTTCGTTCGCTTGGAGGTTCTGGTAAACGGGCGTGATTCCTGAGCCGTCGGCATTCATGACGTACAGTCCCGAACCGCCATAGTTGTCTCCATAGAACGTATCTTCGTCAGAAAAGGCGATTTTCGTGCCATCGGGAGACCAGCTTGGCATGCTACACACGGATGGGCCGCCACCCCCGCTAATCTGACAGGCGGTCAACTGCGCGAGGCCAGAGCCATCGATGTTCATGGTGTAAACGTCGTATCTGCTCGCGAAAGGGATGTTCGCGGTAAGCCCTGTGAAGGCTATTTTCTTCCCGTCCGGCGACCACCTAATGTAGCAGCTCTCATCCTCGTACGAGGCATCTTGTACGCTTATTACAGTGGGGATTTGTTGCAGCTGGGAACCGTCAGGATTGACGGTCCAAATGTGCCAGGATGCCCCACGATACGAGCAGAATGCGATTTTATCTCCTAGGGGCGACCATGAAGCGGCGAAGTCGCATTCGTTACCCGGTCCGCAACCCTCGGCGACGATCATGTGGTTATTCAGACCGTCCGCATTGACAACAAATGTGCCGGTTCCGCCAAGTGTGTAGACTAGCCTGTTACCACCCGGTTCCCAACTTGGGTAGTTGCCTGCCGATACTATTTGGTAGTCCGCGGAACCGTCGGCAGTCCTAGCCGCACGAATTCCCGTGCCGCGCCCACTGCCAAGGGCTTCGTATGCCGTGTAGCCAAACGCTGGTTGGCCCTGCATGAACGCAGTCCTGAGTCCGCTCCCTGCACCGGGGTTGCCGGTCCCGGATGGATCCACAGTGATGCTGTTACTCGTAGCGTTGTAGTAGTGGTCCAGAATGCAGCGCCAATCGCGAGGCATGATCGGCACCCCGTCGGAATTCAGGATGGGTTGACCTGTGTCACCGGGAGCACCTGTGTTGTCCAAGCCAGAAGCCCACCGCTGTGAGCCTCGCTGGCACATGCCTCTTGAATGGGTATTTGATTGGCTTTTGCCAGTATCAACAAAGTCCTTCATGCAGGGCCAACTCTGACTCGGTTCGCCGACCTGACCATTTGGGCAAGTTGCGTATTGCGTATCGCTTGCGAGATTACTCTCGGCTGCGTATTCAGCTTTGAAAATATTCACATTGTCTCTGGACAGAACAACTCCCGCTGTGGCAACTACGTCGGCTTGTTCACGTTTTGTCGGCTTGAAAGTGGATGGGTTATAAACCTGACAAAGAGCGTTGTCGCAGATGTCGTAATTGGAGGAGAGCGGATGTGAAACGTACCACGCGCCATAGCTGCGGTACGCAACCGAACCTGCTTTGAGAGAATCGTCCACCCATGGAGAAAGCCATTCACCAAGTAAGCCATTGCTGACGTAGGTCTCAAGTGAGATGGCGGGATCCCAAGAGGTGCAAACAATTTGACTATTCACCACGCTACAGTTGTGACCTACTTTGATACTGTTGGGGATGATGACCGTCTGTGGATTTTGCTTCGCGCTGGCAGCCGAACCGGCAGGAAAGGATGTTCCGTTTCGACCTAGCCACGAATAGACGTTGCGGGGGAGGTTGATACGCGGAATGGCGGATTGAGGGGCAAGCGCCGGAGCTTCGCCGGGCTGCATCAGCTTGTGCATCGCGTCTCGTTTCACCGCGCCAGTTCCCCGCCGTAGTTCAACAACAGATGGACCCATTTCTTCGGGAGCGATCCCGAAACCTTCTAACGTCAACTTTTGATATCCAGGCTTTTCATATACCAAGGTGTCGGTTCCGAGACCGCCTGGGTTTTCGGGCTTGGGTGTTAGCACTGATAGTGTAAAGTGCCCTTTCGCATCGGTCTCAGTTTCTACTGCGGCATTCAGGAAGCGTACCGTCACGCCAGAAATCGGGTCACCGGTCTTTGCATCCACAACGTACTCGTGTAGAAGCGTGTAGTCGGCTTTGAGCAGCGGGTCGAGAACGTCGCGCGCCTCCTCGGAGGGGATCGTTTTCGGATCTAGATATGCTCCCCCCAACGTATTCTTACCGTTTTCCACCGCGTAGTGCGTTCGAAGGCTGGCGTATCCTGGCGCAGAAACTTCCAAAAAATAGTCGCCTGATGGCAGAGTCATCCTCGCATCTCCTCTCGAATCAGTGGAGACCGAAAACGTTTGAATGCCAGAGCCTGCGACCGATGCCTGAATCGGTTGATGAGTGAGGCTGTCCTTCACTTGAAAATCCAGCACTCCTGAAACGGCTGATGCCGGTAGAGCAGCAGTGAAAGCAATGAAGAGGGTTAACGTGATAATGGAAAAATTCCTAGCAAACATTGATTTCTCCTTTTAAATCTGGTGGCTTGCGGAAGACCTTGCCCACCATCGCACTGGGTGAGCAGTCTAATCCGCGGGTTGAATAACGGTGGAGTTTTGGTCGAACGCCCTTCAAAAAACCGCGTTTTTGTTTGCTTGCTTCGTCTAAAAATTTTGGTTGAATGGTCAGGAGAATGCGGAGTTTAGTTCAACAACCATTGAGGAAAACTGAGATTTAGCTCTTGTTACGAAAACGGAACAGACGTTTTTGCACAACTCTTATGTTCACCGTCGCAGAGAGGAATCGGGGCAACTCTGGTAATACCGGCATGGACAGTCAAGGGACGGGAGTCCCTCTCTGCGCGCCTTGCCAGGAATTCCCGTTGGGGGCGACTCCGAATTTAGGCCGACGAAATCTCTCAGTTTCCCTTGTGATTTATTAGGTCGCCAAGAGCTGGAAATGTCTGAGCATGAGTGCAGACCAAGGGCCGCTGATCATCGACCGGAAAGTACCGAAACGCCTTGTGTCAGGTGCGCCGTTATGCATCTCGATCCGATGCCGCCGGCACAGTACCGTT
>Ga0310810_10006257_pt1 | contig 13433 bp, 13 predicted proteins | sample NCmetagenome_FD_207641 | JGI IMG/M metagenome (GOLD analysis project Ga0310810, IMG submission 207641) | Soil microbial communities from experimental microcosm in Duke University, North Carolina, United States - NC | ecosystem: Engineered > Artificial ecosystem > Soil microcosm > Unclassified ... | reverse complement strand
TTGCCGATGCCACCAGCACATCGGCCTCGCGCCGAAAGAATTTGAGCATGACCGCTTCCAGCGGTTTGGCGTCCATCTGGCCGTGTGCCATGACGATGCGCGCTTCGGGAACGATGTGCTGGAGCCAAGCGCCCGTGCGCTCCATCGTTTCCACGCGATTATGGACGAAGTACACCTGCCCGCCGCGGCCCAGCTCCCGGAGAATGGCCTCTCGAATCAGCTTCTCGCTCGAGCGGACGACTTGCGTGCGGATGGATAACCGCCCGGCCGGCGGCGTGTCGATGATCGAAAGATCGCGCACGCTGGCCATGGCCATTTGCAACGTCCGTGGAATCGGCGTCGCGGTCAGGGTCAGGACGTCCACCTGGGTGCGCAGTTCTTTGAGACGCTCTTTGTGCTTTACGCCGAACCACTGTTCTTCATCGATGATGACCAGACCGAGGTTGCGGAATTGCACGTCTTTTTGGAGCAGGCGATGAGTGCCGATCACGACGTCGATCGAGCCTGCCGCCACGTCTTTGACAATCGCCTTGGCTTCCTTGGGTGATTGGAAGCGCGACAGCAACGCCACACGAGTCGGAAACGGCGCAAATCGCTCCGAGAAGTTGTCGTAATGTTGGTGTGCCAACAGTGTCGTCGGTACCAGGACCGCTACCTGGCGGTTATCCTCCACCGCCTTGAATGCGGCCCGCATGGCGACTTCCGTCTTGCCGTATCCCACGTCGCCGCAGACCAGCCGGTCCATCGGCTTGCTCGAGGCCATGTCGCGGGTGATGTCGTCGATGGCTTTTAATTGATCCTGGGTCTCTTCATATTCGAAGGCGGCTTCAAACTCGTGGTACAAGGTGCTGTCGTAGCCATACGAATGACGGTGGGCCAGCTCACGGTTGGCATACAGATCGACCAGCTCGTGGGCCATTTCCTCGATGTCCTTCTTCACGCGGGCGGTGGTTCTGGCCCAGCTCGTCCCGCCCAGGCGCTCCAACCTCGGGACATGACCTTCCGCGCCGCTATACCGCTGAATCTGATTGAGCCGGTCCAGCGGCACATAGAGGGTATCGCCGCCGTAAAATTCGAGCACCAGGTAGTCGCTGTCGAAATCCTGGACCGACAAACGCTTGAGCCCTCGATACTTGGCGATGCCGTGTTGTACGTGGACGACGTAATCGCCGACGTTGAGATCTTCCAGCGACGAGAGAAACGTTGCCGCCTTGCTCTTGGTCTGAGGCTTGTGACGCGCGCCCTTGGCAAACAGTTCCTCTTCGCTGAGCACCGCCAACCGCAACTCCGAGGATAAGAAACCGGCGGAAACATCGCCGTGCCGGACGAAAAATGGCGCGCGTGTTTGCATCGATGCTGACCAACTCGAGGCGATCCATTCAATTGCGGGCACGTCGTGTTCACGCAACAGCGCGAGCAGGCGATCCACCTGACCGCGGCTTCTTGCGACCAGCAGCACTCGGCAGCCGTCCCGCAAGCGTTCGAGGATTGATAGGGTTTGGCTGAACGGAGTGCCGCGTGTTCCCAATCCGGCGCTGGATGGCAGCTGGGCCGGAAAGGCTTGCACGGGATGCCAGGACTCGTCGGCTTCCGCCAAGGGTTCCAGTGCGAGTTGGGTCCAATCCGATGTGCGGGTGATGATGTCCTGCCAAGTCAAGAACAGGCGTTCAGGAGACGGATAGGAGACCGTCTCCTCTTTGTCGCTGTGGCGAAGGTAACCGTCGTCAATGCGCTCCCACAAGGTATCGCAGGAGAGCTTCAGCGCGGCCGGCTGCTCCAGTGCCAGCAGCGGTTGAGCCGGAAAATAGTCGAAGAGCGTCTGCATGTCGCCATACAGATCCGGGGACCGCCATTCGGCGTCGGCCGCAATCGGCGCGAGTGCATCGGAACCGGCTTCCGTCCGCAGATATTCGCGGGCCGGCAACACGATGGATCGATCCATCTTCGCCGTGGACTTTTGGGTCGCCGGATCGAACAGACGAAGGGATTCGACGGACTCGCCGAGGAATTCCACACGCAGCGGTTCGGCATAGGCGGTCGAAAAGATGTCGACGATCCCGCCGCGAATGCTGAATTCGCCGGGAATCTCGACGACTGACACGCGCCGGTAGCCCAAGCGAAGGAGGCTGGCGGTCAGGACCTCACGCTCGATGGCGGCGCCGACTTTGAACGTCAACACCGTCTGGACAAATGTCTCGGCCGGCATCAGCCGCTGCATGAGGGCATCGATCGAAGTCACCACTTTGGGCGCCGGGAGCGTGCGGATCTGATGCAGCGCATTCATGCGCCTGGCGACGAGTCCCACGTGGGGGGCCGTCGCTTCGTACGGCAATGTTTCCCAGCGCGGGAAAAAGGCCAGAGCCTTCTCGGGGAGACCCGACAGCTCATGATAGAAGCGCAAATCGTCGAACAACCGCGCGGCAGCCTCATCACTTTTCGTGACGATCAGCCAGGGATGCGAGCCGACCTTGCCGAGCTGCGGATGCATCAACTGAGTCAGAGCAAACCCCGCAGTAGACCCGTGTAAGCCCGTCAGACAGGGTCGGGCGCCGCTGATGGTCAGCGCGTCGGCGATGGACGCGCAGCAGCGACTCGTGATGGGTGAAGAAGACGCGTGTGACACGGATGTTAGTGAGCGTGAGATCGGATTCGTTGAATCAGTGCGGTCGTAGACATTCCCGGCACCAGAGGAATCGTCTTAACGGTGCCGCCTCGCCGTTCCACGACTTCGCGCCCGATGATGCGGTCGATCGCCCAATCACCGCCCTTGACCAAGACGTCCGGTTCCAGGGCGGTGATCAGCTTGAGCGGGTCCGGCTCGGGAAAGATGACGACATAGTCGACAGATTCCAAGGCGGCGAGCACCTCCGCACGCTGGGCTTCTCCCACAACGGGGCGGTCGGGCGCCTTGTTCAAGCTTTTGACGGAAGCATCACTATTGACCCCGACCACAAGAAGATCGCCCAGCGCCTTCGCCGCCCGCAGGTAGCGCGTATGGCCGATGTGCATGAGATCGAAGCATCCGTTGGTGAAGACAATGCGCTTTTTCTCCCGGCGTGCCTCTTCGAGCAGGGGAATCAACTGCGATGCGGTCACGACTTTTTCGGGCATGCTCTCATCATACCGACTGCGTGGCCAGATAGAAAGAGAAGCTATCGCGCACCCGCGTGGGATGGGTGGCGGATCAATCATCGTCATCGTCGGCCACACCACCAAGGCCGATTACGGCACCATGTCTGGCGACGATGGCATCCATTGCCTGCACCGCCTTGTTGCGCCGCTGGTCGTAAAGGCCGGGAGGAGCGGGCACCAGCGATGAGAGCGCCAGACCGGCGAGACGGTAGGCTGTCTGCGGCTTCATGACCTCGTGCAGGGCCCGTCGGACGGTTGGCCACATCTCGGGATCGTAATTGAGCGGATGCGCGAACCGCCGCTGTCTGGTGGTGACGGCAAAGCGTGCGTCCTTGAGTTTGACGGTGCAGCCACCGGCGGCGAGACCTTCCTCTCGCAAGCCCCGCGCGAGCGTGCGCAAGAACCCTCGCAGCGTGTCTTCGAGAAAGGCCGGATCCGCAGTGTCGTGCTCGAACGTGGTCTCATGGCTCGCGCTCTTGGATTCTCTGTCCGCCACGACCGGCTCATGGTCGTGCCCCTGAGCGAGTGCGCGTATCCATGGAAGACGTGCGCCGAAGAGGCGGGTGAGCATCCGGTCCCATTGCGGGTCCAACAGCGCGCCGATGGTCGTGATGCCGAAGGGCTCCAGTCGTGCTGCTGTCTTCGGTCCGATGCCCGGCAGCGCTCGCGGGGGCAGGGAAGAGAGAAACCCCGCCTCCCGACCGGGTTCGATGACGGCCACGCCGTCGGGTTTGGACGTATCGGCCGCGATCTTCGCGACGGTCTTGCCGCTGGCTACGGCGACCGTACAGGTAAGACCGGTTGCATCGAACATCGCACGTTTCACAAGCTGCGCCAACACGGCAGGATCCGGATGTCGAGTTTGTAGGTCGGTCGTATCGGCATAGAACTCATCGATGCTGCTCCATTCCGTGGTCGGGAACAGGCGGTCAGTTGCGGCTCGCATGTCATCGTGAAGACGGCGGTAGAGCGCCCGGTCAGGAGGAACGAGGACGAGGTGAGGGCACAGGCGCAGGGCTTCGGCCGTCGGCATGGCTGACCGGACGCCGAACACCCGGACGGCATAACTCGCTGCGGCAATGATGCCTCGAGGCGGCGGCCCGCCGACAGCAACAGGTTGGCCGGCGAGGGAGGGATCTTTGACGACCGCCGCAGACGCGAACATCGCGTCCACGTCGCCAAACACAATCTGACGCGGCCATCGGGGCATCGCACACCATGATCGTCAGCAGGTCAGTGGAAGCAAGCCTAAAAGCTTGCTGACGAAAAATCCAGATCCAACTGTGCAGGGAATTCGGATGGGCGGGGGGGTCGCGATGAGCTCCGTTCGACCGGCGCGGGGGGTACGAGCTCAGCCGAGACCTCATGAAGGGATCCACGGCAACTTCCGCAGTGGTGGCGCCGAGGCTGGATCGTCCGGCGCTGGCGCCGGTACACGCGCCCGCAGCGTCCGCAACGCCAGGCAAATCGGGACAGAGCCTGCACTTCCTTCTTCAACGCATGATAGACCGTCACGGCGAGCGTGCCGTCGCTGTTGATCTCCCGCATCTTTCGTAGAAAATCAGGACCGTGATTGGGCCGCCGTTTCAGGATGTCGAATTGCCATTGGTGGATCATCTCATGCGCCAGGGTGCTGATCAGTTCGTTTGCTCCGAACGGCGTGCGCGTGAACAACGGCGTCAACAGGCGAAGCGAAAGGCGAATTTCGCGTTTGTCGATCCTGCCTGTCGTCGTCTCGCCCCAAGCCGAGCGTGGGCCGGTCCGGCTAACGAACATGCCGACGGACGACGTCAATCGTTTGCTCCAGACGAGTGTGATCGGAGGGAGGCTGCCGTCAAAATATCGACGGTTCAGATCATGCCAGATGTCGCACAATTGCGAGACGGTCAAAGGCGGTTGAAGGTGCGCCGTCATGCGCGACGGGTCCTCAGCTCTTCGGCGACGGCGGCCACCAGCAACGGGAGCATGATTTCATGGTGACCTATCAGTGAATAGCCCTTGCCTCCTTTTTGGGTCGGGCGGCGGACTACGTTCGTGAGCGGGCGATAATGAGCGAGGAAGTCCATGTTGACGGTCGTGATCTTGGAAAGCGGATGACCGAGATTGCGGCCAAGCGAGACCGTCTTGAGAAAGACTTCCGGCAGGACGACCGCAGAGCCGATGTTCAGGTAGACGCCGCCGTCCATTCGCGCGACCACAGCCGCGAGGCGCCGAAAATCCAGCAGTGAGGTGGCGCCGATCGCCGCCCCATCGGCTGCGGGGTGCATATGGATGATGTCGGTGCCCACGGCGACATGGACGGTGACGGGAATTCCAAGCCTGGTTCCGGCGGCCAGGATGCTTGTGCTGCGGTTGGGGAATCGTCCTTTGGCGCGGGTCATGTAAGCGCCCACCGCCTCACCCAGGCCCTGTCCATTTCGGTAGCCCAAGGCGATCGACTCATTGAGGATGCTGCCGGTTTCCTCGGCCATTCCGAATCGCCCATCATCGATTTCGGCATCTACTTCTTCGGAGGTGTGGCCCATCAGGGCCAGTTCGAAGTCGTGAATAATGCCTGCACCGTTCATGGCGACGGCGGTCACTACCCCCTGCTCCATCCAGTTCACCAGAATGGGCGTCAGTCCGACCTTGATGACGTGGGCACCGATGCCGACGATCACCGGTCGGCCTTTTCGATGAGCCCGTGCAATGGCGCCGGCAACCGCCCGAAGCGTTTTCACGGCCAGAATGTCGGGAAGCGCGCGATAGAAAAGCCCGAAACTACCACCTTGCCGCCATGGCCTCGCGAAGTCGGACACACGGACCTTGCTGTGCCGCTTCCTGAGCGGATAGGTCTTTAAATCGGAAACATTGATCGGAGGGATCAGACGGGGTGTGCGGCTGGAGGAGCCTATCCGGTCAGGAGGCTTTGCCAAGGAGCTCTTCCTCAGTCAATTCGCAGAGCACATGGCCGAGCGTGATGTGGCTCTCTTGTATGCGCGCGGTGATTTTCGAGGGTACAACGAAAGGAAAATCGACCAGCGCGGCCAACTTGCCCCCGGTGCCGCCGGTCCACGCGACAGTAATCAGTCCGCAAGCCTTCGCCGCTTCCACGCCTTTGAGCACGTTGGGCGAGTTGCCGCTGGTACTGATGGCGATTGCGATGTCGCCCTTTTGACCATGTGCGCGCACCTGACGGGCAAAGAGTTCGTCGTACCCGTAGTCGTTCGCAATGCATGTGATGGCGGCAATGTCGGTTGCCAATGCCATCGCCGGCAACGGCGCGCGCTCCCGCTTATAGCGGCCGACGAATTCCGCGGCGATGTGTGCAGCGTCGGTCGCGCTGCCTCCATTGCCGAACAGCAGGACTTTATGGCCCTCGCGAAAGGTTCTGACGATGAGCTTCGCCACCTCGACGATGCGGTCCGCATGCTCGCGGACAAACTGCTGTTTGACCGCCGCGCTGTCGGTGAACGCTTGAAGGACGAAATCGCGCATCGAAGGCAATTCTAGGCGAGGGGGTCCATCCTGTCAAACGCGTCAATTCAGCGCATGTTCAGGATTGAGCAGGAGCCGAGGTGGTCGTCTGTCTGATGGCGTTCATCGCCACGGCAACCATCGAGCCGACATCGGAAACGCTTGCCGGCAGAATCAACGTGTTGCTGGCCTTCGCCAGCTCGCCGAATTTCGAAATATACTGTTCCGCCACGCGCAGTTGGACCGCCTGCTGACCGCCGGGGATTTGAACGGCCTCCGCAACTTTGCGCAATCCTTCGGCCGTGGCCTGTGCGATCGCAAGGATCGCCGCCGCGCCGCCCTCCGCTTCATTAATTTGCTGCTGTTTCTTCGCTTCCGAAGCCTTGATGACTTGTTGTTTCTCGCCTTCGGCTTGGTTGATCGCCGCATCGCGTTCGCCCTCTGACGTCAAGATCAACGCCCGCTTTTCGCGTTCCGCGCGCATTTGTTTTTCCATGGCGTCGAGCACGCCTTTCGGCGGCGTAATATTCTTGATTTCATATCGCAGAACCTTGACGCCCCACGACTCGGAGGCTTTATCCAATTCATTGACGACCTGGATGTTGATGGTCGTTCGCTCCTCGAACGTGCGGTCCAGTTCGATTTTTCCAATCTCGCTTCGCAACGTCGTCTGCGCCAGCTGCGACAGCGCAAAGTGATAGTCGCTGATTCCGTACGAGGCGCGTTCCGGATTGAGCACCTTGAGATAGAGAATGCCGTCGACGGCGACCTGGACATTGTCGCGGGTGATGCACACTTGCTCCGGGATATCGACGGCGGTTTCCTTGAGCGAGTGCCGATACCGAATCGTATCGACGAATGGCAGGAGAATATGAAACCCCGCGTTCAGCGTGTCGGCGTACTTGCCGAGACGCTCGACGACGTATGCACTCTGTTGCGGGACGACGACGGCGGTTTTGGCGATGACATACAGGACCAGGAGCGCGAGAAAGAGGACAACAAACGTGCTCGCCGACATGCTTACCTCCTCCATCGTCAGTATCCCGGAACCATCCGCCTCTCGCTCATGGTCGAGCGATTATTCGGCGGTAATCCACAGCGTCAACCCGTCAACCTTGGTGACTTTCCCCCGCTGACCCTTGCGAAAGGCGGTTGGCCCCACATTTTTCGCCGTCCAGGTCGAGCCACGAAGCTCCGCTCTCCCGATCGCGCCGGCGTCCAACGCCTCGAGCGGAATGGCCACCTCGCCGATCATGGAATCGACATGTGCGTATGCCGTGCGGCCGTCATTCATCCGCGCCAATAATGGGCCGCGGAAGACGAGCAGCGAGCCGATGGCGATGATGGAAAAGAGGAGCCACTGCACCCAATCGGCCTGCACGATCTGGAGTCCCGCCAACGTACCGACCAGCAGCGCTGATAATCCGAAAAACAAAATATAGAACCCGCCGGGCGTCGTCATCTCAGCACCGAGCAGTGCCAATCCCAGCACCATCCAATACCACCACACCATCTTTAAGCCTCTCGCACACAGGCTGTTCAGGGGACGAATGTTAGCGAAAGTCTAAGCGTCTTGCCCCAGACCGTCAAGCAGAACGACGCTTTGGCAGCGGCTTTTGGGCGACGCTCCATGATATAGTCCGCGCCAATGGCACAGGACCAACCAGTGGCTGCCCTTGTGGTCGCGCTGACGGGAGCGCTGGCACCGGCCGTGTACTCCATCAATCGCCTGCGCCCCGAGCATCTCTGTTTCGTGCTACCTGAGTCGGTGAAAACCCTCGTCGAAACAGACGTGCAGCCGCGCATCGACCAGATGCCCCGCCGGTGGGACTGGGTGTTGCTGTCCGATGTCGAGCACTTTCCGTCGTGCTACCAAACGATCGCCCGATCGCTTCCGGGGATGCTTCGCACCTGGCAGATCGAGCCCGGCTCGCTGGTGGTGGATGTGACCGGCGCCACCGCCGCTATGGCGGGCGCGCTTGTCCTCGCTACCACGCCATTCACGTCGCGCGTCGTCTCCCTCATTGCATCACAGGAGGGGCGCGACGGAGATGTCGTGCGCGTTGAAGAGGGGGAACGCCTCTGGACTTCCATCAATCCATGGGACGAAGCGGCTGACGGCGTCAGGCAGGAAGGCTGTAGCCTCTTTAATCGTGGCGCGTTCGTAGCGGCGGCAACGGTGTTTCGGCAGATCGAAGCCCGCGTGAGCGGGGGGCAGAAGCCGCTGTATCGCGCCCTCGCCGATCTGGCCGAAGGGTACGATTGCTGGGAGCGCTTTCATTATCGCCAGGCCTGGGAAAAGTTGAAGGGCGCCGTCAAGGCGCTTGAAATGTCGTCGTTGTTCGGCGGTCCTCCAGGGGTAAAACCCGCTCTTCCGGCGATCAAAGCCAACGCCGCTTTTTTGGAGAAGCTTGTCCTCGATCCGGCGGAGGTGAAGGAATTCCTTCCGTTCGACTTACTGGCACATGTCGGACGCCGGCTTCGCATGACCCACGATACGGAAGGGGCGATGCGAGCGCTGGTTCGCGCGCTCGAAGCGTTTGCCCAACGTCAGCTCCTCAGGCAGCACCGCATCAAGACCTGGGATGTGCAGCCGGAGCAGCTGCCGGAGGGGCTCAAAGAAATGTGTCTCGCCTGTTACCTGGAAGACATCGACGGGAAATATGTGCTCCCCATGCAGGCGCAATTTCGGCTGTTGGCCGCACTCGGCGATCCGCTTGGTCAGGCGTTTCTCAAGGAATGGCCGGGAATAAAGCCATTGCTCAATTCTGCCAATCAGGCCGTGTTGGGGCGCGGCGCCGAAACCGTAAAAGGGGAACGTGTGCAGCAATTGCTCGATGTGGTCTTGAAGCTTTCGAACGTCGGAGACGTTTCCTTGCCCAAGTTTCCTCTGTTGAATGTGTGAGGTCGGTTTCTTGATGCGAAGGCGGCACGCGTTGAGCACGGAAGCGAGGAGTTGTGGATACCTCCCATAGAGGGGATAGGATGCATATCCGCATCTACTACGAAGACACCGACTGCGGCGGGATCGTCTATTATGCGAACTACCTCAAATATTTTGAACGTGCGAGGACGCAGTACCTTGAGGACCGAGGACTGTCTGTGAGAGATCTCATGAAGGCCGGGCGGGTGTTCGTGGTCGTCCATGCGGAGGTCGACTATCGGACCCCAGCCCGCTACGGAGACACGCTAGAAATTGACACGGTCATCTCGGAGGTGAATCCAGCTGCAATCACCTTCTCTCACCTCGTACGCGAACGACAGAGCCGTCGTCTCATTGCCGAGGGAGCGGCACGATTGGCAGTGACGGATGGCAACGGCAAGGTGAAACGCCTCGACAAGCAGACGGTCGTCGCGCTACAGTCTCATCCAGTTGCATTCTTGCAGCGCTCACACGCGCAGTGATCTATGGATAAACTTGGTACCTGGCTCGCCATTATTGGCGTTGTGATCGGGTTCGTGGTGCTCGGCTGGCTGCTCTTTTCGGAAAATCCCCGCGACAAGCACAAAAAGTAACGGTGTCTCTGCCCACCTCGCTATCGTTCCGGGCCTTCTTGGTGTTCGCCAAGCTTATAATGGGGTAATTGGCTTCTGAAGGTGTGCTTCAGTGACCGGTTCACGCCCGGAGCTTTCTTTGAAGGATGCAATTGAGGGTCTCGCGGTCGGTGATGACGCGGTAGATCACTCCCACGGTGCCCTTCAAGCGGCCGGCAAAGGTCGCATGAAGCCTCTCTTAGAGTATCCGTCGTGGTAGGCGAGAGCGGGTTAACCGGCAAAGAGGAGGGCGGGAGCGTGGATGGCTGTGCCAACGCCGGACTGACGAAGAACATCGACGTGAGCAGCAGTGTGACAAACACGTGCATGGCGTTTCCTCCGTCTTATGACGCTCAAGCAGAGGTCGTGCCACACGTCAAGTTGACATTGGCGAAAACCGCATGCTGGAATAGCCACACTCGAATCACGGAGGGTTGTCATCATGGAAATGTTCGGCCGTGTCGGCTTAGTCGAGATTCCGATTTTGATCGCTCCAGATCAAAAAGTCTGGATGGACAAGATGATTAAAGAAGGAAAGATTGCAATACCTCCGGGTGGAACACTCGAGAAAGGCTCGCTCTATTCGATGTTTATCCGCATGCTTCTGCACAATGCGATGGAGGAGCAGAAACGGCAGGAAGCGCTCGAAGCAGACGACGAGGACGACGAATAGGCAGGTCTGAACGTATCAAAACAAGCCGACCTGGTATCCGTTCTTATTACAATGGCGCTATAAGTTCTTGAACGCTGTCCGAGCGGCCTTGATTGTGCGCTCGATATCAGCCGAGCTATGCGCAGTTGAGAGAAACATCGCTTCGAACTGTGAAGGCGCCAGATACACCCCTTGCTCGAGCATTCGATGAAAGAACTGTCCATACCGTTTCGTATCCGAGCGCTTGGCGCTGTTCCAGTCGACGACGGGCTCGGAGGTAAAGAACGACGTCATCATCGAGCCGACCCGATGCTGGATCAGCGGGATACCCGCCCGGTTCGCTTCCTTACCGATTCCCTCCGCCACCGCTGCTGACCGTTCCTCGAGCTTTTTGTAAACATGCGTGGCGCGCAATAGTTTGAGTGTGGCCAGTCCGGCCGTGACGGCGAGCGGATTCCCCGAGAGGGTTCCCGCCTGGTACACCGGCCCCGCCGGAGCGATCAGATCCATGATCTCGCCGCGGCCGCCGTAGGCGCCGACCGGCAGCCCTCCACCGATGATTTTCCCCAGCACCGTCAGATCGGGCGTCATTCCATACAGGGCCTGGGCACCGCCGTAATGGACGCGAAAGCCTGAAATGACCTCGTCGAAAATGAGCAGGCTATCGTTGTCGAGCGTCAACTGGCGAAGGGCGGCGAGAAAATTGTGCGTCGGAGGTACCACCCCCATGTTTCCGGCAATTGGCTCGACGATGACACAGGCGATTTGTGTGCCGCGCTCGCGAAAGATCTGCTGGACGGTGCGGATATCATTGTAGGGTGCGGTGTAGGTGTGTTTGACAAAGTCGGCCGGAACGCCGAGTGAATCGGGAATACCGAGCGTCATCATGCCGGAGCCGGCCTTGGCGAGCAGGGAGTCGCTATGGCCGTGATAACAGCCTTCGAATTTCAGTATCCCGTCGCGTTTGGTGAAGCCCCGCGCGACGCGAATGGCACTCATGACCGCTTCGGTGCCGGAACTGACGAGGCGGATTTTTTCCATGGAGGGGACTGCCGCGCGGATCTGATGGGCCAATTCGACTTCCAATGCCGTAGGCGCTCCATAACTCGTGCCCTGTCCGGCGGCTTTCTTGATCGCAGCGATGACGGGAGGTGAGGCATGACCGAGGATCATCGGCCCCCAAGAAAGCACGTAGTCGAGGTATGAATTTCCATCCAGGTCATAGAGCCTGGCGCCTTTGGCTCGCTGGATAAATCGGGGCTGTCCACCGACGGATCTGAAGGCACGGACCGGGCTGTTCACTCCACCAGGAATGAGCTGCTGCGCTTCTTCAAAGAGCTTGATAGATCGGGCGATTTTCATAATGGGCGCGCACCCTATCATGCAGACAATGACTGGTCAAGAAACTGGCCTGCGCGAGGAAGAGCTACCGCGAATTGCCGCAGGTGGGGTCAAAAAGTGTATAAAGGATACGCTGTTTTGCTGATTTGATACAGTGCTCAGGTGCCGTGAGCAAACCGAAACAATAAAATTTTCAATAATTCAGACGTTGAATGACGCTCGCTGAATCCGGCCTGACACTTGCGTGCGCTCGTGTTGGATTCGTGACCGCGATGAGTTATCCACAGTTTGAGGAAGCAGGATGAAGGTTGTCTGTTCCTGGTGCCGAAAAGAAGGCAAGAGCGAATTTGTCGGGGAAAAGGCACCGTTGGACGATGCACGCGAGACACACGGTATTTGTGTCACACATCGGGATCAGATCCGCCAGCATTGGCAGGCTTCTCTCCAGAGCAAAACTGCCACGAATTTCCTCGCAGCCGCTTCGCCATTTGCATTACTGCGCTGGAGCGGGCTGCTCAATCTCACGAAGAAGATGAAACGCTGACGACGTCGGCGCCATGCGTATCGTGCCGACCGTCGTAAAGTACCGGATAGCCGCGCGGCCGGGGCGGATATCTGCCGCAATCCGTAATGCCTGAGCTTCGATTGACGCTCCTCCGACCGCCACTCCAGATCCGCCAAGCAATCCCCGTTGCCGAATGCTTTCGAAGATCGCCTTTGGTAGAATGACTTGCCGTGCCACAACATTTTTTCCTGCTCGCTTTAACGCACCGTCTCAACTCCGATCGACGAGCATGATGCCGTTCTCCAGGTCCATAGGCGCCGTTCTTGTGGGAGCGATGGGATGGCTGACGCTGGCGGCTTCTCTGGAGGCAAGCGCCGCGTGGGCGCAAAGTGGCGGACTCAGCCATTCCCCGGCTGAGATTGTGAAGAAGTATTTTGAGCTCGATCAAAAGGGGGCTAAGCTCGATTCGATGTCCTTTGACATTCTGGCGCCTTATCGGAGCTGGGACATCGAACCAGTATGGGGAAAAGTGATCGTCATTCGGGGCTTTTTCGTCGCCGAGCATTACCGCGACTGGGAAATTGTGGATCGGTTGGAGGTCGTGATTCCTGTTACCTTCCACGTGATCGGCTCAGTCTACTTGGAAACCGCTGGCTTTCTTCCCGAAGCCTCCGTCGAGGAGGTCCATGTCCGCGTCAAGGCGGTCAAGAATCGGTGGCGCATCATCGAACCGGTGCTGCCTCCTCATGTGGGACAGAAGCGGATGATCAACTTCGTGCGGGAAGCCTGGGTGAAAGAAACGGAGCCATCCAA
>Ga0310810_10006256_pt1 | contig 13433 bp, 13 predicted proteins | sample NCmetagenome_FD_207641 | JGI IMG/M metagenome (GOLD analysis project Ga0310810, IMG submission 207641) | Soil microbial communities from experimental microcosm in Duke University, North Carolina, United States - NC | ecosystem: Engineered > Artificial ecosystem > Soil microcosm > Unclassified ... | reverse complement strand
TGGCATTGACCTGCATCCATCGCTGGGAGGGCTCTGGAAAACTGAATCGATACCGAACAGGTTCAGCAGCACCGAAGGGCCTGGAGAGAACAGCGGGCGCGCCGGCAGCCGCAGTCACGAGGGCGAGGGCGAGCAGCCAGCGTCTCACGACGTCTTCGACGGGAGCTGCAGTGCCTGCTCGACGAACTCATCCTGCGGAACGGCCCCGAGAATCTCGACTTCGTCGTTCACAACGGTCTTGGGGACGCCGTTCACCATATACCGGCGCGCCAGGTCCGGAAATTCCGTGGCCTCCACCGCGTACGCGGTGATGTTGGGATTCGCAAACGCCATTTCGTGCGCGAGGCTCACGGCCCGCGGACAGTGCGGTCAACTCGGGGTCGTGAAGACTTGTATCCTGACCGGCTGCGTGGCGGCCGACACGAGCGCGCGGTTCTCAGCCGAGAGGATCGATTCGCGACCGCCGACGAGCAGAATCGCCTGAACGAGCGAAATGAACTCGTAGCCGGCCGGCGTCCCGAGAAATCTGATCCTGGAGTCCTTGATGACCGCGGTCCCCGTCTCCCCCGGTGGCAATCCGGCGTCTTCGTACGCGACAGCCACGGCCGGAACCCGATCGATGCCGTACTCTTTCGCCCGATCGCGGTCGAGAACGAAGTTCACTTCCTCGATGGTGATCTTGTCGGAGAGCGGCGGCAGCTCGTCCAGAATCTGCCGCGTCGGCACGCACGTCTCGCAGTCGAGCGTTTGCGTAAAAAACAGCAGCCGCACGGGCCGCTTCATCTCGGCGAATGTTTCGCGGAGTCGTTTCTGGTCGGCAGCCGAAAGGAGGGCCATAAGCTGATTATGAACGGAGTCCCTATTTAAAGAGATCGTCAAACGCCTGTCGGGCGCTCGTCGGTCCAGGCGTGCCGGTCTGGCGTTCGATCGTGGTCCGAGGGGCGAAAAGGAGGCACGCGTTGCGCGCGTCTTTCGGTGATACCCGCGCGGCCAACGCCGTCTGCGAGCACTCGAACCGCGCGCTGGTATCGAACGAGACGCACTGCACGCAGCTGTGCAGATCGACGCCGCACCGGCTGCAGCGGCCGTCATCTGCGACCGGCATCGCGAGGAGGTTGCCGCAGCGCGAGCAGCGGCACACCTCATGCGACGCCATCAGATTCGGGGTCCGGGGACCAGCCGCATCCTGCAGCTGCCGTCCGGGCGCGCGCGGCGTCTGCTCCTTCGCCGGCTGCGGTCCGCGCTTTGGTCCCCGTTCGCGCGGCTGGTCCTGATACCCTCGCTGTCGATACTTCCTGCCGCTGTCCTCGCTCATCCGTCCTCTCCTTTATTATGTGAGAGATCGGCCGTCTCTCCCACTACCTCATCCACAACTCCGTCGCAGGTCCCAGACGGTCCGCCACATTGACTCACTAGTGAAGTCGTTCACACAATAGGTGTCACGCAAAGTCGTCGACCCGACCGATGTCGCAAATCTTTCATCGCAGCGCCAACACCATTGCAAAGGTCAGTATCTTTGGCGCCGTCTTCTTCATCGCCGCACTCCTCGGTCTGTTCGACAAGGTGAACCGGTCGCCATGGATGACGCAGGCGCGCGTCGCGCGGGCGCAGCCGCTTCAATTCAGCCACGAACGGCACGTCGCCGGCAACGGCATCGACTGCCGCTATTGCCACACTTCGGTCGAGACCTCGTCATTTGCCGGCATCCCGCCGACCAAGACCTGCATGAACTGTCATTCGCAGATTTTCTCGACGAGCGCGTTTCTCGAACCGGTTCGCGACAGCTTCCGCTCGGGCCGATCAATTGAATGGACCCGCGTGCATGATCTGCCGGACTTCGTTTACTTCGATCACAGCATCCACATCCATAAAGGCGTCGGCTGCACGACGTGCCACGGCCAGGTCGATCGCATGCCGCTGATGTACCAGGAACAATCACTGCAGATGGACTGGTGCCTCAATTGCCACCGGCGCCCCGAACAATACGTACGGCCGCGGGAGGCGGTGTTTCGAGTCGATTACACGCCGCCGCCCAATCAGCTCGAGATCGGCGAGCGCCTCGTCGCCGAGTACCAGATTCAGAAGCTCACCAACTGTTCGACGTGCCACCGATGACTCCCGAAGCCCCGAGCCCGGAGCCGAAAGCCGGCGCACGTCAATGGTGGAGAACCCTCGCGGAATGCAACGGGGATCCGGCGTTTCTCGAATATCTCCGCAATGAGTTTCCGTCGCTCCTCCCGGAACCGGAATCGATCGCCGACCCGGTGGCGCGCCGCGCTTTTCTGAAAGTGATGGGCGCGTCGCTCGCACTCGCCGGCGTCACGGCGTGCACGAAGCAGCCCGCGGAAAAGATCGTCCCCTACGTCCGCCAGCCCGAGGAGATTATCCCGGGCAGGCCGTTGTTCTTTGCGACCGCGATGTCGCTCGGGGGCGTGGCCACCGGCCTTCTCGTCGAAAGCCATGAGGGACGGCCGACCAAGGTCGAGGGCAACCCGCAGCATCCCGGCAGCCTCGGGGCGAGCGACATCTTTTCCCAGGCCGCCGTGCTCGGCCTTTACGATCCCGATCGATCGCAGACGCTCCTGAACCTCGGCGAGATTCGCCCGTGGCCGCGGTTCCTCGGTGCGATTCGCGCGATCCTCGCCGCCCAGCAGCCGCTCGCGGGAAGAGGCCTTCGCCTTCTGACCGAGTCGATCAGCTCGCCGACGCTCGCCGCCCAGATTCGCGATCTCCTCAGCCGCTACCCGGCGGCCAGGTGGCATCAATGGGATCCGGCGAGCCGCGAGAACGCGCGCGCGGGCGCGAAGCTCGCGTTTGGCGAATACGTCGACTGCCAGTACCGCTTCGACCGCGCCGACGTCGTCCTCGCGCTCGACGCCGACTTTCTTGCCTGCGGCGCCGGCAGCCTTCGCTACGCTCGCGATTTCGCCGCGCGCCGCCGTCCGGAGCAAGCGGCGTCGATGAACCGGCTCTATGCGATCGAGAGCATGCCGACCTCGACCGGCGCACGGGCGGATCACCGGCTGCCGGCGAGACCCAGCGAGATAGAAGCAATCGCTCGAGCAATCGCGGTGATCAGCGCAGCTCCAGGGCCGCGTGGCGCCGGCGTCTTTGCCGATATCGGGCAATCGTTCGAGCCGGCTGTTGTGAAGTGGATCGCAGCGGTCGCCAGAGACTTGCAGGCCCATCGCGGCTCGAGTCTCGTCGTCGCCGGCGACAGCCAGCCGGCGCCGGTCCACGCGCTCGCCCACGCGATGAATGCGGCGCTCGGAAACGCCGGCAAGACCGTCGTGTACACCGATTCGGTTGAAGCGGAGCCGATCGATCAGCTTCAGTCGCTTCGCGATCTCGTCGGCGACATGACCGACGGTCGTGTGGACGCGCTCGTCATCGTCGGCGGCAATCCCGTTTACACGGCGCCGGTCGATCTCCAGTTCGCGTCAGCGATGAACAGCGTGCCGTTCCGCGTCCATCTCAGTCTGTACGACGATGAGACGTCGGCTTTGTGTCATTGGCAGATTCCCGAGGCGCATTTTCTCGAATCGTGGAGCGACGCGCGAGGGTACGACGGGACGGTTTCGATCGTCCAGCCGCTCATCGCCCCCCTTTACGGCGGCAAGTCCGCCCACGAACTTCTGGCGGCCATGGGTGACCGGCCGGAACAGTCGCCGTACGACATCGTTCGCGAGTATTGGAGCAAGCAATCCGGTTCGAGCCCGCAATCCGGCTCGAACCGGCCATCCAGCTCGAGCCGGATCGCACGTACGCAAGGTTCGCCCGCGACAACGGCCATCTCTCCCGAGTTCGACGCGACCTGGCGCAAATGGCTTCACGACGGCGTCGTGCCGGACACCGCGTTCTCACCGCGAACCGTACCGGTGTCCAATGCCGCTCTTGCGGCGCCGGGGTTCGCCTTCAGCCGGCCCTCCGGCGTCCAGGGACTGGAAATCAGTTTTCGAAACGATCCGGCCGTGCTCGACGGCCGCTTTGCGAACAACGGCTGGCTCCAGGAGCTGCCAAAACCGATCACGAGACTCACGTGGGACAACGCCATCATCGTCAGTCCCGCGACCGCCGAACGGTTGCAGGCGGCCAACGTCGCGTCCTTTCAAGGGGGCGAACACGGCCAGATCATCAGCGACGTCGTCGAGCTGCGGCATCGCGGCCGTTCGGTCCGGGGCGCGGTGTTCGCGGTCGTCGGGCATCCGGACGACTGCATGACGGTGCACTTCGGCTACGGCCGCACGCGCGGCGGTCATCTTGCCAACGGGGCCGGCTTCAACGTGCACGCGATTCGAACCGCCGACCGGCCGTGGTTCGACAGCGGTGCCGAGCTCGTCAAGACAGGCGAGCAGCTCTCGCTCGCCTGCACGCAATATCACCATCTGATGGAGGGGCGCAGCCCTGTCCACGCGGCGACCCGGGACGAGTTCGTCCGCAATCCGAGATCGGTGCACGAAGGACCGGGCGTCGAGCCTGCGCCGCCTCGAACGATCACGCTGTATCCCGACCGCAAGTACGAAGGGTACAAATGGGGGATGGCCATCGACGTCAACTCGTGCATCGGCTGCAACGCGTGCGTCGTCGGCTGTCAATCGGAGAACAACATTCCGGTCGTCGGCAAGGATCAGGTCTTGCGGGGACGCGAGATGCACTGGATTCGCGTCGACACCTATTACCGCGGTCTCTCGGAAAACCCCGAGACCTATTTCCAGCCGGTTCCCTGCATGCAGTGCGAAAACGCGCCGTGCGAGGTCGTCTGCCCCGTCGGCGCCACGACGCACAGCACCGAGGGGCTCAACGACATGGTGTACAACCGCTGCGTCGGCACGCGGTATTGCTCGAACAACTGCCCGTACAAAGTCCGCCGCTTCAATTTCCTGTTGTATCAGGACTGGAATACGCCAAGCCTGAAACTCGGCCGCAACCCTGACGTCACGGTCAGAAGCCGCGGCGTCATGGAAAAGTGTACGTACTGCGTGCAGCGGATCAACGCGGCGAAGATCGCCACTGAGAACCAGGATCGGCGAATCCGCGACGGCGAAATCGTGACCGCCTGTCAGCAGGCGTGTCCCGCCGAGGCGATTGTCTTCGGCGATCTCAACGATCCGGCAAGCCGCGTCGCGAAGCTGCAGGCCGAGGAGCGAAACTACTCGCTGCTCGGCGAGTTGAACACGCGGCCGAGGACGACATATCTCGCGGCGGTGCGCAACGTGAATCCGGACCTGGGTGGATAGCGTGGCCGATCACGACAGCGTCGAGGATCCTCTTCACGCGATCGCCGGCACCGGCCGGCCGCCGGTCATTGCGCCCGGACATACCTTCGGCACCGTCACGGACAAGATCAGCTCGATCGTTCTCACCAGGCGGACATCCCCCGGCTGGTGGCTGGGTTTCCTGCTGGCGTTCGCGCTCATGAACGTCATGATGATTTCGATCGCCTACCTCGTCGTGAAAGGCACCGGCATCTGGGGCGTCGACATCCCGGTGGGCTGGGGCTTCGCGATCGTCAATTTCGTCTGGTGGATCGGCATCGGCCACGCCGGCACGCTCATCTCGGCGATTCTGCTGCTTCTCAAGCAGGCCTGGCGGACGTCGATCAACCGGTTCGCCGAGGCGATGACGCTCTTCGCGGTCGCGTGCGCGGGCATTTTCCCGGTCATTCATACCGGCCGTCCCTGGCTGGCCTACTGGCTGTTCCCCTATCCGAACACGATGGGCGTCTGGCCGCAGTTTCGCAGTCCGCTCATCTGGGACGTGTTCGCGGTCTCGACGTACGCCACGGTCTCGCTGCTGTTCTGGTTCGTCGGCCTCATTCCCGATCTCGCGACGCTGCGCGATCGATCGCAGTCCCGCGTCGGCCGTGTGATTTACGGCATGCTCGCCATGGGATGGCGCGGATCGGCGCGGCACTGGCACCAATATGAAACCGCCTATCTCCTGCTGGCCGGCCTCGCGACGCCGCTCGTCGTGTCGGTGCACACCGTGGTCAGCTTCGACTTCGCGATCGCCATCGTTCCCGGATGGCACACCACGATTTTTCCGCCGTACTTCGTGGCGGGGGCGATCTACTCCGGGTTCGCGATGGTGCTGACGCTCGCGATTCCGATCCGCGCGATTTACGGGCTCGAAGACTTCATCACGCTGCGGCACCTCCAGAACATGGCGAAGGTGATGCTCGTAACCGGACTGATCGTGGCCTACGGGTACATGACCGAGATGTTCATCGCGTGGTACAGCGCCGACAAATTCGAGATGTTCGTCCCGTGGAACCGGATGACGGGGCCGTACGGCGCCGTGTACTGGTCGTTGATTGTCTGCAACATCGTCATCCCGCAGGCGCTGTGGTTCAGGCGAGTCCGCACGAACGCTCCGGGCCTGTTTGTCATCGCGATCATCGTGAACATCGGCATGTGGCTCGAGCGCTTCGTGATCGTCGTCACGAGCCTGCACCGCGACTTCCTCCCGTCGGCGTGGGGGAATTACATGCCGACGATCTGGGATTGGGGAACCTTCATCGGCAGCATCGGGTTGTTTCTCACGTTGCTCTTCCTGTTCGTGCGCTTCCTGCCGATGATCTCCATCGCCGAGATGCGCGCCATTCTTCCCGAAGCTCAGATCGATGAGGAGCCGCGGCCGATATGAGAGCGAAGTCGCCGGTGTACGGCTTGATGGCGGAGTTCGACGATCCGAACGCGCTCGTGTCGGCGGCGCAGCGGGCGCGCCGCGAGGGCTATCGCTGCATGGACGCGTACTCGCCCTACCCCATCGAGGAACTCGCGGAGGCGCTCGAGGTGCGCACACGGCTGCCGCTCATCGTGCTGATCGGCGGCCTGGTCGGCTGCCTCGGCGGCTACGCGCTGCAGTACTGGGTGTCGGCAATCGAGAATCCCTGGAACGTCGGCGGCAAGCCGCTTCACAGCTGGCCCGCCTTCATTCCCGTCACCTTCGAGTGCACCATCCTCGTCGCCGCGCTGTCGGCAGTGTTCGGCATGCTGGCGCTGAACGGCCTGCCGATGCCGTATCACCCGGTTTTCAACGTGTCGCGCTTCGCGCTTGCCAGCCGGAACCGGTTCTTCCTGTGTATCGAAGCGAAGGATGCACAGTTCGACCTCCAGAAGACGCGGGCCTTCCTTCAGACGCTCCAGCCGCGGGAGGTGTCCACCGTTGCGGACTGATGCACATCGGACGACGAACAACGGAGAAACCGCGGAACACGCAGAGCCATATATCTCTGCGGTTTCTGCGAGCTCCGCGTTGATCGTTGTCGTCACGTTGTTGGGACTGAGCGCCTGCCGGCAGGACATGCACGATCAGCCGAAGTACATCCCGCTGCGCGAATCGACGTTTTTTGCCGACGGCCGCTCGGCCCGCGCGCCGGTACCGGGCACAGTGCCGCGCGATCAGCTGCACGATGACACGCTGCTGTACACAGGCAAGGTCGACGGCGCAGACGCGACGGTGTTTCCGTTTCCGATCGACGAGCACGTGATGGCGCGCGGCCGGGAGCGGTTCGACATTTATTGTTCGCCCTGCCACGGGCGCACCGGAGCCGGCGACGGCATGGTCGTCCGCCGCGGCTATCGGTCGCCGCCATCGCTGCACGTCGATCGGCTGCGGCTCGCGCCGGCCGGGCACTTCTTCGACGTGATCACGACCGGTTTTGGCGCCATGCCCGATTACGCGGTGCAGATCAGCGCGGTGGATCGGTGGGCCATCGTCGCCTACATCCGCGCGCTGCAGCTGAGCGAGCACGCCACGGTCGCGGACGTGCCGCCCGGCCAGCGGGGGACACTCCAGTGATCCCGTTCAAGGAAACCGCGGGCGAGGCGATCCCCGAGCTCGCCCCGCTTCAGCGGAAGCTGCTGCTCGCCGGCCTGGCAGGCATGGCGCTGTCGTCGCTCGTCGGGCTGTTCGTCAACGCGACACAGTTCCTCCAGTCCTATCTCCTGGCGTATATGTGGTGCCTTGGCATCACGCTCGGCTGTCTCGCGCTCGGGATGGTGCATCAGTTGTCCGGCGGCGCATGGGGCGTTGTCATCCGTCGTCCGATCGGCGCGGCTTCGCGCGTCATGCCGGTGATGACGCTGCTCTTCCTGCCGATTGTCTTCGGTATGGGCCGGCTGTACAGCTGGACACACGCCGACATCGTCGCGCAGGACGAAGCGCTGCAACACAAACAGCTCTATCTGAACGCGCCGTTCTTCCTCGTCCGGGCCGCGCTCTACTTCCTGATCTGGAACGGATTGTCGTACCTTCTCAACGCGTGGTCGCTCGAGCAGGATCGCACCGGCGATCGCCGCATCCCGCGCAAAATGCAGCGTGTGAGCGCGGGCGGCCTTGTCGCGTACGGGCTCACGATTACCTTCGCCTCATTCGACTGGCTGATGTCGATCGAGCCCCACTGGTTCTCGACCATGTACGGCGTGCTCGTGATCGGCGGCCAGGGGCTGGCCGGGATGGCCTTCCTCATATCGGCGCTGGTCTGGTTGAGCCGCAGACCACCGCTCGATCGCGTCGTCATCCCATCACACTTTCACGATCTCGGAAACCTCATGCTGGCCTTCGTGATGTTGTGGGCGTACTTCTCGTTCTCTCAGTACCTGATCATCTGGGCGGGAAACCTGCCGCAGGAGATCGCCTGGTACCTGCATCGCACGGCGACGAGCTGGCGGTTCGTGGGAATCGGACTGGTCCTGTTCCATTTCGCCGTTCCCTTTGTCCTCCTTCTGTCGCGCGCGGTCAAACGCCAGGCGGAAGGGATCATCAAGGTCGCCATCTTGATCCTGATCGTCAGGCTGGCGGACTTGTGGTGGCTGATCGCCCCGGACTTTCATCGCGAAGGTATCAGCCTGAGCTGGCTTGATGTGCTGCTGCCGCTCTCAATGGGATCGATCTGGCTGGCCTGTTTCGTCTGGCAGCTTCGCGGGCGCGCGATCCTGCCGATTCACGATCCTGAGTTCGACGAGACGCTCGGCGAAATCATCGAACGCGGCGGCGAGCAGCCGAGGACGGCGCACTGAAGATGGCGAACCTGCCTCAACCGGACGCGACGCAGGGCCTTCGTCCCGCCACCCCTGGCGTCCACCACGAGACGAGCGACGCCAATGTCAACGCCGTGTTCGCGTTCGCACTCGGACTGATGATCACCGGCATCGTCATCCTCTTTCTCGTCTGGCTGCTGTTCGGCTACTTTTCGGCGCGCGAAGCCCGATCCGGAGTGCGGGAATTTCCGCTGGCGGCCGATCAACAGAACCGGCTGCCGCCGGAGCCGCGACTGCAGACAAACCCGCGGCAGGACCTGGTCAGTCTGCGCACGGCTGAGGACGCGATCCTGAACACCTATGGGTGGGTGGATAAGACCGGTGGCGTCGTGCGCATCCCGATCAGCGAGGCGATGAAGCTGACCGTCGAGCGGGGCCTGCCAGCGCGCGCGAGCACCGGAGAGGCAAAGCGATGACACAACCTTCAACGCAGAAACCGCAGAAAACGCAGAGTATGTTTTGGTTCTTGTTCGCTGCGATCGCTGCGTGTTCGGGGTTGATCGTCGTGAGTGCCCAAATGACCGGCGCGCCCGCCGCCGGGTACAAGCGCGAGCCCGGCATGACGGCGTCCACGGTCCCGGCGCCGCTGCGGGAGATCGGGTTCGACCAGAACCTCGATCGACCTGTCCCGCTCGATACGCCGCTCGTCGACGAGGCGGGACGTGCGGTTCGCCTTGGCGACTATTTCGGTGCTCGCCCTGTTGTCCTCGTGTTTGCCTACTATGACTGCCCAATGCTCTGCACGCAGGTCATCAACGGCCTCGCGAGCGCGCTCGGCGTGTTATCGCTCGAGCCCGGAAGGGATTTCGAGATCGTGACCGTCAGTTTCGATCCGCGCGACACGCCGGCCACGGCAACGGCGAAGAAGGCCGTGTATCTCGATCGCTACAAGCGGCCCGGCGCAGCGGCCGCCTGGCACTTTCTCACGGGGAACCCGGCCTCGATTGACCGGCTGACCAAGGCCGCCGGGTTCCGCTATGTCTGGGACGAGCAGACGAAGCAGTTCGCGCATCCGACCGGTGTGATTGTTCTGACACCAGACGGCCGGCTGGCGCGGTACCTGTTCGGCATCGAATACGGTCCGCGCGATCTTCGCCTGGCCCTGGTCGAAGCCTCAGCGGGAAAAGTCGGGACGCCCGTCGATGCCTTCCTGCTCTACTGCTATCACTACGACCCGATGACCGGACGCTACGGCCTTGCCATCATGCGCGCGATGCGCATCGGGGGCGCGGCCACGGTCCTGGCGCTCGCCAGCTTTATTTTCATCATGCTGCGGAAGGAGCGCACCCTGCACCCGCCATCGCTCGAGCACTCCGGGCCGAGCTTCGGCGGGCCAATTCCGGCACCCGGCCCGGCACCCGGCACCCGCCACCAGGCACCCGGCACAGCACCAGGCACGCGGCACCCCGCACCCGGCACGGCACCAGGCACCCGCCACCAGGCACCCGGCACGGCACCAGGCACCCGCCACCAGGCACCCGGCACCTTCTGATGTTGTCCGCCCCCCTCTTCCCGGTCGGCGCCTCGACGATGGCCTCCCGCGTCGATGCGCTCTATTTTTTTCTTTTGGCCATCGCCGCATTTTTCTCGTTGCTGATCGCGGGCCTCACCGTCGTGTTCGCGGTGAAGTACCGCCGTCGGGCACCGGACGAGGTCGGCACGGTCATGCACGGCGCGATGGTGCTCGAAATCGGCTGGATCGTGATTCCGTCCCTCATCACGATCGTGATCTTCCTCTGGGGCGCCAGCGTGTTCTTCGCAATGTCCAGGCCGCCCGACGACACGCTCAACGTGTACGTCGTCGGCAAGCAGTGGATGTGGAAGTTCCAGCACCTCGACGGCCAGCGCGAGATCAACGAGCTGCACGTGCCGCTGGACCGCAACGTGAAGCTGATCATGACGTCCGAGGACGTCATTCACGACGTGTTCGTGCCGGCGTTTCGCATGAAGGCCGACGTGCTGCCAGGGCGCTACACCAACCTCTGGTTCCACGCGACCCGGCCGGGCCGCTATCACCTGTTCTGCGCGGAGTACTGCGGCACGCGCCACTCTGGAATGGTCGGCGACGTCATCGTCATGGAGGCGAACGAATACCAGGAGTGGCTGAGCGGCGGAGGGCCCGAAGGGTCGCTCGCCTCTGCCGGCGAAAAGCTGTTCGCGGATCTCGCGTGCAACACGTGCCACCGGCCAGACTCCGGCGGCCGCGGCCCGGTGCTCAACGGCCTCTTCGGCAAGACCATCACCACGGAAGCCGGCGAGATGGTCGTCGTGGACGAAGCATATGTCCGTGAATCGATTCTGAATCCGAGCGCGAAGATCTCGGCCGGGTATCAACCGATCATGCCGACGTTTCAGGGACTCGTCACCGAAGAGGGGCTGCTGGAGCTCATCGAATACGTCAAATCCCTCAGGACATTGCCCCAGGTCGAGGCGCGATAACGATGCCGACGCTTCTTCGTCCCCCGCATCACTACCTGAACGACGGCTACGGCATCCAGTCGTGGCTGCTGACCCGCGACCACAAGCGCATCGCGCTGCTCTATCTGGCCGCGATTACCGTCTTCTTCTTCGTCGGCGGCGCGTTCGCCGTCCTGATCCGTCTGGAGCTCGTCACGCCGGTCGGCGATCTCGTATCCGACGAGACGTACAACAAGCTCTTCACGATGCACGGCGTGATGATGGTGTTCTTCTTCCTGATTCCGTCGATCCCGGCGACGCTTGGCAATTTCCTCGTTCCGCTGATGATCGGCGCGAAGGATCTCGCGTTTCCGAAGCTCAACCTCGCCAGCTGGTACGTCTACATTCTCGGCGGTCTCTTCACGCTCTACGCGCTCGTGTCCGGCGGCGTCGACACCGGCTGGACATTCTACACGCCGTTCAGCACCGTCTCGTCGACCACCAATGTGATTCCGACGGCGCTCGGCATCTTCATCACCGGCTTTTCCTCGATCCTCACCGGCCTGAACTTCATTGTCACAATCCACCGAATGCGCGCGCCGGGGATGACGTGGTTCCGGCTGCCGTTGTTCATCTGGTCGATGTACGCCACGAGCGTGATCTTCGTGCTCGGCACGCCGGTGATCGCGATCACGATGCTGCTCGTCGCCGCCGAGCGGCTGTTCCACTTCGGGTTCTTCGATCCGGCGGTCGGCGGCGATCCGGTGCTCTTCCAGCATCTGTTCTGGTTCTACTCGCACCCCGCGGTCTACATCATGGTGCTGCCCTCGATGGGCGTCGTCAGCGAGCTCGTCGCCGCCTACTGCCGCAAGCCGGTGTTCGGCTATCGCTTCGTCGCGTTCGCCAGCGTGGCGATTGCCGTACTCGGGTTCCTCGTCTGGGGACACCACATGTTCATCGCAGGCGAGTCGGTGTATTCGGCGCTGATTTTCTCCGCCCTCAGCTTCATGGTGGCGATTCCGTCCGCAATCAAAGTCTTCAACTGGACCGCGACGATGTATAAGGGCTCGATTTCGTGGGAGACACCGATGCTCTACGCCATCGGCTTCATTGGACTCTTCACGATCGGGGGACTGACGGGGCTGTTTCTCGCCGCGGTCGGTCTGGACGTGCACGTGACCGACACGTACTTCATCATCGCGCACTTCCACTACATCATGGTCGGCGGGACGCTCATGGGATACCTCGGCGGCCTCCATTATTGGTGGCCGAAGATCAGCGGTCGGCTCTACAACGAGTTCCTGGCCAAGCTGAGCGCCGGCATTATCTTTCTCGGCTTCAACCTCACCTTCTTTCCGCAGTTCGTCCTTGGCTACCTCGGCATGCCGCGGCGGTATCACGCCTATCCGCCGGAGTTTCAGGTCCTGAACGTGCTGTCGTCGGCGGGCGCGTCGATCCTCGGCGTGGGTTATCTGATCCCGATGATCTATCTGATGTGGTCGCTGCGGTACGGGCGCGTCGCCGGCTCGAACCCGTGGGGTGCGGTGGGACTCGAGTGGATGACGACGTCGCCGCCTCCGACGGAGAATTTCGCGGAAACGCCGATCGTCACGTGGGGGGCGTACGAATATCCCGCGCGTGTGGAGACCCATGTCGCCTGACGCCACCATCGAAGTCCGGCATCCCGCCGCGCTCGCCCACCAGTTCGATAATCCGGCGCAGCAGCAGGAAGCGGCAACGCTCGGCATGTGGGTGTTTCTCGTGACCGAGGTGCTCTTCTTCGGCGGTCTTTTTATCACCTATGCCGTGTATCGCTCGTGGTATCCCGACGCCTTCGCCGCGGCCAGCCACGAGCTGCTCATCTGGGCCGGCACCACCAATACGGCGGTCCTCATCACCAGCAGCCTGACGATGGCGCTGTCGGTGCACGCGGCACAAACCGGCGACCGGCGGCGTTTGATGATGTTCCTGGTCGTGACGATGATCCTCGGC
>Ga0310810_10006255_pt1 | contig 13433 bp, 13 predicted proteins | sample NCmetagenome_FD_207641 | JGI IMG/M metagenome (GOLD analysis project Ga0310810, IMG submission 207641) | Soil microbial communities from experimental microcosm in Duke University, North Carolina, United States - NC | ecosystem: Engineered > Artificial ecosystem > Soil microcosm > Unclassified ... | reverse complement strand
CCAGACCGCGCACATCAACGCCGACGGCTCGTTTCGCACGGAGCTTCAACCCGCTCGCCACACGGTGGAGCTTGCCGGTGTGCCGGGAGGCTACGGACTCGCGTCCGTGCGTGTTGGCAACCAGGACGCGTCGAAAGGGCTCGTGGTCGGCGACAGCGACATCTCGAATCTCACGATCACCGTCGCCACTCCGGCGAATCTCCCACGACTGCGTGGCAAAGTGACTGGTGTGTCACCCGGCAGCCTGACCTCGGCAAAGGTGCAACTGACGGGGCACATCATCGGGACGCTGGAAGCGCCGGTGAAGCCAGATGGTTCGTTCGAGTTCCCCGCCGTCACGCCCGGCTCTTACCAGATGCGCGTGCCGCAGGTTGCCGCCGTGCCCGCGTCCATCGTCGTGATTGGATTCGAAGATGTCGACGTGCAGATTGGGCCTGCCGCCGCACGCTGAACGCAGACGGCGCCATGATACTCGTCGCTAATCAGCGGCGGGCTTCTTCGAGAATGCTGGGATCGAAGAACGTGGCCAGCATCGCTCGCGTTCGTGGTGCGCGATTCTGCTTCTGCGCGATCCACTTCTCTTCTTCGACCATCACGTCGAGCATGTCAGGGAGCACACGCATCGGGAACGCGTGATGCTCCCAGCTGGCCGCGATCTGATTTACGGGGTGGCCCGTGACCTTCGAGATCAGCGGGAACTCTGGCGCCGGCTTTGTCTTCATCTCGTTGACGGAGGTGAAGAGCGCTTTCACGAAGCTCACGAGCTCGCCTCTGCGTTTCGCGTTCCCGAGTACCTCGGTCGAGGTGTAGAGGCTGAACAGCTCGCGATACACCTTGTTGTCCTGGAAGACGATCGCGTCCTTGCCCAGGCCGTCGAAAGCGTTCTGTGCATCCGGCTCCCACATCGAGATCGCATCGGCCCGCCCATCGATCACGGCCGCCGCCAATTGTCCGCGCGGCACGTCCACGATCGTCACGTCGCTCTCTGACAGCTTGGCGCTCGCCAGCATACGAACCAGTGAGTAGTGCGCCGACGTATCACGCGGAAGCGTGATGCGCTTCCCCTTGAGATCCGCCAACGTCTTGATCCCCGCGGAACGTTTGCCGACGATGCGATAGAGACCCTCGGCGACGGTGAAGAGGATTCGCACGTTTGGCGCGCCGGCGATCAAGAACTGTGTCTCGGCGTTGGTCGCCGCGTGCGCTCCGCCGTTCGCGAGATTTCTCACGCCGCCGTTGATCACACGGAAGCCCGCGCCCTGCGGTCCGTTGTCAGCGACATACACCGGCCCGCCCTCGAGCGTCGTCGTGCTGACGGCAACCGTGAACGGCGCATCGGGTGGCAAGGGAACCGACGCGGGATTTGGATTTGCGCCCTGCCCTCGCAGTATTAGCGGGGCACCAGCGAGGCACAGCACGATCACGCTCAAGCGGCGTACACCGAAACAGGTCATAGGATGGGCAGGCTCCGGGCGTGTATTCTCGCAGAATCTATAATCAATGCCAGTGCGAAGGTCCGGCTGAAGCCGGACACTACGATCAGAACCAGTGCGAAGGTCCGGCTGAAGCCGGACACTACGATCAGAGCCAGTGCGAAGCACCCGGCAGAAGCCGGGCGTGACGATCGGATTCCTGGAGCAGAAACGGAATGAGACCTGCGTTTGCCCTTGTCGCCCTGCTTCTGTTTGCCGCATTCGCGGCGCCCGCCGCAGCGCAGACGCCGGATGGCGCTGCCGTCTACCAGGCGAGTTGCGCGTCGTGCCACGCCAATCCCGGACCTGAATCACGAGCCCCGAATCGCGAGATCCTCGCGACGCTCGCGCCCGAGAGCATCCTGGTCACGCTGACGAGCGGACAGATGTTCCGCCAGGGTTCGGCCCTCACCGACGCAGAGCGCAAGGCGGTCGCTGCGTTCCTCGCGGGCAGACCCGTTGGCACAGCGGCCCCGGCATCCACGGTTGGCCTCTGCACCGCGAAGCCAGCGGCGATCACCGCGGCGAACATCACCAACGGATGGAACGGATGGGGATCCTCGCCCACCAATAACCGCTTCCAGAACGCCGACAAGGGCGGACTCACCGCGCCGATGATTCCGCGGCTGAAGCTGAAGTGGGCATTCGGATTCCAGGGCGTCAGCTCGGCACGCTCGCAGCCGGCGATTCTCGGCGACCGCATGTTCGTCGGCAGCGAGAGCGGCGACCTCTTCGCGCTCAACGCCAAGACCGGCTGCACCTACTGGAGTTTCCACACGAAAGCTGGCATTCGCACCGCACCATCGGTTGGACAGTACAAGCGCGCCAACGGAAGCACCGGGTTCGCCGTGTATGTGGCGGATGGCGCCGCCAACGCATACGCGGTCGATACGGAAACGGGCCAGGAAATCTGGTCGCGCCGCGTTGACGATCACGTCTACTCGAAGTCGACTGGCTCACTCACCTACTACGATGGCCGAGTCTATGTGCCGGTGGCCGGCGTCGGTGAAGAAGGACAGGGCGGATCGTCGAAATACGAATGCTGTACGTTCCGCGGCAACCTCAGCGCGCTCGATGCCAACACCGGCGCGGTGATCTGGAAGACCTACACGATGGACGAGCCGAAGCCGCGCGGAAAGAGCAAAGACGGCGTGCAGCTTTGGGGACCAGCGGGGGCCGGCATCTGGTCGGCGCCGACGATCGATCAGCAGCGCCGCGCGGTCTACGTTGCGACTGGCAACGCGTACGCCGAGCCCAACTCGAAGAACAGCGACGCGGTGGTCGCGTTCGACATGGCCAGCGGCAAAATTCTCTGGAGCTTCCAGCCGACGACCGACGTGTGGGTTGGTGGCTGCAAGGCCGGCGACGGCAACCCTAATTGCCCAGAGGCGCTCGGACCGGACCACGACTTCTCGATGTCACCCGTGCTCGCGAAGCGTAGCAACGGCTCAGACCTGCTTATCGTCCAGCAGAAGTCCGGGATGGCATACGCCATTGACCCCGATAAGCAGGGCGCGCTCGTCTGGCAGTACAAGACGAGCGATGGCGCCGGCCTCGGCGGGCAGTGGGGCGCAGCCACCGACGGACGGCAGGCGTACTTCAGCGTCAACGGGCCAGCGAGGTCGGCCGGCGGGATGCGTGCCGTCAACCTGGACACCGGTGCCGTGGCATGGACGAAGGATGCCGAGACACGGCTGTGCGGCACCGAGCGCGGATGCAGCCAGGCGCAAGGCGCCGCTGTGACGGCAATCCCAGGCATCGTGTTCTCGGTCTCGATGGATGGCGGCATCCGCGCGCACGCCGCCGATGACGGAACGACGGTGTGGCAGTTCAACTCGAACCAGGAGTTCCAGACCGTCAACGGGGTGAAAGCCAAAGGCGGCGCGATCGATGGCCCGGGTGTCGTCGTGTCGGGCGGAATGGTCTACGTCAACTCGGGCTACGTCAGTCTGATCGGCCGCCCGGGCAACGTGCTGCTGGCGTTTTCAGTAGAGTGATCAATCACGGTCCGGCTGAAGCCGGACACTACGTGGGTTGCCTCTTCGTAGTGTCCGGCTTTAGCCGGACCCGCCTCTAAGCGGCTTCTCCCAAGAGACGCGCGACCGTTTCGCTGAAACATGCAATCTCGAACGGCTTGAAGAGGCACGGCTCACCGGCGGCATGGGCGGCTTCGAGCAGCGGGTGCTCCGAGTAACCAGACATCAGGAGCACCTTCACTTCCGGCGCCCGCCGCCGCAAGCGCTCCACGATCACCGGGCCGGTTGCGCCCGGAAGAATCAAGTCAGTGATCAGCAGGTCGGGAGGATCGAGCGCGTCGCAGAGCTCGAGCCCTTCCGCTCCCGTGCGACCGATGTGTACACGGTAGCCTCGCCGCTCGAGCGCGTGGCGGAGGAGGTCGCGAACCGCCGGCTCGTCTTCGACCAGGAGGATGCGTGCGGGACGCGCCGCCTCGCCGATCATCACGTCGGATTCCTCTGAAGGCTCAGACTGATCGAGGCCGCGGATGCGCTCCACAACGTCTGTCAGGCGCGGGATCTCGGCGAGGATGGCGCGGAGGTCCTCCTGCAGAGGATGCGTGCCCGGCAGCTCCTCTTCGATCCGCTGGGCGTAGCCGGATATGACGAATGCAATGTTGTTGAGGTCGTGAGCGACTTTGCGTGCCGAATCCATCGTTAGGCTAATCGGCCTGCGGGAATTTCCCTGCAATTCGCCCGCTTCGAACGATCTGGCCGGAGGCCGGGTCGTGTGTTTCAGACCCGATGCAATCACGTTACGACGCGCGAGCGATCGCCCCCGCAGCGCGTGCAAAACATTCCGGGATGAGCGTGGGCATGCGCAGGAGTGTCGCGACGTGCATCGCTGCGCCTCGTGCGATGGCTTCGCGCGGCATGCCGAACACGATGCACGAGTGTTCGTCCTCGGCGATGGTCTCTGCGCCGGCCTGGCGGAGCGCCAGCATGCCGTCGGCCCCGTCCGATCCCATGCCGGTCAGCAGCGCGGCAACGATCGGGACCCCACGCAATTTGGACAGCGAGAAGAACAGCTCGTCCACCGCTGGACGCTGATGATGTACCGGTGGTCCATCATGAAGCCCCGTCATCAGCTTGATGCCTCGCACCTGCACCACCAGGTGATGCTCGCCGGGCGCGACGTATGCCGTTCCGGGCTCGAGCAGCTCGCCGCCCGCGGCTTCGACCACACGAATCGCGCACACCTTGTCCAACCGTTCGGCGAAGGCCTTCGTGAAACCTGCCGGCATGTGCTGGGTGATCACGATCGGCGGCGTCTCCGCGGGCATCCGCGTGAGAACCGATTCGATTGCCTGCGGCCCACCAGTCGATGCCCCAATCGCAATGACGCCGTGCCGTCGTCGTCCGGGATCGAACTTCACCGCTGCCGGCGGCGTGACCGCAACAGGGGGCGCGACTGCGCGCGCAAGGCTGGCGGCTGGGACGCCTCGAATGGCGCGCACCCGCTGCTTGAGACGCTGCGCCAGCTCTCCCACCGACGCGGGGCCGCCAGGCTTGGCCAGCACATCGATCGCGCCGGCCCGTAGCGCCTCGATCGTGGCGGCCGATCCTGACTGCGTCAGCGAGCTGATGATGATGACCGGCATCGGCCGGTGGGTCATCAGACGGCGCAGAAAGCTGATGCCGTCCATCCGCGGCATCTCGATGTCGAGCGTCAGCACGTCTGGCTCGAGACGCAGAATCATGTCGCGCGCGACGAACGGATCTCCTGCCCCACCGACGACTTCGATGTCAGGCTCTCCCTTCAGCGAGTCGGCCAGTAATTTCCGTACGATCGCGGAATCGTCGACGATGAGGACCTTGATTGGCTTGACCGGCACGCTATTTCTCGACGGTCAGTTCGAGCCAGATTGGCTGCCCGTTCAGCATTCCCGACGGTGCGCTCGCAGGCGCCGCGACATGAGCTACTTCGGGATGATCGAGCCGGAACAGCCACTGCGGCGCGACGTCCGTCAGCCAGCGGCCGCACACCATGTTCGCGAACTCGCCGGCGAGGTCGTCCACGGCTGCCGTGTCGGCCGACAGGTCCTCACCGGTAAATGCCGCGGTCAGTTCCTCTGCAAGCGCTCGTGGCATCCGGCAATTGAGGGCGCCGGAGAACGCGCCCTCGAAGGTGACCCGCGCGCCGATCATCGGGCCGTCAACGGCCGACACATCGGCCGGGACGGGATCGATCATCGCGAAGAAGCTCTCCTCCGCCACCATCGCCAGAGCCCGATCGAGCGCTGCCCGATCAGTCGGCAATGCCGTTGGCAAGTTCATTGAGGACATCTCTCACCACTTCCGGCCGCACCGGCTTGTTGACGTACCACCGCGCCAGGCCTTCCATCTCCTGACGCCGCACCTCGGATCCATCGGTCGACACCACGATGCGTGCTGGCGTCTCGCGCCCTTGACGCTGGAGCTCGCGCAGCAGCTCCGGGCCCGACATGACCGGCATGTTGATGTCGGTGAAGAGCGCGTCGATCTCGTTGGCATCGATGACGGCAAGCGCTTCCTTGCCGTTGGCCGCCTCGAGGACGTTCGCCACGGGAACTTCGCTGAGTTGCACGGCGCGACGAACGAACTGGCGCATCGTCGCCGAGTCGTCCACGATCAGAATGTTGAGTGGTTTCATCGCGTCCCCCTACAGCTCCTCCACGACTTCACGTCCTCGCGTGACCTGGACCCGTCCGGTCGAGGCCGACAGGCTGACGGTTCGTGTATCGGTTCCCCCGAGGGACTCGCCTTTCACGAGCACGCCGTTCTGCCACAGCATCTTTTTCGCAATCAGCGCATTCCGCTTGCCGACGTCGAGCCCGTTAGGCCCTCCCGTGATCGCGGCACCGCCGAGGAGGTGCACGCGCAGCCGCGCTTTGATGGCGCCCGCTTTGTAAGCAGCCTGAAACAGCAGTGGAATTCCGGTGTCCGCGAACGTCCCCGGCTGCCGTGCCGCGCGCTCCGCGTTGAGCTTCGACTCCGGCAAAAGGAAATGCAGCATCCCGGCGACGTGTGACACCGGGTCCCACACGCACACGGCGACGCAGCTCCCGAGCGCGTGCGTCACGATTTCGGCGTGCGGGCTCGTCGTCACGGCGTACTCGCCGATGCCGATCACGACGCGCTCACCGCGCGACGGCATCACGAGCGGCGGCGGCACGATGATGCCCGAGGCCGTGACAGAGGGCGAGACGTTCATGCCGTGACCCGCTGATAGACGGCCGGCGCCAACCATCGCAATCCGTGCGAGGTACCGTTGAGGCTCTCGGAGTGCGAGATGAACAGGTATCCGCCGGGGGCCAGGTGGCGCTCGAGCAGGGAGACAACGCGCTGCTGAACGTCGCGATCGAAATAGATCATGACGTTGCGGCAGAAGATCACGTCGAAGCGTTCGCCCAGATCGCTCGTCTCGAGGAAATTGAGCTGGCGATACTCGATGAGCCGTCGAACGTGCGACGCTACGCGCGCCGTCCCGGCCTGCGCGCCGAGCCCGCGCTCGAAGTGACGGCGAAGAATATCGAGCGGGATGCCGGCGACGCGCTCCATCTTGTACACGCCAGACGAGGCGATGCCGAGCGCCTTGGTCGATAGATCGGAGGCCAGGATCCGAATGCGAGACTGCTGGCTTCGATCCAGGGCGTCGAGCAGCGTGATCGCAATCGTCACCGGCTCCTCGCCAGACGAACAGGCCGCACTCCAGATCCGCAGGGGTCCGTTCGAGCAACCGGGAACGACGGTCGCTCGCAGGAAATCGTAGTGCTGCGGCTCGCGGAAGAAGCTCGTGTGATTGGTGGCGATGGCGTCGAGCAGCGCCGTGATCTCGGCGCCGCTGGTATCGCCTTCGGCGTACGCCAAGTACTCCCTGAAACTCGAGAACCCACCCGCACGCAAGCGCTTCTGCAGGCGCGCGAGGACGAGCGCACGCTTCCCGCTATGCAGCGTGATGCCGGACCGCTGGTACACGAGGCGGACGATGCGGGAGAGCTCGGCATCAGAGAGCCGAACCTCCCCGATCGCGTCAGCCCTGGAGTTGGGAAGCGCACCCATGACGGGGACTGTTATGCAGCCCGCAACGCCGCCTCGTCGGTGCCGAGCACACGATCGAGGTCCAGAAGAATCTTGACGGTGCCTTTGACCTTGGCCACACCCTTCATGTAGTCGGTGCACACGCGATCGCCGAACGGCGGCGTCTGCTCGATTTCGTCGGCGACAATGTTGAGCACCTCGGAGACGTGGTCCACGATGATGCCCATCATCACGCGGCTGGCGGCCAGCGCCACCTCCACGACGATGATGCAGGTCCGCGATGTGACTTCGCCCTTTGCGAAGGCGAACTTCAGACGGAGGTCGATCACCGGGATCACCTTGCCACGCAGGTTCAGCACGCCCTTGACGTGCGACGGCACCTGCGGCACCTCGGTGATGTCCATCATCTTGATGATCTCGCGCACGCGCAGCACGGGAAGCCCGTATTCCTCCTCCGCCAGCGCGAAGGTCAGATACTTGCCGGCCAGATCCGCGGTGGCGGTGGCGGTCGCGGTTTCAGCGTTCATCGTGTTCTCTCCTACGCGGCGGCGCGGTTCACTCCGCGCTCCAGTTCGACGATCCCATGGGCGTCCAGAATCAGACCGATGCGGCCGTCGCCGAGGATCGCTCCTCCGGCCAGACCGCGCACGCTCGCGAATGTCTCACCGAGCGACTTGATCACCACTTCCTGCTTGCCGAGGAGGGCATCGACCACGAGGCCAACGCGCGACCCAGCATCCTCGATCACAACGACCGTCGCCTTGCACGGGTCGGCTTCGTGCGGCAATCCAAAGAGCTCGCCGAGCGACACGAGCGGCAGCAACGAGTCGCGGACCTGCACCAACCGCGGCGCCCCTTGCACGTTGTGGACCTGGGCCGGCGTCGGCCGCAGTGATTCGCGGACTCCGGTCGTTGGCATGACGAAGCGCTCGCGTCCGACACCGACAACCAGACCATCGAGCACCGCGAGGGTCAGCGGCAGCCGAATGAAAAAGGTCGTGCCCTTCCCTGGCTCGGTCGTAATTTCGATTCGACCGCGGAGGGCATCGATGTTGCGGCGTACCACGTCCATGCCGACGCCGCGTCCAGAGATCTCCGTTACCTTCTCGGCGGTCGAGAACCCCGGTTCGAAGATCAGCGCGTTGATCTCTTCCACCGACGGCGATGCGCCCGCCGCGATCAGCCCGCGCTCGAGGGCGCGCGCTCGAATCTTCTCCGTGTCGAGCCCCTTCCCATCGTCGGCGACCTCGATGACGATGTGCCCGCCCTGGTGATAGGCGCTAAGGGCCAGACGAGCCTGCGGGCGCTTGCCGGCGGTCTTGCGAACATCGACCGGTTCGATCGCGTGGTCGATGCTGTTGCGAACCATGTGCATCAACGGGTCGGTGATCTCTTCCACGACCTTGCGATCGAGCTCTGTGTCCTCGCCACTGAGCACGAGCTCGACGGACTTGTCAGCCTTGCGGCTCAGGTCGCGCACGATGCGCGATACCTTCTGAAACGCCTGGCGGATCGGCACCATGCGCAAGGCCATCGCGCTGCGCTGGAGGCCGGCGGTGATGCGTTTGAGATGACCGAGATTGCCGGCCAGCCGCTGATCGACATGGTTGGCGAGCGCGGGATCCTCTTGAATCAGCGACTGCACGATGATCAGCTCGCCGACGGCATCGACGAGGATATCGAGCTTCCGCGTATCGACCTTGATCGCGGTGATCTCTTCTCCACCACGTCGAGACGCACCGGCGTTCTCCGGCGCCGCTTCGCTGCGCGTCGGCTCGGTGGCTGCGGCTTTGACCGGCGATACCGGCGCTTCGACGGCAACCGCGCCGGCGACCGGTGTTGAGACGGTGGCGTGCGACTGGACGTGGGCTTCCGCCTCGCCTGAGATCAACATGTCCACCGACTCGATGAGCGCATGGGCCACGGGGCCCAGTTCGGCGCCCGGCTGGCCTGACAGCCGCGCACCGACGTCCCGGATCATCGACGTCAGCACATCGACGGCGCGAAGCACGACGTCCACGTCGGCCGGCCCCATCGTGCGGCGGCCCGATCGCGCGAGGTCGAGAAGGTTCTCGACACGGTGCGCCACTTCCTGGACCGAGGTCACGCCCAGTGCGCCGGCGTTGCCCTTGATCGTGTGGAAGGGACGGAAGATGTCGTTCAGCAGTGTGACGTCGCCCGGGCGCTCGTCGAGCGCCAGCAGCGCCGCCTCGATGGTGCCGAGATGATCCAGAGCCTCGGCCAGGAACAAATCGGCCATCTCCGGGTCGTCACGCAGGAAAGCCAGCTCGTTGTCAGTCACGGCAGTACTTTCAATCGTCGTAAACCGTTCGAACTTGAACCATTACGCGGCGCGCCGCAGTGGCGCCGCCGCCTCGTCGTGATCCACGGCATCTTCGATGTCGGAGTCCTGCGACGCGCCAGCCAGTTGCGCCAGGCTGTGCGCGGAATGGCGCGCCACTTCTGACTGCGCGGCGAGCTCTTCCGAGGCGGCCGCCGCTTCCTCGGCAAGCGCCGCGGTGCGCTGAGAGGTCTGCTCCATGCTCGTGAGCGCCGACCGCACCTGCTCGATTCCATCGGTCTGCTGACGGGCAGCGATGCTCATGCCGTCCACCAGGCCTTTGACATCCTGCGCATGCGCGGTAATCGCCTTGATGGCGTCGCCGACCTGGCCCAGCTTCGTGCTGCCCTGCTCCGCACGTGCGATCGATTCCTCGATCAACGTGGCCGTGCCGCGTGCCGCCTCCGCCGACCGCTGCGCCAGCGTGCGCACCTCGTCGGCCACAACGGCGAAGCCCATGCCGGCCGCGCCGGCGCGCGCCGCTTCGACGGCGGCGTTGAGCGCGAGCAGGTTCGTCTGGAACGCGATCTCGTCGATCGTCTTGATGATGTTCGACACCTTGCCGCTCGATTCGCGAATGCTCTCCATCGAGCCGAGCATCTCGCTCAGGCGCACATTGGTCGCGTCGACACCCTTGGTCGTCGAGGTCATGAGGTCCGCGCACCGCGACGCGTGCTCGGCGTTCTGCCGCGCCGTTGCGGCGATCTCTTCCATCGCTGCCGCGGTCTCTTCGACCGCCGCCGCCTGCGACTGCGCACCGCGCGAGAGCTCCTGCGCGGACGAGGACACTTGTTGCGAGGCGCCCAGCACTTCGTGTGCGCCGTTGGTCATGTCCTCGGCCAGCGCGCGGATTGATGCGCCGATGCCCATCATCACGCGGACCAGCATGAACGAGAGGACCGCGAAGCAGACGAGCACGACGACGCCGATGATCTTCTCTTCGCGCGCCACGGCTGCGGCCTGCGCTTCACGCACTTCGACCGCGCGGGTCTTCAGCCGTTCCACCAGCTTGTCGATCAGGTCCGTTGGCGCGCGGTCCTGCCCCTTGACGAGCGCGTCGGCGGCTGCCGGCTTGGTGCCGTGATCGACCGCGAATGCCTCCTCGGCTTTGCCGTAGCCGACCTTCATCGCGTCGTGCGCCTCGATGAACTCGCCGAGAATGCTCTTGGCTTCCTCGTCGGTCAGCTTGCCTTGGAGCTCCGTCGCCGCCTCGTGCACGAGCTTCTCTTCTTCGTGGAAGCCCTTCGAGTACTTCTGGTACTGCTCGTAGTCGCTGCCGCGGAGCAGGATGTTCTTCCACTCCTGCACCTGCTTCTTGAACGTGACCTGAATCACGCGGGCATCGTCCTGCTGCGCGACTTCCGTCGAGAAAATCTCGTCGTAGGTGGACGCGTTGACGTACAGGGAATACATCAGCGCGGCCGACGCACCCAGGCCGACAATCACAATCGCAGAAAGCAGCGTGAGCTGCATGCGCCGTGCGGTCTTCAAGTCCTTCATGATCGTTGTCCTCTAGCGGCGCGCCGGTGGCGCAAAGGTCTTCAAGACGTCGTAGGTGAAGATCAGATCGAAGCGCTCTTTGTTGACTATTGGAAATTCGGGGTCGAGCGCGTAGGTGTAGAACCCGGTGACCGCAAGCGTTCGGAAGATGTTGGCAGTCGCCTTGCCAAACCAGCGGTCACCGCGACCCCAGTCATCGCCGTTGAGGCCGCCGTAGTGTTCGTCGATGCTGGCAAAACCGCCCGACATCGCCGCGCGGCCGGCCTTCTTGTCGAGCGTCAGCGCCCAGCCGAACGGCGTGGGTCCCGGTTCCAGGCGGGCGTAGGTCTCGACGCGCACGCTATCGAGGATTGTCAGTTCCGCGCGAAGGCAGTGCGCCAGGTGGACACATCATCGGCCGAGGTGTAGTCGGCCGACACTCCCAGGCGCATGCCGACCTTCTTCCCAACGAGGAGTTGGTAGTAGTTCGATTCGTTGAGCCGATGCAGACGGTCCCATACGCTCGGCAGCTTCGGATCGCCGAGATACGCCTGCGTGGCCGAGATCTCGTCGAACCACAACTGCTTCGGACGCTTCACCGTAACGCGCTGGCCGGTCAGATACAGGTCGTTGTCATAGGTCGTGATCTGGGTCCCTTCGCCGCGGTTCACGTAGACGCCGCCGTACCGCAGTTCCAGTCCGCTAATCGGCGCCGCTGCGAAGTAGAACTGCTTGACGTTCAGGTCGTGCGTCGGGTCGCCGGTGCCCGCGCCGGTGTTATTCCACCCGCTGATACTCGCCGCGCCGGTGAAGATACCGGTGTTCAGCGCGTAGTGTCCTGCGCGATCGAGCTTGAAGCGCCCCTTGAACTCGGTGCGGCTCTGGACCTGATCGTTGGTCGGAACGCCGGCGCTGTTCTCGATGAAGCGATACCGCATGGCGAGATTGAACTGCTGCAGATCGCCCCAGCGAGCGAACGTCGACGACGCCGGGGCGCGTGGTGCGGCGGGGCGCGGCGCGATCTGCGCTGCCGGCACAGCGGATGGGGACAGCGCAGCGGCTTCGCCGAGCGGCTGTGCCGGGACTGCGTTACCGGCACTTAGTGGAGCGACGACCGGCGCCGGCGCAGCGTAGGCGAGGTCCTCTGATGTGGCGGCTGTGGGCGTGACGCTCGACATCGCGCTCTCGCTCGCATCGAGCCGGCGGAGCAACGCTTCGATGGCAGCGGTCTGTCGCGCGAGCAGGGCGGTCAACGACTTGAGAACGCCTTGCGCCTCGACGGCAACAGGCGCTGCCTCGCTCTTGACGGTGACGGGACCCGGCTTCTTCACGTCAACCGTCGCAGTCTTCGGCGCAGGCGCAGTCTTTGGTGCTGCTGCGGCTGCGGTCGTTTTCGCCGCCGCAGGTTTCGACGGAGGCTCTGCCTTCGACTTCGATTCAACGGTCGCCACTGACGTGGTCGCCGGCCACCCGGCCTGGGCGTACGCGCTCTGCGCGCCTGTCAACAGACTGGCGGTCACGAATGCGCATGCGAAACGGTGTCCGCTCATCACTGATCTCACTCCTCGCCCGGTGTCGGGCCAGTGACGTAATCGGCACACCGTCCACGCGCTTGAAGCAAAACGTCGGGGAACTGCACGGATCGACTTGCGCGATGTCAAGAATCCGGTCGACGCTTCTCCGACCACGCCTCACCGCACGAGCTCACCTACGACCTGCGCCCAGTCCACAACTCGCGCCGCGCGAAACGGATCCGACAGATCGTCGGCCGGAGCGTCGGCCGGAGGTTCGGGGACAGACACCGTGACCATCCCGAGACGGCGCTCAGCCGCTTCGAGGCGGATCGTCAATGCCTCGATGGCGAGCGTCTGCCTTGCGATGATTGCGGACATCGTGCGCAATGCCTCGCTCTCGACCTCGGCTCTCCGCGCTACCGGGCGGGTCGAAGCGGCATGGCGCCTGGGCTGCGGAGTCGTCTTGGGTGCTCCGCCGGGCGATGCTTGCGTGACGGCTGGCTTCATCGCGGTCGGCCACCCCGTCTGGGCAGGAGCCGAGACAACGCTGGCGAGCCAGAGAACCTGAATCAGGGCAATCGTAGCGAGGGGC
>Ga0310810_10006254_pt1 | contig 13434 bp, 15 predicted proteins | sample NCmetagenome_FD_207641 | JGI IMG/M metagenome (GOLD analysis project Ga0310810, IMG submission 207641) | Soil microbial communities from experimental microcosm in Duke University, North Carolina, United States - NC | ecosystem: Engineered > Artificial ecosystem > Soil microcosm > Unclassified ... | reverse complement strand
TGGACCACCTCGCCTTTCAATCTCTATCCGGAGAAGGGCCGTTACATGTGGCGGGACCTCGAGCGGTTGTGCGCCGACCTCGATGTGCCGTTCCAGCGTCCCGATCCCTTCCCCCAGAACAGTCTGCTGGCAGCGCGGGTCGCGCTGGCAGGACTCGATCAGAGCTGGGGCGAGGCATTTTGCGTGGCCGCGTTCCGCGCGCAATTTGGCGACGGCCGTCGCATCGACGATGCCGCCGTGATCGGCGACCTGATTGCGCGCTTGCGCATCGATCCGCAACCCGTGCTCGCCGCCGCCGGCTCGGACGCCATCAAGCAGCGGCTGCGGGCGCAGACTGACGAGGCGCAGCGGCTTGGTCTGTTCGGAGCGCCGAGCTTTGTCACCGCCGACGGCGAATTGTTCTGGGGCAACGACCGGCTGGAAGCTGCGCTACGCTGGGCGACAAGATCGCGCGCAGGAAGCAGCCAATAGATCGCTTGCTCCTTCGCTGATCGCCCCTCGCAACTCGCCATTCGCACTTTTGCTCAGGGATCGAGTCGCATCGGCAGGCCCGCCCGCGCCATATACTCCTTGGCTTCCCGCACGGAGTGCTCGCCGAAGTGGAAGATCGAGGCGGCGAGCACGGCGGTGGCGTGGCCGTCGCGGATGCCCTCGACCAGATGCTCGAGCGTGCCGACGCCGCCCGAGGCGATCACCGGCACCGGCACCGCATCGGCAATGGTGCGGGTGAGCGCGATGTCGAAACCCTGCCTGGTGCCGTCGCGATCCATGGAGGTCAGCAGGATCTCGCCCGCGCCCAGCGCCACCACCTCACGCGCGTAATCGACCGCATCGAGCCCGGTCGGATGTCGGCCGCCATGGGTGAAGATCTCCCATCGCGCCGGCTCGCCCGGCGGCGAGACCTTCTTGGCGTCGATCGCCACCACGATGCACTGGTCGCCGAATTTTTCCGCCGCCTCCTTCACGAAGGCGCGCCGCGCGACCGCCGCGGTATTGATCGACACCTTGTCGGCGCCCGAAGCCAGCAGCCTGCGGATGTCTTCCACCGTGCGCACCCCGCCGCCGACGGTGAGCGGCATGAAGCAGGCCTCGGCCGTGCGACGCACCACGTCGAGGATAATGTCGCGATTCTCGTGGCTCGCGGTGATGTCGAGAAACGTGAGCTCGTCGGCGCCGGCGGCGTCGTAGGCGATCGCCGCCTCGACCGGATCGCCCGCATCGCGCAGATCCAGGAACCTGACGCCCTTCACGACACGGCCGTCTTTCACGTCGAGGCAGGGAATGACGCGGACCTTGAACATCGGCGTCCTCGCTCAGGCCGGCTCGGAGCGCCGCAGGCGCCTGACCAGCAGGACGGCGGCGAATGCGAGCCAGACGAGGAAACCGATGCCGCCGAGGGGAATGGTCATGAGCGTGAACCAGCCGAACATGCCGAAAAAGTAAAGTGCGGCGCCGAGATCGATGCCGAGAAGCGGGCAAGCATGAATGTTGCCCTCATCGAGCTGGCAACCGAGCATGGCGGCAACCAGACCCGCCGTGAGGGCGATGAGGATCGGACCGGCAGTGAACAGAAAGAGTCCGAGCAAACTCAACCACAGCCATCGGGCGGCGCCGCTTCCCCTCCCGGTCATCGCTCTCGCTCGCGTGCGGCGCGGATGAGCGCGAGCGCTTCCGCCGGATCGAGCCGTCCATCATATAACGCGCGCCCGGCGATGGCGCCGGCAATTTTCCGCGCGCGCGAATGCAGCAACGCCGCGACGTCCGCGATCGAGGCAAGCCCGCCCGAAGCGATCACCGGAATGCGCACGGTTTCGGCCAGCGCGATGGTGGCCTCGAGGTTGAGGCCCTTGAGCAGGCCGTCGCGCGAAATGTCGGTATAGATCAAGGCCGCGACGCCTGCATCCTCGAACCGCCTGGCAACGTCGAGGGCCGTGAGCTCGGAGGTTTCGGCCCAGCCCTTGACCGCCACCATGCCGTCGCGCGCATCGAGTGCGACCGCGACGCGCGCCGGATAGAGCGTCGCCGCCTTGGTGACGAGCGCGGGATCGCGCACCGCGGCGGTACCGATGATGACCCGGGTCACGCCCTTGTCGAGCCAGCTCTCGATGGTGTCGATGTCCCGGATGCCGCCGCCGAGCTGCAGGGGAATGGTGGTGGCTTCGATAATGCTCTCGACCGCGGCGACATTGACCGGCCTGCCCGAGAACGCGCCGTCGAGATCGACGACATGGAGATATTCGAAGCCCTGCGCCTCGAACGCCCGCGCCTGCGCCGCCGGGTCGCGGTGAAACACCGTCGCGCGCGCCATGTCGCCCTGCTCGAGCCGCACGCAGGCGCCATCCTTGAGATCGATGGCGGGGAACAGGATCATGCGCCCACTCGCGCGGGAGCGCGCAACGGGCGCGGACCGGGCCGCATGCCGCGGGCCCGGAGCGATCGAGCCGGCCGGCGCATCACGGCATCCACTTCAGGAAATTGGCGATCAGCCGCAAGCCCAAGCGCTGGCTCTTCTCCGGGTGAAATTGGGTGCCGACCATGGTGTCGCGGCCAACCACGGCGGTGACGGGACCGCCGTAATCGGCCTCGGCGATGAGATCGGAGCTGTCGTCCGTCTTGAGATGGTACGAGTGCACGAAATAGGCGTGCAGTCCGTCCGGTCCGACCGCGATGCCGTCGAACAACGGGTGCGGCCGCCGTGCATTGAGCGTGTTCCAGCCCATATGCGGAATCTTCAGCGTCGGGTCCGAAGGGGCGATCCGGTCGACCTCCCCCGGGATCCAGCCCAGACCCGGGATCACCTCGTATTCGCGACCGCGCTCGGCCATGAGCTGCATGCCGACACAAATCCCGAGAAACGGGCGGGCGCGCTCCCGCACGCTGTCGTTGAGCGCATCCACCATGCCGGCGACGGCGTCGAGCCCACGCCGGCAGTCGGCGAAGGCGCCTACGCCCGGCAGCACCACGCGGTCGGCACGCCTGACCTGGTCGGGATCGGACGTCACCGTGATCGGCTGGCTCAACCCTTCCTCGCGCGCGGCACGCTCGAACGCCTTTGCCGCCGAATGCAGATTGCCCGACCCGTAATCGATGATCGCCACGCTCACCGCGACGCTCCCGGTTGTGGAAACAGGCCGAGAACCTCGGATGAGTCCGGTGACCGGCGCGCCGGCGCCAGGCCGGTTGCAAACGACGCCCGCGATCCGCTGCCCGGCGCGTGGGCCGAGGACTGGTCAAACCAGGGCTTGTCGACCCAGGCATCGAAAAACCGCCGCTCGGCCGATTCGAGATCATCGCCGACGACGATGCCGACATTCTTCCAGCCCCGTCGCGACAGCGTGAAGCGACGCAGGGTCGCCGCCTCGATGCCGACGAGCAGCGACAGCAGCAGGCTGACGGTGACAATCACCCCCGACGAGGCACCGATCAGACGCAGTCCGACCTGGAGCGCCACGACCACGATGACGTAGCCGACCAATACCAGCCACAGCCGATGCCGCAGCATCCACAACGGCGCCAACAGGAAGGCCCAGAACGAGAAGCCGTCGCGCACGAAAGCGAAACGATCGGGATCGGGCGTGGATGCATCCGCCTTCAGCGGCGGCTCGTGCACGGTGTAGATGGACATGGGTCGTTCACTTTCTCGTCCCTGGCGGGAACGGATCTCAGCCGCCGAGCGAGCCCTTGGTCGACGGGATTTCGTTGGCCGCACGCGCATCGATGGCGAGCGCCGTACGCAAAGCCCGCGCCAGAGCCTTGAAACAGGATTCGGCAATATGATGGTCGTTGGTGCCATAGAGCGTGGCAACATGCAGCGTCACGCCGCTGTTCATGGCGAATGCCTGGAACCATTCCTGCACCAGTTCGGTGTCGAAGGAGCCGACCTTGTCGCGCCCGAACTCGGCCTTGAACACCAGGAACGGCCGGCCGGAAATATCGAGCGCGACGCGGGTAAGCGCCTCGTCCATGGGCACGTGAACGTCGGCATAACGGGTGATGCCCTTCATGTCGCCCAGCGCCTGCTTCACCGCCTGGCCGAGCGCGATGCCGACGTCCTCGGTGGTGTGGTGGTGATCGATGTGAAGGTCGCCCTTGGCCTTGATGGTCAGATCGATACGAGAATGACGCGCCAACAGGTCGAGCATGTGGTCGAGGAAGCCGATTCCGGTCGAAATCGACGACGCACCGGTCCCGTCGAGGTCGATTGCAACCTCGACGTCGGTTTCCTTGGTGGTGCGCTTGACCGAACCTTTGCGCATGAACGGGTCTCTTCGCGTTGGACATTAAGGGGCGCATATTCTTGTCGGCGAACCGGTTCGTCGCGGTTTGCCCGGACATGCGCTGAGCCGCGCGCCTTTTATCAGGGGTCGCCTGCCTTCGCCACTGCGGCGAGCGCAATTGCGCCTTCCCGGCAAGATGCTTACATCGTGAGCAAGCACGGACCCGCGCATGCAACCCCCCTCCACCGACCTCTGGCACGGCACCACCATTCTCACCGTCCGCAAGGGCGGCAGGGTGGTGATCGGCGGCGACGGACAGGTTTCGATCGGCCAGACCATCGTCAAGGCCAATGCCAAGAAGGTGCGCCGCCTCGGCAAGGGCGACGTGATCGGCGGATTCGCCGGCGCCACCGCCGACGCCTTCACCCTGTTCGAACGGCTGGAAGCAAAGCTCGAGCAGTATCCGAGCCAGCTCACCCGCGCGGCCGTGGAGCTCGCCAAGGACTGGCGCACCGACCGCTACCTGCGGCGGCTTGAAGCCATGATGATCGTCGCCGACGCGCAGGTGTCGCTGGTGCTCACCGGCACCGGCGACGTGCTCGAGCCCGAATCCGGAATCATGGGCATCGGCTCCGGCGGCAATTACGCACTTGCCGCCGCCCGCGCCCTGATCGACGGGCCACTCGAGGCCGAGGCGATCGTGCGCAAGGCCATGGATATCGCCGCCGACATCTGCGTCTACACCAACCGCAACATCACGGTCGAGACGTTGCAGGGCGGCTGAGACGTGGCGCCGCTCGCGTATCGATTCCGCCCGCTCGCGGTCGCGGACCTGCCCTTGATCGAGCGCTGGCTCAACCATCCACATGTCCGCGAATGGTGGGGCGATCCCGTCTCGGCCTTGGCCGAGATCAAGGATCATGTCGGCGATCCCGCGATCGACGTCTTCATCGTCAGCTTCGGGCCGGTGCCCATCGGCTATCAACAGAGCTACGATCCGCATGCCGAGCCGGATCATCCGCTGCAAGATCAGCCGATAGGGACGCGCGGCATCGACCAGTTCATCGGCGAACCCGACTTTATCGGCCGTGGGCACGGCAGCGCTTTCATCCGTGACTTTGTCGAGCGATCCTTCGCCGCCGGCGCGCCGCGCGTGGTGACCGATCCCCACCCGCGCAATGCGCGCGCGATCCGTGCCTATGCCAAGGCCGGATTTCATCCCATCGGCAGACGCAGGACGCTTTCCGGCGAGGCCCTGTTGCTGGCCTGCGATGCAAACACCAAGAGCATGTGCGAATGACCGGCTCCTCGACGGAGCGATTCGCCGGCTCGCAATCGCTTGCGGACTTGTGCTGGTGCGCACGGTCGGCGACAACCATGCGCAACCTCACCGTGCTGCTCCACCCGTCGCAGGTGCTCAAGGCGCGGCAGGCCGCGCCGCTATTGCGTTAGCGCGCCGCGAGGGCCAAATAATCCTCCCATGACCGACTTCTCGCCCCGCGAAATCGTCTCCGAGCTCGACCGTTACATCATCGGTCAGAATGACGCCAAGCGCGCGGTCGCGATCGCGCTGCGCAATCGGTGGCGACGGCTGCAGCTCGATGAGAAGCTGCGCGAGGAGGTATTGCCCAAGAACATTCTGATGATCGGTCCTACCGGCATCGGCAAGACTGAGATTTCCCGCCGGCTGGCCAAGCTTGCCGGCGCGCCCTTCATCAAGGTCGAGGCCACCAAGTTCACCGAGGTGGGCTATGTCGGCCGCGACGTCGAGCAGATCGTGCGCGATCTGGTCGAAGTGGCGATCGCGCAGACGCGGGAGCGACGGCGCAAGGACGTGCGCGCGCGCGCGCAACTCGCCGCCGAGGAGCGCGTGGTCAGTGCGCTGGTCGGCGAGAACGCGAGCGCCACGACCAAGGACTCCTTTCGCAAGCGGCTGCGCGCGGGCGAGCTCAACGACAAGGAAATCGAGATCGAGGTGCAATCCACGGGCGGCGGCATGCCGTTGTTCGAGATTCCGGGCATGCCCGGCGCGCAGATGGGCGCGATCTCGATCGGCGACATCTTCGGCAAGATTGGCGGCGGCCGCGCCAAGACGCGGCGCGTGACGGTCGCCGAATCTTACGACATCCTGCTCAACGAGGAATCCGACAAGCTGCTCGACAACGACCAGCTGGTGCTGGAATCGATCAAGTCGGTTGAGCAGAACGGCATCGTCTTTCTCGACGAGATCGACAAGATTGCCGGCCGCGAGGGGCGCATGGGCGCAGACGTCTCGCGCGAGGGCGTGCAGCGCGACCTGTTGCCGTTGATCGAAGGCACCACCGTCTCGACCAAGCACGGCGCGGTGAAGACCGACCATGTCCTGTTCATCGCCTCGGGTGCGTTTCATCTCTCCAAGCCGTCGGATCTGCTGCCCGAGTTGCAGGGGCGGTTGCCGATCCGGGTCGAGCTTCGCCCGCTCACGCGCGACGACTTTCGCCGCATCCTGACCGAGCCCGAAGCCTCCCTGATCAAGCAATACATTGCGCTGATGGCGACCGAAGGCGTGAAGCTCGAATTCACCCCCGACGCCATCGACGCCATCGCCGACGTGGCGGTGCAGGTCAACTCGAGCGTCGAGAATATCGGCGCGCGGCGGCTGCAGACGGTGATGGAGCGCGTGCTCGACGAGATTTCATTTGCCGCCCCCGATCGCGCCGGCGACACGGTGGCGGTCGACGCCGCCTACGTGCACAAGCACATCGGCGACCTCGCGAAGAACGCGGATCTGTCGCGGTTCATTCTTTAACGCACCCCGGCATTTTCACCGCGGCCGGGACCGGCCATAGTACCCTCCGATCGCGCGTTCGGAGGAGAGCATGCGCCTGGGAATGTTCATGATGCCGGTCCATCCGCCAGACCGCATGTTCTGGAGCACGCTCGCGGAGGATAGCGAGAAATCGGTGCTCGCCGATCAACTCGGCTTCGACGAGCTGTGGCTGGGCGAGCATTTCTCCGCCACCACCGAGCCGATCCCCTCCCCGATGATGTTCTTCGCCGGCATTCTTCCGCGCACCCGGAACATTGCGTTCGGCACCGCCGTCATCAACCTGCCCAACCATCATCCCGCGATCGTGGCGGCCGAAGCCGCTCAGTTCGACCACATGAGCAAGGGCCGCTTCATGCTCGGCGTCGGGCCGGGCGGCCTGGTGTCCGATTTCGAGCTGTTCAACAATCCCGATGTGCAGGCGCGCAATCGCATGGTGGTCGAAGCGGTGGATTTCATCCAGCGCATCTGGGCGCAGGACCCGCCCTACGACCTCCAAGGCGAGTTCTGGCAGGTGCGTCTCAAGGACGGCATCATCCCCGCGCTCGGCGTTGGCTTCATGCCCAAGCCCTATCAGACGCCGGGCCCGCCGATCTCGATCTCGCTCGCGAGCCCGAATTCCTCCTCCGCACGCACCGCTGCGCTCAAGGGCTGGGGAATGATCTCGGCCAACATCATCCCGACCTACTCGGTGGCGAGCCATTGGGAGGTCTATTGCAAAGCCTGCGGCGAAGCCGGGATCGCGCCGCGCGGCGAGAACTGGCGCGTCGCGCGCAACGTGTTGGTGGCGCCCTCGGATGCCGAGGCGCACGACCGCGTCTTTGGCGATCAAGGCTCCAACCGTTACTTCTACACCTATATGCGCGAGGTGCTCAGCAGGGTCGGTCTGCTGGTGATTCTCAAGCCGCGGCCGGACATGCCGGACGAGCAGGCGACGGTCGACGCCATCACCCGGGAATGCGTGACCTACGGCTCGCCCAAGACCGTGCTCGACAAGCTGATCGCGTTCCGCGAGCGAGTCGGCCCGTTCGGGACCCTGCTGATGACCGGCCTCGACTGGGGCGGCCCGAACGCGGCGTGGGAGCGCGAGTCCATGCACCTTCTGGCCCGCGAGGTGATGCCGCGATTCCGCCAGCACGTGCTGGCGCGCGCGGCAGAGTGAAGCGGCCATCGCAAGGCTTTGGCCGCGTCCCGCGGCAGGGGCGCGGCATCCGGGTGCAGCGCCGTGGCCCTCTGCGCCGTCAGAAGTCCGAGGCGATGCCTTTGACCTCCCAGTCCCCGTAGCGGACGGGATCCAGCCCGTCGCGGCCTTGGAATTCCTGCGGCCCTTGCGCGGCTTCGCGCTCGCGGGCGGCGCGCCGGGCGGCGGCCTCGGCAAGCGCGCGTTCCGCCGCCGCTGGAATAGGCTTTCTGGCGCCTGAAGGGGCCGGCATGTCGGTTGGCTTTGCGCGGTCCATGCAGCTCTCCATGCTTGCGGGAACGGCAAAATCAAGATGCGCCACGAATGGTGGGAAAATGTGACAGGGAACTGCGGCACGAGGAAGCGGCCTCTGGCAGCTTGGCGGTTGGAACCCAACATTTCAGCGGTGAATGCTGGGACCTGGCGCGGGCCGGAATGCGTTCTCCCCACACGCCGGCCACCCGAGGGAGCGACCATGAACTACCTTCGTACCGCCATTCTGCTGGCGGGGCTGACCGCCCTGTTCATGGGCATCGGCTATCTCATCGGCGGCGCGGGCGGGGCGCTCATCGCTCTCCTCGTCGCAGCCGGCATGAACCTTGTGACCTATTGGAACGCGGACCAGATCGTGCTGTCGATGCACGACGCCCACGAAGTCGACGAAAGCACAGCTCCCGACCTCGTTCGCCTGGTGCGCGACCTCACACGCCGCGCTGGACTGCCGATGCCGCGGGTCTATCTCATGGACAATCCGCAGCCCAATGCGTTCGCCACCGGACGCAATCCGCAGCATGCGGCAGTGGCGGTGACGACCGGCCTGTTGCGGATGCTGTCGCGCGAGGAAATCGCCGGCGTGATCTCCCACGAACTCGCCCACATAAAGAACCACGACACGCTGACGATGACGATCACCGCGACCATCGCTGGCGCCATCTCCATGCTCGCGCAGTTCGGGATGTTCTTCGGTGGCGGCCACCGCGACAACAACAATGGCCTCGGCGTGATCGGCACGCTGGCCATGATGATCCTGGCGCCGATCGCGGCGATGCTGGTGCAGATGGCGATCAGCCGCACGCGCGAATATGCCGCCGATGACCTCGGCGCCCGCATCAGCGGGCAGCCGGACGCGTTGGCATCGGCGCTGCTCAAGATTTCGAACGCCGCCCAGCAGATCGAGAACTATTCGGCGGAGCGCAACCCGGCAACCGCGCATCTCTTCATCGTCAACCCGCTGACCCACCATGGGATCGACAACCTGTTCTCGACCCATCCTTCGACCGAGAACCGCGTCGCAGCGCTCGAACGACTGGCCGCCGAGATGGGGCGCGGTGGATTCGGGCGCCGCCCGACTGCGCCCGACTATCCCCCACGCTCGGCGAGCCCATGGGGCAACGCCGGTGGCCGCGGCGGTCCTTGGATCTGACGGGTTGGATGGAAAGCCGACAGACAATTGCCATCCCGGCAGGCGCAGGCATCAGCTACAGTCATAGCCGCGACCGCGCATCGTGCGCTCTCGGGATCAGCGCCTCCTCCGCCGCCGTCTGTGTCTCGGGCGGAAGATCAGCCCGATAACGATCACGACGACCGAGGATACCGCGCCTGTCCATTCCGCGCATGACCCCGCGCCCTTCCGGCGTTGAACCTCCCGGCTTTGCCGCGCGCCGGATCGCGGCCGACATCCTCGATGGCGTGTTGCGGCGACGGCGGCCGCTCAACGAGCAGTTCGACGACCGCGCGGTGCATCGCGACTTTGCCGCCTTGCCGGATCGCGACCGGGCGCTGGTGCGCGCGCTGGCGACATCGGTGTTGCGCCGGCTCGGTACGCTGCGGCATCTCCTCGGCCGTCGGCTCGTGCGTGGGCTTCCCGCCGACGCGCCCCGGCTCGAAACCGCGTTGCTGATCGGCGCGGCGCAGATCCTTTGGCTCGAGGTACCGGACCACGCCGCGGTCGATCTCGCCGTGCGCTTGGCGCAAGCCGACCGACGCGCCGCGCGTTACGCCGGCCTTGTCAACGCGGTGCTGCGCGGGATCGCGCGCGACGGCGCACAGGACCTCGCCGCTCTCGACACCATCGCGCTGGACACGCCCGCCTGGCTGATGACGCGTTGGGTGGGGAATTACGGCGCGGAGACCGCGCACGCGATCGCCGGCGCCAACGGAAACGAGCCGGCGCTCGATCTGACGGTGAAGAACGACCCCGACCACTGGGCGAGCGCGCTCGGCGGGCGCGTGCTTCCCACCGGCTCGGTGCGCGCGCAGGTGCATGGACCGGTCTCGCAGCTGCCGGGCTATGCCGACGGCGCGTGGTGGGTGCAGGACGCCGCGGCAGCGCTGCCGGCGACGCTTCTGGGCGATGTGCGCGGGCGCGCCGTCGCCGACCTGTGCGCCGCGCCGGGCGGCAAGACCGCCCAGCTCGCCGCCGCCGGCGCCCGCGTCGTTGCGGTCGACCGCGCACCCGCCCGGCTCGAGCGGCTGCGGCAGAACCTTTCCCGCCTGCAGCTGCCGGCGGAGACCGTCGCCGCCGACGTCACGCAATGGCGGGCGGGGCCATTCGATGCCGTCCTGCTCGATGCGCCCTGCTCCGCGACCGGAACCATCCGCCGCCATCCCGATATTCCCTGGCTCAAGAGCGAGGGCGACATTGCCGCGCTGGCCGGACTGCAACGCCGGCTCATTGCCCAGGCGGCCGAATTGACCAAGCCGGGCGGCCTTCTTGTCTACTGCACCTGCTCGCTCGAACCGGAGGAGGGCGTCGAGATCGTCCGCGATCTCCTTGAGCGCAATCCCAGCCTGCATCGCCAGCCCATCGCGCCAGCCGAGGTGTATGGTCAGGGCGAATGGCTCACGCCGGACGGCGACCTGCGGACACTGCCCTGTCACCTGCCCGACCCCGATTCGCGCATGGCCGGCCTCGACGGCTTCTACGCCGCGCGTTTGCGCAGGATTTGAAGGGCTTATCCGCGGTTGGCCGAGAGCCCACCCTTCGCTATGTTCCGGCCACGGGAGTGAGAACGCCCGCCAGGAGGGGAGCCACCGCCTCGATGTCGCGCGTTTCCGTCGCGGAACGTACCAGACTGTCCGTGTTCCTGGCGCGCGGCCTTGTCCGCAAGCTCACCAGCCGCGTAACGACGCATCCGATCGTCAACTGGCCGTTTTCCTTCGGCAAGGCGGACCGCGTCGTCATCGCACCGCAGGACTTGCGCACGACCGATGCGACGCGCGCAGCCGAGATCTATGCCGGCCGCTTCGTGTTCGCCGGCAAGGTCGTGCTCTGTGACTCCCGCTCGCCGTTCGAGATTACCGCGCCGTCCGAGGACTGGGCGGTCGCCTTGCTGAGCTTCGGCTGGCTGCGCCATCTGCGCGCCGCTCAATCCGGCATCACCCGCGCCAATGCACGCGCGCTGGTCGACGAATGGATCGCCCTCAACAGCGCCCACGATAGCATTGCCTGGCGGCCCGACGTGGTCGCGCGCCGCGTGATCTCCTGGCTGAGCCAGGCGCCGTTGCTGCTCGACGATGCCGACGTGCAGTTCTACCGGCGCTTTCTGCGCAGCCTGACGCGGCAGGTCCGCTATCTCAGGCATACGGTGTCGCAAGCGCGTGACGGCGTGCCCCGTCTGCAGGCCGCCATGGCGCTCACCTACGCCGCGCTGTGTATGGCGCGGCAGCAACGCTATATCCGCCCTGCCACCAAGCGGCTGTCGGAGGAGCTCGCGCGGCAGATCCTGCCCGATGGCGGCCATGTCAGCCGCAATCCGGGCGCGCTCATTGAGCTCTTGGTCGACCTGCTGCCGCTGCGCACGGCATTCACCGCGCGCAACATCGCGCCGCCGCTGCCGCTGCTCAATGCCATCGATCGCATGATGCCGATGCTGCGCTTCTTCCGGCACGGCGATGGCAATTTTGCGCTGTTCAACGGCATGGGCCCCACGCCGACCGATCTGCTCACCACCATCCTCGCCTATGATGATGCCCGCGGCGCGCCGCTCGCGAATGCGCCTCATTCCGGTTATCAGCGCTTGGAGAGCGCCGGCACCCTGGTGCTGATGGACACCGGCCGCGCGCCGCCGATGCCGGTAAGCCAGGAGGCCCATGCCGGCTGCCTGTCGTTCGAGCTCTCGGCCAAGCAGAGCCGAATCGTCGTCAATTGCGGATTGCCGTCGACCAGCCGCGAAGGCTGGCGGCAGGTGGCACGCGCAACCGCGGCGCATTCGACCGTGACGTTCAATGATACCTCGTCGTGCCGTTTCGTCGATTCGGGACCACTCAAGCGGATGCTCCACGGCATGCCCATGATCGGCGGTCCGCGCCAAGTCCCGGTGACGCGCGAGGACGCACCCAACGGTCTGCTGCTGCGCGCCTCGCATGACGGCTACGCCGATCTCTTCGATGTCGTCCACCAGCGCGAGCTCGTGCTCTCCAGCGACGGACGCAGGCTCGATGGCGAGGACCTGTTCACGCCCGCAACCGGCCAGGCGATCCCCGCGGACCGCGACCAGTTCGCGTTGCGCTTCCATCTGCATCCCTCGATCAAGGCGAATCGCGTGGCGGATGGGCACAGCGCGGTGCTGCTGACGCCGAACAAGGAGGCTTGGACCTTCAACGCCTACGAGGACAAGGTCGATCTTGAAGAGAGCGTCTATCTTGCCGGCCCCGATGGCCCGCGCCGCACCCTTCAGCTCGTCATCTACGGCCGTGCCCGCAAGGTCATGCGCGTGCAATGGAGCTTCGCGGCGCAGCCCGCGCCAGGCGCCGCCCCCGGCCCGCGCCGCCCGCGCGAGGACGAGCCGCAACTGCCGCTGTGACGCCGGTGGCCGTGATGCCCGCGAAGCATGCATTCGGCATCCGGGACGACGAAATTTGGCGGAACCCTTGTCTCGTCGCGCGGACGGTGATTACTGGATGCCGCGTTACCGGGCATGACAATCTCCTGTGAACTTCATCAAGGCATCATGACCGACCATCTCCGTCGCATTTCCCGCGCCCTGCTCTCCGTTTCCGACAAAACCGGTCTGGTGGACTTCGCTCGCGCGCTGGCGGAGCGCGGAATCGAGCTGGTCTCGACCGGCGGAACGCGCCGAACGTTGGCGGACGCCGGCCTGGCCGTGCTCGACGTCGCCGATCTGACCGGCTTTCCCGAAATGATGGACGGCCGGGTCAAGACGCTGCACCCCAAGGTCCATGGCGGGCTGCTCGCCATTCGCGACAATGACTCGCACGTGGCGTCGATG
>Ga0310810_10006252_pt1 | contig 13434 bp, 16 predicted proteins | sample NCmetagenome_FD_207641 | JGI IMG/M metagenome (GOLD analysis project Ga0310810, IMG submission 207641) | Soil microbial communities from experimental microcosm in Duke University, North Carolina, United States - NC | ecosystem: Engineered > Artificial ecosystem > Soil microcosm > Unclassified ... | reverse complement strand
GTCGCTTGCCGAAAACAGGTTCGGCTCGAAAAAGCGGATCAGCCCGGTGCTTTCGAGGCTGACGCGGATTCGCTCAATCGACGATGACGATGCGACGCATTTCGGCCCGCGCAGCCACGACAACGCATAGGCGGCATGATGCGTCGGGCGCAGTTCGCTGCGAAAACGGGTCAGGATCGAGTTGGCCACACCCGCCGCGAAGCCGGCCGGTAACTTACGACCTGTCGCGAACTCCACCTCGGCGAACATGTCCGCGGGGCGGCGTCCTGTGAAATAGCGCGCGACCATATCCGGCGTCAGCGGAAAGCCGGCGCGCATAAACTCCTGTGACACAATTGCGGTTGCCAACGGCTCGCTATCAACCAGCACGCCGTTGCAATCGAAGATGACCACTGGGTCCCCCGATGGCTCGGCCGGAAAAAATCGGCCGTCTAACGCACTGTCCAGACGAATCAGTTGGGGAGAATAGGGACGGAACTTCCGCGCGCAATTGGCGCCGGGCGCTGAACCGGCAGTTGTGCACATCCGCAGATTGGATAGTGGGGATAACTCTGCCAGAGGCCGCGCAAGGCGATTGCAAATGCCTGACAGCCGCCAGTGCGGCTAGTTCAGCTTGTTGCGGACGTCGTCGATGCCCTTGGCAACCAGATCGCCCGCAAGCTTGCCCTTCGTCTCGGCACTGAGGATCTTCTCCGCTGCGGCGATAGCGGCTTCGGCAGCTGCGCTGCGAACGTCGGCGGCAGCCTGCGCTTCGGCCTGCGCGATCTTGGTTTCGGCCATCTTTGTGCGCCGCGCGACAAAGTCCTCGATCCGGACCTTGGCCTCGGCGGCCATGCGCTCCGCTTCGGCTTTCGCGCCGGAGATGATGTCCTGCGCCTCGCCTTCGGCGGCCTGGCGCTTGCGCTGATATTCGGCCAGCAGCTCCGCCGCCTCGTCCTTCAGCTTTCGGGCCTCGTCGAGTTCGGCCTTGATGCGCGCCGCGCGGTCGTCGAGCGATTTCGTGATCATCCGGTGCACGCCGAGATAGCCCAACATGCCGACGAACAAGACGAAGGCAAGGGCAACCCAGGTTTCCGCCTCCATCAGCATGACTACGAACCTTTCAGAGCGTCGGCGACTGCGGCCGCGACGGTCGTTTCATTGGGTGCCTGGCCGATCAGGCGTTCCACAATCGCGCGCGTCGCGTCCTCGGCGATACTGCGCACATTGCCCATGGCAGCCTGCTTTGTGGCCGCGATGGTCTTTTCGGCCTCGACGAGCTTCATATTAAGCTGGCTCTCGAGTGTCTTGCGGCGCGCCTCCGCTTCCGCGGCCTGTCGCTCACGCGTCTCGTTCGCGATCGCTTGCGCGCGATTGCGCGCATCGGCCAGGGCCTTTTCGTAGGCCGCGACGGCGGCATCGGACTCGCCCTTTAGGCGCGACGCATCGGCGAGATCGCCTTCGATGCGTTTCTGCCGGCTCTCGATGATCGAGCCAACGCGCGGCAGCGCAAGCTTGGCCATGAGCACGTAGAGCAGGACGAAGGCGATTGCCAGCCAGACAAGCTGCGAGGCAAAGGTCTGCGACTGGAACGGCGGGAATCCGCCGTGCCCGCCCTGCGCAGGGTGCTCGGTGCTCGCGGTGTGGGTCGGCTCGGCCATCGTCGGCTGAGGATGTCTTCTAGAGCGCGAACAGCAGCAGCAGCGCGATCAGCAGCGAGAAGATGCCGAGCGCTTCGGTGATGGCGAACCCGAAGATCAGGTTGCCGAACTGGCCTTGCGCCGCTGATGGATTGCGCAGCGCGGCTGCGAGGTAGTTGCCGAAGATGATGCCCACGCCGACGCCGGCCCCGCCCATGCCGATGCAAGCAATGCCCGCACCGATGTATTTTGCTGCCACTGGATCCATAACGAACTCCTTCTAGTTTTCCGGTCGAGCCTTAGTGGCCCGGGTGAATCGCATCGTTGAGGTAGATGCAGGTGAGGATGGCGAAGACATAGGCCTGCAGGAAAGCGACCAGCGTCTCCAGCGCGAAAAGAACAACAACCATTGCGAAAGGCAGCATGCTGCCCACCCAGCCAATGGCGCCGAGGCTTCCACCTAGGAGGACAATAAAGCCGGCGAAGACCTTCAGCGTAATATGTCCCGCAAGCATATTGGCGAACAATCGCACGCTGTGCGAGATCGGCCGCGACAGGAACGACAGGATTTCGATCGCCACGATCAGCGGCAGAATGTAGATGGGCACGCCTTTCGGCACGAACAGGTTGAAGAAGTGCAGTCCGTGCCGCCACAGGCCGTAGATCAACACGGTCAGGAACACCGTGATCGCCAGCGCAGCGGTGACGATGATGTGGCTGGTGACGGTGAATGCATAGGGGATCAGCCCGAGCATGTTCAGCGTCAGCACGAACATGAATATCGAGAAGACAAAAGGAAAGAACTTCATCCCTTCGGAGCCGGCCGTCGAGCGTATCGTCGATGCGACGAATTCGTAGGAAATTTCCGCCGCCGATTGCAGGCGGGACGGCACCAGGCTGCGCTTGGCCGTCGCGCCAACCAGAAACACCGTAAGCCCGATAACCGCGAGCATCATGAAGGCTGCGGAATTGGTGAAGGCGATCTCTACATTGCCGATCTTGACGACAGGAAAGAGATTGGTGATCTGAAATTGGTGGATGGGATCAACGGTCATGAGTGCTAGTCGTCGTTCAGTTGCCTGTCGCGAACGACCCCAGCCGCCCGCATCACGTTGAGAACGCCGGCCGCGAAGCCGAGCAGAAGAAACACGATGAGCCCCCACGGCGAAATGCCCAGCCAGCGATCGAGCAGCCAGCCAATCACCGCGCCCACAAGCACGCCTGCCACCAATTCGGTCGACAGCCGGAAACCGCGGGCGAACCCGGAAAAATCGGCGGCCTGACGAGGACCGGAACCGTTTTCGGATGGCCGGTTCGTCTCTGCGAGCCGGTTGCCGAGACGCTGGAGCCTCGCGGAGAGAGCGGCCTCGTCGTCCGGCGGTTCGTTGCGATTACCATTGCCGCGCGGGCCGTCAGCCATGCTTTCGACTCGCGTGGATTTCAGGTTTCGCGTGTTCCGCCGCCCTAAAAGCCGCGCGGACCATACTTATGGCATTTATGTGAGTCAAGGAAACGGGACCGCGACATAAGTGTTTGATAACAGGCAGCAAACGTCTGATTTTGCCTCTGCGGGACCGACCGTGTCGCGGCGCTGCCGGACGGCATTGCGGGGACAACTGGCGTCTGGGTTTGGCGTGCATGGCGCCGATGCTACGCTTGGAAATTCCCAGCGTCGAACCGAAGGAAGAAAACATGCGTGCGTCGATGCTCGCTCTAGCCGGGATTCTCGTTTGCGCCGCGTCGGCCGCATCCGCGCAGGCGGTGATCGATGTCGAAGGCCAGCGCGCCGCCCACCCGCCGGCGCAGGATCAGCCGGCGCCACCGCAGCCCCAGGTCGTGCCCCAAGCGCAGCCAACGCCGAAGGTCGAGAGTCCAGTTCAAACAAAAGAAGACGGCTCTGCCGCGCCGGCAGGCGGTGGCCAGTTCACGTTCAATCGTATCGAGAACGGATTTCTGCGGCTCGACACACAAAGCGGCCAGGTTGCCTATTGCCGTGCGCAGGCGGCCGGCTGGGCCTGCCAGGCCGTGCCCGAGAATCGCTCGGGCCTGGAGGCCGATGTTGCGCGCCTGCAATCGGACATGACGGCCATGAAGACGCTGCAATCGGATGTATCGGCCTTGAAGACGGATATGGCGGCCTTGAAGACCCTGAAATCGGACATTGCACGCTTGCAGGACGAAATCGCTGCCGTCAGGCGGGAGGTCGCAGTACTGAAGGAGCCGCCGCCTCCGCGGCCCCCTGCAGATTTGACACCGCCGGGGAAGAACGACGACGTCGTCATCAAGTTGCCTAGCCACGAGGACCTCGCGCGCGCCCGCAACTTCATCGAGAAGACCTGGCACCGCCTGGTCGAGATGATCAGCGCGGTGCAAAAGGACATGATGCAGAAGAGCTGAGCTCTTCCACGAGTCCATGCCGCGCCGCATGTCCACCATCGTCGAAACCACGCCGCAGCTGATTGCCAGCGCGACCTTGCACGTCGACACGCCGGGCGTGGGCTTTGTCGAGATCACCGAGAATGCGGCCAGTTTCGTCAAACAAGCGGGCGCCGGCGAAGGTGTCTTGCTGATCTACTTGCGTCACACATCGGCGTCGCTGACGATCCAGGAAAATGCCGATCCCGACGTGCAAGCAGACCTGGTTGCTGCGCTCGACCGGCTCGCGCCTGAGGACGCACCGTGGATTCACGATACCGAAGGTCCTGACGACATGCCGGCGCATGTCAAGGCGATGCTCAATGGCGTTTCGCTGCAGGTGCCCGTCGTCGCCGGCAAGCCGGCGCTTGGGACCTGGCAAGGCATCTACCTTGTGGAGCATCGGCGCCGGCCGCACAGCCGCGAGGTCATTTTTCAGTTCATCGGCAGCCGAAAATCCGCTTAGGCATGCGAACAAAAAACGCCCTGCCGCAGGGGCAGGGCGCTGATGAAAGAAACGTGCGGGACCGAAGTCCCGCACGTCGTTGTTTTCGCTAAGCTCGGGCGTGGGTCTCTTTCCAGATGCTCATGTGCCGGGTCTCCGGCATCAGCATCAGTCCGAGCACAAAGCATACCGCCGGCACCGCGATCGGATAAATCAGTGCCTGGCCGATGCTGCCGCTTGCGGTGAATGCCGCCGTTGTGATGAACGGCACCAGACCGCCGCCCCAGCCGTTACCGATGTGGTAGGGCACCGACACCGAGGTATAGCGGATGCGGCCGGGAAAGTATTCGGCGAGGAACGCGCCGATCGGCCCATACACCATGCCCACGTAGCACACCATGATTGCAATGATGAGCACGGCAATCGGGTAGTTGATCTTGCCGGGCTGCGTCACCGATTGCAGCCACAGGAACAGCGGATAGTAGGTCACCGCGGCGAGCAGGAAGCCGCCGAGGATCACAGGCTTGCGGCCGATGTGGTCGGAGAGCCAGCCGAAGATGATCAGCGACGGCGTTCCGATCAGCAATGCGGCGCCGACTATGTAGGCGGAGGTGAGCGGATCCACCTTGGACACGGTGCCAAGGAAGAAGAGCGGCCAGAACTGGCCCGAGTACCACACCACGCCTTCGCCGATCACGATGATGGTGGCGATCACGACGTACTTGAAGTTCGCAGTGAGGAAGGCCTCCTTCCAGGGGTTCTTGGTCATCTGCCCCTTGGCCTGGATCTCGCGGAAGATCGGGGTCTCCTGCAATTGCAACCGGATCCAGATCGCGACAGCGACCAACAGGAACGAGATGAGGAACGGCACGCGCCATCCGTACACGTCGAAGTCCTTACCGAAATAGGTGCGGCAGCCGATGATGACCGCGAGTGACACGACGATGCCGAGGGTCGGCGACGTCTGCAGCCAGCCGGTATAGTAGCCGCGCCGTTCGTCGGAGACGTGCTCAGCGACGTAGGTGATCGCGCCGCCATACTCGCCGCCGAGACACAGACCCTGAATCATGCGTAGGGCGAACAGGGTGAACGCTGCAGCGAGACCGATCGACTCATAGGTCGGGATTAGGCCGATCGCGCCGGTGCCGAGACCCATGCCGCTCAGCGTCACGAGAAACGTATATTTGCGGCCGATGCGGTCACCCATCCACCCGAAAAGAAACGCGCCAAGCGGACGGATCAGGAAGCCCGCGGTAAATAGTGCGATCGTGCTCAACAGTGCGGCGACCGGATGTGATTTTTCGAAGAACTTGACCGACAAGACGGCGGCCAAGCTGCCGAAGATATAGAAGTCGTACCACTCGATGACGTTGCCCACCGCGGCCGCGATGATCACACGCCGGAAGTCCTTTGGAACTTGTGGAGCCATTACCGTTCTCCTGCTAGCAGGGCTTCGTCGCTTCGCAGGGTGCACTTGTCTTCTTCGTCGCCCCCATCGAAACGCCCCCCAGTTGTTGATGTGCCCGACGTCCCGAATTGACGTCGCAATTTTGATTGCGCGGTTCTTCTGTGCCCGCTTTGAAGGCAAAAACTCTACATCGCAGACTATTGGCGGATTATTCGACTTTGGGCCTAAGATGATCGTATAAGGCGTTGGCCGATTGTCGAAATTGGGCAGGGCAATCAAGCATAGAGCGACGTTTGCGGCCGTGAAGTTGCGGTCCAGCGGCGGAAGTAAACTTTAGTCTTACGTGTCGTTATTTGCCGCTAGCGGAAAGAGCAGGGTCATCGTGACGTAGCGATCGTTCGGGCAACCGTTCAAGTGACATTGAGCAGCGAATAGCCGGTCTATCGCACGCTAGAGACCAACAAAGTCGCGCAGCTTTTTGACTGTTGCCGCGGCGTCCTTGGCTTCCTCGGTGGTTAGAACCGTGATCTCGCCGGACCGCCTGTGCAAGACGCTGTGATGGATCATCGCGCCTGAAAGCCCATCCTTGTCCGATTTCACCGCGATGTCGTCGATATCGGCGAGTGCAAACTCGATGGGCTTTTTGCTCCACAACAGCACTTTTTGCTGGAGCGTTGCCTTGCCGGAGTCCTTATCGAGCGTCAGTGTCGTCGATCCTTCCTTCAAAACGAGCTTGCGCTGAGTGTCTTCGATTTTTGCCATGGCACGTCTCCGCCACTCGGACTCGGCTTCGCCATGCGCCACCGCCAGCCTTGGCGGGGCTGTCGCGCCGACCCGCAATATTAGACTAAAGTATTTATAGGACGGTCGAGAAGGGGCGAATTGCCGCTAGTTACTGCCGGCGAACGAGAAGAGCAGTGCCAGTTACCCATGGGGCAATCGCGATCGCGGCAGGCCACCTTGCAAAGGTGAGACAGGTTTCGTGCGTTACGGTTGAACTCGCCCGCTGGGCACGCTCTTGCGCAGGCTGTCTTGCGGTAATTCTTACCGCAGCAAGAAGATCTCGCGCATGCTCGCGATTTGTCGGAAAGGCTTTTAGGCAGTCACGGTCCAGCGGAGGATCAAATTCCCGCCAACGCGAATAGAAGTGCCACTGCCCACATGGCAATCGCGATCGCAGCAGTCCACAACGCAAAGTTATAATAAGTTTCGCGCAGAACCGTCGCGCTCGCCCATTGCGCGTGCGCTTCAGGCGGACGCTGATCCTTCGGCAAGTAGAGCCACAACTCGGTCCTGCGATAGTCTTTGGTGAGCGCTTCGCGCGCTTTGTAGACAAGGATCAATGCCATCAGCGTGGTCAATGTGCCGCCGGCCTGGAACGCCAGTCGCGGCTCGAACGACATTCCGACCATGACGCAAAAAATGGTGAGCGAACCGAACAGGCATGCCCGCTGTACGATCTCGAATGCGAGTCGGCGCATCTCTTGCATGCCGCAATTCTAGCGCAAATTCTTCGCGATGGTACTCACGAAACTGTCAGAGCCCCGATGAACCCACCGAAAGCACCAAGGCTGAACTGTAGAGAATACCGGCAATTCCAGAGGCGGCTTTGGCGAAGCGCAGCAACAACTCGTCTAACTGCGCTCGTGCCAACTGACGCCCCTGTATGCCGGCGGGACGTTCGTCGGGTCGTAGCGCACGCCAGACCTCGCTGCGCAGCAGGCGCTCCTCGGTGAGAAAATAGCTGCGGATTATCAACCCGATCAAAAAGATCAGCGCCACGGTTGCGCCGATTTTGAAAGCGAGCGGAGGTTCGAAACTAAATGCGACCATCAACGTAGCGGCTGTCAGCGCCACAAAGCTGGCATCGCGAACCATGGTGAAAATGCAAAGCGCGCGAACGGGTTCATGGTCGTCTCCTTTCGGACCATCATTGCCCCGATAAAAAGCAAATGCTGTGCCAGACACGCCGGCATGCCATCCCGGTGCCGCTAACGCTGCTACTAGCGGTGAAGTTCCGGCTCGAAGCCGGAGTGTCATAGTCCGAACTGCAGAAAATTACCGATTGCCGGTAGCGTCAGGATTCCAGTGCCAGCAAGCCAGATCCACAGCGAAGCAATGGTCGAATCATCCTTGGCGCCGATCAAATGTTCATAAATGGCGGCCGGGAGACCGGCCAGGATGATCGTGGCGGTCGAAACCATCAACGAGGAAAACAGCAAGGTGAGAGAGGTGCTGCCAAACAGGAGCGAGGGCGCCAGGACCTGCATGTGAATCAAGGCGAACAGCAGCGCGGTCTGATTGAAAATTCCATTGATCATCCCGAAAAAGGCGATGCCGATATAGTAGGCGTTGCGATTCATGGCGCGGTTCAACCGGTTCGGGGAACGGCGCCCAGCAGCAGGAATAAGTACAGCAGACCTACCCGAAGCCAGAATAGCCAGACGACGCCGAACAGCCAGACGACGACCGGCGCGGTGGCTTTCGGCGTGACCAGAGCAATCGCCGCGACCACCGGATCGGTCAGGCGGCAGAAAAATCGCCATATGTAATTCGGCGAGTTTGCATCCACGAACAGTCCAAGCAGCACTCGCGCGAGCAAAGTGTACATCACCACCGCCAAAACGAAGTTCGGCAAGTGAAAGTACCAATAGGTAATGAGTGATCGGCTATCCACGGACGGATTGCCCTCCAGCGACCAGTGGCATGCTATCGAATCGCACAGCGCCCTCCCATAAAAAAGCGGGACCCGAAGGTCCCGCTCTCTTTGTTTGTTGCGGCTTTCGCGAGCCTCAGGAGGCCTTTTCCTCAAGCACCGTTCTGCCGCGCGGCTTGCGGATTTCGTCGACGTAAGCCTGCATTTCCTTCGACGGCTCCTTGCCCATCAAGCTGACCACGTAGATCACCAGGAACCCGAACGGCATCCCCAGCAGGCCGCAGGCGATGTTGTTGAGGTTGAACCAGCCAACCTTGTTCGCCAACGGGTGGGCAAGCGTCGGGAAGCTCTCCATGGCATTAGGCAACGCCATGGCCTTCGCGATGTCCACCAACGGTGCACCGGTGACCGGGTTCAGTAGCGAAGTCATACCTGCATACTTTACGCCGAAGCCGGGGAAGTACCTGGTGACGACGAGGTAGAACAGGCAGAGGCCGAAGCCTCCGATCATGCCGCAGATAGCGCCCGTCGCCGTGGTCCGCTTCCACCAGACGCCCATGATGAGCGCAGGGAAGTTGCCGGCCATGGCGAGCGAGAATGCCCAGCCGACCATGGCCAGGATATCTGCCGGTTTGGTTGCGGCGGTTGCAGCCGCTGCCACCGCGACGAAGAACAAGAGCACCCGCGCCACGGTGAGCCGACGCATGGTCGGCGCAGTCGGGTCGAGCATCTTGTAGTAGACGTCGTGTGACAACGCATTGGCGATGGCGAGCAGCAGGCCGTCAGCGGTCGAGAGCGCCGCCGCGAGGCCGCCGGCAGCGACCAGGCCCGAGATCACGTAAGGAAGGCCCGCGATCTCCGGGGTGGAGAGCACGATCACGTCCGTATTGATCACGAAGTCCTGCAGCCGCACTACGCCGGGATGACCGGCAATTGCCTTACAGGCTGCGACGATGGCGTCGATGCTGGCGGCGTTCTTGCCGCAGATCTGGATCAGACCGAGCTCGCCCCATTGGAAGAGCCAGGGCCGGACTGCGGTGAGATCCCTGCCAATGATGTTGGTATAGACCTCCAGCTTCGAGAACGCCGCATAGGCCGGCGCCGAGAAGTAGAGCAGGAAGATGAAGAACAGCGACCAGCCTACCGACTGCCGTGCCTCACGCACCGACGGGGTGGTGAAGTAGCGCATCAGAATGTGTGGCAACGACGCCGTGCCAACCATCATGCAGAAGATGATCGCGAAGAAGTTCAGCGGGCTGTAGTTGATGAACGGCTGAATGTGCGGCTTGAGTGCCGCCGCCGTTGTCAAACCCGTCGCCAGCATCTGCTGTTCGCGCGCCGTGATTTCCGCGATCGCGGATCCGTAGGTCAGTTCCGGGATCGGAATGCCGTAGTGCTTGGTGGACAGAATCACGATCGGCGTGAGGTAAGCGACGATCAGCACGATGTACTGGGCGATCTGCGTCCATGTCACCGCCCGCATGCCGCCCAGCATCGCGCAGAGCAGGATGCCGACCAGGCCAGCGAATACCGCGATCTCGAACTGCATGCCGAGGAAGCGCGAGGCGATGATGCCGGTGCCGTAGATCTGCGCCGTCACGTAGGTGAATGAGCAGCACACCAGCACGACTACGGCGATGCCGCGGGCGAAGTTTCCGCCGAACCGGAACGCCATGAAATCCGGCACGGTGTAGGCGCCGAACTTGCGCAGATACGGCCCGATCAGGATCGACACCAGCACGAAGCCGCCGGTCCATCCGAGCACCCAGGCCAGCCCGTCATAGCCGAGCAGGAACAGCGTGCCGGCCATGCCGACGAAGGATGCCGCCGACATCCAGTCGGCGCCGGTCGCCATGCCGTTGTAGAACGCGGGGACACGCCGGCCAGCGACATAATATTCGGACAGCTGAGCGGTTCGCGTCATCACGCCGATGACGGCATAAACCGCCAGCGTGAAGAAAACGAACAGATAGCCTAGAACCCTGTTCGGGACGCCGACCTGCTCGAGAATCGCGAGCAGGATGATGAAACCGATGAAGCCACCGGTATAGGTGCCATACATCCGTCCCAGCTGTTTGATGAAATCCGAACTACCTGCAGTTTGAGTTGCCATGGCTTTTCCCTCCGTCAATCGTCTTCGGCCATGCCGAACTCGCGGTCGATCTTGTCCTGCTGCTTTGCAAATAAGAACAGCATCACAACGAACACGATCAGCGAGCCCTGGGCGGCCATGTAGAAGCCGAGCGGGAAGCCCAAGATTGGAATTTTGATTGCATTAAGCTGGTTGACGAACATGTGGATGACGTAACCGAAGAAGAACCACACGCCGAGATGCGTCAGCATCAGTCGGGTCGTCCTCCTCCAGTGTTCGTCAGTGTTGGCTTGACTGGGTTGAGCCATAGGTTGCTTCCTCCCTGAAATTCGCCGTGCGCCGCGCGGCTCGGAAGTGATCAGTGAGGGGGAAGCCAATGTTGAAAAGATAGCGACGTCCCCCCGAACTGCCGCGGTCGCGTCCGGTTTGCTTGTGGCCGGATCGGACCAAGGCCATCAGCCTAGCATCGGGGTTCCATCGCGACTTATACGACTTTTGGCTAAGTGATGTCTAAAACATCCTGATTTCCAACAAGAATTCAGTTCCGATCAACGGTCATTTTGCCGCGCCGTTCAGCTGCATCGCGTTGTTGGCATGGACGCGGATAGTCGCGAATGGGTAAGCGTTCGCGTGGAGTGATATTATATGCGTACGGTGCAGGCCGACCCGTGAGCCAAAGGATTACTCCGATTGAATGAAATTATGCAGTACCGGCTTGTGATCGCCGACGACCACCCGCTATTCCGCGGTGCGCTGCGCGAAGCGGCAGCCGGCCTGCTGGAGCGGGTGGATATCGCGGAAGCGGGCACGTTCGACGAAGTCGTCGAACTGCTTGAACGCAGCGGTGACGTTGACCTCGTGCTGCTGGACTTGGCGATGCCAGGTGCGCGCGGTTTTTCCGGGCTTATGTATATGCGCGCGCAATATCCGGGCGTGCCAGTGATTGTGGTTTCGGCCAATGACGATCCAGCAACGATTCGGCGCTGCATGGAGTTCGGCGCTTCCGGATTTATACCCAAGACACTCGGCGCCGATGCCATGCGCGCGGCGATCTCGCGCATTCTCGGCGGCGGGGTGTGGACGCCGCCCGATATCGACCTTTCGACCGGCTCGGACACCGAAGCTGCTGAATTGATGACGCGAATGGCGACATTAACCCCGCAGCAGGTGCGCGTGCTGATGATGTTGTCCGAAGGTCTCCTTAACAAGCAGATTGCTTATCAGCTTGGCGTGTCGGAGGCGACGGTGAAGGCTCACGTCTCGGCAATCCTCCAAAAGCTTGGCGTCGAAAGCCGGACCCAGGCCGTGATCGCGGCGGCCAAGATCGAAGCCGGCCAGTGGCCGCAAAGCGTCGCCGCCGAAAATTGATTTTTTACTCTGCCGCTGCGACCCGCAGGATGCGCCACTGAGCGAGCAGCGCGCGCAACGCCGCTGGCTTGAGCGGCTTGTGCAATACCTGAACGCCTTCGCGGCGAGCCGCTTCGCGGACATCAGGTGAGCGATCCGCCGTAATGAGAATGGCAGGTAAGTCGCCAAGCCGACGGCGCAGCGCGATGATCGCTTCGATGCCGTTGCCCTGGTCCAAATGATAGTCGACCAACAGGCCGTTCGGAATGCTCGTCGCGGTGGACACGGCGTCGAGCGCAAGCGCCAGGCTCGGCGCCTTGATCACATCGCAGCCCCAGCCACGCAGCAACGTCTCCATTCCGTCGAGCACCGCGGGCTCATTATCAATGCAGAGCGCGGAAATGCCGGCGAGCTGGCCGGAATCGACGCGGGTGCCTTCGCGCGCCGGCAATTCCATCGGGGCGTCAGTCGAGCGTGGCACAGTAATCGCAAAATGCGAGCCGCGGCCGCTTTCAGATTCGAGTTCGATTCTCGACCCGAGCACGCGCGCAACGCGCTCCACGATCGACAGCCCCAATCCGAGTCCACGGGCGATCTTGGCGCCCTGATCGAGGCGGTGAAATTCGACGAAGATATCGCGCCATTTTGATTGCGGTATGCCGACACCCGTATCGTAGACGTCGATGCGAACGTCGTCGTTTTGGCGCCGGCAGCCGACCAGCACCCTTCCTGCGGGCGTGTATTTAATAGCGTTCGATACAAGATTTTGCAGCAGCCGGCGCAGCAGCCGGCGGTCGGACCTCACCACGAGAGAGCAGGGTACGAAGGTGAGATCGAGCCCCTTGGTCGCGGCAAGGGGGGCAAATTCGAGCTCGATCTGGCGCATCAACTCGTCGATCCGGAAGCTTGCGAATTCCGGACGCAGTGCGCCGGTGTCGAGGCGCGACATGTCGAGGAGCGCGCCGAAGATTTCTTCCACGGCCTCGAGCGATGCATCGATATTGTCGATCAGCCGGCGGTCTTCGCGGCCACCGCGCTCGATCAGGCTCGTGACGTAGAGGCGTGCGGCGTTGAGGGGTTGCAGGATATCATGGCTGGCTGCTGCCAGAAACTTGGTCTTGGAAATGTTGGCAGCGTCGGCCTCGCCTTTTGCGCGCGCCAGCGCGGCATTGAGACGGGTCAACTCCTCGGTGCGCTCGCGCACGCGGCGCTCGAGCGTTTCGTTCGATCTCTCGAGGGCCTCGGCGGCTTCGACGCTTGACGTGATGTCCGTGAAGGTCGTGACCACGCCGCCGTCCGGCATTCGGTTTGCGCGGACCTCAATGACCATGCCTTCGGCAAAGCGCTCGAGGAACGGCTCGTTGCCCGAAACGTAGCGCTCGATCTGCGCGCTGACGAACTCTTCGGTGTGGTCGTCAGCCCGCCCCCCGCGGCGGCTGTTGAAGCGCAGGA
>Ga0310810_10006250_pt1 | contig 13438 bp, 12 predicted proteins | sample NCmetagenome_FD_207641 | JGI IMG/M metagenome (GOLD analysis project Ga0310810, IMG submission 207641) | Soil microbial communities from experimental microcosm in Duke University, North Carolina, United States - NC | ecosystem: Engineered > Artificial ecosystem > Soil microcosm > Unclassified ... | reverse complement strand
TCCCGGCCGCGTCGGGTCACGAAGCCGCCGTCGGCCGCCACCAGCCGATCGCGCCCCTGCTTCGCCTCCAGCATGACCAGCGCGGCACCGTCGCCCAGTGTCACACCCGAGTTGCGAGCGGCTTCCCCCAGCGACTCGGCGTGCCGATCGAGATCCTGATCGATCTCACCGGCCTGTTCCAGCGCCCGCAGGACCAGCGGCGCGGCGGCGCGCTTGGCGGACGGGTGGGTGCTGTCGTACACCAGGATGGCCGCCGGCGCCAGTAGCTCGGCCATCGCCTCGGCGAACGCGCGGCCGACGGTCGTGTCGGCCCGGTAATGTCGTCGGAGCCACTCCACCGGAAGGTCGCGGAACTCGGAGGGCGGCAGATCGGTGAGGAGCGCCTCGAGCGCGGGCACGACCGCCTCGCCCAGCGGCTCGCGGTACATCGGCGTGAGCGGCGCATCGGACGGGCGGGGCGGCAGGCTGGCCGTTGCCAGAGCGCCGTCGGCGCGGATCCAGGCCGCCTGGCTCGCCTCGGCGAAGTCGTGATCGTCTCCCGCGGACCAGAAGATCGGCACCACGGGCCGATGCCACAGCCGCTCCAGCACCCGAGCCAGGGCGGCGGTGGAGAGCGCCTTGTGGACGGTGTACAGCGGCCCGGTGAAGAGTCCGGGCTGCTGCCCGCTGGTCACCGCCAGCGCACCCGGCTGGCGCAGCCGCTCGAGCGCGGCCTCGCGGCCGGCCGATGGCACGAACGCGTCCAGCAGCACCGGATCCACGCCCCCCGCGCGCGGGGTGGGCGGCTGAATCGGGAGCTCCAGCGGCGTGGGGACCAGCCGCAGGGTCATGCGGTCTGTCCCACCAGGATGGTACGGGGAGACCCGGGCAGCATGGGCGAGGCGTCGTAGTCGCCGAAGCGTCGGTGCACGGTGATGCCGGTCCGGCCGAGCATCGCCTCGATCTCCTCGGGCTCGAAGAGCCGGACGCGCTCGACGTAACGCCGGCCCTCGGTGAAGATGGTCTTGCTCACGTAGTGCCCATCGGGGGAAAGGGAGCGGGTGACCTCGACATCGCGGCCCTGCAGCGCGAGCCGCTCGCAGGGAACCAGACGGGCGCGCACGGTGGCGGGATTCAGGAAGTCGATGGCAAACCAGCCGCCGGGGCGCACGGTCTCCACCATCTCCCGCAGGGCGGTGACGTGCTCCGCCTCCTGGGCGAAGTAGCCGAAGCTGGTGAAGAGATTGACCGTGAGGTCCATCGACTCGGGCCGGATCGGCAGGGCGCGCATATCGGCCCGCACCAGGGGCGCGTCGGTCACCGTGCGGGCGACGCGGAGGAGAGCCGCCGAGAGATCCACCCCCACGCACCGTGCACCCGCGCTGCGGAATGCGCGGGTGTGGCGCCCCGCCCCGCAGGCCACGTCCAGCACCCGCCACCGGGGCTGGAGCCCCGTGATTCCGACCAGCAGCGCGACCGCCCGTTCGGCCTCGGCGTCGTCGCGGTGAGGATACAGCCGCAGGTATGCCTCACCGAACCACTCCTCGAACCATTCGGACATGGGTGGTCAGCTCCCCTTGTGGTACGGCTCGCCCCGGAGGATCGTGAAGGCGCGATAGAGCTGTTCCACCACCACGACGCGCGCCAGCTCGTGGGGGAGCGTGAGCGGCCCCAGGCTCCATCGGAGCTGGGCCTGCTGCAGCAGGGCAGGCGCGAGGCCGTTCGACCCTCCCAGCACGAAGGTGACCGGCCGGGCGGCGAGCCGCCACTCGTCCACTCGCCGGGCAAGCTCCGCGCTGCTCCACCCCTGCCCCTCCCGAGCCAAGGCCACCAGCCGACTGCCCGCCGGCATTCGCTCCGCGAGCCGGGCCGCCTCCACCTCCCGCTGCGCGGGAATGGTCGGCTCCCGGCTCGCCTCGCGAACTTCGACCTCCCGAATCCCGGTGTACCGCCTCAGCCGCCGGAGGTAGTCGTCGGCCGCCTCGCGCATCGCGGGCCGGAGCCGCCCGACCACGAGGATGACCAGCTCCACTCAGGCGTACATGCCGCGGAGCCGGTGGACCGCCGCGACCCGCTCGATGGCGAGCATGTAAGCCCCGATCCGCAGATTGAGTCCGTGGCGCCCCGCCATGCTGGCGACCTCGTCGAACGACTGGACCATGATCCGCTCCAGCCGCTGATTGACCGTCTCCTCGTCCCAGAAATACCCGCCGCGGTCCTGAACCCATTCGAAGTAGCTGACCGTGACCCCACCGGCGTTGGCGAGGATGTCGGGAATCACGAAGACTCCGTTCTCCTCCAAAATCTTGTCCGCGTTGGCGGTGGTCGGCCCGTTGGCGCCCTCGCAGATGATGCGGGCCTTGATGTCGCGGGCGTTCTTGCTGGTGATGACGTTCTCCATCGCGGCCGGCACCAGCACGTCGCAATCGACCGTCAGCAGCTGCTCGTTCGTAATCTGATCCGCCTCCTTGTAGTCGGCCACGAAGCGCTTCTGCCGGCAGTGCTGGAGCACCTCCTTGATGCGCAGGCCGTCGGGATTGTAGACCCCGCCCGACTTGTCGCTCACCGCCACGACCTTGAGGCCGAGCTGCTCCATCAGCTGCGCCGCGACCGACCCCACGTTCCCGAACCCCTGAATCGCGACCCGGGTTCCCGCGATCGGCATCCGCAGCCGCTTGAGCGCCTCGCGGGTCACCAGCATGCAGCCCCGCCCGGTCGCCTCCCGCCGCCCCAGCGATCCGCCCATCTCGATCGGTTTGCCTGTTACCACGGCGGTCACGGTGTGGCGCTTGTGCATGGAGTAGGTGTCCATGATCCAGGCCATGACCCGCTCGTTGGTGTTCATGTCGGGCGCCGGCACGTCGGAGTCGGGGCCCAGGGTCTCGATGATGGCGGAGGTGTACCGCCGGGTGATCCGCTCCAGCTCCGCGTTGGAGAGATGGAACGGATCGCAGACCACGCCGCCCTTGGCCCCGCCGAAGGGGATGTTGACCACCGCGCACTTCCAGGTCATCCAGGCGGCGAGCGCCTTCACCTCGTCGAGGGTGACGTTGGTGTCGAAGCGGATCCCGCCCTTGGCGGGCCCGCGCGAGGTGTTGTAGAGGACCCGATACCCGGTATAGACCTCCACCTCGCCGTTGTCGCGGACGATGGGAACGCTGACGATGATCTGCTTCTCAGGCGAGCGGAGCACCTTGTAGTGACCGGGATCGAGGCTCAACTTCTGCGCCGCGAAGTCGAAGCGGGACATCATCGCCTCGAACGGGTTCTCCTCGCTGAGGAAGGTGTCCTTGTCGGGACGGATCAGGGCCTGGTTGGGTTTGGTCGCCATGGTCATAGATGCGGGTTCGGAGGGCTCCGGTGTGAGTTACAGCCGTTCGACGGGGGTCACGACAGCATCCAGCGCGGCGACGATCCGCTCGCCGCCGTCTTCCCAGGTGAGGTCCAGCGTCGCCACCAGCGGCTCGGGCACCGAGTTGGGCCAGCGATCCCGCAGCTTGACGGCGTCCTTCTGGGTGATCACCACGTGGTCGGCGCGCCGCGCCGCGTGGGCCAGCCAGGCGACATCCTCGTCGCGGTAGTCGTGGTGGTCCTTCCAGGTCGCCACCTGCACCGCCGCGCCGGCGCCTTTGACCTGGGCCACAAAGGCGTCGGGGTCGGCGATGCCGGATGCCGCCACGACCCGCTTGCCGGCGAGCTCCTCCGCCGGCCGTCGGGTGCCGCTCACCAGCCCTTCGAGGGTGCCCAGTCCCAGGTGGGCCACGGCGACGGGGCCGGCCACTTGCCGTCGGACCTCCTCCGCCATGGCCCGGGCGGCGTCCGCCGTCGCCCGCTTCCGGGTCACGATCACCGCGTCGGCCCGGGTGATCGCCTCCCACGGCTCCCGCCAGGGCCCGGCCGGCAGCGACCAGCGCACCGCCCGCGACGTCTCGGCGCTGACCACCGCCACGTTGAGGTCGCGGCGGACATCCAGCCGCTGGTAGGCATCGTCGAGCACCAGCACCTGCGCGCCGTTGGCCAGGGCCCGCTCCGCGCCAGCGACCCGATCCGGATCGGGGATCACCACCGCGCCCGGCACCGCGTGCTCGTGCACCAGGGCCTCGTCGCCGCCGTACCCGCGCAGCAGGATGCCGGGCCGGAGGCCGCGCGCCTGATAGTGGCGGGCGATCCAGATGGCGATCGGCGTCTTCCCCGACCCACCTACGGTGAGGTTGCCGACCGCCACCGTCGGCAACGGAAGATCGTGGGTCGGGAACCAGCCACGCCGGTACGCCAGCCCCCGTCCCGCCATGACCGCGCGCCACAGTCCGGAGACCGGAAGCAACGCGAGTCGTGCGAGCTTGGCGTCCGGGCGCCGGCTGGTCCACAGCCAGCGCACCATCCGGTGGGTGTCGCCCCGCCGCCTCATGGGAGCACGCCCGCGATTTCCTCCAGCCGCCGTTCCGCCTCCGTCAGGCCCTTAGCCAAGCCCGATTCCCCGGACGCGACCTCGAAGGGACGCCCGTAGCGGACGGTGACGCGAGCGGCAGGTTTGGGGATCATGAACCGGTCCCACGAATGTAATCGCCAGGACCAGCTGGCCTCCGCATGGACGGGAATGATCGTCGCCCCGCCGCGCTGCGCCGCGGCGACCACGCCCGGCTTGAGCTCCCGGCGAGGCCCGCGGGGGCCGTCGGGGGTGAAGGCGACCGACGCCCCTCCACGGAGCTCCCGCACGGCGCCCAGCAGGGCGCGGGAGGCCCCCCTGGTGCTCGAGCCGCGGACCAGCCGATATCCCAGCTCGGTGCCCAGGTCCGCCAGGTACTGGCCTTCGCGCGCCTCGCTCACCACGATCACGACGCCCTGATTCCGATGATGCCAGAGCAGCGGCAGCAGCGCCTCGTGCCAGAGGAGGAAGACATGGGTCCGCCCCGCCTCGAGGAGTGCTCGCCACCGCTCCTCGTGCTCGGTCCGAATGCGCCAGGTCCGGGCGAGGAGCCGGATGGCTGGAATGGCGTAGGCACGAACCGCACGGGGCGAGACCTTCAGCCGCACGCGGTCAGCAGCTCGTCGGCCAGGGCCACCACCCGGTCGGTCGCCCCCGGATCGCCGAGGCGGGCGCGAACCAGTGCCAGCCCTTCCCGCTGCCGAACGGTGCGGGGGTCGCGCGGGTCTAGCAGCGGCCGGAGAGCCTCTACCAGGGCCGGCGTCTCCGCCCGATCCTGCAGCAGCTCGGGGACCACCTCGCGCTCGGCGACCAGGTTCACCAGGCTCACCCAGTGCACCGTGCGAAGGCGCTGAAACAGCTGGTAGGTGAGCGGGTGGACCTTGTAGGCCACGACCATGGGCGTGTCCGCCAGGGCCGCCTCGAGCGTCGTGGTTCCCGACTTGGCCAGGGCCGCGTCGGCCGCGGCGAACAGGCTCGCCGGGTCCTCCCGGATGATCTGGGCCGGACCAGGATCCGGATAGCTCCCGTCGGCCGTCCCGGCCACGACGACCCGGTCGCAGCGGCCTTCCCGCAGCAGCTGGAGCGCGGCATCGCGGAAGGGGACCCAGAGACGGCGGATCTCCTGCGCCCGGCTGCCCGGAAAGATGCCCAACACCCTGGCATCCTCGGGAATGCCCAGGCGGGCGCGGGCCGCCGCCCGGCCGGGTGAGGGCCCCCGATCGACCAGCGGGTGACCCACATAGTCGCTCCGGAGGCCCAGCCGGCCGAAGAACGGCTGCTCGAACGGCAGCACCACCGCCAGCCGATCCACCGCCGCCGCGAGCCGACGCGCCCGCTCCGGCCGCCAGGCCCAGAGCTGGGGTGCGATGTAGTAGAGCACCTTGGTGCCGGCCTGCCGCGCCGCTTCGGCCACCCGGAGATGGAACCCCGGATAGTCGATCAGGATCACCAGGTCGTAACGGCCGCCGCGGAAATCCTGACGCAACGCCCTGAGCAGGCGCCAGTGAGCCCCGAGCTTGGTCGCGACTTCCACGATCCCGAACGCCGCGAGCCCCTCCATCGGATACCGGACCACCGCGCCCGCCTCGGCCATGCGCGGCCCGCCCAGGGCTTCGATGACGGCGTGCGGGTACCGCTCCCTGAGCCCCCGCACCACGCGGGCGCCGTGGAGGTCGCCCGAAGGCTCCCCGGCGGATACGAAGATCCGGGGGGACGCGCCGGCGATCATTTGCCCGCGGGAACGCTGAGTGGCGAGGTGCGCACGGCGTCGGCCACCCGGAACGCGAGCGCGAGGGCGGCGCGGCCTTCCGCCCCGCCCACGACGACCTCCCGGTCACCCTGGACCGCGTGCACGAAGCTCTGCAGCTCCAGGCGGAGCGCATCGGCCTCCGGCGCCTCGAGCACGATCCGCTCGACCACGTCCGACAGCTGGGACCCGACGCCCGGACGCCAGCCCTGCCGCAGGCGCATGAACTCTCCCCCGCCCGCCGCGAGATCGAGCGAGAAGTACCCGTTGGGCTGGAAGAGGCGCAGCCGGCGGATCCGCTCGCGGGACACCCGCGACGCGGTGGCGAGCGCCACGCTGCCGTTGGAGAACTCGACCCGGGCGTTGGCGATGTCGAGGTGGTTGGAGAGCACCGACAGGCCCGAGGCCCGTACCTCCATCGCGTCCGCGCCGCCGGTGAGATGCAGCACCAGGTCCAGGTCGTGGATCATCAGATCGAGCACCACCGCCACGTCGGTGCCCCGGGGCTGGAATGGGGCCAGCCGCTGGCTCTCGATGTAGCGCGGCCCGTCGAGATAGGGCTCCGCGGCCCGGAGCGCGCGGTTGTAGCGCTCGATGTGCCCGACCTGCAGCTGTACCCCGGCCCGCCCCGCCGCGGCCAACAGCTCGTCGGCCTCCGCCAGCGAGGCGGCGAGCGGCTTCTCCATCAATACCGGAACGCCCCGGCGGAGCGCCTCCAATCCGACCTCGGCGTGCACCGCGGTCGGGACCGCGATCGTCACCGCGGCCGCCTCGGCGAGCAGTCGATCGAGGTCGAGGGCGCGGGTGCCCAGCTCGCCGGCCACCGCATTGGCCCGCTCGGTGTCGACGTCGGTGACGCCGACCAGCCGCGCGCCGGGAAGATCGGCCAGGTGCCGGGCGTGGTGCCGCCCCAGGGCGCCGACGCCGATCACGCCGACCGGCAGCGCGGCGCTCATGCGGGCACGCCCCGCTCGGACGATTCCACGAAGGCCAGGAAGCGCTCGACCTCCGGCAGCGGCGGAAGGTCGTCGCGGGCACGGTCGAGCGCCTGGGAGAGGTTCAGGTCGGAGTTGAAGAAGAGCCGGTAGGCCCGCTTGAGCGCGGCGATGGTCTCGCCGGGGAAACCCGCCCGCTGCAGCCCGATCGAGTTGAGCCCGTAGAGCTCCATCGGGTTGCCGACCGCCTTCACGTACGGCGGAATGTCCTGATTGACCCGGGAGCCGCCGCCGACGAAGGCGTAGCTCCCGATGGTGACGAACTGGTGCACCGCATTCAGGCCGCTGAGCACCGCCCGATCCTGGATGGTCACGTGCCCGGCGAGCTGGGTCCCGTTGGCGATCACCACCTCGTCGCCGATGTGGCAGTCGTGGGCGAGGTGCACGTACGTCATGATGAAGCAGCGCTCCCCGACCACCGTGCGGAAGCTCGCCCCGGTCCCGCGGTTGATCGTGGTGTACTCGCGGATGATGGTGCCCGCGCCGATCTCGACCCAGGTCTCCTCCCCGCGGAACTTGAGATCCTGCGGGTCCCCGCCCAGGATGGACCCGTCTCCGACCCGGACCTCGGCGCCCAGGCGCACGTTCTGCTGCAGCCGGGCGCGCGGCCCGATCCGGCAATGGTCTCCCACCGTCACCCCCGGACCGATCATGGCCCAAGGACCGATCTCGACCCCGACGCCCAGCTCGGCGCCGGCGTCGATGATCGCGGTGGGATGGACCGAGGTCACCGATCCACCACCCTGGCCATCATCTCCGCTTCGGCCACCACGTTGCCGTCCACCAACGCGACGCCCTTCATCCGGCAGGTGCGGCCGCGGTTCTGCAGCATCTCGAGCTCGCAACGCAGCTGATCGCCGGGGAGCACGGGACGGCGGAACTTCACGTTGTCGAGGGACATGAAGTAGACCACCTTCTGGTCGGGATCCTCGATCGTGCCGAGGAGAAGCATTCCCCCGACCTGCGCCATGGCCTCGATGATGAGGACGCCCGGCATGATCGGATGGCCCGGAAAGTGGCCCTGGAAGAACGGCTCGTTGATCGTGACGTTCTTGATCCCCACGATCCGATGATTCCCCTCGACCTCGATGATCCGGTCGACCAGGAGAAAGGGGTATCGGTGGGGGATCACGTCCAGGATCCGGCCGATGTCCATCGCCACGCCTCCGCCGCGCTGCCCGGTGCGCTGTAGCCAGCGGGCCAGCGCGATATTGCCCTGATGGCTCGGCCGGGTCGCGACCACGTGCGCCTGCACGCGTCCGCCGACCAGGGCCAGGTCGCCCAGAATGTCGCCGGCCTTGTGCCGGACGAACTCGTCCGGCCAGCGGAGCGCTCCGCCGACCAGGCCGTCCTCGGACAGGATGAGCGTCGAATCCACCGCCGCGCCGAGCGCCAGCCCCCGGGCCCGAAGCATGTCCGCCTCGCGAAGAAAGCCGAAGGTCCGCGCTCCCGCCAGTTCCCGGGCGAATCCGTCCGCAGTGATGTCGTAGCACCCGGACTGCCGTCCGATGAGCGGATGGGCCCATTCGATCGTGGTCGTGAGCCGCAGCGTCGGCGCCGGCGCCACCATATAGGTGGAATCGCCCTCCGCCAGGTGGAAGGGCGCCGTGACCCGGTAGACCACCGGCTCGCCCGCCTGCTCGGCCACGCCGGCGGCCTGGAGCGCGGTCAGATACGGCTGGAACGAGCCGTCGCCGATCGGCGGCTCGGGGCCGTCGAGCTCGACCAGCAGATCGTCCAGGGAGAGCGCCGCCGCCGCCGCAAGCAGATGCTCCACCGTCTGGACCGACGCCGGCTCCTCGCCCAGGGCGGTTCGGCGCTCCGTGCTCCGAACCTCGGACAGTCGGGCCGCGATCGGGGGCGCGCCGGGAAGATCGGTCCGCTGAAACCGAATGCCCTCGCCCGGCGCCGACGGCAGACAGCGGGCCGTCGTCCTGACGCCGGTGTGGAGGCCGATACCCTCGACGGTGGCCGGCCGGGCGAGCGTCCGCCTACCCATCCGCAGGCTCGGCGAGGCGCTCCAACCGGGTGAGCAGCGGTGCGAGCCGATAGAGCGCGGCCTGGGCCCGGAGGAACTGCCGGTTGGCCCGGGCCGGATGGCCGCTCATGACGGCTCCGGCATCCACGTCGCCGAAGACGGCGCTCTTGGCCGCGATCCGGGCTCCATCGCCGATCCGGAGATGGTCGGTGACGCCGACGTGTCCCGCCAGGATCACGTTGTGTCCCACGCGGGTGCTCCCCGCGACTCCGACTCCGGCCATGAGCAGGCAGCGCTCCCCGATGCGGACGTTGTGTGCCACATGCACCAGATTGTCCAGCTTGGTCCCCCGCCCGATGACGGTGTCGTCGAGACTGCCCCGGTCCACGCAGGAGTTGGAGCCCACCTCCACGTCGTCCTCCAGGATGCACCCCCCGATATGGGGGATCCGGGCGTGGCCCGCGGCGCCGGAAAGATACCCGAACCCGTCGCCTCCGATCACCGCCCCGGCCTTGAGCACCACCCGGCTCCCGATCCGGGCCCCCGGGTAGCAGACCACGCGAGGTCCGAGCACGCTGTCCGCGCCGATGGACACCCCGTCGCCGAGAGAGACGCCCTCCGCGAGCCGGACCCGGTCTCCCAGGCGTACGTCCCGGCCCAGGAGGACGTAGGGACCGATGCTGACCCCGGTCCCCATGGCGCAACCAGGCCCGATCCGGGCCGTGGGATCGACTCCCGGGGCCGCCTGGCGCTGGGGAAAGAGCTGCTCGACCACCCGGACCAGGGCCTGATATGGTGACGCTACGACCACCCGGGCTCGACCGGGACCGGGGTCAGCCGCCAGGTCTTCGGGAAGCAGCACCGTGCCGGCGCTGGAGGCCCGCAGGGCATCGGCGTAGCGCGCCGAGATGGCGAGGGACAGCGCCTCCGGCCCGGCCCGCTCCAGCGTGGCGACCGCGCGCACCGGGACCGTCCCATCGCCAAGCAGGCGGCCACCGACGAGGTCGGCGACCGCCTGCGCGGTGAGGTGGCCCGCGGTCACGCGCTCAGGTACCGGACTTGAGCTGCTGGATGACCCGGGCGGTCAGATCGAGCGTTTTGTCGGCCGTCACGATCCCGCTGTTGGGGGCGCTCACGTCGAAGATGATGGCGTAGTTCCCCGAGGCCCGCAACCCTTCGATGACCGAGTTGACCTTGGTCTGGATCGGCTCCAACAGCTCGCGCTCACGGGCCGAGGCCCGCTGCTGCAGCTCCTGGGTCCGCTGCTGCAGCTTGTCCTGCTGGCCTTCCAGCTCCTTCCGCTTGGCCTGCCGCTGGGTCGGGCTCAGCATCACCGACTGCTGCTCGAAATCCGAGGCGGACGAATCGAGACTGGCCTGCAGCTTCTGCACCTCGCCCCGGTAAGACTCGAGCTCCTTGGCGAAGGTCGACTCGGCCTGGGCGTATCCCGGGGTCTGCTTGAGAATGGCCTGGGAGTTCACGTACGCGATCTTAACGCCGCCCTGCTGCTGGGCGGCGGCCGGCGCCACACCCAGCATCGTCAAGGTCACGAGACAGGCTCCCACGACGAACAGCTTCATGCTCAACTCCGGATGAAAGGTGCGCACTAGAAGAAGTTCCCCAGTTTGAAGTGCAGTTGCCAGGCCGGGGCTGGGTTGCCCAGCCCATCCACCCGGTCGAATCCATAGCCAAGGTCGATCCCGATCGGACCCAGCGGGGAGATCACCGCGGCCCCGACGCCGGCGCCGCGGAACAGTCGAGTCGGGTTCCACTGCCGGGCATCCCTATAGACGTTCCCCGCGTCGAAGAAGGTACTCAGGTACATGGACTGGCTGATCCGGGCACCCGCTTCGACCGTGAAGGCCGCGAACGACTTGCCGAAGGCATCGGGGCTCGCCGTGTTCCCGGTAGCCCGCGGGTCATAGCCGTTGGGAGTGATGGAGAACTCGTCGTAGCCACGAAGCGGAATGCCGTACTGGACCCCGCCCAGGGTGTACATCTCGGTGAAGAACGGCCCCGGGTCTCCGAAGATGAATCCGGACCGGGCGGTGAACCCGAGCACGAACTGGACCCCGCCGCCGAACTCGGTCCCCGATCCGCCCAGGTGGCCGAGCGGGGTGTACCAGCGGCCTTCGAGGTCGATCTTCTGGTAGTTGCCGGTGCCGCCCAGCGCACCGCCGTTCAGCTCTCCGCTGACCTGGGTGAGCGATCCGCCGGTCGCGAAGGGAAGTCCGAACCGGGTATCCCGGAGGATGCTGCTGCCCAGGGTCGAGCGGACGCAGCTGGTGCAGCTGTACCGGGCCCGGAGGTCGGCCGAGCCCTCGCTGTAGCTCACCCGCTGATAGGAATAGGAGGTGAACAGTCGGGTGTAGCGCGAGCCCAGGAAGGGGAAGCCCAGCTGCAGCGAGCCGCCGGTCTGCTTCCGCCGGCCGAGGTCCCCTACCACATAACGGGCCCGGGAGTCGAACAGTGACACGGTTCCCGAGACCCGGCTCTCCTTGATGTTGGGATCGGTGTAGCTCAGCGTGAAATCGTTGATGTTCTTGCCGAACTGCCACTGGAGCCGGCCCCGCTTGCCCCGGCCGAAGAGGTTGGGCTCCTCCAGGCCGAGAAAGCCGCCGACGCCGGTCCCCTGCCCCAGCGATGCGCCGAAGTTGATGTTCCCGGTCCGCTTCTCTTCGACCCGGAACACGATGTCCACGTCCACCCCGTTGGCCGCCGGCTTCACATCGGGCGACGGCATCGGCTGCTGGAAGAAGCCGAGGTTGGAGACGTTCTGGTACGAGCGGATCAGCCGGTCGCGGCTGAAGAGGTCGCCCGGGAGCATCACGATCGCTTCGCGAATCACCCGCTCATGGGTGACGTCGTTCCCCACGATCTCGATCTTGTTGATCGTCGCGGGCGAGCCTTCCCGGATGGTCCACCGGAGGTCCACCACCGGCGTGCCGTCGGCCCCGGTGCGCCTGGACTCCTCCGGCACCACCTGGGCGTAGATGTAGCCGTTGTTGGCGTAGAGATTCTGGAGCTTCTCGGTGGCGCCGTCCCACTCGCTCTGGCTGAACGGGCGCTTCCCGACGACCGTGCCAGTGGGCGACAGGGGACCGAAGGGGAAGTAGATCAGCAGCTCCTCGCGGGAGAAGCGCCGGTTCCCTTCCATGTCGAAGTTGCCGACGTGGTAGGCCTGGCCCTCGTCCACCGTGAGGTGGAGCGAGGCCTTTCCGCCCGCGCTGTCGGCGTGCAGGCTGTCGCCGGTGACCTGGAAGTCCACGAAGCCCCGGTCGGCATACCACCGCGGCAGGCGCTCCCGCTCGTCCTGCTCCAGCTTGTCCTCGTCGTACTCGCCCTTCTGGAACCAGAAGAAGCCTTCGGGCCTGGTGGCCATGTGGTTCACGACCGACTTGTCGCTGTAGTGCTTGTTGCCGTCGATCACCACCTGGCTGATGGAGACCCGCTCGCCTTCGGTGACGTCGAACACCACCCGAATCTTGCCGTTCTGCTGCGGCAGCTCCAGCGCCTTGACGTCGGCGGCGTAGTAGCCAGCGTTCTTGTAGAGCGAGTCGATGGAGGCGCGGGATTGCTGGACCGCGTTGCGGTCGAGCGGCCGTCCTTCGGTCAGCTTGACCTTGCCCTTGACCGCGCCTTCGCCCAGGTGCTCGACCCCCCGTACCGCCCAGCGCTCCAGCACCGGACGCTCCTTGACCTTGAAGATCAGCATCAGGCGGGAGCCGGCGGTGCGCTGCTCCACCAGCACGTCGTCGAACTGCCCGGTGCGGAACAGGTTGCCGATGGCACGCTGGATATCGCGGTAGTTGACCGGCTGGTGCGCCACGATCCCCGCCGTGCCCACGATCTGGCTCTGGGTGAGGCGGGCGTTGCCCTCGACCATGATGGTGTCCACGATCGGGGTCGTGGTCACGCTGTCCTGGCCAAGAAGAGCCGCCGGGCCCGCCAGAAGGAGGGCGACGGCGGCGAGCAACGGGCCGAAACGATGCATCAGCACTGGGCGAAGGGTTGGTGCGCCGGCCCCGGGCGGGGCCGGCGCGGGCGGGTCAGGCCTGGGTTCCGGTCAGGGCCTTGAACACCAGGCGGTCGCGGTCGGGCGCGACGTCGACTTCGATCTCGTCGCCGCGGCCGAACTCGCCCATCAGGATCTTCTCGCTGAGCGGATCCTCCACGAACTTCTGGATCGCCCGCTTGAGCGGACGCGCCCCGTAGTTCTCGTCGTACCCCTTCTCCACCAGGAAGCCGAGGGCGCCCTGAGTGAGCTTGACCTCGTCGCCCAACCGCCGCTGCACCTCCTTGAGGAGGATGGT